>Ga0136617_10004854_pt1 | contig 12053 bp, 8 predicted proteins | sample AntDrymUQ3222106_2_FD_129672 | JGI IMG/M metagenome (GOLD analysis project Ga0136617, IMG submission 129672) | Polar desert sand microbial communities from Dry Valleys, Antarctica - metaG UQ322 (21.06) | ecosystem: Environmental > Terrestrial > Soil > Desert | place: Antarctica: Dry Valley...
CGCCGATCCAGCCGGGTCATCCGGTAGTGTATCTCGGCCACGTTGGTATAGCCCTCGCCGTCAAAGGCGTTCGGCGGGACATCGCGTTTCTCGTTCTGCTGCTGGCGACCTACGCGTCGGACTGGATCGACAGCGGGTTGTGCCTCGTCGGTGCTTACGATCCACTGGGAATGTTCTCTCACTCGCTGCCGGCGGTCGCCGTGCTCAGCGCCGTCGGTGTCAGCGTGTACGGTGTCCGCACCCGGGACCTGGTGGGCGCAATGATCGTAGCGGCGGTGGTCGTGTCTCACGCCCTGCTCGATATGGTCACCGGCTACAAGCCGACCTGGCCCGGTGGGCCGGTGATCGGCCTCGGTCTGTACGCGCAGCCCGCGAAGGACTTCGTCATCGAGAGTACGGTGATCGTGGCTGGGGTGGTGCTGTACCGCCGCAGTCTCCCGGCGCGATCCCGCCCCTGGATCGACGTCGCGCTCATGCTCGGCGCGCTGATAATCATGCAGGGAGCCATCACCCTCATGCGTGCGCTGACCGTGTCACTGCCGAAGTGTTGAACACGGTCGCGGCGGACGGGAAAGAGTGGCTGGCCGAGGGCGCCCCCTGTCCCTCATTCACGGATATCTTTACGGGATGACCGCTCTTCCGTCCCGACCCGAGGCGCTGGCCCTGATGCGCGAGTACACCGCGAGCGAGTCGCTGCGCAAGCACATGCTCGCCGTCGAGGGAGCGATGCGGGCCTACGCCGGGAAGTTCGGCGCGGACGAGGAGAGTTGGGGCCTGGCGGGACTTCTTCACGACTTCGACTACGAGCGCTTCCCCAATCAGTCGCATTCGCCGACGGAAGAGCACCCGGCCGCGGGAGTGCGGATCCTGCGCGACAAGGGATATCCGGAAGAGATCCTTCAGGCGATTCTTGGTCACGCGCACTACACCAGCACCGCGCGCGACTCGAAGATGGCAAAGACGCTTTTCGCGGTCGATGAGCTGACGGGCCTGATCACCGCGACCGCTCTCGTCAGGCCGAGCAAGAGCGTGCACGAGCTCGACGCGAAGTCGGTGCGCAAGAAAATGAAGGACAAGGCCTTCGCGCGCGGAGTGAATCGCGACGACGTGATCAGCGGCGCCGCCGAGCTGGGCGTCGACCTGGACGAGCACATCGCGTTCGTGATCGCGTCCATGCAGGCGCGCTCGGCCGATCTCGGGCTGTCTGGCACTTAGCGCGTCATCGGCACGGCATCTCGTGGTGGTGCGCTTGACCGGCATCTCTGCGCAGGTCGGCGGTGGGTGTCCTCTTCGGCAGCTACTCGCTTACACGCGGCGAGCCCGTCAGCCCACTCGCTTCGCTCGCGGGCACCCAGCCGGTCTCTTGCTACGCGAGACGCTGCCTGCGAGGACACCCACCGCCTCCCACACAGGTTTGTCAGTCGAGGACGCGGCGTTCGTGCGCCGTGCCGCCGCGTGTAGTCCCCAACAGCCCATCTCGGCTCTCACCGCGCCGACCCTCTCGTGGGCGTAGTTGGTGCGAGGCGGCAGGTAGACGCGAGCTCCGGTCGCCCGCGCGATTGGGTGAACGCGGCGCGTCCTGCGATTCGGGTCGGGGAAGGACGGAGGGTATCGCTGCGGAGGAGGCGTGCTCGCGTAGCAAGAGACCGGCTGGGTGCCCGCGAGCGTAGCGAGGGGCTGACGGGCTCGCAGCGTGTAAGCGAGCTAGCCGACGGAGTAGCGATACCCTCCGTCCTGACCGGGCGCAAAATCCAAGACGCGCCCGGCTGTTCACTCCATCGCGAACTCGCGATTGAAGATCACGTCGAACGCGAACGTCTTGGGCTTGGTCTTGAGCTCCATCACCTGGGCGATCCGCTCGAGGCGCGCCGGAATCGCCATGATCTTTTCCTGCGCCGCCCGCCCCATGTCGTTCAATCCATCCATCGCATCGATCGACCAGTACTTGATCAGCTCGTCGACGATCTTCAGGTAATCGCGCGGTCCGTAGATTTCAGCGCGCCTCACTACGTCCGCCAGCTCCCGGAAGTGAGGCATGTTCACGCCCGGCATGTCGATGGCGGGCATGATCTTCGCCGCGGCGATGAGCCCCTGATTGGGATCGCGCTCGAGCACCGCCTTGAAGACCGAGCGATAGAACGTGTAATGGCGCGCTTCCTCCTTCGCCACGTTCTGGAGCACCGTTCCGATCGTCGGCTCGTACTCCGAGGCGAATTTTCCGGTGTTCGCGTGCGAAACCTGCGTCGCCCGCTCCTGCAGCGAGGTGTACACGAAAACCCGGTACGGATCGCGGTCCCACTCAGGCTCGAAGCCCGCCTTGATGTAGTCGAACTGCATCTTCTCGATCACCACCGGATCGAAGACCCCGGCGTCGCGGGTGTAGTCGTGCAGAATCGCCCCGTGACGATCCTCTTCCGCCGTCCAGAGGTTGTTCCAGCGCGCCCAGATGCTGTCGGTGCCGAGGTAGACGGCGAGAAGGCGGTGGAAGTGAGGAAGGCCCTCCTCGGTGAGGAGGTTGAGGGCGAGAGCAACGCGGGCCGGACCGCTGATTCCGCGGGCTCTCTCCCGCAGCGCTTTCAGGTGCCTGTCCGGATCCTCACCCGGCGGCGCCTCCAGGAGCTCCGCCGGAAACCACAACACCCGTTTCGCCTCGTGGGAGGCCATCAACTCGTTGACCAGCGACTCGAGGTCGCCCAGCACCTCGATCTTGGACAGCGTTTCTGCTTCTACTGGATTCACTTACGCCCTCTGGCAGTTGTGCGCGCCGGCGGAGACCAAGGGTATAAATTAAGCGCCGGCGCCCTCAGGAGAAGGCCGCACGAGCGGCCCGCCGACCGTCTGCGTACCTTACGGCCTGTAGCTTGCGATAAAAATCGTGCCGATGCTGCCCCGCTCGACATCACCCGCCTTCGGGGTTGGTACCGGCCGGCGCGCGTCGCATCAGGATCCTATCGTTTGAACAGCGAAAATCACGGCGAAACGGGCCGATAAAACAAGGAGTAGAGATGGACGAGCGGAGCGGAAACGGCGGACCAGAGGAAGGCTCGAAGCCGCGGGTCACTCGGAAAACACCACGTGGATTCGCCGCAATGAATCCCGAGGCACAGCGGGCGATCGCCGCCAAAGGCGGACGCGCCGCGCACCAGAAGGGAACAGCGCACGAGTTCACCAGCGAAGAGGCCCGGATCGCCGGCCGAAAGGGTGGAGAAGCATCACGGGGTGGCCGCAGATCCAACGGCACCACCAGCGAAAGCAGCGCCGAGGCGGTTACCGACACGACCGAAACGAGCAGCCAGGGCAGGAACGACGACCGCTGACCGACCCAGCCGGGACGGAAGCGAGCGAGGCACGGTCTACCGTGCCTCGCCGTGTTTTATCCCCTTCGAATCCTGACGAAGCATGTCGATATGGATGATCCCGTCTTCCTCATACGGCGCCGACGCGGGCCTGAATCCGAAGCCGGCATAGAACTCCTCCAGGTAGCGCTGTGCCGCTATTCGAACCGGCCCGTCGGGCGCCAGGGCATCGAGCCGGCGGAGCGCCTCGGCCATCAGCATCCGACCGATTCCGGTACGTCTCACTTCCGGTGCGGTGACGACGCGTCCGACAGATCCTTCCGGATAGCGGATACCCGGCTCGAAAATGCGGGCATAGGCGGCCAGCTTCCGCGTACCGTTCTCGGCGAGCCAGCCGAGCAGGTGCCAGGCCGCCGGGTCGCGCCCGTCGGCATCGGGATAAGCGCAGTTCTGCTCGACTACGAAGACACCTTCGCGCAGGCGCACGATCTCATAGAGTTGTTCCGGCTCGAGATCGTGAAAACGCGACCACTGCCAGCCGATTTGCGCGCTTGTCCCGGTCACGGGCGTTCCGTATTCTCAACCGTCGACGGCATCGGGATAACATAACATGCATCGAAATCCGGCTCGCCTGTTCCTTCTCGTGCTCGTGGCGTCCGCGCTGCCTCTCTCGCTGATGGCGCAGCAGCGATCCACGCGAGCGCGCACCCTGGACGCACGGATGGGACTGAAGCGCGACCCCGCGCTTGCGGCCGCGATCGCCGACATCTCCCCGCGCCGGATTCGCGAGACCGATTCAGCGCTGGTTGCGTTCGGAACGCGCCACACCATGAGCGACACGCTCAGCCGCACCCGTGGCATCGGCGCCGCCCGACGCTATCTGCACCGCAGGCTGAGCGAGTACAGCATCGACTGTGGTGGGTGTCTGCGCGTCGAGTACGACCCGGCGATGATCGAGATACGCGGTCATCCCGACCGGCCGACCGTGAACGTCGTCAATGTCGTGGCGTGGCTGCCGGGGTGGGACACCACGCGCGTCGTGGTGATGGGAGCGCACTACGACTCCTGCATCTGCGCCGCTCCCGAGCTCGGCGCGCGGGCGCGGTTCGAGGCGACGCGCGACGCACCCGGGGCGGATGACGATGGTTCCGGCACCGCCGCGGTCGTGGAGCTTGCGCGCGTATTTTCGAAACGCTTTCCGCGGGGTCTCGAGACTTCGATCGTCTTCGTCGCGTACGCCGGAGAGGAGCAGGGCCTGCTTGGATCTGCGCACTTCGCCCGCCGCCTTCACGATGGCGGGTACAAGGTCGTCGCCGCAATGACCGACGACATCGTCGGCAACGTAGTGGCCGATGATGGCACGCGTGATTCCACCAGCGTACGAATTTTCGGTGCCGATCCGGACAACGGTCCCAGCCGCGAGCTCGCGCGCTTCGCCGCCGCTGCGGGATTCGTTTACACCCGTGCGTTTCGGGTTCTACCGGTGTTCCGGCTCGACCGCGTTTCCCGCGGCGGAGACCACAGCCCCTTCGTCGGGCTCGGTGACGCCGGCCTCCGCTTCACCGAGCGCCTCGAGAATTACAAGCGCCAGCACCTTCCGACCGACGTCCTCGCGCACGTGAACTTTCGCTACGTCGCCAACGTCGCGCGCCTCAATGCGGCGGTAATCGGATCGCTCGCAGCCGCGCCGCCGCCACCGGTTGCGCTCGCGCGCCGCGATCAGGCATCGGGTGGCCAGAAGTGGTCGATCACCTGGCCGGCCGTCCCCGGCGCAACCGGCTATGAGGTTCTCTATCGGCGCACGAACTCGCCGGTCTACGAAAAGATCTACGAAGTGGGCGCGGTGACGTCGTTTCTGCTGCCCGACCAGCTCGACGATGGGTGGGCGGGAGTGCGGTCGGTGGGCGCCGGGGGACAGCGATCAATTACGAGCGCGGTTCCGCCTCCCTGCCCTGTCCTCGGCACGCGCGCGGATTCGGTGGCGGCCGGAGACCTCATCCGAAACTGCATCCGGCCTCCAGCGAGGTAGATGCCGGGGATCGTGAGTAAAAAAGGCCCCGACCAGGGTGTCGGGGCCTTTCTCATGCCGAATTACGAGGCGATCCGATCGTCCCGTTATCTGTTGGCCGTATTATCCAGACAGGTCCGGTTGGCGGCCGCACACGCGGTCGTCGTCGGTGCAACCGTGATGTCCCCTCGCGCAGTGATGGTGTATACCCGACCCGCAACGAAAGTGACGCCGGTTCTGGTGAGTGCGTTCGTAGTCAGACCGGCGTACCGCGTCGCCAGGTTGTAGGGCCCGCCCGGCAGAGGCGTGAACGCGCCCCCTGCCTTGTAAGCGACTTCGCCGCCGATAGCGTTCTCTCCCGGAATGGTCGTACTCGTTGCGTACAATGTCATTGGACTCGCATTCGAGATCGCATGGACAAATCTCACGTGCGCGACCGAATAATCGATCGTGGCGGGAAACGCATCTTCCACGACGAACGCGTCCACCGTTTTCGTCGTGGTGTTATAGAACCCGCTCTGGTAGTACGAGTAGTACTTGCCATCGGTGAGAGCGGTCGCGACGCTGGAGATGGGCAGATCCTTGTCGGTCGTTGCCGCGATCCTTCCAGTGAACGTGTACTGGCCTGGGGCGAGCGCCGAATACAGCCCCGCCAAGCCTACCCCACCATATCCCGTACCCGTAGTGGATTCGGCTCCGGTGGTGGTGCAGGGCTCGGTTTGACTGGCCGGAGGAAGGACACAGGTGGCAGTGGATACCGCGGTTACCTTCGTGTCGTTGGCGTAAAAGTTCACGCCCGGTGAATTGACCCCAAAGTTGAAGAATCTGATGCGCGAGCCGGGATCGGGGGCGGTGATGTCCTGGACCGCATTCTTCTCATAGTCGCAGCCTGCCAGCAGCGCGGCGCAGACGAGCACCGCCAACGATTTTTGTCTGTTCATACGGCTCAGGGTTGAGTGATCCAGAGTGGTACCGTGTGGAAGTCCGTGGCAAGCCCGCCGATGGCGGCCAGGGCGGTCCGGTTCCACACGTATTCGGAGTTGTATCTCGCCCGGATTCGCTGCACTGGCTTGCCGGCGTTGTCGGGGTCAAGAATTGTGGGAGTGGGAATCGCGAAGCCGGGGTATACCTGTCTGCCGCTCGCGGGATCGATGTCGGTGTAGTGATACCGGCGCATGTCCATCCACACCTCGTTGTGACCCCACGCCCACTGCGCGATGTACTTCTGCGACATGATGTGCGTCAGCGTGAGGGCCCCCACGGCGGGAACAACCCGGGGATCGGCGAGGAAAGCCGCTTTCTCCGCGGCGCTGATCTGCGTCGGTGCAACATCGGGGCGGCCGCTCTGGTTGTTATCGAGGTTGCGCGCGTTCACCCAATCGATGTGCGCGGAGATGGCATTCCGGTATGCGCTCTGCGCCGTGGCCTGGGTGCCCATCCGGTATGCCGCTTCGGCTTTCACGAATTGAAGCTGGGCGTATGTCATCGCCGGCATCTTCGCCTTGTCGTCGAACAGGTACCATCCCGGAAGCCCGACTCCGCCGGTTCCAACGTAGCCCATCGGGTTTCGCGGCTGCTGCGGCACGGGGAGTCCGGCGAAACCGCCATCGCCGGGGTTGAGCCCTCGCCACGTCGTTTTCAGCGAGTCCGGCACCAGCATCCTGGTCATCCGTGGATCCACCGCCCCGCCGAACTGGGTGCCGTTCATCAGGCCGACGACGAACGCCGTCTGGCGATAGGTTGTGAAGTTGTTCCTGCTGCGCCCGAGGAAATTCAGATCGTTGAACCCGGGATCGGCGCCCGGATAAGTCAGCAACGCGTCGTCCGCATTGCTCGCGAACGAGGCGTCCACCGCCGCGATCACCGCCGCCGGGTCGTAGGTGGACTTGTTGCTGAAGTGGTTGAGGGCCATCGCCCGCAGGCCGTTGGCGAACTTCAGCCACTTCGCCCGATCACCGTTGTAGATCTTGTCCCAGGGGGCGACGTACGCGGGCTCCACGACGCCGCCGGTTTTCTGGAGGTACACTGAAGCGCTGTCGAGCAGCCGGAAGACTTCGGCGTACGCGAACTGCTGGCTGTCGTAACTGAAGGTCAGCTTGGTGGGGTCGAACGCCTCCGTGATGATGATCTCACCGTGCAGGTCTGTGAGCGCCAGCCAGCCCCACGCTTTCAGGATGTATCCGATACCGACGAGGTCCCACCGCTGAGCGGCCTCGGCCTTGGTCATCATGTCGATGAGGTTCTGCCCGAAGTTCCAGTAGTAATCGCGCCACTGCTGGCCGCCGTTGTCGCTGGTCCGGTCATATCCCATCCGGTCCCAGTTAGTTGGAGTGCCCGTTCCGGCGACGAGTGGGATCGTCAATTGCTGCGTGTAGCGCGCGACGAACCGCCCGTCGAACTGCGGCGAGGTCACCATCCAGTGCAGCATTGGCGCCAGATACAGATTCGGCTCCACAACTTCAGGCGCATTGGGATTGGTGTTTACGGCGAGGAAGTCCTTACAGCCCGCCGAGAGCGTGAGTGAGCCCGCGAGCGCCAGTGCGTATCTGCGTTTCATTAGGTTTGGGGTTAGCATGTCCTGAGGCCGTCGTTAAAACGCCGTCTTGATTCCGAAATTCACGCCGCGCGGCATCGGGAAGTTGCCGAAGTCGATGCCTTGTGCACTCGACCCGCCGACCGCCGGGGTATTGCCGTTGACGACCGGATCCAGGCCCGAGTAGTTCGTCAGCAGGAACAGATCGGTTCCCGTCACGAAACCGCTGGCGTTTCTGCCCAGCAGGTTCGGGAGAGGGAAACGGAACGTCACGTCCCTGAGCCGGAGCCAGTTGATGTCCTTCTCGATGAACAGCTCTTCGCTCATCGCCGTGTAGTAGTTGGTCTGAATCGCCGGAACTACGGATATCGTGTTCACCGTCGGGTTGGCGGTGTTCTCCTTGCCGTCGCGCAAGACTCCCTTTATGACGCGCGGCTCCTCTCTGTCGAGGGTGCGCGTCGCGAGACCGCGCGTGGTGAGATAGTGCTGGGTGGCATTGAATACGTCGCCGCCCTTGCGGATGTCGAGCAGGAAGCTCAAAGACATGCGTCCGCGCCTGAGCGTGTTCGTCAAACCGACCGTGTAGTCGGGCTGGCGATCGTAGCCGGCGTCGAAAAAGTCCGTTGAGCGAACCGGAAGCCCGGTGGTCGGCTCGATGAGGATTTCGCCCTGGTTGTTCCGCAGGTAGAACAAGCCCGTGAGCGCCCGAGTTGAGGTTCCGGGCTTGGTGCCGTTGCGGACGTTGCCGAACAGCCAGGTGTCCGAGATGTACGACTCGGGGATTTCGCCGGGGAGCGCGAGCACCTTGCCGCGCGAGCGGTCGAAGTTCATGATCGCGTCCCAGGAGAAGCTTTCCCGCTGGAGCGGCGTGCCGCGGACCGTGATCTCGACGCCCTGGTTCCGGGTTACGGCGCCGTTGAGGTTCAGGAGGATGAACCCGGTGGCGTAGCTGCTCCGGACGTCGTTCAGGATCGCGTCCTTGGTTTGCTTCCGGTACCACGTCGCGTCGATACCCAGACGATTGTCGAGAAAACTGAGCTCGGTTCCGAACTCGTAGGAGCGAGCGAACTCAGGAGCCAGATTGGGATTCGGGCCCCAGAACGCGTACCCATAACCACCATACGACGTGAACTTGGTCTCGAGGAAGGTGTTGTACGCGTACGGCCTGGCATCCTTGCCGACCTCGGCGTACGCCGCCCTGAGCTTTCCCGTCATGAAGCGGCCGATCGAAGGGAACGCGTCCGAGAAGATGAAGCTCGTCGAGATCGACGGATAGAAGAACGAGTTCCTCTCCTCGGGGATCGTCGACGTCCAGTCGTTTCGGCCAGTCGCCGTGAGGTACAGGTACTTGTTCAAATCGAGCGTCGCGCTCCCGAAGAGACTCAGCAGGCGGCGCTGCGAGATGACGGTACGGCTGCTCCGGAGGAGCGCGTTGTTGACCGATATGAAGTTCGGGTCAAGGAATTTCTGGCCGAGCAAGCCGTCGGTCGTGGACTTGTAGTCCGACACCGACTGACCGAAGAGTCCGGTTAGCGACAACCGCCGTGTTATGGCGCGGCTGTTGAGGTTCAGCACCGTCTGCGAGTTCAGGCTGCGGGTGATGTCGTCGGCCTTGTCGAGAATCCCGTTGGCCGTGAAACCCACCGCGCTTTCCGGATGCCGCAGGATCTGGTTCTCATTCGTGTAGCTGTCGGCGCCAATGTTCGTGCGGATGTTACCCCAGGAGAACGGGGTGATCACCAATCCGACGTTTGCGATGATCCGGTTCGTCTTGGAGTTCACCTTGTTCCGCTCGATGCTGAACCACGGATTGTCGATCTCCGCCGAGGCCGCGAGGGGTGTGAGTCGGCGCCGCACGCCGACGGCCGTGAGGTAGTCCCGCGCATTGTCGGTCTGCGGCCACGTCAGCAATCCGATTAGCGGCCCGTCCGACCCTTTGAGCGGCTGGTCGTTGTTGGCGTAGGTGTACGACAGGCTTATATCAGCCTTCAGCCAGCGGTTGACGTCCGCGCCGGAGCTGCCGGTAAGGTTGATGCGATCGAACCGCGAATTCGGAACCACCCCTTCCTGCCTGGTGAGCGCGCTCGCGATGCGGTAGTTGATCTTGCTGTCCTGCGCGGCGCCGCTGAAGGAAAGGTTGTGCTTCTGGGTAACCGCGGTCTGAAAGAAGCCATCGATGTTTTCGTAGAAGGTCGTGGTATCGGGGTACGGAGCCCCGAAATAAAGGAACGTTCTCTGCGCCGCGCTCCCGACACTGCTGATGCCGTACTCACGCTGTACCTCGGGATGACCCGTGGTGGTCTCGACACGGAAGCTGTTGCCGTACTCGAGGCCGCCCAGGCCCGGGCGACCGCGCTTGGTCGTGATGACCACCGCGCCATTCGCGGCATCGATCCCGTACAGGGCCGACGCTTCAGGTCCCTTCAAGACCACCAGCGACTCGATGTCTTCGGGGCTGATGTCGGCCGCCCGGTTCGTGAAGTCGATTCCGCGATTCGCGAAACCGATCGCCGAGCCCGGGAAGTCGGACGGCAGCGACTGAGTATTCATCGTCTTGTTGTCCATCGGCAGCCCGTCGATGATGAACAGCGGCTGATTGCTGCTGCTGATCGAGCTGATGCCGCGGATGGTGATCATCGACGACGCACCGGGCACGCCGGAAGAGCTCGTGACCTCGACACCGGCTACGCGACCCTGCAGCGCATTCACGAAATTTTCGCGCTGGGTTTCCGCGATCGCGGCGCCCGAGACGCTCTGCTGGGCGGTTCCGAGAGACCTCTGCTGGGTGGTCTGGCCCAAAGCGGTGATAACCACTTCATCCAGAGCGGCGGCGACTCTGCCAAGCGCAAAGTTCTGCGCGGCGGAGCCTCCTTCCGGTACCGTCACCGCGAGCCGTTGCGGCGCGTAGCCGAGGCGCCGGGTGCTCACTGACTGCGGTCCGGGCGCGACTCCGACAATGGAGTAATTTCCTTCGGCGTTCGTCTGCGCTCCAATAGTCGTCCCCTCGACCCGGACCATCACCCCGGCGAGCGGCTCACCCGTGGCGGCATCGGTCACGCGACCTCTGATGATGCCCGCGCCCTGCCCCGCAGCGAATGAGGGAGACGCAAGCAACGCGAGCGCGAGGAATCTCAGAACCCGATGCAGCTTCATGGTGCCTCCAAAATCGATTGTAGATCGTGATGCGGGTGAGTATCCGCCGCGCGTCGCTATCATATTTGTTTGGCGGTACAAATGTTGTCAAATGTTTTGCGAATCGAGGACGCCAATACGAAACCCACTCGCGAGCACCTCGCCGGTCATACTGCGCCTGGGGATGCCTAGTTTGTAACGGTGCGCAGCGTTGTGCAAGGGACTTCGGCCTTTCTCCCGTATGCAACCTGTCGTGGCCCGGGGGTAGTTTGCTGGCCCTGGATGAAATCCACCAAGACTCCCAACCCATGAAATCGACATTTTCTTTCCGCGCAGGGGCTCTCCTTACCATGGTATTGGGTTGCGCTGCTCCAACCGTGTGGACTGGTGGCAGCGTCCCGGGAGTCGACGCATCAGCGCGCAGAATGCTCGGACCCGCAACGCCCGGTGCGGCGGCGAATCTGTCGTCCGCGGACCGGCGGTGGGTCGAGCAAACGCTTGCATCCCTGACCCTGCCTGAGAAAGTCGGCCAGCTCGTCATGCCGTGGGTCGGCGGCGATTATGCCGCGGTCGGCTCGCCCGAGTTCGAGCAGGTGCGGAAATGGATCGAGGAGGACAGGGTGGGCGGCCTCGTCCTCTCGATCGGGCTTCCCCTCAGCTATGCGGCGAAGCTGAACGAGTTTCAGGCGCGCGCGAAGATTCCGCTGCTGATCGCATCGGACATGGAGAACGGCCCCGGCATGCGCTTGGGCGGCATCTATGCTCTGCCGTCCCTGCTTCCCCAGGGCGGCGGGACGGTTTTCCCCCCCGTCATGTCGCTCGGCGCGGCGCGGTCCGAAGAGCTGGCGTTCGGCCTCGGACAGGTACTGGGTACCGAAGCGCGCGCGATTGGTGTGCACATGGTTTTCGGGCCCGTTCTCGATGTGAACTCCAACCCGCTCAATCCCATCATCAACACTCGCTCGTTCGGAGAAAATCCCTCACTGGTGAGCAGCCTCGCGCGCGCCTACATCCGCGGCGCGCAGTCGAAGGGCCTGCTCACGACGGCGAAGCATTTTCCGGGTCACGGCGACACCGAAGTCGA
>Ga0136617_10004855_pt1 | contig 12053 bp, 11 predicted proteins | sample AntDrymUQ3222106_2_FD_129672 | JGI IMG/M metagenome (GOLD analysis project Ga0136617, IMG submission 129672) | Polar desert sand microbial communities from Dry Valleys, Antarctica - metaG UQ322 (21.06) | ecosystem: Environmental > Terrestrial > Soil > Desert | place: Antarctica: Dry Valley...
GAGGAACTCCGCGACGTAGGCCCGGCTGACGCCGTACAAGGCGAGCTGCTCGGGCCGCAGGCGCGCCTCGGGGCCCGCCAGCGCCTCGAGCATCTCCTGAGCCCGTTCGGCCGTCGCCCCTCCGCAAGCAGGTGTGCGAGACGACGCGCGGGCGTGCTCTGACACACCCACTACGGAGCGTCGGCAACGATGAGCTCGACCTCGAAGCCGTCGGCGTCCTCGAGGTAGGCGACGGTGGTCGCCGTCGGCAGCGGGTGGCGGTCGCCGTCGCTGGCGAGCTGCGTCCAGCCGTGGTCGGAGGCGACTGCAACGAGCTGGGCGAGCGCATCGGTGCCGTCGACGTGGAAGGCCACGTGGTTCATCCCCGGGCGTAGGCGCGAGTGGAGCATGCCGTCGACCATGTCGGGCGACGCCTCGATCACGATCGCGGTGGCGCCCTGGCGCCAGACCCGCCCGTGGTCCCAGGTCCGGCCTGGCTCATAGCCGAGCTCGGTGAGCAACCATCCCCACGAGCGCTCGGCCCGCTCCAGCTCGGGCACCCAGAGCTGCAGGTGGTGGATCGACACCTCCGGAGGATATGGGCGCGACGACCGGGCCCGACACCGTCCGCTGCGACGCGCCACACTGTCAGCGCCGCGGCTCGGGCGCCGCAGCTTGAGCACCGGGGACGGCCTCCGGCGAGACTTTGGAGGGCGACGCGTGGCTGACGAGCAGGGTGACATCAGTGGAAGCGACGACGGCGATGTCTTCACCGACGCCCTCCGCAAGCTCGACCACGCGGCGGAGTTCGGGAAGATCGACGAGGAGGTGATCGAGCGCCTCCGCCACCCCCGGGCGATCCTGCAGGTGGCGGTTCCGGTGCGCCTCGACGACGGCTCGCTTCGGACCTTCGAGGCCTACCGGGTGCGCCACGACGACACCCGGGGCCCCGGCAAGGGGGGCATTCGCTACCACCCCGACGTGAGCCTCAGCGAGGTCAAGGCCCTGGCCCTGTGGATGACGCTGAAGTGCGCCGTGGTCGACATTCCCTTCGGCGGGGCCAAGGGCGGCGTCGTCGTCAACCCCAAGGAGCTGTCGCGCTTGGAGCTGGAGCGCCTGAGCCGGGGAGTCGTGTCGGCGTTCGGCGACTTCATCGGGCCCGACACCGACATCCCGGCGCCCGACGTCTACACCAACGAGATGGTGATGGGCTGGATGATGGACGAGTACTCCAAGGCCCACGGCCGGCGGGTTCCGGCCATGATCACCGGCAAGCCCCTCGCCCTCGGCGGCAGCCGGGGCCGCGACCAGGCCACCGGCCGGGGCGCGTACTACGCCATCAAGCGGCTGGAGGAGCGGCGCGAATGGCGCCCCGCCGACACGACCGTCGCCGTGCAGGGCTTCGGCAACGCCGGCCAGCACGTGGCCCGGCTGCTGCACGCCGACGGCTACAAGGTGGTGGCGGTCAGCGACTCCAAGGGCGGCATCCTCTCCAACGACGGCTTCGACGTGCCCAGCCTCATCACCCAGAAGAACGAGAGCCGCGAGCTCAGGGCCGTCTACTGCAAGGGCTCGGTCTGCGAGATGGTCGACTCCGACGACATCACCAACGCCGAGCTGCTGGAGCTCGACGTCGACATCCTGATCCCGGCCGCCCTCGAGGGCGTCATCACCGCCGACAACGCCGCAGACATCCGGGCCCCGACCATCGTCGAGGTGGCCAACGGCCCCACCACCAGCCGGGCCGACGCCATCCTGGCCGAGCGAGACGTGACCCTGGTGCCCGACATCCTGGCCAACGCCGGAGGCGTCACGGTCAGCTACTTCGAGTGGGTGCAGAACCGCAACGGCCTGGCGTGGGGCCTCGACGAGGTCAACGACCGCCTCGCCGAGGTCATGGGGCGCGAGACCGACAACGTCTTGGACCAGGCCACCGAGCTCGACACCGACCTTCGGACCGCGGCTTACGTGGTAGCCCTGCAGCGCATCGCCGATGCGGTCTCGGCCACCGGTACCCACACCTTCTTCTCCGACGGCTGATCACGGCCCGCACCCGAGGCGAAGTGGGTGTCGTTCGTACCACTGGGACCGTCCGTTTGGCACCCACCTCGGGGGTGCGACTCTTCGCGCGCCGGTCAGGTCCTAGGTTCGGCCAGGTGATGGTTGGCTCCCTGACCCCTGCGCCACCGCCGTGACCGTCGACGAGGTGACCACGGTGTTCGCCGTGCTCGCCACGGCGGGGGCGCTAGCGGTCGTGGGCCTCCTGGCCGCCCTGCTCGTGCCCGCCACCCGACCGGCGGTGCGCACAGCCCTCGCCGGCCAGGGATGGGCGCTGGCCTGGCTCGTGGCCGCGGCTGCGACGCTCGGCAGCGTGTACCTCTCGGAGGTCGCGAACTTTCCGCCGTGTCGGCTGTGCTGGGCGCAGCGAGCGGCCATGTACCCGCTGGTCGTCTTGCTGGCCCTGGGTGGGCTGGGGCGCGTCGGTGCCGCACGTGTCGTCGGCCTCGTGCTCGCCGGCGTCGGCCTGGTCGTGAACCTGTGGCACGTGGCCGTGGAGATCCGGCCCAGCCTCGAAGGCGCGGCGTGCGACCCGACCAACCCCTGCTCCATCCGGTGGGTGGAGCAGCTCGGGTTCTGGACCATCCCCCGCATGGCCACCGTCGCCTTCGCCCTGGTGATCATCACCCTCGCCAACGACCTCGCCACTCACCGGTCGACCGCGACCTTCGCCCATGGGCCCTCGACCCGAACCCTGGAGGACTCCCTCTCATGACGATCGACCCCCTCGGCCGATGGGCCCTAGCCCCGATCCACCGTCGATGAGCGCCACGCCGACCAAGGGCAGGCCGCTGGGCTCGAACCGCGTCGAGGCCGCTCGAGCCGAGCCCCGCCTTCCCGTCGTCCCCGTCGCGATCGGCGTCGTGGTGCTACTGGCCATCGCAGCCGTGGTGGCCCTCCGGCTGGCCGGAGGCGACGACGCCGACGCGTCCAATGCGACCGTGACGGAGCGGGTTGCGTCCGCTGCGGCAGGCGACACCGCCTTCTCCGACGTCACCGTCGACGGCGACGCCCTGCCCGAGCTCGACGACGGCGACGACCCCGCCGTCGGCCAGGTGGCGCCGATCCTGTCGGGGATGTCGACCGCCGGAGGGGCACTCACCGTCGACCCGACCGAGGGCCCGATGGTCATCGCCTTCCTGGCCAACTGGTGCCCGCACTGCCAGGCCGAGGTCCCCCGCCTCGTCGAGCTGGCCGACGGACGCGAGGAGGTGGATGGTGTGCGCCTGGTCGGCGTGGCCACGCGCAGCGACGAGCGGGTGGATGACACCTTCCCCCCTGGTGACTGGCTGGCCGACAAGGGCTGGACGGGCCCTGTGCTGGCCGACAGCGAGACCTCCGGCGACGAGCTGCCCACGGCGGCTGGTGCCTACGGGCTCAGCGGCCTGCCCTTCCTCGTGGCCGTCGACGCCGACGGCGAGGTGGTGGCCCGAGCCTCGGGCGAGCAGGGCGAAGAGGGCCTGAGCGACCTCTTCGACGCCGCCCGCCGAGGCTGACCCGACCCCACCGCCTCGGCCGCCCTCGGTCAGGCTCGTTCGACGGCGAGGATTCGGCCGGTCTCGTGGTCCGAGACGAGCAGCCGGTCGCCGTCGGCCAAGAGGTGCTGCGGGTGCTCGATGCCACTCACGAAGGTGGTGGGCTCGACGGGCCCCTCGCCTTGTCGCCGGGGCACGGTCACGACCCGGCCCTCGACCCAGAGAGCCACCACCAACAGGTCAGGGTCCCACGGCGCGACCTCGACCGACGTCGGGGTAGCGGCCGGCTCGAACACCACGTGTGACCGCGGGGTGTCGGCGCAGAGCTCCTCGGTTCCCTCGTTGAGCTCGACTGGCACCCGATCCCCGACGCAACGAGGCCAGCCGAAGTCGTCGCCCGGCTCGACACTGACGAGCTCGTCGGGGATGGGGTCGCCGCCGAAGCTCCCCTCGGACACCTCGGTCTGCCAGAGCGTCCCGTCGGCGTCGAGGACCCGGGCGTAGGCGTGCTTGAACCCGGTGGCGAGCGGCACGGGGTCGCGCCCCGGCGTCAGGGAGAACAGGGTGGCCGACCCCTCGGCCGCGGAGGTGCCGTCGAGCGCGCCGGAGGTGTTGTAGAGGAGGTCGCCGTCGGGCGTGGCGGTGAGGGTCCCTTCTGAGCGCCCGTTGAACGGGAGGTCGTCGAGGACCACCTCGAGCTCACCCCCCTCGATGGGGCCCCTCGACAGCGTGCGTTCCTCCATCACCCAGATCTCGTCGTCGAGCACGGCCACGCCGGTGGGGCTCACGAGCCCGTCGAACAGCACCTCGGGCTCGGCGTCACGGCGATCGAGGTCGATGCGCAGCACCTGACCATCGCCGCCGTCCTCCGCGCCGTTCAGGTGGGCCACCACGAGGGCACCGTCGGCGTCGAGCACCATCTGGGTCGGCCCGTCCAGCCCGTCTACGACCTCGCTGACCCGGAACCCGTCGGGCGCCTCCACCTCGCCGCCGGACCGGGGTCCCTCGGTGGCGGCCTCGTCGTCGCCACACGCCACGCCCGCCATCGCCAACGTCAAGGCGGTTGCGGCCAAGGTGATCCGACGTCCCATCACTTCGAACCTACGGCGCTGGGCCGGGCGGCGACGGTCGGTGAAGTGTGGCGCGGATGCTGGCGTCGAAGACCACCTGAGCGCGGTCGAAGCCGCCGGCCTGGGCCAACAGAGCGGGAGCCCCGCCGAGGTCGACCTCCAGGTGGCGCCGGCCCTGGCGGCCCCACTCGTCGTCTACCCAGCGGAGGAGGAAGTGGGGCTCGCGGTCACTGTGGGACCTTCGCGGGGCCGACCGGATGTCGTCGCCCAGCGCAGCGGCCAGCTCGTCGATGCCTTCGCCGTTGCGGGCGCTGGTGCGGTGGATGGCGGGCGTCACCTCGTCGAAGGGTCGGGCCAGGCCGAGACTGGCGCGCAGGTGGTGTTCGCTGCTCGCGGCTGCGGGCTCGTCGATCTTGTTGAGGACGAAGGCGTCGGGAACCTCGACGATGCCGGCCTTCAGGAACTGGACCTCGTCGCCGCCGAGGGGCTGGAGCACGAGGTAGACCCGATCGGCGAGGTGGCGGACGTCGGCCTCGCTCTGGCCGACGCCGACGGTCTCGACCATGACGCAGCGGAACAGGCGAGTCAGCAGGCGGCACACCTGGAACGTCGACGGCGAGAGCCCGCCCAGCGCCGTCGCCGAAGCCTGGCTGCGGAAGAACAGCCGTCGCTCGTCGAGCGGGCTGCGCATCCGGGTTCGATCGCCGAGCAGGGCTCCGCCGGAGACGGTGCTGGACGGGTCGATCGCCACGACGGCGATGGTCAGCGCCGGATCGTCGTCGAGCAGAGCGAGGGTCAGGTGGGCCAGGAGCGACGACTTGCCCGATCCCGGCGCACCGGTGATGCCGATGACCGTGCACCCGGGGTCATCGTCGGGCGCAGCGCCGTCGAGCAGGTCGAGCGCCCGGGCCCGGTCGGACGCAGCCGCAGGCCGAGAGTCCTCGAACACCCCGATCAGCCGGGCCACGGCCGTCTTCTCGAGCGACCTCGCCCTCTCGATGAGGTCGTTCACCATCTGTCGGACGTTGTGCGAGTTGTGGCCACCACGGTGGAAACTCGCACAAGGTTGGGGGAGGTCGTTCGGTCAGGCGACGTCGGCGGACGGAGGGCCGGACTCGACGAGGTCGGTGACGGACTCCATGATGTCGATGAGCTCGTAGTCGGCCGGGGTGAAGACCCGAGCCACGCCGATGGCCCGCAGCTTGTCGACGTCGGCGGCGGGGACGATGCCACCCACGATGACGTGGGTGTCGCCGGCTCCCTGCTCGCGCAGGCCGTCGACGATCTGCTGGGCCAGCTCGACGTGGCTGCCCGACAGCACCGAGGCCCCGACCACATCGACACCCTCCTCGACCGCGGAGGTCACGATGGCGCCCGGGCTGAGGCGTATGCCCGAGTAGACGACGTCGTAGCCGACGTGGCGGGCGGCCACGGCGATGACCTCGGCCCCGTTGGAGTGGCCGTCTAGGCCTGGCTTGGCGACGAGGAGGCGGGGCCGGTGGCCGAGCGTCGCGGCCAGGGCCTGCACCCGCTGACGCAGCGCGTCGACGCGGTCGCCGGCCAACCCGAGGGTCTGGCCCTCGACGCCGGTGGCCGGTCGGTACTCGCCGAAGACCTCCCGCAGGGCACCGGCCCACTCTCCGGTGGTCACCCGGGCCAGGGCGCACTCGATCGACGGCTCCATCATCGATGAACCGTCGCAAGCGGCGGCCCGCAGTGAAGCCAGGGCCGCGGCGACCCGGGCGTCGTCGCGGGCAGCGCGCACTGCGTCGAGGTTGGCCTGGGCCTCACCGATGGCCGCCTCGTCGTGGGTGAACAGGCCACCGTCGTCGCCCCCGACCAGAGGCGAGGGCAGGCCGTCGGTCCAGCGGTTGACGCCCACGACGACCTGCTCGCCCGTGCCGATGGCGCTCACCCGATCTGACATCGAGCGCACCAGGGCCGACTTCAGGTAGCCGGACTCGATGGCTGGCACGACGCCCCCCATCCCGAGGATCGTCTCGATCTCGGCCGTGGCGTCGCGGACGAGCTCGGCCACCTTCGACTCCACGACGACCGAGCCCTCGAACAGGTCTGGGTACTCGAGCAGGTCGGTCTCGTAGGCGAGGATCTGCTGCAGACGCAGCGACCACTGCTGGTCCCATGGGCGGGGCAGCGACAGGGCCTCGTTCCAGGCCGGGAGCTGCATCGCTCGAGCCCGAGCGTCACGGCTGAGGGTGACGCCCAAGGTCTCGATGAGGATTCGCCAGGCGTTGTTCTCGGGCTGGCTCTCGGTGAGGCCGAGGGAGTTGACCTGCACCCCGTAGCGGAAGCGTCGGTGCTTAGGGTCGCTTACGCCGTAGCGGTCGCGGGTGTAGGTGTCCCACAGCTCTCCGAAGGCGCGCACCTTGCACATCTCCTCCACGAACCGGATGCCGGAGTTGACGAAGAAGCTGATGCGACCCACCGTCCGGGAGAGCTGGGCATCGGTGACGTGGCCCCGCTGCTTGATCAGGTCGAGCAGGCTGAGGGCGGTGGCCAGGGCGAAGGCCAGCTCCTGGGTGGGGGTGGCCCCCGCTTCTTGCAGGTGGTACGAGCAGATGTTGGACGGGTTCCACGACGGGATCTCGTCGAGGCAGTACTCGTACATCTCGGCGATGATCCGCAGGCTGGCGTCGGGCGGGAAGATGTAGGTGCCCCGGGCGAGGTACTCCTTCACGAGATCGTTCTGGGTGGTTCCGGTGAGCTGGGCCACGTCGATGCCCCGTTCGCGAGCCAGGGCCACGTAGAGGGCCAGCAGCCACATGGCCGTGCCGTTGATCGTCATCGACGTGTTCATCTGCTCGAGCGGGATCTCGTCGAACAGGACGTGGAAGTCGTCGAGGCTGTTTACCGGCACGCCAACCTTGCCGACCTCTGGTCGGGCGATGGGGTCGTCGGAGTCGTAGCCGCACTGGGTGGGCAGGTCGAAGGCGATCGACAGGCCGGTCTGGCCGGCGGCCAGGTTCGACCGGTACAGCGCGTTCGAGGCCCGGGGGCTGGAGTGCCCGGCGTAGGTGCGGATAATCCAGGGCCGGTCCCGGGTCGCCTCGCCGTCGGTGTCGTAGAGCCGATGGGCGGCTCGCTCCGAGGCCGGTCCGTCCTCGCTCATGGCCGCGAGGCTACGCCCGGCTACGAGCGCGGCCCCAGCCCTGGCCCGCGTCGGCCGTCTCGTCATGGGCCGGTCTGAGACACTGAGGCTGATGCCCGGGCCTCTTGACTCCGACCAGGTCGTCCTCGGCCGGCTGCGAGAGACGTGCTCGGCCCTGCCCGAGGTCGTCGAGCGGCTGAGCCACGGCTCGCCGGCGTGGTTCGTGCGAGGCAAGAAGACCTTCGTGATGTTCGTCGACGACCACCACGGCGACGGCAACCTCGGCATGTGGTGCGCAGCGCCGGTCGGCGTGCAGGCCGACCTCGTCGACACCGAACCCGAGCGGTTCTTCGTCCCGCCCTACGTCGGGGGGCGGGGCTGGCTCGGCGTGCGGCTCGACGTCGACGTCGACTGGGTGGAGGTGGCCGGCATCGTCGCCGACGCCTATTGCGAGGTCGCCCCCAAGACCCTCGGGCGCCAGGTCAGGTCCGATCCCGGCTGAGGGCGCGGTTGCGCTAGGTGTGAGCGGGAGACAGTCTCAGACTCCGTCTGCCCAGGAGAGCGCCCCCCCATGGCCATCGACTTCACCCTCGAGCCCGAGATCGAGCAACTGCGCCTGAAGGTGCGGGCGTTCATCGACGATGTCGTCAAGCCGGGTGAGGCCCGCATCGGTGACCTCGACCAGGTCGAGAGCCGCGATGACTACATCAAGATCCTCATCGAGATGCGGGGCGCGGCCCAAGACGCCGGGCTGTGGCTGCCGCACATGCCGAAGGAGTGGGGCGGCATGGCGCTCGGCCACGTCGGTCTGGCCATGGTGCAGGCCGAGGCGGCCAAGTCGCACTACGGGCCGTGGGTGCTGAACTGCCAGGCACCCGACGAGGGCAACATGCACACGCTGCTCCACTGGGCCACTGACGACCAGAAGGAGCGGTACCTGCGCCCCCTGTGCGAGGGGCGGGTCATGAGCTGCTTCGCCATGACCGAGCCCGAGGTCGCCGGATCGGATCCCACGCTCATCCAGACCCACGCCTACCCCGATGGCGACGAGTGGGTCATCAGCGGTCACAAGTGGTTCATCTCCAACGCCCACCGGGCCGGCTTCGCGATCCTGGTGGCCCGCACCGAGGACGACCCGGACCTGCCCCAGGCGGCCAACACCGCCTTCATCGTCGACATCCCCTCCGAGGGTTGGACCGAGGTGCGCCAGATCGAGACCATGCACGGCTCGACGGGTCACTCCGAGATCCGCATCGAGGACCTGAGGGTCCACTCCGACCAGATGCTCGGCGGTCGGGGCCAGGGCCACCTGCTCGGCCAGTACCGGTTGGGCCCGGCCCGGCTGGCCCACTGCATGCGGTGGATCGCCCAAGCCGAGACCGCTCTCGACATGATGGTCGCCCGCTCCCTCGACCGGTTCTCCCACGGCTCGCTGCTGGCCGAGAAGCAGGGGATCCAGTGGATGATCGCGGATTCGACCATGGAGCTGTACCAGTCGAAGCTGATGGTGCTGCACGCGGCGTCGAAGATCGACGCCGGGGTCGACTTCAAGTCCGAGGTGTCGATGGCCAAGCACTTCGTGGCCAACGCCCTGGGCCGCATCATCGACCGGTCGATCCAGGTCCACGGCGCCCTCGGCTACTCCACCGACACCCCGTTGGCCGGCATGTACCAGCACGCCCGCTGGGCCCGTTTCGCCGACGGCGCGGATGAGGTCCACCAGATGCGCATCGCCCAGCGCACCATCGCAGCCTGGAAGGACCACGGCAGCACCCGTACCGCAACCGGCGACCTCCCCATCTGACGGTTTCGTCGTCGTTCGTTCGCTGCCGCTCACTCCACTCCGACGAGCTGAAGGGGTACCGAACGAACTGGGCGCAGTTCTGCACCCCCAGGGGTGCAGTACTGCGCCCAGTTGGGTCAGGGGGTGGTGGTGGGCTCTAGCGGGGGGACGGGGAGGGAGATCACTGGCGACTCGGCGCCGCCGTCGACCTCGACGACCTTGCCGGTCACCCACCCGCCAGCCGGCGAGGCCAACCAGAGCACAGCCGCGGCGATGTCGTCGGGGGTGCCGGCCCGACCCATGGGCGTTCCCGCCTCGAGGGCCCGGCGCATGTCGTCGTCCGCGAGGACCACGTCGAGGGCACGGGTGGCCACCGCGCCGACCGACAGGGCGTTGACCCGGACCCTCGGTGCCCACTCCGCGGCCAGGCTCACCGTGATCTTGTTGAGGGCGGCCTTGGCCGTGCCGTAGGCGGTGAAGCCGGGCACGACCTGCTGGCTGGATCTGGACGACACGTTGACGATGGCACCCTCTCCGGCGCTGTCGACCATGGCCCGGGCGGCTCGCTGGGCCAACAGGAAGGGGCTGACCGCGTTGAACCGGAACGCCCGCTCCATGAACTCGGCGCTGGTGTCGATGGCGGCGCGGGGCGGGCTGCCGCCGGCGTTGTTCACCAGCACATCGAGACGGCCCAGTTCGGCCACGGTCCGCTCGACCAGCACGTCGAGGGCGTCGGAATCCATCACGTCGGTGGGCACTGCCAGGGCCCGCCGACCGATCGAGGCGATCCCGGCCGCCACCTCGTCGATGTCGGACTCGGTGCGGGCTGCGACCACCACATCCGCGCCGGCCTCGGCCAGGGCGACCGCCGTGGCCCGTCCGATGCCCTGGCCGCCGCCGGTCACAATGGCCACCTTCCCGTCGAGGCGGAACCGGTCGAGGATCACGGGGGGACGTCCTTGCCTGTGGCGAGGGGCGGAGCGTACTGACCGGGCCCGGACCTTGGGATCGTCAGGTCGGGCGTGGGCGGCGGCCGAGGGCGTAGCAGGCGATCCCGGCTGCGACGCCGACGTTGAGCGAGTCGACGCGGCCGGCCAGCGCGATGCGGACACGCACATCGACTGCGGCCTCGGTGGCGGGGGTCAGACCGGGTCCTTCGGAGCCGAGGACCAGGGCCAGACGGTCCTCGTCACCGATCCCGGTGGCGAAGGCCCCGAGCTCCACGGCGTCGGTGGCTGGAGTGAGGGCCACCACGGTGAACCCGGCCCGTAGCAAGGGTTCGAGGCCACCGGGCAGGGAGTCGGTGCGGGCATGGGGCACGGCGAAGCCCTCTCCCATGGAGGCCCGGTTGGCCCGCCGGTAGAGAGGGTCGCAGGAGCGGGGATCGAGCAGCAGGGCTTCGAAGCCGAAGGCGGCGGCGCTGCGCACGATCACACCCAGGTTGGTGGGGTTCACCACCGCCTCGGTCACGATGACGCGACTCGCATCGGCCAGCACTTCGCCAGGGCCGGGCAGCGGCAGCCGGGCGAAGGCGACGAGCGCGCCTCGGTGGGATTGGTAGCCGGTGACGGCTGCGATCACCCTCGGCCCGGCTCGGTACACCGGCACGCCCACGTCCAGTCCGGCCGGCAGCGGATCAGCACGGGATCGATCCACCAGCACCGCTCGGGCCCGGTAGCCGGCGGCCAGGGCGCGTCCTGACACCACGGCCCCCTCGGCCACGAACAGGCCGTCCATGTCCCCACCCGCGGCTTCCCGGAGTCGACGCAGATCGTGGTCTCGCAAGCCCATGAAGGCAGCGATGCGGGCGTCGGTCGGGTCGTCGACCTCTACAGCAGGCATCTGTGATCCGGGCCGACGGAAGCCGGGCCTCAAGCAGAGTGCTCGGCCAGGGTGATCCCCACCTCGGTGGCGTCGGCCGCAGTGGCGGGCTCGTCGAGGGACGGATCGTCGTCGAGGCTGGGGTCGGCCTCGAGCCGGGCCCGGCTGGCGGCCGAGGCCACGACGGCGACCCCGGCTGCGATCATGTTGCCGATGAACCACGAGACGCTGGCCCCGTCGATGCCGTCGGGGCCGAGGCCCCCCTCGGGCACGAGCAGCACAGCCGGGATGACGATGGCGGCGGTGAGGGTCACGGTGATGGCCACTGTCGACTGGTGTCGGTGCAGGATCCGCACCTCCGACAGCAGCAGCGACGTGATGGCCCAGGGGATCCCGGCCGCGACCATCACCGGCAGCACCCGAGCCGCGTCGGCGTAGCCCTCGCCGTAGACGGAGGTCACGATGTCGGAGCCGAGCATGGCGATGAGCGCCCCGGCGGCCATCAGCCCGAGGGCCAAGACCATGGCCAGGCGGACCTGTGAGCGCAGGTGGGCACCGTCTCGCCCGCCCTCGGCGAGGAGGGCCTGCCCCAGGGCGGTGGGGACGTAGAACGCCACGGCCACGATCCCCCACGCCACGTTGAAGCTGGCGTAGCTCGCCGAGCTGACCGAGGCCAGCACGATCACCGGCAGGACGAAGTAGGGCGCCTGGTAGGCAAGGGTCGAGAGGTAGTTGACCGCCGTGTACCGGATTGCGGC
>Ga0136617_10004856_pt1 | contig 12052 bp, 12 predicted proteins | sample AntDrymUQ3222106_2_FD_129672 | JGI IMG/M metagenome (GOLD analysis project Ga0136617, IMG submission 129672) | Polar desert sand microbial communities from Dry Valleys, Antarctica - metaG UQ322 (21.06) | ecosystem: Environmental > Terrestrial > Soil > Desert | place: Antarctica: Dry Valley...
ACCCCGAGGCTGAGTACGCGGTCGGAGAGGTACTCGGCGATCCACGCGCCCAGCACTGCGGTGCTCGCGGCGGGTATGCCCAGCGCCAGCGAGACCCTGGGGGAGAACCGGCCGGCCCGCAGGTGCGCGATTGCCCCGATTATGCAGACCACGAAAACGTAGACCAGCGTGGTGCCGATCGCGGCGTGGGCGTCGCCGAGCATGATCGTCAGCAGCGCCAGCGCCAGGTATGCGCCCGCCGAGCCCACCAAACCGGCGGAGAACCCGGAGAACGCGCCGATCAACACGATCGCCGCGAACGCGAGCGGAGTCAGCTCAGCCACGGTCAGCTACGGATGAGGTACTGCCTCGCCGCCAGTGCATGCCGGGAGCTGGTCGAGCAGCCCGGCCTGCCACATCTGCAGCACCCGGAAGGTGTGGTCGTTGCTGACGCGCATGATCCAGTCGTTCTCCTGGGAGAACCGCTTGCGCTGAGCGGGCGGTCGCCCGACGCGAGCCGCTCCAGCGTGGCCCCGGACTTGCCGTCCGAGCTCTCCAATAGACCCAGCTCGACGATGTCGTCGAGCCCCGCACGGCCGCGGCGTCCTTGCTGCTCACCTGACCGTGCTCCTTCCGGTCCGACGCCCCGGCCGCCTGGTCAGGCTAGCCCGTCACCTGGTCCGGACCGGCGGCGTCGGGCGGGTCAGGCCTCGCGCCGTGCTCGAGCAGCCGCCGCACGCTGGCCACCCGCCCGTTCTCGGTGGCGACGCGCATCGCCTGGCGGCCCCACACCTCGTCGACGGCGTCGACCGGAGTGCCCGCCGCCACCAGCTGGTCGATCACGTCGAGCCGCTGGTGGTCGGCGGCCATCACCAACGCGCGGATCCGATCCTGCAGCGGGGTGTCCGGCGTGAGCCAGCCGGTGACGTCGCCGACCGCGGCCGCGACCGCGATGTTGTCGACGTGCGCCCCGGCGGCGACGAGCACGTCGACGACATCGGTCATCCCGAATACCGCGGCGTGGTGCAACGCCGTCCCCCCGGTGGCCGGCCCGGTCGCGTCAAGGTCGGCGCCGGCGTCGACCAGGATGCGCGCCACCTCGGCGTCGCCGTAGCTCGCCGCGGTGATCAACGGGGTCTCCGAGGCGTCCGGGTCACCGTTGACCGGTGCGCCCGCGGTCAGCAGCGCCCTGGTCATCGTGCCGATGGCGGGCAGCTCGGCCGACAGACCGAGCCGGCGGGAGTCGAAGCGCAGCATGGCCAGGTAGCCCAGCGGGTCTGCGCCCTTGCGGTGGTCGCACCAGTGCTCCATCCGCTCGGTGGCCAGCGCAGGCTGCTCGGCGAGCATCGCCCGGAGCCGGGGCACGTCACCCCTGTCGAAGACCGCCCGGCGCTGCACCTCGGTCTTCAGCCGAGCCCAGCCGGCGAAGCCGTACTCGCGGGCGACGGCGAGCTGGGCGGAGGCGAGCACGAGCCGGTCGGACACCGGTTCGATCCGGGCGAGCGCCCGCTGGTCCCCTGCCTTGGCGGCCCGCAGCAGGTCTTTGGCCTGATGGCGCAGCTGGTCGAGGTCAGCGCGCACGGGAAGGTCGGCCATGATGTCTCCTCTGAGGCCTGCGGTCCGCGGGCGAGGCCGAAGGAGATCGTCGGCAACGTGTCGATCGTGTGCGTGGAGGTGGACTCTGTCCTGCCCGCGGACCCGGCGGCACCCTCCAGTGCCGACGCCGACGATAACGCCGGTGACGGGCAGCAGGCTACGGCGCGAGCCTGACGGCAACCTCGTAGAGCTCCGGCTCGTCGAGGCACTCCTGCACGCACCGGGCGAACAGCCACAACCGCAGCCGGTCGGCGTCGAGGTCGAGCAGGGCCGCCATGCGCGCGGCGAAGCCGGCGGGGTCGGCAACGAGCCGTGCGGTGGCGGGAACTCACCGCTCTGCCGCCACTCAGGTGGCAGAACATGCGCTGGGAGCAAGATTTGCCACATGAGTAGCAGCCGGAGCGAGCAGGACCACGCACCTGGCTGCACCGGATCGCGACCACCGCGTGCCTCACCGCGCTGGAGCGCCGCACAAGGCGACCGCTGCCCGCGGGCCTCGGGGCGCCGAGCGCGGACCCGGACGAAGCCCAGGTCGAACGCTGGGAGGTGCCGTGGCTCGAGCCGGTGCCGGACGCCATGGTCGGTGCCGAGGCTGCCAGCGACCCAGGCACCGACCCGGCGGCGATCATCACCTCCCGGGAGAACGTACGGCTGGCGTTCGTCGCTGCCCTGCAGCATCTCCCACCCCGGCAGCGGGCGGTGCTGATCCTGCGCTGCGTGCTGCGCTGGCGAGCCGCCGAGGTGGCCGAGCAACTGGGCACCACGACGACCGCCGTCAACAGCGCTCTGCTTCGCGCCCGGGCGCAGCTCGACGAGGCCGCACCGGCCCAGGAGCGGACCATCGGTGGCTCGGGCATCGAGCACGTCGTGAACTTCCTCGATCGCGACGTTCGGCTGCCCAGCATGCTGCCCGGGTAATGGACCATGGCGACGGCCACCGAACAATGCACAGGCTGTGTGTGGATTTGTTGATCGATTGAGTGGCGTGGATCACGGCTCTGTACCGCCAACCCAACGAATCACCGCTCGCGGCACCTTCAGCCGCGTATCTGGTCGCCCGATAGCCCCTTAGTTGTGAGCTGAGCACAAGTTCGGGTCGGACGAACTTGTGCCACGGACCGACTGTGGTCGACCGGAACATCGCGGTAACGTGGCGTTCACCGGATCATTTTGTGTCGCAGCGGTCAGCGGTTACGCGCCTTCCGCGGCTGAATGCCAATTGCCGTATTGCTATTGCGGCTGGAGCGATATGGCGGAGCTATCCAACGGGGCGAGCTGCCCGCTGTGCGGGCTCCCGCTTCCGTCGTTGGTCGAGGGCGTCCCCGATGCCCCGACCATCGCCGAGCTGGCCCGGGAGATCACCTACCTGCGCGCGACGGTTGCCCGACTGCGGGGCAGCGGGTTCACCGGAACCCCGGACTCGACCGGAGGGGACAGCGACCATGCTCATTGAGATTCGTCCGGTCGCGCGACTCCGCGGCGAGAAGGCCATCGACATCACCCCGGCCGTCAGCGAGATGATCGGCGCGCTGTGCGAGGACTCCGTGGACCTGGCCAAGGTCCGGCTGGTCTGCGACTGGGTCCAGTACAAGCACAACTTTCGCGATGTCGTCGACGTCCGCCAGATCAGCCCTGGCACGTCTGCCGACCAGCTCGAGGTCGCCGTCGACCTGCGCCGGGCCAAGGACGTCGACCTGCGGGCCGCCGCACGTGAGGTGCTCGGCTACGCGGACCGGCCCGACCTGCTGCCCCGGATGCCGCTGGAGCACTGGACCGCCGGCTCGCAGAGCTGCGTCTGGGACTTCAACGCGCTGTACTGGAAAGCACTGGGGGAGTGGGAGCGGGCCACCGGGCAGATGTACGAGTCGGCCCTTCCCGGCGGCGAGAGCGACGCCCGCAACCAGGCCGCCGTTCGCGACCTGATCTCCGACATGTTCCGGATCTGGGACGACCTCTCCGAACGCCGGTCACTACCCGAGGAGCTCTACGTCGTCGAGCTCGGCGTCGGCAACGGCAACCAGGCCAAGGCGTGGCTGGACGAGTTCGTGGTGATGGACCGCGAGCGAGGCACCGACTACTACCGGCGGCTGCACTACCTGATGTGCGACTACTCCCAGCACGTGCTCGACATCGCCCGCAAGAACGTCACCGACCACGCCACCAAGACCAGCTCGGTGATCCTGGACGCTACGAAGCCGACCGAGGCGCTCGGGTTCCTGCGGTTCAAGGTCTTCCTGGTCTACATCTCCAACGTCTACGACAACCTGCCGTGCGACGACGTCGCCCAGATCGGTGGGCGGCACTACCTCGTCGAGACCCGCGCCTACCTCAACCAGCCCGACGCCGAGGCGATCGCCAAGTCGATCTCCGTCGAGCCGGCCGAGGTGCCCAACCAGATCAGCAGGCTGTTGCGGCTCGGCCCTGAGCTGCTGGCGGAGGCGTCGCCGGACAACTTCGCCGACACCGACGCCGCGGTGGAGTTCTGGCGCCAGTGCTGGCAGGCCGTCCGGCTCGCCGAGCGGTACGTGCCGATCCAGGGGCTGGACCTCTACGAGGTCGCGCCCGGCGTCACCGGGGAGATGCTGCGCCCGCAGCTGGAAGCCGGCGGCGACATCCGCATCCACGTCACCAACGGCGCGGTCGCGAGCTTCACAGACACCATTCCGCTGCTGCACCCGTTCGGCCGGCTGGTCTGCCACGACCTGTTCACCACCGACGTGATGCAGAACCGCACCGGGTTCCGCGGTCCGGGCAAGTACGACGGCTCGGTGGTCAACTGGTGCAACGGCCCGCTGCTGGCGCACATCGGCTCGCGCAAGGGCTTCGACGTGCGCTTCGCGCCCTTCGCCCACCGCAAGGGCACCAACATCATTACCATGACGGCGCAGGTGCGGGACTGATGGCTGACACGAACGGTTCCGCGCCGCGGCCACCGAACCAGCTCCTGCCGACCACGGTGGTCGGCTCCTACTCCGTGCCAGAGTGGCTGGAGCGGCTCAAGACCGACTACTACCAGCACCGCCTGTCCGGCGCGCACCTGGAGGACATCCACGACGTCGCCATCAAGGCGGCGATCAAGGACCAGGAGCAGGCCGGAATCGACATCGTCAGCGACGGCGAGCTCCGCCGGGACAACGACGTGGACTACGTGCTGGCGAAGATGCCAGGCGTAGAGATCACCAACACCGCCAAGGCCTTCTACTACGACTACCTGGACTGCGCGATAACCGCGCCGCTGGCAGGCCCGGACACCGCCGTCCTGGGCCTCGCCGGCGACTTCCAGTTCACGCGTGAGCACACCGACCGGCCGATCAAGTTCTCCTTCACCGGGCCTTTCTCGCTGTCCAGCCGGCTACGCAACGAGGCGTACCCGGACAGCGCAGAGCTGGTGCGGGGGATAGCTCGGATGCTCAATGCCGAAGCGCATGAACTGGCAAAGTCCGGCGCCACCCTGCTGCAGATCGACGAGCCGTTTCTTGCCGGCTACCCGGAGCAGGTGGCGCTGGCCGTGGAGGCCATCAACCTCGTGACCAAGGACGTAGACGTCACGTGGGGCCTGCACGTGTGTTACGGAAACCGCTACGCCCGGCCGTCCTGGGAGGGGCACTACAACTTCCTGTTCCCCGCGGTGCTCGACGCCCGTGTCGACCAGCTCATCCTCGAGTTCGCCCGAAAGGGCGACGAGGATCTCGCCCTGTTGGGGCAGTTCGGTTGGGACCGCGCGGTCGGCCTCGGGGTGGTGGACGTCAAGAGCGAGGAGATCGAGCCGGCCGAGCTCATCGCCTCGCGGATCACCCGCGCGCTCGACGTCGTCCCGGTGGAACAATTGGTCATCAACCCCGACTGTGGGCTCCGTCACCTACGTCCGGACGTAGCGCGTGCGAAGCTGCGGGCGATGGTGGACGGGGCGGCTTCGGTACGTGCGAACCTGAACGCGGCGCCGGCTGGGGACCTCACGGTCTTCCCGGCCGCGCAGCCTGAGCTTGACCAAGGAGAGGCGCAGAATGCTCCAACTGGATGAGAACGAGTACCTGTTCACCTCGGAGTCGGTGACCGAGGGACACCCCGACAAGATCGCCGACCAGATCTCTGACTCGATCCTTGACGCCTGCCTGGAACAGGACCCGGCATCGCGGGTGGCGTGCGAGACGCTGGTGACGACCGGTGTTGTCGTGGTCGCCGGCGAGATCACGACGAAGGCGAGCTTCGACGTGACCGACGTGGTGCGCGAGACGATCCGCCGGATCGGCTACGACGCCAGCTGCGGCTTCGACCCCGACCACTGCGCGGTGATGGTCGCGCTGGACAAGCAGTCCTCGGACATCGCGCAGGGCGTGGACGTCGCGCACGAGGCGCGCGTCGGCGGGCTCAGCGAGGACGAGCTCGACAGCGTCGGCGCCGGTGACCAGGGAATGATGTTCGGCTACGCCTCCGACGAGACGCCGGAGCTGATGCCACTGCCGATCGCGCTCGCGCACCGGCTCGCCCGCCGGCTGTCCGAGGTTCGCAAGAGCGGCCGGCTGCCCTACCTGCGCCCGGATGGAAAGACGCAGGTCAGCGTGCGGTACCGGGACGGTGTGCCGATGGCCGTGGAGAAGGTGTTGATCTCCACCCAGCACGAGGAGGGCGCCGAGGACAAGATCCCCGACGACCTGTGGGAGCACGTGGTCACCGACGTCATCCCGGAGAACCTCTACGACGCCGAGAGCCTGCGGGCGAACTTCTACGTGAACCCGACCGGCCGCTTCGTCATCGGTGGCCCTGTCGGCGACGCCGGCCTCACCGGCCGCAAGATCATCGTCGACACGTACGGCGGGTTCGCCCGGCACGGCGGTGGGGCGTTCTCCGGCAAGGACCCGTCCAAGGTGGACCGCTCGGCGGCCTACGCCGCCCGCTACGTCGCGAAGAACATCGTCGCGGCGGGCCTTGCGCACCGGGCCGAGGTGCAGGTCGCGTACGCCATCGGCGTCGCGCGCCCGCTGTCGGTGCTGATCGAGACCTTCGGGACCGAGGAGGTGCCGGTGACCACGATCCGCAAGCTGGTCGACGAGCACTTCGACATGCGGCCCGCGGCGTTCCGCGACTACCTGAAGCTGCGCCGGCCGATCTACACCAAGACGGCGGCCTACGGCCACTTCGGCCGCGACGACCCCGACTTCACCTGGGAGCACACCGATCGCGCGGACGCGCTGCGCAGCGCCGCCGGCCTGACGAAGTAGGGCGGGTCACGTGAAGATCATCGTCACTGGGTCGATCGCGACCGACCACCTCATGGTCTACCCCGGGAAGTTCACCGACGCGCTCGTCGGCGACCAGCTGGAGAACGTGTCGCTGTCGTTCCTGGTGGACGAGCTGGCGATCCGCCGGGGCGGCGCCGGGGCGAACATCGCCTTCAACCTCGGCTGCATCGGGCTGTCCCCGATGCTGGTCGGCGCCGTCGGCAAGGACTTCGCCGAGTACGGGGACTGGCTGGAGCGCCACGGGGTCGACATCAGCGGGGTGCACCTCTCCGACCTCAAGCACACCGCCCGGTTCCTGTGCACCACCGACTCCGCGCAGAACCAGATCGCGTCGTTCTACACCGGGGCGATGAGCGAGGCACGCAACATCGAGCTGGCTCCGCACGTGGACCGGCTCGGCGGTGTGGACGTCGTGCTGATCGGCCCGAACGACCCGGTCGCGATGCTCAGGCACTCCGACGAGTGCCGCGACCGCGGCTACCCCTTCGCCGCCGACCCGAGCCAGCAGCTCGCGCTGATGGACGGCGGCGACATCAAGCAGCTGGTCGAGGGCGCCACCTACCTGTTCACCAACGCCTACGAGCGCGGACTGCTCGAGCAGAAGACCGGGTGGTCCAGCGCCGAGGTGCAGCAACGCGTCGAGGTCTCGGTGATGACCCGCGGCGGCGACGGCGTGACGGTGCAGCGCAAGGGCCAGCCGGAGGTGTTCGTGAAGCCGCCGCAGGAGGTCTCCAAGACCGACCCGACCGGTGTCGGCGACGCCTTCAGGGCCGGGTTCCTCGCCGGGATGGCGTGGGGGGTCGGTGACGAGCGCGCTGCGCAGATGGGTTGCATGCTGGCCACCCTGGTGATCGAGACCGTGGGCACCCAGGAGCACGATCTAGACGGCCCGGCCTTCCTGGCCCGGTTCTCCGAGGCCTATGGCCCGGCCAGCGCCGCTGATGTGGCCGAACACTTCAAGCCCGTAAAGGGGAGCTGACGACAGATGAAGTTCCAGGAGACGCGCAACGGCATCGACTTCGCCGTTGCCGACCTCGGCCTCGCCGAGTACGGCCGCAACGACATCCGGCTCGCCGAGCACGAGATGCCCGGCTTGATGGCCACCCGCGAGGAGTACGCCGCCGCGAGACCGCTGCAGGGCGCCCGGATCACCGGCTCGCTGCACATGACCATCCAGACCGCCGTGCTGATCGAGACCCTTGTGGCGTTAGGCGCCGAGGTCAGATGGGCGAGCTGCAACATCTTCTCCACGCAGGACCACGCCGCCGCGGCAGCGGTCGTGGGCCCGCAGGGCACCGTCGACGCCCCGAGCGGCGTGTCCATCTACGCGTGGAAGGGCGAGTCGCTCGAGGAGTACTGGGACTGCGCCGATGCGGTGCTGCGCTGGCCCGACGGTGGCGGCCCGAACATGATCCTCGACGACGGCGGCGACGCGACCCTGCTGGTGCACAAGGGTGCGCAGTACGAGAAGGCCGGCGCGGTTCCCGGCGCGGACACCGCCGCGTCGGAGGAGGAGGCCGTGATCCTGCGGCTGCTGGCCAGGTCCTTCGAGGAGGACACGAGCCGCTGGACCAAGATCGCCGAGCCCATCCTGGGCGTCTCAGAGGAGACCACCACCGGGGTGCACCGGCTCTACGAGATGGCCCGCGCGGGTGAGCTGCTCTTCCCGGCGATCAACGTCAACGACTCGGTGACCAAGTCGAAGTTCGACAACAAGTACGGGTGCCGGCACTCGCTGGTCGACGGCATCAACCGCGGCACCGACGTCCTGATCGGCGGCAAGGTGGCCGTCATCCTCGGCTACGGCGATGTCGGCAAGGGCAGCGCCCAGTCGCTCGCCGGCCAGGGCGCCCGGGTGATCGTCACCGAGATCGACCCGATCTGTGCGCTACAGGCGGCGATGGACGGGTTCCAGGTGGCTCGGCTGGAGGACGTCGTCAGTACGGCGGACATCTTCATCACGACCACCGGCAACTTCGGCGTGATCACCGCTGAGGACATGGGCAAGATGAAGCACCAGGCGATCGTCGGCAACATCGGCCACTTCGACAACGAGATCGACATGGCCGGGCTGGAGGCGGTTTCCGGGATCACCCGGATCAACATCCGGCCCCAGGTCGACGAGTGGCGGTTCCCGGACGGCCACTCGGTCATCCTGCTGTCGGAGGGGCGGCTGCTGAACCTGGGCAACGCCACCGGCCACCCGTCGTTCGTGATGAGCAACTCCTTCACCAACCAGGTGATCGCACAGATCGAGCTGTTCACCAAGACGGACAACTACCCGGTCGGGGTGTACGTGCTGCCCAAGCTGCTCGACGAGAAGGTCGCCAGGCTGCACCTCGACGCACTGGGCGTCCGGCTCACCGAGCTCAGCAAGGAGCAGGCCGACTACCTCGGCGTGCCGGTGGAGGGCCCGTACAAGCCCGAGCACTACCGCTACTGAGCCACTCAGCCCGCTACGCGCTACCGCTGGCCAACGTCGTCCAGCGGTAGCGCGTAGATCCAGAACTGCACGCCGAGGTGTTGGAAGTCGTGCGGCTTAGTGTCGGGCTCGGTCGTTGGGTCGGCGCACGATGACGGGCACGGTGAGGCCGACTCCGGGGAGTCCTGTCCAGGGGTCGGTGGGTCGGCGAGCGGTTTGGTTGGGCGCACGCGCGGCGCTCAGCCAGGCCGAGACGTCGACTACCGCATGGTGGATGCCGGCCCAGCACGATCCGACGTCTCCCCAGCCGCGGGCCGGTGTGCTGTCCGGGTGGGCGGCGCCGCAGCCTGCTGTGTGCCAGCCGTCCTCGCGTCGCTCGGAGCGCAGGAACCACGGGTGGCTTCCTGCCATCGCGACGGCATGGACGGTGGTGTCCGGTTCGGGTTCGTCGGTCGGCCACCAGTGCTGCTCCTGCGGGGGATCCAGCGGCAGGTGGCAGCGGCAGAATCGCTCAGCCACGTCGCGACCGCCGCTCCGCCGACCACGGCTCCCGCACCCGGTAGCGCCGCGGTCGGCGTCGTGGCCCCGCAGCATGCCGTCCCCGAGTGCCTGCCTGCCGTCCGGAAAACGGTGACCAGCGACTCGGCTGCGCCAGTTCGGGTGCGGCTGATCGGCGGGGCCGAGAGCCGATGCGGGGATCCAGGAGGGACCGGGCTGGTTGCTGTGCAGTCATGGGGCAACCTTCCGTCGTACGTAGCCCGTTAACCACCCAGCACCGCTACGATCTGTGCTCGCATGATGTCCCAGTACAACGGGGATAACCTCGGGAGTCGCGATGCCCGCATCGACGCGCAGCCTGCGCCAGGAGCAACGCGAGCTGACAGCTGAGCTACGTAGTCGGCATCAGAGCTGGGCGGAGGTTGCCAGCGCCTTCCGGCGGCGCTACGGCGTCAATGCCCGGGTCGCTCCCCGGTTGGCCCACGGGTGGAGCCAGCGGGAAGCTGCGGATCGTTGGAATCAGCGCTGGCCGGCGGACCCCAAGACGTTCAAGAACCTGTCCTATTGGGAGAACTGGCCGAGCAAGACGGGCTACGCGCCGTCCCTGGATGTCCTCGCCCGGCTCGCCGAGCTGTACGAGTGCCATGTCGCCGATCTCTTGGCGGACTGCGCCGACTTCCGACACCGGGACACGGCTCACGACTTGCGGCAGCAGTTGACCGAGATGCAGAGGCTCACCGACTTCGATCCCAGCCTTGAGGCACCGGTGTCGGCCGATTTGACCGCGCTGACGGACCGCCTTCAGGACATGGACGTCCATGAGGTAGCCCAGCTGGGAGCGGCGTGGGCCCAGCAGCTCGACGGTCACATCGACCGCCGCGCGTTGCTTCTGAAGCTGAGCGCCGGCCTCACCCTCGCAGCCGCCACGCCGAGGCTGACCAGCGAGGAGCCGCCTTCACTGCGCGAGGAAGCTGAGCGGTCCGACTCGCTCGCCGGAATCTGGTGGAGCCGGTACGTCTACTACAGCTCGGGCCGCAAGGCGAAGTTCGAGGGCGAGCATTACCTCGTAATGCGTCGCCAAGCCGGCCGGCTGGTCGGTCAAAGTCTGCCGCACTCACTCGACTCTCGACTACGGCTTGAGCTGTCCGTCACTCGCTCCATTGCGACTGGCACTTGGTCGGAACGGACATCGCCCACGGGCTACTACGCCGGGGTCACCTACCACGGGACGCTGCAGCTTCTGGTCGATCCGATGAGCCGATCGATGACCGGCAAGTGGCTCGGATTTGGTAACGACTTCAAGGTCAACACCGGCGAATGGGACATGACTTGGGTCGACGGATCCACATCCAAACGCGCCATGCGCTCCTACCACCTGAAGGCGTGAGCGTTAGTCGTCGGCTGGCCCAGTCACCACCGCTACGACGACGGATCCAGTAGGGAGCTTCGCGCTGTCCGCAGCGAGGTCGAAGATGCCCGACATCATCTTGGCGACGTACACCCGATCCAGTCGCAACTTGTGGCGGTCCTCGAAGTCGTCGATGAAGCTGCGCAGCTCGGCAGTCGACTTCGCAAACCCACCAAAGTGATAGTCGTACTCGATCGACCAAGCCTCGCTTACCGCACCGGACGCTTCTTGCTGCAGGCGAGCAACCTCCCGGGTGAGGAACTGGCCGCCCCTGAGAACCGAGAAGCCCAATGCCCGTCGGCCCACGGCCAGGCCGACCGCGATTCCGGCTAGGGTGCCGCCGCTACCGACGGGACAACAGATCACGTCAAAGTCAAGATCGAGCTCTGCCGGCAGCTCCGCGCAACCCCGGACCCCGAGCGGGTTGCTGCCGCCTTCGGGCAGGACGTAGCACTCGCCATACCGGCGCCGAAGGGCCTCGATGACGTCCTCGTCGTTCTTGCGGCGGTATGTCGTGCGATCCAGATAGGTCAGCCGCATGCCCCGGCTTGTGGCCTGCTCCAGCGAGGGATTGAGCGGTAGATGCTCCTCACCGCGGACCACGCCGATCGTCGAGAAGCCGAACAGCTCGCCCGCGGCAGCCGTGGCTCGCAGGTGATTCGAGTACGGCCCACCGAAGGTCAACAACGTGGAGAGTCCCAGCTCCTTCGCGGCGAGCAAGTTGTACTTGAGCTTGCGCCACTTGTTGCCAGGTATCTCCGGATGAATGAGGTCGTCCCGCTTCAGGAAGAGCCGGATGCCGCGCTCAGCTATGCGCTCGTCGCGGAGCTCCTCGACCGGCGAGGGCAGGCGAGGAACTGGTGGGCTTGCGCCAAACGACACCCAGCCACCTTAGGATCGATGCCCGGT
>Ga0136617_10004857_pt1 | contig 12050 bp, 14 predicted proteins | sample AntDrymUQ3222106_2_FD_129672 | JGI IMG/M metagenome (GOLD analysis project Ga0136617, IMG submission 129672) | Polar desert sand microbial communities from Dry Valleys, Antarctica - metaG UQ322 (21.06) | ecosystem: Environmental > Terrestrial > Soil > Desert | place: Antarctica: Dry Valley...
CGGGTTTGAGATGGCGCTGGCTCCCGGCTTCCGCACCGACTTCCGGGAATCGCTGTACCGGATGATCGGCGCACTCACGAGGATCGGGGTCACGATCCTTAGCACGGTTGAAGTTCAGGAGACCTTTACCGGCTTCAACCTCACCTCCTACGCGATCTCGTTCCTCAGCGACGACATCCTCCGCATGCGGTTCGTGTCGATCAACGGCCAACTCCGCAAGATGATGGTAGTCGTCAAGATGCGTCGCAGCAAACACAGTATTGACATGCGCGAATTCGAAATCACTTCCAAGGGGCTTATCATCGGCGAGCGATTGAGGGGCTATCGCGGCCTGATCACCGGGGTTCCCGGGCCATGGAATGATGAGCCGGAGGAAATTCAGGAGCAGGGCGAATCGGAAAGTAATCAGTAAGAGTGCCATATGCGCGAGGAACGAAGATCGGTCACGGCGGAGCAGGCTTTCCACCTGGTGCGCCTTAGTCGGTACTTTTCCGAACTTTCACCCCAGCCCATGGTCGCTGTTGAGGGAACGACGCACATCATGCGCGCTTGCGGTCCAAGCGGAAATCTTCATTCGCGCTTGTGCGAAAGTTGGCTTGGTTGCTTTAATTGTAACGTAGGCGGCGTTTCTTAGCGTCCCGTATTTGTAGTCAGTTTCATCAAGCGCCTGAGAGTCAGTAAGGGTAGTTTCAAGGAATCACGAAATAATTCTCATTACTGTGAAGCTATTTCAGCTCGTTAACCTGAATCGAGACCTCACAATAAAATCCGTTGTCGCGACTTGGGAAGCGAGGTCTTTTGGTGGAGAGACGGCCAGCACGGATGAAAATATTAAGCGCCAAGTCTCTAAGTTTTTGGATACTTTCATTAATGACTACCTGGCTGTTAATTCTAAATGATCTGGTTCCAGCGATGCTGACATGACAACAATCTATCGGGCCTGGACTCGATTAATCTGTTCAGGGCTATAGGCTAGCGGGTAGCTACATTCTGGGCAGGTTAGAACTATCTGATTGCTATCCGTGAAATATGTCGCCTCGGGAGTTTCGCAGTCGCGCTGAAAGGGAAACTCCAATCCCGCAGTTCCTACATCGAACCGCCAGATACCACTCACCAATGAGCCACTCGTGCACGTCGCAATGGTAGGATGATTGGGAATGCGGGACAAGTGTAATCCAAAGGCAGGAACACAATCAGCAAGTCGGGCCAAGAAGAAGTGACGAGCGAGATGCCTTCGGTTGTTGGAACCGATGCAGCCGACGCTCGCAAAGCAGCCCTTCTCTAATCCTGATTGGTTGTTCGAGCCCAAGTGGGACGGCTACCGCGCGATCTGTTTTCTGAAAGACGGCGAAGTTCGCTTCGTCTCGAGGAACCGAAAGAGCCTCACCGAGAGATTCCCCGAACTGCAAGGCGTTGCAGCGTCGATCACGGCAGAGACGGCTATTCTTGACGGTGAGATTGTGGCGCTGGACCAGGCCGGGATGCCGTGCTTCAACGCGCTTCGCTCAAGGAAGATCACGGGTTGCAAGGTGGTCTTCTATGCGTTCGATCTACTGCATCTGGACGGGCAGGATCTCACCCATACTCCTTTGCTTGTCCGTAAGAAACTCTTGAAGAAGGTCATCTCAAAACGAAGCACAAGCAGGCTCAGGTACACAGATCATATCGTTGGCGAAGGCGAGAAGCTATTCGCTGAGCTCGAAAGACAACACATCGAAGGTCTGGTAGCGAAGAAGGCTGACAGCTTGTATGTGGGCGGCCGAACGCGCTCCTGGCTCAAGATAAAGACAAGTTTCGGGAAAGAAGAAATGCGAACACGGATAGAAACGTGGCATGGAGAACCTAAGTAATGTGCGGTCGAGTAACGCTTCGCCGGCCTGATAGGGTGAAGAGACCAACATGAAGAGCGACAAAATCGAAGCGCTCGCCTTCGTGAGCCCAAAGGATAACTTCTCAATGTTACAAAGGATATGATGCTTTCAGCACTTCATGCACTATCTTTGCTCCGCTCGGTGTCATTTTAACTCTAATTTCTTTCGGTCCCCAATCGCTATATCTCAACGAACGATAATATTGGTCGAACTCCGCAACTGCTGTGTCGCCTTCGACTCTGATTAGCAAGTCGGAAATATCAACTTTCAAATTTACGGCGTTTGTAAGCATTCGGCGGCGGTCTGCCATCCACGCACTATAGCTCAAAGTTTGTGACCTACCGCTGTTAGAAGATTTCACGCCTACGAACGACGAATCATAACACGCTTGATAAGTAGCAAAATTTCTATTGTCCTGCGCTCGTTCCCAAGCCACTAACAAATTCCGCACGGCTTCGGCTGTCAATGGTTGCGGCTTCGAGTCAGAATAATGAACAACTTCCACGTTGCGATTGCTTGCAAGTTCTTTGGAGGTGACACTATTTTCAGCGACGCTATTTGAAGCGGATATCGGAGTTTCGGTTTTCGGTTGCGCTGAAACATTTGCCGGAACAGACGAATCAGATTTGAGATACGCGATGACTGCGCCGGCCACAACCCCTACAACCAAAGCAAAAAGTCCGCTTGCCAAATAAGCAAACATCGGACTCACGCCTTCGCGCACAGGTTGTAACGGTTGTTGAACTAATGGTGAAGGTCGAATCACCGTCGTTTCTTCGAGCGCGTCAAAAACGAGGGCAAGCGGCATTCCGTCGTAAAAGCAAGATAAATTCTCGTTAGAATATGTTTGGTTGCATTGTGGACAGCGTTTCATCGGCAACTCCTAAATTTAGTTTGTAGTTGTCCCGGTGTCTCTGCCTCCGCTTCACAGCATTCTTGAAACTCGGCTAGAACTTCTTCTTCGGAGTAAACGACCTAAGAGTACAGGATTGCATCCTCGTCAAGCATGGGCGTCAATTCTAACTTCAAACAAGTAGCTTTGATAGCCTGCGGCAACGGTCGCTCGGGCTCTCGGTCTTGCTCAAGGACATTCTCGGGGGATCTCGTGCTGGTGAAGTACTAGAAATCACGGCGGGCCGAAAGGGAAAACAAAAGAGGGTCATTCCACTTGCCCGCACTCTACCGTGGTTCGCACCTATTCGGATCAAACTGCAAGCCATCCTGCTTAATTGTTTCAAAAAGAAATCTGAACGCAGTCAGGTCTTTGAGTGTTTCTCGCTCCGAATTGATTTCTGTCTGAGCCTGTACAGAGAAAGCAAAACAGGGCAACACTACAAGAATTAGCAGACGTTTGTAGAGCGTCAATTTCACACGCACAGTCTAGTCCGAAATATCCTGTAATAAAAGAGCAGTTTTGAACATGGCGCGGTAGTTGGAGACTTAGAGCGCAAAGCGGAAAGGATCCCCTTGTGAGTGAAGAACGGAAAGACAAAAGTTCCCCTCCGGCATTTAGGTCTACGGGTATTTGGTTATGGGAACACCAGTTCTCAGCACCAATCAATCGAAACGATCAGCCGTCCATCGTGTTAAAATAAACCATTCGGCTCGCCCTTACCTGTCTTGATGTTACGTAGCATTGATGCGGGGACGGTCGCACATCCTGAGCGGCGGGGCGGGTCGATTATCAAATCAGGATGGCTTTTCAGGAGAAGCCGAGGTGACCGACCGCAGACAATTTGTCGATTGGTGCTATGAGGGTTCCCAGCCGTCGGGCGATTCCAAGTTAGTTGCTCGTGCGCTGTTCCTAACAACAGTCCAACGACTCCGACCGAATATCGTCACCGATCTTTTTGGTAGAGCATTCCCGACTTTTATTGTATTCCTCGCAGATAGATTTGGCATACCCACGCCACCAAATTTAGAACCTCATCCCCTATTTGCTGCTTTCAGACGGCTGCCTAAGAGTGAGTTTGAGGACGCAACAAAGGACTGGCGCTGTCTAACGAAGTCCGTTGACTCAAAAGCATTACGAGACAAACTGCGAGGGTGGGCAAATGAAAGTAATCTTTCTGCAGAATGGTGCTTGGATCATGCTGTCGCTTGTTTAAGGTTGGCGGCACTGGATCAATACATGCCGTGGTGTTACCTCCCGCCTGTACCTAAAGACCATCCTGAAAGCCAGCACGCGTGGAGGCGTGCAGTCGCGTGGAGGCGTGCAGTTCATGAATTGGAATCGGAGATACACTGGTCACGCACCATACTTAAAGTTACAGTTTACAACGATCCTGTTTTTGGTGGTAGAAACGGGCATGCCTTGGACAGTCTTGAGTCTTTTCGATTTTCATGGAAGCCAAAGACTAACGCTAGCGGTAAGAAAGGGTTTGATCTTAACCATATCGGATGGGATTTTTTGGACAGCGAAAGAGATGAATATCAACAGCTGATAGAGTCAGCTTTCATTAAGCGAATTAGCGGACGCCACGGCCGGGGAAAAGGCGCTTCTAAAGGCGCTCACAAAGCATTCGAGAAATATCTAAGGGAATATTTTGAGGAGGCTGAGGCTCTCAAGGCTAAGTTGATAGCCCAGCATGATCTCGTTGAGATACCCAAGAAGTACAATAAGGGAAATACCGCCGGAGATCACGTTGGATGGCTTGTTCGTTATCAGGTTCCTCCGCTGGAGAAGTGCGCTGATATTAAGGCTAGTAACTCTCTGGATCTTACGTGCGCCGCTGTCCATAAGCAGAACGAAAAGACGGCAGATTTTATTGGATTAAAGCTACGTAACCCGCGAGTACACGCCGGCAGACCGCGAGGGTCAAAAACCAGCCATATCGGAAGCGCAGGCCGCGCACAACGTTAGATAGTGCCGAGAAATTACGGAATTTTCATCTGCAAGTTCACCTCAAACATTCCCCTTTTTTAGTTTCCTAAAACAACTAGACTTCCTTAAGAGCGCAAGTTCTCAGGCTTTTTCTTTGCATATTGCGCTCGCCGCCGCCTGACACCGGCCAGACGACTTCTCGAAAGTTTCTCGCGTTGCCCGTTGCGCGTGAGATACAGAGCACAGCCGATCTTCTGGAGTGTCAGCCAGGAATCGGCTGTTTGCTTTTGGACAGACGCCTGCGAAGTATCGAGCTTCGCTGACGCCTTAGTTCTTAAGTGTTTGGATTGATTGAAAGGACGTGTTGACATGCGGATTAGTACATCAGGTGCCCGTCCCGGGGCAAGTTTCGGTATTTCCTCCTGCTTTCCATACTTATTCCCAAGCCGTCCGGCTACTGAACGATATAACCGCGCGGCACGCCGCGGTGATCGCCGAGAATTGCGGCGGAGATCCAGCGCGCATTCTGGAGGCTGGCTATGGCGTGGTGACGCCGGCGTTCCTACGAGTCTTTAAATCCGGCCCGGAATCCATTAGGCCAGGAGCTATTGTCTTGCCCTGCCGAAATGCTCAAGGCGAGATCGTTGCCTTACATGATCATCGCTTCCAGTGGTTCACCCAACCCCAAGTTCACATCGCAAACGCCGTCCGAGCGCCTTGGAGTCAGATCGAGGTGTGCGAGACCACCAGCCAGGCTGACTCACTCGCCCTTTCTGCCAACGTCTGTGCCGTTGGGTGCAATTACTGTGATCAGAGAACAGTAGCCGCAGCGGTTCTTTCGGCGCTGAGGTCGCACAGTTCGCACACTATAAAAAGGGGGGAAAAGTTTCATGCGTTGGGGGTTGCAGCATGAAACGCCAGCCTCGCAAGTGGACAGCCGCCTTCAGAATTGAGCGGCGCTACGGAGTCATGCGTTACATCGCTGAATTTACCGATGGGCACCTACGCGCTTCTTTCTATGGCAGTGTTAACCCTCTCGCAAACTCGCCGTCAGTATTGAGGCAGGCAGCCTGGGAGGCGGCGGTTGAATGGATCTCACACGTTCAGCCTGTGCCGCAGAGACCGATGCAGCCTGTTCGCCGCATTCACTTCCCGGAAAACCGACAGCGACGAAAGCATCATCGCGGATTAAGGAGAGCAGCAGCATGAGCAAGCCTCCGTCGTTTCTTTTTAACGCCGCTGATTGGGTTGCATCGTTAACCATACAACGCATGAGCGACAAGCAATACCGCGCTTACCACCTACTTCTGACTAACTCCTGGTTGGATGATCCAATTGCGAGCTTACCCAATGACGAAGTTGAACTCGCCCGCATCGCTGGAGTGAGTCTTGAGGTTTGGAATCAGATTAAGGCTCCGATACTTGCGAAATTCAAAAGCGACGGCGCCGGCAGAATTTTCAACGAACGGTTGAAGCTTGAAGCGGACTACTGCGCTAAGAGAAGTTTCGCGGGTAGATCAGGCTGGACAGCCGGAAGGCGAAAGAAACAGGCAACGGCAGCAAAGAAACTGAAGCATTCGACGTAGCACGTTACGAAGCAAGACACGAAGCACCGCACGTAGCAAGTTATGAAGCACGCTTTGGTTTGGTTTGGTTTGGTTTGGATTAAGAATCAGGGGAGCACTCAACTATGAGTAAGACAGAGTACAAAGACCACCCGCTTTCTTCCGTTCTCCCGCTGATGGGCCAGATGGAAATTCAGGAACTGGCCGCAGATATTCAGGCCAACGGATTGCGCGTGCCGATCACCCTACTTGATGGGCAGATTTTGGACGGACGGAATCGTTACCGAGCCTGCAAGTTTGTGGACGTAGAGCCCCGGTTCCGAGACTTCAACGGCGACGGAGATCCTTTAAGTTTTATCGTCTCAGTCAACGTAAAGCGGAGACATCTGACGACGGGACAAAAGTCGATGGTTGCCGCCAAGATCGCTAATTTGCCTAGCGGAATGACGAAAGAAGCGGCCAGGTCGGCAAAATTGCCTACCTCAACACGAACGGAAAAGGAAGCCGCAGAAGAGTTAAAGGTTAGTCCGCGCAGCGTGCGCACGGCAAAGGAAGTTTTACGAGACGCCCCAAAGAAAGAAATTGAGGCGGTCGAGCGGGGCGAGAAGAAACTGGGAACCGTAGCGCGTGAAGTCAAAGAGTCAAAGGTCTCAAAGTCTGAAAAAACCCACCTCGACAAAACCAGCTACCCGATCCCTGATTCGATCCTCGAAGACTGGAATCGTGCAGAAGCGTTCTCATCGAATCTCCGCGAACTCTCACGAATCAAGGGTGAGATTTCCAGCGGTCTTGAGAAAGAAGACTTGATCTTTCGAGAACTTAACAACAGCGCGATCTCGATGCTCACAAACCTGTACGGGGAATTGAAGTGCGTGATCCCTTACGCGGTCTGTACGTCGTGCCAGGGCCAACGAAGAAAGGATTGCACGCTTTGCAAGCAACGGGGGTTTATTAGTCACTTCGCCTACTCTCAATTTGTGCCGGCGGAAAGCAAGGCGTTGCGCCAGAAGGCGGCCGGCAAATGACACATCTACGCGAATACCAAACCCAAGCAATCAATGCTGCTTTTACCGAGTGGGACGAGAAGCAGTCAACCCTGATCGTGCTACCCACTGGAACAGGTAAAACGGTTGTAGCGGCAGAGATAATCAATCGTTTCCAGCCCAAACGAACCTTGTTCCTTGCGCACAGAGAAGAATTAATCTTTCAGGGCGCCAAGACAATCCAGAAGTATACGAACCTTAGCTGCGAGATTGAGATGGCCGATCTCTGGGCTGGCGCATCTCTCTGGAATGGTTTTCCGGTTGTCGTGTCAACGATCCAAACTCAGATCGCGGGCAAACAGGATCACGAACGGATGACCCGGTTCGACCCCGATGACTTTGGATTAGTCGTCGTCGACGAAGCTCACAGAGTTACCGCAAGGAGCTATCGAAAGGTGCTCGCACACTACAAGAAAAACCCCGATCTAAAAATCCTCTGCCTTACAGCGACGCCTGACCGCGCGGACGAGGAAGCGCTGGGCCAGATGATTGACTCAGTTGCTTACGACTACGAAATTCTCGATGCGATCAACGATGGTTTTCTGGTCCCGATTGAGCAGCAGATGGTTACGATTGAAGGCTTGGATTTCTCCTCGGTAAGAACGACGGCAGGGGATCTGAATGGAGCCGATCTAGCGGCGGTGATGGAGTCGGAAAAGAACCTTCAAGGGATTGCGGCTGCGAGCTTGGAGATTATCGGTGACAGGCGAACGCTTGTCTTTACCGTCGGCGTGAAGCAAGCGGAAATGCTGTGCGAGATATTCAATCGCCACCGTCCCGACATGGCCGGTTGGGTGTGCGGGGCCACGCCTAAACCACAGCGTCGGGATTTACTGACGCAGTTTTCTGACGGACGAACCCAGGTAGTAGTGAACTGCAACTGTCTCTCAGAAGGCTTTGATAACCCTGGAGTGGAAGTTGTTATCCAGGCTCGTCCTACGAAGTCACGAAGCCTCTACGCTCAACAGTGTGGCCGGTCTACGCGACCTCTTGCAGGAGTGGTTGACGGACTGCCGGATGCTGAGGCGAGACGTGCGGCGATAGCCGCGAGCGCGAAGCCTTCAGCGCTGATTGTGGACTTCTCTGGTAACGCAGGCAGACACAAGCTTATGACTACTGCCGACATTCTTGGCGGCAAGGTTAGCGACGAAGCTATCGAGCGGGCGATTGAAAAGGCGAAGCGTGAAGGCAAGGCGCTCAACATGGCTGACGAGTTGAACAAAGCAGAGAGCGATATACGGCGAGAGATCGAAGAGCGCAAGCGAAGACAGGCGGCAAGAAAAGCGCATCTGGTTGCTAAAGCGAAGTTCAGCACGAGAGACATAAATCCTTTCGATGTTTTTCAGATCCGACCGGCGAAGTCTCGCGGATGGGATAACGGGAAAGTTATCTCAGAGAAGATGGCGAACGTGGTCCGCAAGATGGGGGTCGATCCGTACTCCCTTCCGTACGCCCAAGCCCGGCAATTGTGTATTGAGCAGATCCGCAGATGGGAAAACAAACTATGCACAGTCAAGCAAGCGAACTGCCTAAGCAAGCATGGGTATGAAACGAAAGACATGACGTTTACTGAGGCGTCAAAACTCATGGACGCGCTCGCAAAGAATAACTGGCGTCGCCCCGACTCGCCGGGTTTCGGAATAGGTGTCAATCAGTTTGGGAGTTGAGATGCAATCGAAGTGGTATCGCGTAAATAAGAAACGACCTTGCAAAATTTGCCGCAGGTTGGATTGGTGTGGTTACTCCGAAGACGCAGCCATATGCATGCGGGTGGAAAGCGAGAAGCCAACTCGAAACGGGGGGTGGCTTCACGGTGCGTCTAACTTTGTTCCGATGGTTCCAATCAAGAAGGCTATCGAGGATCGCCCGATCGATGCTCTGGGGATATGGCGACGGTGGTTCGATGCCACCGAGTTCAAGACTGTTGACGCTCTTGGAGTTGCGCTAAAGGTGGACACCGACGCTCTGAGGTCTATCGGGTGCGCGTGGGCCTGGGCTTACGACGCATGGGCGTTTCCGATGAAAGACGCGACAGGGAAAGTCATCGGCATTCGGCTGCGCAACACCGAAGGCAGCAAGTGGGCAGTTAAAGGCAGTCACCAAGGGCTATTCATTCCGGCTGAATATCTGTTTGATTTCGACGGAACACTTTACATCGTTGAAGGGCCCACCGACTTGGCAGCCGCGTTAACGCTTGGCCTGTACGCTATCGGACGACCTGCTTGCCTCGGACAAGAAGAAATGATTTTGCAGTACATCCGCGCGAAGAGAGTTCGACGAGTGGTGATAGTTACGGATAACGACGATCCGGGCTTGCGTGGTGCGACCAAACTACAAAGCATTGTGCCTGTCCTAAGTTGTATTTATGTGCCGCCCACTAAAGACATACGAGAGTTTCTGAGCCTGGGCGGGAAACGCCCAATAATTGAGGCGTGCATCAAGGATACGGTGTGGACATCGCCGGCGGGACAACAGCAAGCGGCATGAACGGCAATTAACTGTTTTCTGAGTAAGGAGAACCGAATCAATGAGTACAGACAAAATGAATCTTGGTCAACCACTAATGAGCGAGCGAGAAGAAGATTGGCAGGTTAGCCCACAAGGACTTGTCCAAAACGGTGAAGAATGGCGCACACCTGAATGGCAAGAACAAGCGATGAGGGAACACTTCGGCAGCTGCCCCGAGTGTGGAAAAACTGACGGCTTTCGGAACATCGGTAGAGACCATTACTTTATCTGTCACGTGCATAAGACGTGCTGGTATGTAGGTTCGAATCTCTTTAGCGGGTGGAGAGAGGACTCGGAAGAAACTCAGCGAGAAAACAGGGCTTTGCTTGAAAGCTACAGCGATGTCACGGGTTGGCCCAAGTCGGACGCCGACGGAAGAGCCACGGGCTCGTCAACCGAAATGGATGATGTAGAGGTGGAGCATATCCTTCATGGGAACGGTTGCGCAATTCATCATCACACTGTTGGTGTCTTCTGTGACTGCGGCGCTGTTGGTTGGTTCGAGATCATGCCTAGAAAGGTTTACGAGGCGATGCTGCCGACCGGCGCAGGCGCAGGCGCAAGCGTAGAGAAGACGCTTGATCACGATTTACCGTTCTGAAGCAATGACAGGCGAAGCCGATCTCACACTTAAACCTCTTCTGCCTCTGAGTGGCGCAGAGAGATCAAGCCTTGTCCGCTGCGAGCAGGCGATCGGGCGGGGCATCAAAACATTTTTCGAGGTTGGGTCCGCGCTTGCTGAGATCAGAGACTCCCGCTTGTACCGATGCGAATTTCCAACTTTTGAGTCTTACTGCCGCGAGCGATGGGATATGGGACGAGCACATGCCTACCGGCTGATCGAGAGCGCCGGAGTGGTTGAGACCTTGTCTCCAATTGGAGACGGAATACTCCCAGCCAATGAAGCCCAGGCGAGAGAATTGATTCCCTACGAGCCGGAGATCCAGAAAGCCGTATGGCAGATCGTCACCAACACGCTACCTGAGGGAGTCAAACTTACCGCCGGCCACGTGCGCAGCGTAGCAATTCAAGTGTCGGAGATTGTCAATGCGGGCGGTATGGACAACGGCGATGGCATCATTACCCCCTTGGGCCAGTTATTAAAGGCGCACATCATCGAAGAGGTAAGCGAGCGATTCAGGCGGCAGACGGTTCACATTCAGGACAAGCTAGGCGACTCGGACGAATGGCTTACCGCTCAAAGTGAATACCTCGACGCAGCTCGCGAAGTTCTCGGACGAATCGACCTCGATCCCGCTTCGTGCGCTGCGGCGAACAAGATCATCCAGGCGAAACAGTTTTTCACAAAGCAGGATGACGGTCTAACTAAAGAATGGCTCGGGCGCGTCTGGCTAAACTCACCTTTCTCTTATCCCCTAGTTGAGAAATTCACGTTCCGCGCAATCGAACAATACGACAAAGGGAATACGGAGGCCGCAATCATCCTGACGAACAATTGCACGGATGCTGAATGGTTTCAAACTCTCATGCGGAGGTTTTTAGTGTGTTTTCCGAGTAGCCGTGTTCCATTTTGGCGAATAGATCGCGAGGGCACCGGGGGAGCAAGGCAGGGGCAAGCGTTTTTCTACCTGGGCGAGCAGGAAGGTCTTTTTGTTGAGGGGTTTTGGCGGTTCGGAACGATAGTTAAGGCGTTCCCATAAAGAGGCGGCAATGAGTATTGAGGAACAGTTCGCGAAGATAGTTCGGGGCGTCGTACGCGAAGAATTAGCGGCGCAGTCCAGCGTGCAGGACCTGGAACTTCTGACGGCTGATGAGGTGGCGAAGCTGCTCAAGTATCCAGACCGCCACAGTGTCTATAAACTCAAGCGAGAAGGTAAGCTCAAGCCTGTCAGCCTGGGCGATAAGACTCTCCGGTTCAGCCCGGCCGAAGTGAGGAGATTCATTCAGGAATGTGCAGAGTGAGAAATAAAACCGCCGAATTGTTGCCAGCGCGGAAGTAGGGCCATAAAGTCCGCGCCGGAGGTAACAAACGATGCCGAGACAAACAGGAATCAAAAAACTCAAGAACGGCAGATACCAGGCCCGATACTTCGCGGGCTTTGACTCGAAAGGTAAGCGTCGCTATCCATCACGAACCTTTGATCTTCAGTCGGACGCTATCAAGTGGCGGGTGGCGCGGGTTAACGAGAAGAGTACAGGCCGACATTTTGAAATCCACGGCTTGACGGTCTCGCAGTATCTCGACCAGTGGCTCAGCTTCAAGCAACAAAGTCTCCGC
>Ga0136617_10004858_pt1 | contig 12050 bp, 12 predicted proteins | sample AntDrymUQ3222106_2_FD_129672 | JGI IMG/M metagenome (GOLD analysis project Ga0136617, IMG submission 129672) | Polar desert sand microbial communities from Dry Valleys, Antarctica - metaG UQ322 (21.06) | ecosystem: Environmental > Terrestrial > Soil > Desert | place: Antarctica: Dry Valley...
ACGACCGTAGGCTCGCAGTGTCGTGGACGCCGCCGATGCCCTTCCCCCGCCGCCGCGGCGTGCCGCCGTGCAGGCGCCGGGCCGATCGATCGATCCCGCCGAGCTCAGCTCTCGATCCGTGCGGGCGATGGCGTGGCGCGATCGCGATGACATAGCTCTGCTCGTTCCCCGGCCTGCCCTGACCCCTCCCACGCCGGCGGAGATCGGCGCCATCGCCGACGCCGCCGCTGCCAACGGGATCTCGCGCCTGATCACCGGAGCCCTAGCTGCCACCGAGCGGGCCCCCTTCCTGGCCGCCGGGTTCGAGGTCCACGACCGCCTGCACCTGCTCAGCCACGATCTGGCCGACCTCCCCCCGGCCCCAACGCTCGAGGTGGGCCTGCGCCGCGCCCGACGAGCCGACCGCGACGCCGCTCTGGCGGTCGACGCTCGAGCGTTCGACCCGTTCTGGCGCCTCGACTGGGCGGGCCTGCGCGACGCCATCGCGGCCACGTCGACGGCCAGGTTTCGCGTGGCCACCGATCCCGAAGTGCTCGGCTACGCCGTCACGGGTCGGTCGGGTGAACGGGGGTACGTCCAGCGACTGGCCGTCGAACCCACGCACCGAGGCCGCGGCGTGGGCACCGCGCTCGTGCTCGACGGGTTGCGCTGGTTGCGTCGCCGACGGGTTCGATCGGCGGTGGTCAACACCCAGGTCGGCAATGCCGGCGCGCTGGCCCTGTACCGCCGCCTCGGGTTCGTCCCCGAGCCGGGCGGGCTCACCGTCCTCACTCTCGCCTTCGAGGACGCTCGGTGATGCCCCGCCGGCTCCTCGGAGCTGTCGTGGCGACGGCGATGTTGGGGCTCACTGCGGTCGGCTCGCCCGCGGCCCACGGCGGAGCACCGCCACCAGCTCGAGAGACACCACGAACCCAGGCGCCGGGTGAGGACGACGGCCCGTCGGTGCGGGGACTGGGCCAGGAGGCGCCGTGGATCACGCGTGACGGCACGTGGACGATCGACCTGGCCGTCGAGGGCGCGCCGCCAGGCGGCAGCGTGCGAGGCGCCATCTACGCTCGGTTCGAGGACCGGGAGCAGTTCAACCGGGCGCTGTTCGACGTGGTCGAGGGCGAGCGCAAGGCCGGCATCCCCAGCGTCGACCTCGATGCGGCGCCGGCTGCTCCCGGGGGAGGTCGAAGGGTGCGCCTGGCGGTAACTCTGAACTCGGAGCAGCAGAACATCCCGGGCTGGGCGTTCCTCGAGCGAGGCCTGGCACCCGGCGTCTATCCCGTGCAGATCGAGGTCGTGGACGCCGACGACGAGACCCTTAGCTCCACGGTCACCTTCCTCGCCCGGGTCCCGTCCGACGGCGAGGACGATACGGACCGCCCGCCCCTTCTCGTCGCCCCTGTCCTGCCCGTCAGCGCATCCCCCTCGGTCGGTGCTGACGGCGCCTCCGAGATGCCTCGCGGGCTGGTGGACCAGGTGATCTCGGTGAGCAACGGGCTGACCTTCGCCGAGGATCTGCCTCTCACCCTGGTCCCCCGGCCCGAGACGATAGAGGCGCTCGACCGCGAGCCGGAGGGTGCCGCGGCCCTGGCCGCCTTGCGCGAGGCAGCCCGCACCCGGCAGGTGGTCGACGGCCCCTACGTCGAGGTGCCCGTGGCGGCCTGGATCGACCGTGGCCTGCAGGAGGAGCTGGAACGTCAGCGGGTGCGGGGCAACGGTGTGCTCACCGGGCGCCTGGGGCGCGCCGACAGCAGCACCTGGCTCGCTGTGGAGGACTTCAGCCCGGCGGCCGCCGCTGCGCTGTGGCCGGTGGGCGTGCGCTCTGTCATCGTCGCCCCCGAGGCGATCGACGCGGCCGACGGCCCGGCGCTGGGACCGGTGACCATCTCTGCCGGCCCCAACCGCAGCCTCGACGCCATCGCCCCTGACCCAGGTCTGTCGGGAGCCCTGACCCGCAAGGGCGACCCCATCCTCGACGAGGCCAGCCTCGTCGCCGAGCTGGCTCTGGTGGCGTCGCTGGGCGACAGCCAGCGGGGGGTGGTGATGATGCCGTCGCCGCAGTGGCCGGTCGACTCCGCGGCCGTCGGCCGCCTGGCGGCCATCCTCCTCGCCCCCGACGCGCCCGTCCGGCCGGTCACCGTCGGCGGCCTGCTCGACACCATCGGCACTCGCAGCCCGGGCACCCTGATCCCGACGGTCCCGATCGACCTCGGTGGCCACCCCGGGCGCCTGCTCCGGGCGCGGTCGCTGCTGGCGTCCTACGAGAGCCTGACCGGCCCCGGCCACGAGGAGATCGTTGCGCTCGACCAGCGGCTCCTGCTCTCCGGATCGTCCACCCTCTCGCCCCGGGCCCAGCGGGAGTACGTCGAGTCTGTCCTGGCCACCGTCGACGCCCGGCTCAGCTCGGTCGCTGCCCCCGGTCGCCAGACGATCACCCTCACATCCAGCGAGGGGGCCGTCCCGCTCATCCTCCGAAGCCAGCTCGAGGAGCCGGTGGACGTGGTCATCGAGCTGGAGTCCGATCGCCGGGTCGACTTCCCCGACGGGGCCCGAATCGTCCGCCGGGTGGTCCCCGGCGACAACCGGATCGCCCTGCCCGTGCGGGCTCGGGTGCCCGGCGACTCGCCCATCGACATCACCATCCGCACACCTGACGGCACCGTGAAGCTCGACGAGGTGCGCTACACCGTGCGGTCCACGGCGATCTCCGGTCTGGGTGTCGTGCTGTCGGCCGGGGCGGCGGCGTTCCTCGTCCTGTGGTGGGCAAGGCACTGGACGCGCTCCCGTCGAGCCCGCCGGGAGGAGGCTGCGGCCCGCGGGCGACGGGCGGCCGAGAGCATGGTCGGCGCCGACGCGAACGCAGAGGGGCGCACGTAACCCCACTGCGCCCCGGCGGGTCCAAGGCCAGATCGGCGCCGCCACGGTGCCGCACCCCGACCCGGGAGGGCCCATGACAGGCGTCCGCATCGTCACCGACAGCTCCTGCGACCTGCCCGACGACATCGTCGAAGCCCATCGCATCGCCATCGTTCCGCTCACGATCCGCTTCGGTGACGACGAGCTGGTGGATCGGGAGGAGCTGTCGGCGGCGGAGTTCTACAAGCGGATGGCCGATTTCGACGGCCTGCCCGAGACGGCGGCTCCAGCCCCGGGCGCGTTCGAAGCGGCGTTCCGGGCCGCCGCAGCCGACGGAGCCGAGGCGGTGGTCTGCATCAACCTGTCGTCGGCCCTGTCGGCCACCATGGCATCGGCCCAGGCGGCAGCCCGCGCGGTCGAGGGCGACGTCGACGTGCGGGTCGTCGACTCCAAGTCGATCACCGCAGGGCTCGGCACCATCGTCACCATGGCCGCCGAGAGCGCCGCAGCCGGCGGCTCCGCGGACGAGGTGGTGGCCGTCGTCGAGGGCGCGTGGGGCCGCACCCACGTGCTCGGCGGCCTCGACACCCTCGAGAACCTCAAGAAGGGCGGCCGCATCGGCGGCGCCAGGGCGATGCTCGGCACGCTGCTGTCCATCAAGCCGGTGATCGACATCAGCACCGGAGTGGTCGAGGAGGCCGGCAAGGTGCGTACCCGCAAGAAGGAGATGCTGTTCCTCCGCGACCGTCTGGTCGCGGCGGGCGAGGTAGAGCGCGTCGTGGTGTGCGACGGCGGCGCCCCCGATGCCGAGGAGTTCGCCGACGTCATCGCCGACGTCCGACCCCGCGACAGCTTCACCCGATCGACCATCGGCCCGGTGATCGGCACCCACGGAGGACCTCGGATGATCGGACTCACCTGGATCGACTCCGAATAGAGCCCCATGCCGGCCGCCGCGGCCGCCGGTCAGCCAGCGCCGGACGTAACGTCGATCGCGATGGGCTCCTCGCCTCCCTCTCCCGGCGAGCCCGGGCCCCCCCGGCGTGGCACCGTCCTCGCCGGTCGATACCGCCTGGGACGTCCCATCGCCACCGGCGGCATGGCTCGGGTCTGGGAGGCTCGCGACGAGGTCCTGGACCGCCCCGTTGCAGTCAAGATCCTGCTCGAGCACCTGGCCGACGACGATTCGTTCGTCGCCCGATTCCGGGCCGAGGCCCTCGCCGCCGCCCGCCTGACCCACCCGTCGGTGGTGTCGGTCTACGACACGGTGTCGACCGACGAGGTCGAAGCCATCGTGATGGAGCTGGTCGACGGTGACACCCTGCGTCAGCGCCTCGACCACGAAGGGCGGCTCCCATCGGTCGAGGCCGCCCGCATCGCCGCCCGCATCGCGGACGCCCTCGCCGTCGCCCACCGCGACGGGGTCGTCCACCGCGACATCAAACCGGCCAACGTCTTGCTGGCGTCGACGGGCCGAGTGGTGGTCACCGACTTCGGCATTGCCAAGGCGACCGAGGGCGCCGATCTGACGACCGGTCGTCAGATGCTCGGAACGGCGAAGTACCTCGCGCCCGAGCAGGTCGAGGGCGAGGCCGTCGACGGGCGGACCGATCTGTACGCCCTTGGGGTGGTGCTGTACGAGATGCTCTGCGGGCGGGTGCCCTTCCGGGCCGACACCGAGGCCGCCACCGCCCTCGCGCGCCTCCACCAGGATCCGACTCCGCCGCGATCGCTGCGACCAGACCTTCCCGACGACCTCGAGCAGGTCCTGCGGCGCACGCTCGCCCGTCGGCCCGATGACCGCTGGCCCGATGCGACCAGTCTGGCCCGCACCCTCGGTGCCATCGCCGCCGGGCGTCCGCCGCCTCCGGCCCCAGCGGCCAGAACTGGGCCGGCATCGCTGAGGGGACCGGCTCCGCCGCCGGCCGCCGGCCGGGCGACCTCGACCGCGTCCCCTGCGCCGGCCCCGAGCGACGCCGGACCGGGCGCTCCTCAGGATCCGCGCTCGCCCTCACCCGATCTCCACGTCTCCCATCGGCCTCCGCCCCCGCCTCCGTCTCCTCCCAGGCCGACGCCCGCCCCGCCGCACACCGGCGGCCGTCGGCGGCGCGCCGGACCGCTCGTTGCGCTGGTGGCCGTACTGGCCGGCTCGGCCCTGGCCATCGCCCTCCTCGGGTGGCGCATCCTCGGGCCCGGCGGGACCGAGACGATCACGCTGCGGGCGGCCGCGTTCGATCCCTTCGGGACCGAGGGCGAGAACGACCCCGACGCCCCGTTGGCCGTCGACGGCGACGACGACACCGCCTGGTCCACCGAGGTCTACGACGACCCCGACATCGCTGGGAGCGGGCTCAAGCCCGGTGTGGGGCTCGTGTTCGACCTCGGCCGCCAGCGGCGGGCAGAGCGCTTGGAGGTGACCTCGGCCAGCAAGGGATGGGCGGCACAGGTCTACGTGCTCCCGGCGCGGCCCGACGGCCTGTTCGAGGAGTGGGGCGAGCCGGTCGCCCGGGCCCGCAACATCGACGGCGGGGCCAGGTTCGACCTCGATGATCAGGACGGCGCGGTGGTCATCTTGTGGATCACCCGGACCGACGACGAGGGCGTGGTCAAGGTGGCCGAGGCCACCGTCGAGGTGGCGTCGTGATCAACCGAATGGCCGGCGCCGGTCGGGTGGTGGACCGGGGCCAGGTCGGCCCAGGGGACCCGGGCGAACTCCGGTGACGGCGACCGGCAGCGATCCCGACGCCGACCTGCTTCCCGCCGCCTGCGCCGGGGATCGCGTCGCCATCGACGCCCTCCTGCGCCGTCACGAGCAGCAGCTCCATGCCGTGTGCCGGAGGATCACCGGCAACCCGACCGACGCCCTCGACGCCCTGCAAGAGTCGATGATCGCCATCGTCAAGGGTCTCCCCCGCTTCGACGGCCGTTCCAAGGCGACGACGTGGATGTACCGGGTCACGACGAACTGCTGCCTCGACGAGCTGCGGCGGCAGCGCCGGCGATCGTCGGTGCCGCTGCCCGAGCAGGAACGAGCCGACCGCGGCGGGGCGCCCTCCGTCGACGAGGCGGTCGCCGACCGCACCGACATCGACGCCGCCCTCGCCGCCCTGCCCGCCGAGTTCCGGGCACCGGTGGTGCTCCGGGATCTCCTCGGGCTGGACTACGCCGAGATCGCCGAGACCCTGGGCATCCCGCCGGGCACGGTGCGCTCTCGCATCGCGCGGGGCCGCAGCGCCCTGGCTCGTTCCCTCTCGGGGAACCAGACCCCGTCCTCCGAGCGTCCCAGCGTGCGACCATGACCCCGACCCCTCCACCCGAGCCCGGTGATCCGGATCCCGCCGTCGCCGATGACGGCCCGCTCGATCTCGACGAGGCCGCGGTCAGCGCCGTCCTCGACGACGAGGCGACCCCGGAGCAACGACGGCGGGTCGCCCGCGACCCGCGATTGGTGGCTCGGCTGAGCGAGCTGCGGGCGGTGGCCGACCGGATGGCGGCCCCACCGGCTCCCCTGCCCGCGGCCACGATGGCGAAGCTGCGCAGCGCAGCCTTGGCCCATGCCGAGGCGGCCGAGGACGAGGCGGACGTCCCACCAGCGCGCGACGAGCAGGACGGTGTCGAGCCCACCGGCGCCACCCGTGACCCGGCGCCTCGCGGGGGGCCGCCGCATCCGATCGATGCCGACGGCGAAGGCGACGACACGCCCGTGACGTCGCTGGCCACCCACCGAAGCCGACGACGACGGCTGCCACCGCTGCCGGCGGTGGCCGCAGCCGTCGTGGTCCTCCTGGCTGTCGGGATCGGCCTCGTCGTCTCCGACGGCAGCAGCACCGAGCAAAGGGCGAACTCCGGCGCCAGCTCTGCGGAGAGCGACCCCTCCGAGGAAGCCGGCGGCGGGGGCGCGGGCGCCGAAGCCGGGGACGCCGACCGGTCGGCGTCCCCCACCCCCAGCGCAGAGAGCGGAGCGTTCGACGACGAGCGGTCCGGCGAAACGTCCGGTGGGGCTGCGTCCGAGGGGGCCGTGGTCGACGCTGACTTCGCCGACGACGACGCTCTGCGAGCCGCCCTCGCGGAAGTCGACCCGACCACGCTCACCCTCCCATCCTCCGTAGGTGCGCCGCCCGACCAGCCCGGGCTGGCGGATCTCGATTCCCGCACCACCGCAGGTCGAGCCGCCGAGGCTGACGTGACCCGCTGCAGCATGGTTCTCGAGGCGTCGGACCCCGACATCGGCCCGGCTCAGGCTGCGTTGCGGGTGACGGTCGACGGATCGGTGCTCCTCGTGCTCGGCACATCGGTCGCAGCCGGCGACGGTGACGGGCCGAAGATCAGGCTCTACGTCGTCGACCCTGTGAGCTGCTTCCCGCGCTTCGTCGTTCAACACGACAGGTGACCGCCGAGCCACGGTGCGCACCAGCCATCCGGTGTCGCCCTGCTGCGGTCGCAGCGCCCAACCCCAGGACTGCGAGCACGCACTACGCTGCCGGCCATGCCCGAGCCCCCGGCCATGCCCGAGCCCTTGGCCCCTAAGCGCCCGAGTCCGGCGCGGCGCGACTCTGACTGGCCAGCTCAGGTCACCAACGCCATCGTCGACTTCGTCGACTCGATCAAGGGCAAGACCACGGGCCCGGCCACCTCCGCTGCAAGGACCGTGGTCTACGGCCTGCTCGCAGCCATCGTCGGGATAGCTGCGCTGGCCCTGGTGCTCGCCCTGGTGCTCCGGGGCATCGATGTCGGCGTCGACGCCCTGCTCGACCAGGCCGACATCGATCGCGAGGGCCGCTCCACCTGGATCGCCCACACCATCATCGGGCTCGGCCTGCTCGGGATCGGCTTCCTCATCTGGCGCAAGGGCATCCAACCCGACCCCGACTGAGCCCGGAATACCCCCCGGGGGTATCTCGTTGTATCGCGTGAGCGGTCGCTCGGTCCACCACGCTGGCACTGCTCGATGAGACACCACCCGCTCGGAGGCGCAGTGCCCGACGACATCCACCCGCTCATCATCATCGGCTCCGGGCCGGCCGGCCTGACTGCAGCCATCTACGCAGCCCGGGCCAGCCTGGCTCCCCTGGTGCTGGAGGGAGAGCCCTCGTCGACGACCGACCAGCCCGGGGGAGCACTGATGACGACCACCGAGGTCGAGAACTACCCCGGCTTCCCCGACGGCATCATGGGCCCCGACCTCATGGTCGGCTTCAAGCAGCAGGCCGCCCGCTTCGGAGCGGACCTGCGCGTGGAACGGGTGACGAGGGTCGACCTCTCGACTCGGCCCTTTCGGCTCTGGGTCGGTGATGCCGACGCGGCCGAGCCCACTTACCGGGCCAACGCCGTCATCATCTCGACCGGCGCCCGGCCGGTGATGCTCGGTCTCCCCGGCGAGCAAGAGCTCGTCGGCCACGGGGTGTCTACGTGTGCCACCTGCGACGGGTTCTTCTTCCGCGACCACGACATAGCCGTCATCGGAGGAGGTGACTCGGCACTGGAGGAGGCGTCGTTCCTCACCAAGTTCGCCCGGTCGGTCACCGTGGTCCACCGTCGCGACGAGCTCAGGGCGTCGAAGATCATGCAGGACCGAGCCCTCGCCAACCCGAAGATCCGCTTCGCGTGGAACCGGGTGGTCGACTCCATCGAGGGCGAGGCCACACTGAAATCGGTCCGTCTGCGCGACGTGATGACCGACAAGGTCGAGGAGCTGGCCGTCACCGGGCTGTTCGTCGCCATCGGGCATCGGCCCAACACCGACCTCTTCAAGGGTCAGGTGGCGATGGATGGCGGGGGGTACATCCTCACCGATGCCGGCTCGCGCACCGACGTCGACGGAGTGTTCGCCTGCGGTGACGTGCAGGACAGCATCTACCGCCAGGCCATAACCGCCGCCGGGTCCGGGTGCATGGCCGCCATCGACGCCGAACGCTGGCTCGAGGCCCAGCACTGACCGGCTCGCTCGCCAGGACGGCGCGGAAGGGTCTCGCCCCCGGCGCTGTTGGGTTCCCTGCACGCACATTCCGATTCGCTCTACGCCCGCCAACAAGGAGATCGCCTCTCATGGCACAGACCGTTCAGACCCTCAGCACCACAACCTTCGACGAAACCCTGGCCAGCGCCGAGCTGCCCGTCCTCGTCGATTTCTGGGCCGAGTGGTGCGGACCATGCAAGTCGATCGCCCCTGTCCTCGAAGAGATCGCCTCCGAGCACGCTGACAAGCTGCGCATCGCCAAGGTGAACGTGGACGAGAACCCCGACATCGCTCGCCGCTTCGACGTGATGAGCATCCCCACCCTCATCTTGTTCAAGGAAGGCTCCCCGGAGGCCCGCGTGGTCGGGGCGAAAGGCAAGCACCAGCTCGTCGAGGAGCTCAGCCCCTACCTCTGATCGGGCCGGATCGACCCGGCCGGCGGGCACCGTCGGCCACGCTCTAGCGTGCCGCCCGTGACTACCGGTGCCCCGCCCTCGCCGCAGGCGTTGTCGGCCCACCAGCCCGTGATCGAAACGCTGCCGCTGCGGCGCGACTCCTGCGGCGCTGCGGTCGTCGACCTGCACCATCGCTTGCGCCGCGCCGGCGAGCCGATCGTCGACGAGGAGGGCTACGGCCCCGACACCGAGGCTGCCATCCGGCGCTTCCAAGCCGATCGGGGCATCCGCGTCGACGGCATCTGTGGGCGCCAGACCTGGAGCGCCCTGGTCGACGCCGGGTGGCGGCTCGGCGATCGCCTGCTCTACGAGCGGACCCCGATGCTGCGCGGCGACGACGTGGCCGACCTCCAGTCCCGACTGGGAGGTCTGGGTTTCCTCGACGACCGGGTGGACGCCATCCTCGGGCCCCGGAGCCGGAGCGCCCTGCAGGACTTCCAGCGCAACTGTGGACTGACCGTCGATGGCATCTGCGGGCCGGCCACCATCGCCGAGCTGGCCCGCGTCGGGGCCCGTACCCCCATCGCCGTCAAGGCCGGGGTCCTGGAGCGAGCCCGCCTGCGGGCCGCGCCGCGCCAGCTCGCCGGGCGCCGGGTCCTCATCGGTGACCATGGCGGGGCCGGGGCCCTGGCTGCGGCGATCGAACGGGTACTGCACACCGCCGGGGCGACCGCCGCCGTCACCCTCCACCCGGACGGATCGGTCCAGGCCCACGAAGCGAACGACTGGGGCGCCGAGGTCTATCTCGGGTTGAGCATCGGCGGCGAGCTGGATGACCCCCGATGTGCGTACTACGCCACGGAAGGTTTCACCTCCGACGGGGGAGAGCGGCTGGCCACCCTCTTGGCCATCGACCTGGCGACGTCGAGGGCCCTCGACGGTCCCGTCGCCGTGGCCGGCATGCGGCTGCCGGTGCTGCGCGAGACCCGCATGCCGGCGGTGGTGTGCGAGCTGGCCCCGGCCCGCACCGTGGTGGAACGCGGCGCCAGCCTGGCCCGGGTCGTCAGCGCTGCGATCGAGGCCTGGGTCGAGGACCCCTTGCCGGCCGCGCGCTGACGCTCATCGACCGGGGCCCCGAGAACCCGGGGCTCGACGGGGCCGCACGTCAGCTGATCGGCACCGCCGTGGCCCCGAGCCCCGGTTGCCCTGACCCTCAACCACGGTCGCGCCGCCCCGAACGGCTCAAGATCGGACCCCTGTGGCCATGGTCGAGAATCAGGTTGTCCACCACATTGTCCACAGCCTGTGGTCAACGGGAACCGTCAACTGCAGCCCTGAACCTGTGTGCCGCTGGTCACGCGCCGTGAGGTCGCGCCGGACGGTCAGGCTCGGCTGGCGGGATCGGTCAGGAGTCGGTAGATCCGCTCGAGATCTTCGATGGTGGCGAAGTCGATCACCACCTTGCCCCGCTTGGCCGTCATCGATACAGCGACGCGCGTGTCGAGTCTGTCCGACAACAGCCCCTCCAGCTCGAGCAGACCGGGCTGTCGGTCCTGGCCGGAAGCCCCCGGCTTTCGCCGGGCCCGTTCCGAACCACCCTGGCGCACGCGCACCGCCTCCTCGACTTCGCGCACCGACATGCCCTTGTCGACTGCACGCCGGGCCAAAGCCTCCTGGAAAGCCCGGTCAGGGCTGCCCAGCAGGGCACGGGCGTGTCCGGCCGACAGCTGCGTATCGCGCACCATGCGTTGGACCGATGGCGGCAGCTGAAACAGTCGAAGGATGTTGGCCACTGCGGAGCGGGACCGACCGACCCGCCGGGCGACGTCGTCTTGGGTGAACCCGAACTCTTCTACGAGCTGTTGGTAGGCGCTGGCCTCCTCCAGGGGGTTGAGGTCCTGGCGGTGCAGGTTCTCGATGACGGCCTGCTCCAAGGAGCCTCGGTCGTCGACGGTTCGGATCACCGCAGGGACTCGGTCCAGCCCGGCCCGGCGGGCGGCCCGCCAACGACGCTCCCCAGCGACCAGCTCGAAGCGGTCACCAATAGGGCGGACGAGTATCGGCTGCAGAACTCCCACCTCGCGCACCGAGGCTGCCAACGACGCCAGGGTGTCCTCGTCGATGTGGCCGCGAGGCTGATGCGGGTTGGGATCGATGTCGCTGATCGGCAGGTCTATGAAACCGGCAGCCGGGGGGGCGTCGGTATCGGGTTCCGGCGCTGCGGGGATCAGGGATTCGAGGCCTCGCCCCAACCCGCTACGCCGGGCCACCACTGAACTCCTTGGCCAGCTCCCGGTAGGCGATCGCCCCCCGGGAGGACGGGTCGAACGCGATGATTGGCTGTCCGAACGACGGTGCCTCCGACAGCCGGACCGTGCGAGGGATGACCTGCCGACAGACCTTGTCCCCGAAGTGCTCGCGGACTTCGACGGCAACCTGGTCACTCAGCTTTGTCCGGGCGTCGTACATCACCAAGACGATGGTCGAGACCTGGAGACGGCGGTTAAGGTTCTTCTGGACCAGCGACACGTTGCGGATCAGCTGACCGAGGCCCTCGAGCGCGTAGTACTCGCACTGGATCGGAACCAGGACCTCTTCGGCTGCCGCCATCGCGTTCACTGTGAGCAGGCCGAGCGACGGGGGACAGTCGATGAGGACGTAGTCGAAATCGTCGCGAACCTGTTCGAGGGCGTTGCGCAAGCGCATCTCCCGACTGAAGGCGGGCACGAGCTCGATCTCGGCACCGGCCAGATCAAGGGCTGACGGGGCCACCAACAGGTTGCGGATCGATGTTCCTTCTACGCAGTCCTCCAGCGGTGCGTCGTGGAGTATGACGTCGTACATCGAGGTCTCCA
>Ga0136617_10004859_pt1 | contig 12048 bp, 11 predicted proteins | sample AntDrymUQ3222106_2_FD_129672 | JGI IMG/M metagenome (GOLD analysis project Ga0136617, IMG submission 129672) | Polar desert sand microbial communities from Dry Valleys, Antarctica - metaG UQ322 (21.06) | ecosystem: Environmental > Terrestrial > Soil > Desert | place: Antarctica: Dry Valley...
AAATCCGACGTGCTGGCCCAGGGTGAAATATTTGGCCGCCGCCCCGACTTCTACAAAGTCAGGCTGGATCGGGTTCAGCGAGCCACTCCGGCGCAGCTCATCAATTCCGCCAGGCAATGGCTGGCGGACGGGGTATACAGCCTGGAGGTCCACCCCTACCCGGAGCACCTGGCAGCCAAGTCGGGGGCCGACCGTTCAAAACTACCCGGACCGGGTACTCCGCCGGACACAAAATTCCCCGATCTCGAGAGAGCAACGCTGTCGAACGGATTGAAGGTTGTTCTCGCTCAGCGTCATGCAATACCCCAGGTGCGCCTCGATCTGCTGCTCGATGCCGGATTTGCCGCGGACCATGCCGGCATCCCCGGCACAGCCAGCCTTGCCATGGCCATGCTGGATGAGGGCACTACTCGCCGTACGTCGCTTCAGATCAGCGACGAGCTGGCGCAGCTCGGCGCTAATCTAGGGACCGGCTCCAAGCTCGACGTCTCCAGCGTGTCGCTAGAGGCGCTGAAGGAGAACCTCGACGCGTCCCTGGATGTCTTTGGCGACGTGGTCCTGAACCCGACATTCCCGCGCACCGATTTCGAGCGTCTGAAGAAGCAACGGCTGGCGCAGATTCAGCAGGAAAAGGCCGAACCGGTCGGACTCGCGCTGAGGGTCTTCCCTGCTCTCGTGTACGGACCGGAGCACGCCTACGCCAACCCCTGGACCGGATCGGGAACCGAGGAGTCGACTGGGAAGATCAAGCGCGACGATCTCGTTCGCTTTCATCAGGCCTGGTTCAAGCCCAATCACGCCACACTGGTCGTCGTGGGCGCTACCACGATGGCGGACATCAAGCCTAAACTCGAGCGATTATTCGCAAACTGGAAGGTGGGTGACGTTCCGGCCAAGAACATCGCCACAGTCGGCCGTCAACAACGTCCTGTGGTCTACCTGATCGACCGGCCAGGGTCACTGCAGTCGGTCATCATCGCCGGCCACGTCGCACCTCCCAAAGCCAATCCTCAGGAGGTCACGATCGAGACGATGAACAGCGTGCTCGGCGGTGACTTCAGCTCCCGAGTCAACATGAACCTGCGGGAAGACAAGCATTGGAGCTACGGTGCCTATACCTTCTTCCGCGATGCGCGAGGGCAGCGTCCCTTCGTGGCATATGCACCGGTGCAAACCGACAAGACGAAGGAAGCAGTGGTAGAGCTGGAGAAGGAGCTGCGGGGGATCGTAAAGGGCCGCCCGATCCAGGCCGGCGAGCTCTCCCGCGCACAGGCGTCCCTGACCCTCACCCTCCCTGGATCGTGGGAAACGATGGCGGCGCTTGCGGCCTCGATCGGGAACATCGTGACATACGGACTGAACGATCGATACTACGACACTTTCGCTGAGAAGGTCCGGGCGCAGACCGTGGCAGGGGTAACCGCGGCTGCAGGGGAGGTGGTACACCCGGATCAGCTGATCTGGGTGGTGGTGGGCGACCGGTCGAAGATCGAGCCGGGACTGCGCGAGTTGAAGCTGGGCGAGATTAAGCTGATCGATACAGAGGGGAAGCCGGTAAGCTAGAGTCTAACAGGGAGGTGATCATGCCCACGAGCAATGCAACCGCTGTATGGGAGGGAGGTCTCAAAGGTGGCCGAGGACATTTCAAGGCAGGTTCGGCGGCCTTCGAGGGCGACTACTCGTTTACCACCCGCTTCGAAGGATCGAGGGGCACAAATCCGGAGGAACTGATAGCTGCGGCACATGCAGCCTGCTTCAGCATGGCGTTGTCTGCCGGGCTGGAGAAGAGCGGCACGCCGGCATCCCGGGTCAACACCAAGGCGTCCTGTACCCTCGAGAAAGTCGGAGACGGATTCAAGATTACGAAGATGCGGCTGCAGGTGGTTGCCAAAGTTCCCGGCGTGGATCAGGCCGGCTTTGCCAAAGCAGCGGACGCCGCCAAGCAGGGATGTCCGGTGTCCGGCGCCCTGCAGGGCAACGTTGCCATCGAGATGGAAGCGAGACTCGAATAGACCCGGTCTGCCACACGCTGGCCGGGGCTGCGCTGGCCCGGTGCGGTCTGGGCAGACGAACCGCCCTGGGCAGCGCAGCACTCATCATCGGGGCCAATCTTCCTGATCTGGATGCTCTGGCTTATTTCGTCGGTCCCGGGGCCGATCTGGAGTGGCGCCGGGGATGGAGCCACGGCGTTCTAGCTCTGGCGGCACTTCCGTTTCTGCTGACGGGTTGCCTGCTGATTCTGCATCGGCTCCGGCACGGGGCGGCGGCGTCCGTGGTTAAACCGGGGCAACTGCTCCTCCTGTCCTTCATCGCCATTATTTCCCACCCAGTCCTCGACACGCTGAACACGTATGGTGTGCGCTGGCTCATGCCGTTCTCGGGCCAGTGGTTCTATGGCGACACTTTGTTCATCGTCGATCCCTGGGTGTCGGTCGCGCTGGGGCTGGGAGTGTACTACAGTGCAAGGCGGGAAAAAGCGAACCGTGGCAACTCCAGCCGGCCGGTTTGGCTTTCGCTTGCTCTGGTAACACTATATGCATGTGCGATGGCGCTGTCCGGCAGGGTGGCGGCAAGCATCATCTCCCGGGAGGTCGCATCAAAGACCGGTGTTTCCGTGCAGCAGGTTATGGCCGGGCCGGTGCCGCTGGACCCCCTGACGCGAAAGTTCGTGGTTGAGCAGGGCCAGCAGTACCGGGTAGGAACATTTCGGTGGATGAAGCAACCTCAGGTGAATTTCGACGAAGTCCTCACCTTCTCCCGCAAACGCCCGGCCCATCCTGCATTGCCGGTGGCGGCCAAGAGCCCGCTGGGCCGCCGTTTCCTCGGGTGGGCCCGATTCCCTGCGTTCGAGATCGAACCGGTCGGTAAGAGCCGGTTCATGGTGAATATCGTGGACCTGAGGTACGCGCGCCGGCCCGGCGAAGCGTTCGGTACCGTCTCCATTCCGGTTACGCTGCCGACAGCTTCCGGCCCATCTCCAGATATCCCTTGACCATCTTCGAGAGCCGCTCCTGCATCTGAGGGTCCTTCAGCCTCCCGCTGTCATCCAGGGCCTGTTGCGCCTGCGCCAGGGCAAACATGTCCGGCTGAAGAGTAACGCCGAGACCCTCGAGCGGAACGCGGAGAGCCCAGAGTCCCCGGATTCCACCCACCAATGAGGGGGACGCTGCGAGCAGAAACCCGTGCTTTGCCCGGAGTGGCATCGGCTTCATCCGTGATACCCAGTCGATGGCATTCTTGAGAGTTCCGGGCATCGAATAGTTGTATTCCGGCGATGAGATGATGAGCCCATCCGCAGCATCGATGCGCCGGCCCAGGTCCCGCGCGCCTTCAGGGAACCCCTCCGAGCTCTGAAGATCGGCGTCGTAGAGCGGCATGTAGAAGTCGCGGAAGTCGGCAAGATCTACTTCCACTCCGTCTTGTCGCGCCAACTCGACCGCCAGATTGATGAGGTGGCCGTTGAGCGATTCACGCCGGAGTGATGCGGCAAAGGCAAGGAGCTTCATGGTAATTATACCCAGTGTCAGACTTGACCCACCATACGAAATACCGTATACAGTATGCACTATACAGCCTGGAGCCCAAATCATAACCCGTACCCCCCTCCGAGACGAGGTCTACCGCCAGATACTGGAGCAGGTCTCTCGCGGTGACCTGCCGCCTGGAGCCCGTGTCAAGGATTCCGACTTGGCCGCGCGGCTCGGCGTCAGCCGAACTCCGGTCCGGGAAGCCCTGCTCCGGCTGGCCCGCGAGGGAGTGGTGGCGGCGGACATGGGCCGGGGTTTCAGTGTAACGCCCCTGGACGGGGCGGAGATGCAGGAGACCGGGGCGATTCTGGCACGGCTCGAGACCCTGGCGTTGGAACTCTCCGGAGAGGTTCCGGCAGAGCGGCTGGCGCTGTTGGCCGGGATCGATCGCGAGCTTGCGGGTGTGCGGGGAAATCCCGACCAGTGTATCGATCTCGACGAGCAGTGGCACCGAACACTGCTACAGGGGTGCCCTAACGGCCGTCTCCTCTCCATGATTACCTCGCTCTGGCAGGTACCCAGGCGGTACATGCGGGCCTACCTGCGTGATGCCGGTCGGCTGAGCTTGTCCACCCAGCACCATGCGCGCATCATCGAGGCACTGCGGGGTAATGACCGGGAGGCCGCTGCCCGGCGCTTTGCCCATCACTGGCAGCGGGGAATCGAGGAGCTGAGCGCATGGATCGCCCGGTGACACGCGACCTTTCCTCCGAGCTCGCGCGGTGGCGCTCCGATACCCCGGGTTGCGCTGGCCTGGTCCACCTGAATAACGCCGGGGCGGCGCTCATGCCGCGACCCGTCCATGAGGCCATCCTTGCGCACCTGTCGCTCGAGCAGGAGCTCGGCGGGTACGAAGCGGCGGACGCGCAATCGCAGGCCATAGAGCGGGCCCACGCGGCCGTTGCCCGGCTTATGGAAGCAGAGTTCCGCAACATCGCGCTGGTGCAGAACTCTACAGTGGCGTTTGCTCAGGCGATCAGCGCCTTCGATCTTGGCCCCGGCGACATCGTGCTCACCAGCCGGGCAGATTACGCCTCTAACCAGATCATGTATTTGTCGCTGTCGCGCCGCCGCGGCGTGGAGATCGTTCGAGCACCCGATGCGCTGGAAGGGGGAGTGGATCCGGAGGCTGTGCGGAGACTTATCAGCCGGCGGCGACCAGCGCTCGTGGCGCTGACCTGGATTCCAACCAACTCGGGACTGGTGCAGCCGGTGGAAGCAGTAGGCCGGATCTGCCGGGAAGCTGAGGTGCCCTATCTGATCGATGCCTGCCAGGCGGTAGGCCAGGTACCGCTCAATGTCGACAACCTTCACTGCGACTACCTCTCAGGCACGTCCCGGAAGTTCCTCCGTGGGCCTCGCGGGCTCGGCTTCCTCTACGTATCGGATCGGGCCCTACAGTCAGGGGCTCATCCGCTGCTTGTCGATATGCATGGAGCTGACTGGACCGATGCCGACTCATTCGAGCTACGGCCGGACGCCGGGCGGTTCGAGACCTGGGAGTTTGCCTACGCTCTGGTGCTGGGACTGGGAGCCGCGGCCGAATACGCACTGAAGGTTGGTGTGGACACCGCAGGGCACCGGGCGTACGAGCTGGCTGATTACGCGCGAGCCTGTCTGGCCGCCCTTCCGGGCGTGCGGGTACTGGACCGGGGCCCCGAGCTCTGCGCCATCGTCACGATCGCCATAGCCGGTCGCGATACCAGCGACATCAAGCTCCTGCTCCGGGCCCGTGGCATCAACACCAGCTCGCCCCATCGCGAGGATGCCGTGATCGACATGGACGAGAAGCAGACCACATCGGCGCTTCGGATTTCGCCTCACTACTACAACACGAGAGAAGAGATCGATACGGCGGTAGAGGCTATTCGGGAAATAGTGAGCGATCCTTCGCGGCGCTAAGGATGAGATGGTCGCTAGGCTCCGACCAACGGCTCCGACTCACGCTTTTTCCCGAAGCAACGGCTCCATCACCCGCCACACCGTCTCTGCCATGACACGCTGACCCTCTGCCGTGGGATGGATTCCGTCGGGCTGGTTTAGCCCCGCAACGCCACCTACTCCCTCGAGCAGGAACGGTACGAGCTCGGCACCATTGGCTCGAGCCACCTCGCTATAAATCGTCTGAAACTGCTGGCTATACGCTCGACCATAGTTTGGCGGAACCCGCATGCCGATCAGCACCAGACGGGGAGCGGGCTGGAGCCGCCGGGCACGATCGAGCATGGCCTGGATGTTTGCTCGCAGCGAGTCGGCGGGCAGTCCGCGAAGACCGTCGTTGGCTCCGGTTTCGATCACCAGCACGGCGACCGGTTCCCGAAGAAGCCAGTCGATCCTGCGGCGAGCTCCGGCCGAGGTCTCTCCGCTCACGCCGGCGTTCACAACCCGGTATTCGAGACCTGCCGAATCGATCTTCTGCTGGATAAGGGCCGGATAGGCCTGCTCCGGCTCGAGACCCAACCCCGCGGTAAGACTGGTCCCTAGAAAGACCACCGACGGCCGCTCAGCGGCGCTGCTGGCGGCGGGAGGACTGACACGTGGTTTCTCAGTGATCTGATCGCAACCCGGAACACCCGCCACCAGGCCGAATAGAGCTATGTACCGGGCTATCATTCGAGATGCACACCACCATGCTGCAGTGCCAGTCATTAAGCCGGACCTACCGCTCCGCCGGCCGGGAGCTCACCGTGCTGAAGGATATAACCTTCAGCCTGGAGCCGGGTGGATTCCTTGCCATACTGGGGCCTTCAGGAAGTGGAAAGACCACGCTGCTGGGACTACTTGCCGGACTCGACCGGCCCAGCGCGGGGACCGTCCATCTGGATGGTCAGGAGCTCGGTGTCCTGTCCGAGGACCATCGCGCAAGGGTTCGGGGCGAGAAGGTCGGATTTGTCTTTCAGGCATTCCAGCTCATCCCCACGCTTACCGCGCAGGAGAACATTCAGGTGCCAATGGAGCTTCGAGGGGATCGGGGTGCAGCCTCGAGGGCCATAGAGCTGCTATCTCGAGTCGGTCTCGGCGGGCGCGAGCACCACTATCCGTCACAACTCTCAGGAGGAGAACAACAGCGGGTAGCGCTGGCGCGGGGGTTCAGCATCCGCCCCAAGATCCTCTTTGCGGATGAGCCTACCGGCAACCTCGATGCCCGGACAGGAGCCACGATCATCGATTTGATGGTGGGGTTAAATCGTGATCTGGGCACCACACTTGTGCTGGTGACGCACGATCTGGATCTGGCCGAGCGCGCGGGCCGAACCATCCGGCTGGCCGACGGCAGCGTGGTGGCCGACTCAGCCGCGTGAAGGCCACTGCCTTTGTCTTCCGAATGGCGGCCCGCGAGCTCCGGGCCGCGCCGCGCCGCTTGCTGCTTCTCATGGGAACCGTGGCGGTTGGCGTAGCCGCGCTGGTTGCCATCAACTCTTTCACCGATAATCTCCAGGATTCGGTTCGGCGACAGGCGCGCGCCCTGCTTGGGGCGGACCTGGCGCTGGTGAGCCGCCAGCCCTTTTCACCGGCAGTCGAGGCCTTGCTGGATACGCTGTCGCGAGGCTCACGTCTGGCCCGGATCACGCGCTTCGCAGGGATGGCCTACGTACCTCGCACCTCCGGCACTCGGCTGGTGCAGGTGGCCGCTATCGAGGGGCAGTTCCCCTTCTATGGTGAGATCAAGACCAGCCCGCAGCGGGCATGGTCGGAGCTCGACTCTGGCCGCCACGTGGTGGTGGATCCGTCTCTCCTTACCGCCCTCAACGCCGGTATCGGCGACACCGTATCACTGGGTGAAGGCCGTTTCGTCATCACCGGGACGGTTCAGAGCGCTCCGAGCGATGCCGGGGTTCGATTCGCATTCGGTCCGAGGATATACATCCCGGCGCGATACCTGCCCGAGACCCGGCTGCTGGGCTTTGGCGCTCGGGTCGAGCACGAAGCCTTCCTGGAGCTTCCGACCAACGTATCTGCCCAGGCGCTGGCCGATCGGTACCGCACCTCCTTACTGCCGGAACGGGTTCGGGTGCGCACGGTTGCGGACGACCAGCGCAACCTCAACGATGTTCTCGCCCGTCTCACCGGTTATCTCGGCCTGGTAGCGCTGGTGGCCCTGCTCCTCGGAGGGATCGGGGTAGCCAGCGCGGTGGTCGTATTCGTTCGGCAACGCTCCGACTCGGTAGCGGTACTTCGCTGTATGGGGGCAACGGCCGGCTCCATCTTCGCGATCTACCTGATCGAGGCCGGGGTGATGGGACTGGCCGGAAGCGTTGCAGGGGCGGTAGCCGGTGTAGGGATGCAGAGGCTGCTGCCCAGCGTTCTCTCCAGCATGCTGCCGGTAGATGTCACTCCGACTTTTTCATGGAGCGCGGTGGGGCTCGGGGTTGGAATGGGACTCTGGGTGGCTCTGGTATTCGCCTTCCTTCCATTGCTGGCTGTCCGCCGAGTGTCGCCACTCTCGGCGTTGCGCCGTCCCTACGAATCAGAACGATCCTCGTGGGACCGGTGGTCGGTTGTCGCCTCCCTGTCTCTGGCCGGGAGTACAGTCGCGTTGGCCGCCTATCAGGTCGGAAGCTGGCGGCGGGGAGCGATCTTCGCTCTTGCCATCGGAGTGGCGCTGCTGTTGTTGTGGGCTGCAGCCTGGGTGCTCATCCGAGCCATGCATCGCTGGCTTCCAGCCCGCTGGCCCTATGTGTGGCGGCAGGGTCTCGCAAATCTGCACCGCCCGGCCAATCAGACGGTAACGCTGGTGCTGGCGATAGGATTCGGAGCCTTCCTGCTCGGCACCCTGTACCTGGTTCAGTTCAACCTGTTGCGGCAGCTCAGCACTGCCGGCGGACCGGCTCGCCCCAACCTCGTCCTGTTTGACATTCAGCCGGATCAGCTGCCCGCCATCGAGCGGGGGTTACGAGACGCCGGGCTGCTGCATACAGTGGCGACGCCGATTGTGCCGATGCGGCTTCGGTCACTGAAGGGGCGCCCGGTCACCGAGCTTCTGGCCGGCACCCCGGATCAGCCCGGCGGCGACGGGCCCGCCAACGCTTGGGTGTTTCGCCGGGAGTACCGGTCAACCTACCGGGATTCAGTTGTGCCATCGGAAAGGATAGTGGCCGGCGAGTGGTCGCGGCCGGGCCAGTCACCTGCCCGGGTTTCGGTGGAGCGCGAGCTCGCGACTGAACTCGGGGTGAGCGTCGGCGACGAGATCGTCTGGGACGTGCAGGGCGTTTCGATCACCACAGAAGTGGGCAGCCTCCGTGAGGTCGACTGGGCGCGTTTCGAGCCGAACTTCTTCGTCGTGTTCTCCTCGGGGGCGCTCGAGAGTGCTCCCCAGAGCTTTGTGAAGCTGACCAGGATCGCCGATCCCGCCGAACGAGGGCTGTTCCAGCGTCAGCTGGCAGAGCGGTTCGGCAATGTCTCCACTCTGGACCTTTCCCTTCTGCAGCAGGCGCTGGAGCAGCTGGTTCAGCGGGTGGGACTCGCAATCCGGTTCATGGCTCTATTCAGCCTGGGCGTCGGAATGCTGGTGCTCATCGGGGCCCTTGCCACCAGCCGCTTTCAGCGCGTGCGTGAGGGAGCGCTCCTGCGCACCCTTGGTGCCACCCGAAGCCAGATATTCCAGGTTGTGCTGGCCGAGTATTTCGCGCTCGGCCTGCTCGCCTCCCTGGTGGCGCTGGTTCTCGCAGCAGCGGCCGGCTGGGGGGTAGCACGCTACGTATTCGAAGGCTCTTTCGGGTTACCGGTGATCCCCATGAGCGCTCTGACCCTGCTCATTGTGACTGTCACCGTGCTCGTCGGCCTGGCCAATAGTAGGGACGTCGTCCGCCGGCCGCCGCTGGAAGTATTACGGGAACAATAGGAAGGCGGTACGGCGGTACGATAGTAACGGAATCGGCCTGGATCTTACCGCCTGTCCGCCTGTCCAGCTGTCGGCTACATTCCCGCGGACTCTTCCTGATCAAGGACCTACGCGCATGCTACCAATCGACCTGACCGGAAAGCGTGCTCTCGTTGCCGGCGTCTCCGATGACGGGGGGTTCGGATTCGCCATCGCCAAGTCCCTGGCTGAGGCGGGGGCCACCATCTGTTTGGGCAGCTGGCCACCGGCATTGGGGATCTTTACCAAGCTGCTCGAGCGGGGAAAGATGGAAGATTCTATGCGGCTCGCCGACGGCCGTAAACTCGAATTCGAGCGCGTCTACCCGCTGGATGCCGCGTTCGATGTCCTGGCCGACGCGCCGGCGGACATCCGGGCAAACAAGCGATACAAGGATGTGGGCGACTTCAGTATCCAGGGCATGGCGAACCGCATGCGAGCTGATTTCGGCGATTCGTGCCTCGATGTGGTCGTGCACAGCCTGGCTAACGCGCCCGAGGTGAAGTCGCCGCTAGTGGATACTTCACGCCAGGGATACCTCTCCGCCATCAGCGTCAGCGCCTACAGCAACGTGTCCCTGGTGCGACATCTGGCGCCGCTGATGCGGGCGGGCGGATCGTTTCTCTCGCTCAGTTACATGGCCAGTGAGCGGGTAATCCCAGGATACGGTGGAGGGATGTCCTCGGCCAAGGCGGCGCTCGAAGCCGACACGCGCACGCTGGCCTTCGAAGCGGGCCGCCGCTGGGGACTTCGTGTCAACGCCATTTCGGCGGGCCCCTGGGCGTCGCGCGCCGCCAGCGCCATCGGATTCATCGATATGATGATCAAGTACACGGCGGAGAACTCTCCGCTTCCCCACCCGATCGATGCCACAGACGTAGGTGGCACGGCCGCGTTCCTGAGCAGCTCACTGGGCAAGGCCGTAACCGGAAGCGTGGTCTACGTCGACAACGGCTACCATGCTATGGGGATGGCGGTGGATGCGGGGGTCAAGGGTTAGGCACCTGATCCTCGCCCCCGACCCCCGCTACCAATACTGCCTCCACCAGCTCAGCGAGGGCGGAAAGCTCGAAAGGTTTTTCCATCACCGGCCGCGGGGTGCGAGCGATGAATTCGCTGAGCGCCGGGGAGGTCAGATCTCCGGTGATGAGTATGAGACGGACAAACAGATCGGGGCGATGCAGGGCGAGCCAGTCGTGCAACTGGTCGCCGGAGTAGTGCGGCATCCGCAGGTCGGAGATCACTATCTGATAGCCACCCGGAGATGACCGCTCCAGCTTCAGCAGCGCCGCCAGGCCGTCCTCCGCCTCTTCCGCGTACCATCCCCGCTTGCGGAGATATCGAGCCACCGCGCTGCGGATGGTAGGCTCATCATCCACCACCAGCGCACGGCGCCCGCCGGTGGGAACCGCCGAAGGAACCTTGGGATGGAAATGGGACACAGATAGCTGGTAGAAGCCGGCTGAAGAACCGGCCGGGGGAGCCGGGGAGTATGCCGTCTGGCTTCTTCATATAATAGTATCCTGATTACATCCACTGGTAAGATGCGGCGGTGTACACTCCAGATCGAGCGACTCATGGCGGAACTGGTCTCCGAACCCGATGGGCCGATACACCGTCTTACCCTCAACATCCCCTCCCGTCGGAATGCTATCACTCCGGCACATGCACGCTCCCTGGCGCAAGAGATCGAACGGGTCGAGGAAGCCGGGGAGGCGCGGGTCATCCTGCTCTCCGGCAGCGGGGGCCATTTCTGTGCGGGGCTCGACCTCCACTGGCTCCGTTCGCTGGGCCCCAATCCCAGCGTGGCAGACCTTCAGCACGGACTGAGTGATTTCCAATCTGCTGTAATCGCTATCGTGCGATGTCCGGTTCCCGTGCTGGCAGTTGTTCAAGGCACCGCGGCGGGCTTTGGTTTCGATTTGGCCCTGGCCTGCGACATGCGCCTTGCCGGGTCGAGCGCCACGTTCACCTCCGCCTTTGCGCGCATGGGGCTGGTTCCTGATGGAGGATCTACGTTTACGCTGCCGCGGCTGGTGGGCGTCGGACGGTCCATACGCATGCTCATGACTGGTGAGACGCTCAGTGCGAGAGAGGCGCTCTCGATCGGCATGGTAGAGGAGGTCATCGAAGATTCCACCCTGGATTCGGATGTCCGTCGAACCGTTAACGCGCTTCTGGAGTCGGCCGGGTCGAGCATCCGAAGCATCAAGCGACTCACCCGGGTACCAGAAGTGGGCGCGCTGGAACAGGCGCTATCGAGCGAAGGGGCGGCTCAGCTTCAAGCGCTGCAGGCGCCCGACTTCCGGGTTCGTCTGGAGGCGTTTGCAGCGCGCTTCGCGTCACGGGGGCAGGGAGCGTGAGCCAGGCCCCAACTGTGTTCCGATCGGACCTGCTGGCCGGCCGAGTGGCGCTGATCACCGGGGGTGGGACAGGGATTGGATTCGGGATCGCTTCTTCACTCGCCGGCGCCGGCGCAGAAGTGGCGATCGCGAGTCGCCGGCCCGAGCATTTGGAGCCGGCCGCAGCGGAACTCCGCTCCCTCGGCTCTAAGGTGAGCGCGGTAGAGGTAAACGTCCGTGAGGCGGACTCCGTCACCCGAATGATGAGCCAGGTCCAAGAAAAGCACGGCCAGCTCGACATCCTGGTCAACAACGCAGC
>Ga0136617_10004860_pt1 | contig 12047 bp, 11 predicted proteins | sample AntDrymUQ3222106_2_FD_129672 | JGI IMG/M metagenome (GOLD analysis project Ga0136617, IMG submission 129672) | Polar desert sand microbial communities from Dry Valleys, Antarctica - metaG UQ322 (21.06) | ecosystem: Environmental > Terrestrial > Soil > Desert | place: Antarctica: Dry Valley...
AACTGGAGTTTGGCGATGAATCAAATGGCGATACTTTTTGAGGGCAGAATGCTGATTCCGGGACTAAGCGAAAACTCAATTACACAAAATATCTGACACCCTCCGTTTTTAATTATGTCTACATTCGTTTCGCTCAACTCCGACATTTCAAGCAGCGGCGAAACGTCGCCGCTTCCAGCGTGATGCGCGAACATCCGGCACGACTCAGTTTCCGGTTCGTAATAAGTAACCCCCTGCGTCAGACTAACGCGCGTTGCGGCATATTTTTCGTTTTCGTCGTCGCGGAAGCGATGAATGCGGGCAAGCAATTCATTCACCGCGAGGCTGGCAATCAGTAAGTTGACTGAAATCACGGCGGGACGTTCTTCCTGAACGCCGACGATGTATTTCTCCTGAATCCGCTTTTCATACTCACTCGGGTTGGCGCGTTTGAGTGATGCGGCGGCAAATTGTTCGAGTGTATAGGTGCGGCGGCTCAGAAGGCTTGAGCCATCAGGCTGCAAATAATGAACTGTGCCGCAAATCTGTTCGACTCCGCCTTCGCCGTCCGCGACAAGTTTGACTCCCAAATCAAAATACGGAATTGAATAAAAAACGGCAATTTTATTAAGGAGATGCCGCCCGTCAACGCTGTCCATACAACCGAAAAGCACATCGCACTCAGCGACGGTTTTGACGGTTTCTGCGTCGAAAAGATTTCCGGCAATCGGAACGACTTCAGTCTCTGTTCCCATTGTGCGGACGGCGCGAGCCAAGACATTAACTTTGAATTCGCCGCGTTTCGCGTCATCAATTGTCGCGTTCAAAATGCGGTTCAGATTTTTCTCCTCAACGCGGTCCGGATCAACGATGACGAGCCGCCCGACTCCAAGCCTTGCCAGCATTTCGATTGTCGGACTGCCCGTGCCGGAGCAGCCCACGACGGCGACTGACAAGCGGCGTAGGATATTGAAAGTTCCCACGCCGAAGGCTTGCGCGTGTCGGCGGGCAAACTCCGGCAATGCCTTGCTCAAATTTCCGTCCAAATGCCAAAAATGCAAATCGTCGCCGGCGACGGCAATCGAGGCGAGCGGCTCAAATTCACCGTCCGGTTTGATGATGTGTCCGAACATTTGTCCGTCGGGCAGCATCAAGCAGCTTGCGTGCGGCGCGTCCCCGTCCGTCCAGCCGTAAACAGATTCAAAAAGTTCGCTGTCGGCTTCGTCGTCAGTTTCGGAAAACTTTGGAAACCAGCCGGGATGACTGTGTATTTTGAGAATCGCGCTGTCGGTTTCTGTCGCTCGGATAAGCAACGGAACGAGCGATTCGGTTGACCAGGTAACGCGCAGCGGTGTGCGAACGGAATATGCTTCAGGCGGTCATGTTGACCACCGCGTTAGCCGAGCCAACGGGGGGAGTAACCACCCGAAAATTTAACTTGGGCTTGTGTCTTCTGCAACTGCTCGAAAGGAGCAATGAATGATGCTGATTACTTAAATGCGAATCAGCAGTTGAAAAAACAGACAAACAATCTGAAATGATAAGATTTTCTTACCATGGAAAATCAACTAATGTCAGATTTATTTGTTTGTCTGTCAAATTTACGATACTCGTTCCGCTACTTGTTTCGGGCGCACAAGTAACAATTCCAAGCCGGATTTTACCGACCAGGAACTCGTCTGCATCTGGTTTTTCGGACATTTCAATCAAAAGTTCAACAAGCAACAAATCCACGATTTCATTCTTGATTATTGGACAGAATGATTTCCCAAACTGCCTGCTTATCAAACTTTTTCAAAACGTCTGAACTTACTCGAACAAACCTTTCAAAGTATCGGAGCAGAACTGTTTGAGCATCTGCATCCTGAACAAATTCCCGAACTCGACCACCTGATTGACTCATTTCCGGTGATGTTAGCGGCAAACGGACACGCTTATTCAGCCAAAGTTGCCCGCGAGATCGCCGGTGTCGGTTATTGTGCGGCGAAAAAAACTTATTTTCACGGGGTGCGCCTGCACGTCATTGCCGAACGTCGCTTTGAAAGGCTGCCCAGCCCAACTCAAATCTGGCTCTGCGAAGCATCCGTTCACGACTTGACGGCTGCCAAAGAACAACATCTGGAATTGCCAAACACCACGTTGATTGCCGACCTTGCTTATCCCGAACCGGACTTCCGGCAAATTCTCAACGGACAAAACACTAATCTTTATACCGCATGTAAAAAGCCGAAAGGTGCAGATTTAACCAAACTCGAAAAGTATCACAACCGCCTCGTCAGCAAATTCCGCCAACCGATTGAAAGTCTTTTTAATTGGATACACGAGAAGACCCAAATTCAAAAAGCCAGTAAAGTTCGCTCCGCCGACGGCTTGCTGCTACACTGTTGGGGAAAACTCGCAGTTGCTTTCTATTTGCTGGTTTTCAACTACTGATTCGCATTTAGACGTTTACAAGAAATCTGTTAACAATATATGAGTGGAATCTATTATCAAGACATTATGTTCCTAGTTAGGAACTGTTTTTGTTTACTCTAAACGAATATCCAAACAATTTACTAACTACTGCTGATATTAGTTTTTCATTAAGTTGTTTATAATCTTCTGAGACAATCACTCAACACTAAATTTGGTCTGTAATTCTAGTTTCTTGGAAGATGAAGAAAAGTTTAATAACACTTTCTCAGTTGGAGAATTTTTTGCTACAAGGCTGCGACATTTTGCGCGGGAAAATGGATGCTTCGGAGTTTAAGGAATTTATCTTCGGAATACTTTTTCTTAAACGTCTGTCGGATGAATTTGAAGTTGCGGCGCAAAAACTCACCGGAAAATTCAAACATCTCACGCCCGCGCAGTTAGCCGAAATTCTTAATGATCCGTTTGCTTATAAACCCTACACAAATTTCTATATTCCGCCGCGTGCCAGGTGGAATCAAGACTGGATTGATGAAGGAGGAGCGGAACGACCGGCAATCAAAGACGTGAAAACAAACGTCGGAACGACTTTGAGCAAAGCTCTGCACGCGATTGAAGATGCAAACGCCGACCTTTTGAGTAACGTCTTGAAAGGCATTGATTTTAACGTCAAGAGAGGCAAATCTTCGATTCCCGACCAGCGTTGGATTGACCTGATTAACCATTTCAACAGCAAACTACCGCCGCTGATTAACGAAAATTTTGAGTTTCCCGATTTGCTCGGCGCGGCTTACGAGTATCTGATTAAGTTTTTCGCCGACAGCGCGGGCAAAAAAGGCGGAGAGTTTTATACGCCGAATCAGGTTGTTCGGCTTCTCGTAACTCTTCTCAAACCGCGTGAAGGAATGGAAATTTACGACCCGGCAGTGGGTTCCGGCGGAATGTTGATTCAAAGCTTACAATATGTCGAAGAGCAAGGCGACAACACGCGGAATTTGCAGCTTTACGGTCAGGAGGACAACCCGACGACGTGGATTATTTGCCGGATGAATATGATTCTGCATAACATTTCGGCAACCAACATCGAACACGGCGACACGCTTGAAGACCCGAAGCTGCTCGATGGCAACACTTGGAAGCGGTTTGATATTGTGCTGGCGAATCCACCGTTTTCACAAAATTATTCGCGTGCCGGGATGAAATTCGAGAATCGTTTTGCATACGGTTACGCGCCCGAAGCCGGCAAAAAAGCGGATTTAATGTTTGTCCAACATATGATTGCGAGCCTCAAATCAAACGGTAGAATGGCAACGGTGATGCCGCACGGCGTTTTGTTTCGCAGCAGCGCGGAAAAAGTTATTCGTAAAGGTTTGGTTGACGCGAATTTGATTGAGGCAATCATCAGTTTGCCGCCTGCGCTTTTTTATGGCACGGGCATTCCGGCGTGTGTGATCTTTATTAACAAAAACAAGCCGGAAAATCTGCGCGACAAGATTTTGTTTATCAATGCCGATGCCGAGTATGGCGAGGGAAAAGTGCAGAATTTTCTCAGACCAGAGGAAATCGAGAAGATTGATTATGTTTTTACAAACAAGCTGGAGATTCCGAAATACAGCAAATTAGTTGATAAAGCGACGATTGCAGACGCGCACGATTACAATTTGAACATTCGGCGTTATGTGGACAATACGCCCGAACCTGAACCGGAAGATGTCACAGCTCATCTTATCGGCGGCATTCCCAACACCGAAATCGAAAGCCAACAGAAACAGTTTGCTAAATTTGCATTTGAAAAGGCGGAGATTTTTGCGCTGAGAAATGAAACATACAGCGACTTTAAAGATTTAGCCGAAAAATCCGATATAAAGGCGACGGCGGAAAGCAACGAGAAAGTCATTGAAATTTTCGTTAATACCGAGTTGGCTTTGGATGTTTGGTGGGAAACAGCGCGGGAAGATTTCGCGAGAATTGCGGACAAGAAAGTCCAAACTTCCGATGTTCGCCGTCATTTGCTTTCCACCTTGAAAGCGGTTGTGATGCCTTTGAATGTTTTGGACGAATTTCAGACGGCGGGCGTTTTCGTCAATTGGTGGACGAATATCAAATACGATTTGAAAACGATTGCCTCGGTCGGCTGGGTTCCGAATCTTGTCCCGCGCGAGTATTTCATCGAAACATATTTTCAAACGGAGCAAGAAGCGATTAACCAAACCGAAAGCCGGATTGCCGAGTTTGAGGCGGCTTTGCAGGAAGCGATTGAAGCGGTTGAATACAAAGCGGAAGACGCGGACGATGTTGAAACCGAAGACGCGGAAGAAGCCGAAGAAGTTACGGCGAAAATAATCAAGGAATATCTCGCGGCGCAGATAAAAAATTTGTTGGAACTGGAAAACGCGGACGAGCTTGACGAATTGAAAGCGGTTCTGGAAAACATCAAGCGAATCGAGACTGACATCAGGAAAACACGAACCAAATTAAAAGAATTGCTGGCGGATTTGGACGAGAAAATCGAGTTTAAGATGTTTGGCGTGGACGAGGCGAAAGAAGAATTGACAATTCTTTTAGCGCAAAACCGCCGCCGTTTAAGCAATCTCGAAGCCGAACCAGAGCCTGCCGATAAAAAACAGAAAAACGCGCGGGCGAAAACTATTAAAGATTTGCAAGCCGACAACCTGAAAATCGAAACGAAATTGAACGGCTTGGATGATTTTCTCGCTCAAATCGGCGGCATCATAACAAAGGAAGAATGCAAACAATTGATTTTGCAGAAACACAACCGTTTCGTTCGCCTCGAACTCGGCAAATATCTAAACCACGAAAAGCGCAAAATGATTGGCGGCATCGAAAAACTCTGGGATAAATACGCCGTTCCCGCCAGAGTTTTGGAAAGCGAAAGAGCCGCGACGCTCGATAAATTAAACGGATTTTTGACCGAATTGAATTATTTGAATTGAGATGAGTTGGGAAAAAAGAAAATTTGCAGAAATTGTTTCCAAATTGCAAAATGGCGGAACACCTTCAACTAAAGTTCCCGAATTATGGGAAGGAAATATTCCTTGGATTACAGGCGCGGATTTTGGAAATCAAAAACTTGCAGGAATTCGCCGACATATTTCTGGAAAAGCAGTGCAAACTAGCTCGACAAATGTGGTTTCAAAAGGAGATTTGTTGCTTGTTACCAGAACCGGCGTTGGAAAAATGGCAATCGCGCCTTTTGACGTTGCTATCAGTCAAGACATAACAGGTGTAAGTTTCAATTCTGATATTTCGCCTGAATTTATACGGTTTAAGTTGGACCACGAAATAGCGTATTTTCTGAGATTAAATCAAGGCACTTCAATCAACGGAATTACAAGAAATGACCTTTTAGATTTTGAAATAAAAATTCCAACCTCAAAAACCGAACAAAAGCGAATCGCGGAGATACTTTCGACCGCCGACGAAGCGATTGAGCGGACGCGCGCGTTGATAGACAAATACAACCGCATCAAACGCGGCTTGATGCAAGACCTCTTAACTCGCGGCATTGACGCGGACGGCAACATCCGCTCGAAACAAACGCATAAATTCACCGTCAAAAACGGCATCGAAGTTCCCGATGATTGGGATGTTGTGAGATTGGAAGAAATACTTGGCAATAATGGATTTATTCAAACCGGACCTTTCGGAAGTCAATTACACTCACACGAATATACGCAAGAAGGCGTTCCTGTAATAATGCCTCAAGATATGTGGGAAGAAATTTCTACAAAAAACATAAATCGAATTTCAGAAGCAAAAGCAAATGAATTAAAGCGGCATCGTGTTCGTGAAAATGATGTGATTTTTGCAAGACGCGGAGATTTAACAAGATGCAATGTTATCCAACCAAGTCAAGTTGGCTGGCTTTGTGGAACTGGCTGCATATTATTAAGACAACAGAATAAAATTTTCAATCCTGATTGGTTAAGGCTTTTCTACAAGTCATTTTACGGACAGCTTCAAGTTTCAATTAATGCAGTTGGCTCAACGATGGTGAATTTAAGCGGCGCGCTTTTGAAAAATTTGTGGATTTACAAAATTGAAATCGAAGAACAAAACCGTATCGTCGAAAAAGTAAATCAAATAAATAAGACAATTCAAAGTTTTATTGTAAATCTCGCCAAACTCCAAGCAATCAAAAAAGGCTTGATGCAGGATTTATTGAGCGGAGATAAAAGGGTGAAAATAGAAAACGGAAATTGATCTCAAAAATGCCCAGAACAAAAAAATATTCACCAGAAGAATTAATGCAGTTGGCGATTCAAGAAGGTCGCCGTTCAATTCCCGAACATACTGATAAAACCGACCCGCTGGTCGGCGCGATTATCGCCACCGCCGCTGGCGAAATTCTGGCACAAGCCCATCGCGGCGAACTGCGCGTCGGCGATCATTGTGAATTTACACTGATTGAAAGAAAGCTAGTCAACCATAACCTTAAAGACTGTGTTCTCTATGTAACGCTTGAGCCTTGCACCGACGAATCACGAAGCAAAGGTAAAAAAGGCTGTTCGTCGCACATTGTAAAAACCCTCAGCGGCGTTTAGCAAAGCTAGTTGACCTGGGACTTGCAGAAATAAAGGGACAATCCACAGCGACCGTTTATGTTGCCAAATAAAAATCATTTCCGGGACACAAACAGGGACAATCTGTCCCGCTTTCACCTTTTTTAGAGGGACTATCCCGCTAGCAGGACAGAAAGCGGGACAATCTGTCCCGCTCTAAACTTATAAATCAGAAAATTCGTTTATCTGGACATTTCAAAAGGCTATGAAAAAGAACCCACGCTATGCTTTGAAACACCTTTCAGTTCGCGTCCCTTGGCACGATAACGCTTGGAATGGAACAATTTGCACCAATCCGAAAGATAACAGTGCTTGTTTGATTTTGAAAAACTGCGCGCTGGAAAGAAACGACGAAAAAGAGCAGAGTTTGTGCGGGCAGAAAATAAAAAATCTCAGTCAAACAGATTTTCCGCCTTGTCTGCGCGAAAGCGGCGCGATGATGGCGGATTTCGATTTTAATAAAAGCGTCAATCATCCGTATGTAACGAAATCGCCGGAGACGCACAGGTTGACGAATTAATAAATCAGGTTCTCAGTAAATAATTATGTCAAACGAACAGCTCAGATTGGACGAGAGAAATCACGTCGAAGAACCTTTCTTAAAACAGTTGGAACTGATGCCCGACGCGGATTGGAAAGTTTTGCGTCTGGAAATGGGCAACGGTCAAACGCCGAATCAAACGGGACGCACAGATTTTACACAAGTCTTGATGATGAATGATTTGGAAGAATCACTCAAACGTATAAATCCGTGGATGGACGATGGACAAATCTTTGAAGCCGTCCGCGAGCTAACCGCTTTTGACGGTGATAATCTTTACCAAAATAATAAACGAATTTTGGAGCTTCTAATAAAAGGCACGACCGTCCAAAAACAAACAGATGCCGGTTTGCAATACGAGCCGGTTAAATTTATTGATTTCGATAAACCTGAGAAAAATTCTTTTGTCGCCGTTTCGCAATTCAAAATTCGCATCATCGGCACTGACTCGCACATTTATCCTGACATCGTTTGTTTTGTCAACGGCATTCCGCTAGTCGTCGTCGAATGCAAAAGTCCGCGAGCGAAAGAACCGATTCCAGAAGCGATTGACCAACTGATGCGCTACGCCGAACAGCGCGATTACAAAAACGAAGGCTCAAAACCGCTTTTCTATTACAATCAATTCGTCGTCGCAACCTCGCGCAACAAAGCAAAATTCGGCACGATTACCACACACATCGAAAAACTTTTCTTTCGCTGGACTGACCCGTTTCCGCTCTCGACTGGAGAACTCGCCGCTTACTGCGAACCGCAAAAAAGCTATTTCGTCGGCAAAGCAGGCGAAGACGATGACGATACCGCCGTCGAAACCAGAACATCGCCGAACGACCAGCAGCGGCTCGTTCACGGAATGCTTAGCCCGCGTAATTTGTTGAGTGTTATCCGCACGTTTTCCGTTTGGCTGACCGATCCAAAAGGGAAAATGATTCGCATCGTTGGACGTTATCAGCAATTTCGCGCCGTCAAAAAAACCGTCGAAAAATTACTCAAAGGCACGACCCGCGATGAACGCGGCGGAATTATCTGGCATACGCAAGGTTCGGGAAAATCTCTGACGATGGTTTTTCTGATTCGTGAAATGTATCTGCACCCGCATCTTCAGGCTTACAAAGTGATTTTGCTGACGGATAGAAAACAGCTCGACGACCAAATCAGGGAAACCGCTCAATCGGCAGGCTACACTGTCAACGACCCGAAAAATGTCAGTCAATTAAAAACCGCTTTGCGCGGAAACAGTTCGGAAATCGTTTCGGCGATGATTCATAAATTTCAAGAGAATGAATACGCCGCGACTTTTCCCGAATTAAACCCGGATGAAAAAATCCTAATTTTGACCGACGAAGCGCATCGCTCGCAATACTCGATTCTCGGCTCGAATCTCGACAAGGCTTTACCGAACGCGACGCGCATCGCCTTTACCGGAACTCCGATTGATAAAACAGTCGAAACGTTCGGCGGTTATATTGACAAATATACGATGCGGCAATCTATTGACGACGGCGTAACGCTCTCCATCGTCTATGAAGGCAGAACGCACGATGCCGAAGTCGCCGATAAAGAAGGCGCGGAACGAAAATTTCAGGACATTTTCAAGTATTACAACACACAGGAAAAAACCGAAATTCTCGGCTACGGCGGAAAGCAAGCCTATCTTGAAGCCGAAGAAACCATCCGCGACAAAGCCCGCGATATGCTTCGCCATTACGTCCGCGAAGTTTTTCCAAACGGCTACAAAGCTCAAGTCGTTTCGGTTTCTAAAGAAGCCGCGCAACGCTACAAATTGGCGTTCGATAAAGCGATTCCCGAACTGATTGAGAATTAAAAAAAGATAATCCTTCCAAAGTTTCGCTCGATGACTTAGCGAAACTGCAAACGGCGGTTGTCATTTCCGATGTCAGCCACAACGACCAGCCCGAATTGAAACAGTATTCTGACAGCAGGGCGAGAAAATCAGCCGTTGCCGGATTCAAACTGCCTTTCGGTAAAACAGAAAAAATCGGCGAAAAACAAGAGCAAAACGCCAACGGCGACATCGGAATTCTAATCGTTGTAGATATGCTGTTGACCGGATTCGACGCGCCTGTCGAACAGGTAATGTATCTCGATAAAGTCATCGTCAATCACAATCTTCTTCAGGCAATCGCCCGCGTCAATCGGGTTTACGACGATGATAAAAAAGTCGGTTTTGTCGTTGATTACGTTGGAATGGGCAATCATTTGAAAAAAGCTCTCGATGCTTATTGGGAGAGAGAACAGAAGGAAATTACTGATTGCCTTCTCGACGACTCAGAGCTTTTTGCGGAGCTTAAAAAATCGCACGAAGAGCTTAAAAAAGTTTTCGAGGAAAAAGGAATCTCGATGTATTCCGAAGCCGATGATATTTTCAATCTGTTTTATGACGAAGAGGTCAGATATGGCTATATGGAAGCCTTTGAACGGTTTGCTAAAGCCTTGGATAATGTTTTTCCGCGTAAGGAAGCACTCGATTACGTCAGCGACCTCAACCGTTTTGCCGACATCAATACGCAAGCCCGCGAACATCTGCGCGACCAGCGCGTCAGTATGAAAGGTGTTTCTGAAAAACTACGTCGTATCACCGATGAATATTTAAAATCAAAAGGCATTGACATCAAAGTCGAACCGATTTCAATTCTCGATGATAAATTTTTCGACCACGTTCAGACTCGCCGGCGCGAGAAAACAAAAGCTGCCGAAGTCGAACACGCGATTCGTCATTTCATCGAAATGAAGATGAACGAAGACCCCGAACTCTACACCTCATTCGCCGATGAACTACAGAGAATTCTGCTTTCCTTTCAACAAAACTGGAATGAGATTTACCGGCAATTGGAAGAATTGCGAAACCGCATTCAAGAAGAATTAAAGCAAGAAACATACGGTTTGAACCGCAAAACGCAGATGCCAATTTTTCGGAAACTTCACGCTTTGATTTACGAGAAAAGGGAAAAACCGAGCGAAGACGAAATTTCCAATCTGACGGCTTGGACAAAAGACATTTACGGAATGCTCAAAGTAGAATTGGGAAACATCGGATTCTGGGTTAACGTCGCGTCGGTCAATCGTTTGAAAGGAGAAATCTCCAATTACATTTTGGCAGAATGCAATTCGATTCCGACAGCCTTCGCCAATCATAACGTCATTGCCCAAGAAATCTTGGCGTGGGCAAACGACGAAAGAATCACGACAGCAATTCTTTCCGCCGAAGATTAGAACGATGGAAATAGATTATTCAATTGTTTATTCAAGCCGCAAAACAATGAGCATCGTCATAGAACGCGACCGCTCAGTGATAGTTCGCGCCCCGCACAACATGAGTGAAGAAATCATTGCCGAAACAGTCAAAAAACGAAAACGCGCAATTTTGCAGAAAATCAACCATCATCAAAAATATCCGTTTGAAGTGCAACCCAAAGAATTTGTTTCAGGGGAATCTCTGCTTTATTTAGGCAAACCTTATCAGCTTTTCGTCTTGGACGAACCCGTTGAGGGCATAGTTTTCGACAGCAAATTTATTATCAGTAGGAAAAATCAAAGACGAGCCAAACAATTATTTCAAGATTGGTATCACAATTCCGCAGCAGAAATTATTGTCCCGAAAGCCGTTTCAATCGCTAAACAAATTGGCGTTTCATTCAACAAAATCAACATTCTCGATTTGAAGTATCGTTGGGGTTCATGTACGCCGAAAGACAACATTCATTTTAATTGGCGATTAATAAAAGCCCCGATGAATGTTATCGAATACATCATCGTCCACGAATTGACGCACCTTTTGGAAACTAATCATACGCCTGAGTTTTGGAACCGCGTCAGAACTTCTCTCCCTCAATATTCCGCATCTAAAAAATGGTTAATGAGTTTCGGTCATGAATTGGAAATTGACCTATAAAGCAAGTGTTAAATTTGAAATGCGACCTCAGAGGGGCATAGCGAGTGAAGAAGGAATTAAGGTATTAGTGTTGTTTTGAGATGATTTAGAGAGGAGATTCTATTATCTCTGCGAAAAGTAATTGAGATTAAATTCCGTTACCAATACGTTACCACAAGTTGAATAGTAATGAATAGAATTGAATAGTTGAACCACTTTGCACACGGCGTAAATTATTGATTTATTTAATGAAATCCAACTATTCAATTCTTTTTAGAATCAATTGTAAACGGACTGGCAGTCATGAGGTCAGGGGTTCGATCCCCCTCGACTCCACCAATAAAATCAACTGTTTAGGGCTACTCACTGAGTAGCCTTTTTAGTTTAGTGCGTCATTGGTGCGTCATCCTCAAACATATATGATTAAAGAGAAAAATCCGAAGGGCTTATCATAATCTTTTAATATCTGGTCTAAAACTTCCGGTGTAATCGGCATAATCTTTTCCTCCTTAGAAGCTGTTTGGAAATTCCGATTTGGTCGCTGAAAGCGACGAATTTAATAGCGGCGGGTGAAACCCGCCGTCAGCCGGAAACAACCGCTGCGTCCCTGACAGGGACGCACCAATCAGCCCGTTTGTTC
>Ga0136617_10004861_pt1 | contig 12045 bp, 10 predicted proteins | sample AntDrymUQ3222106_2_FD_129672 | JGI IMG/M metagenome (GOLD analysis project Ga0136617, IMG submission 129672) | Polar desert sand microbial communities from Dry Valleys, Antarctica - metaG UQ322 (21.06) | ecosystem: Environmental > Terrestrial > Soil > Desert | place: Antarctica: Dry Valley...
AATCGGTCGAGCTCGTGCACGGCCCCGGATGCCCGGTGTGCGTCATCCCCATGGGCCGCGTCGACGACGGCATCCACATCGCTAAGCAGCCGGACGTCATCTTCACCTGCTTCGGGGACATGATGCGGGTGCCGGGCGGCGACGGGTCGCTCATCGACGCCAAGGCCGAGGGTGCCGATGTTCGATTCGTGTACTCGCCGCTCGACGCCTTGAAGATCGCCCGTAACAACCCCGACAAAGAGGTCGTCTTCTTCGCCATTGGGTTCGAGACGACCGCGCCTTCGACTGCGCTCACCCTCATGCGCGCCAAGGCTGAAGGAGTCACCAACTTCTCGGTCATGTCCAATCACGTAACGATCGTGCCGCCGCTGATGGCGCTGCTCGAGTCGCCCGACCTCCGGTTGGATGCGTTCATCGGGCCGGGCCACGTTTCGACGGTGATCGGTTGCCGGCCCTACGAGTTCATTCCTTCGGATTACGGCCAGCCTGTGGTCGTCGCCGGATTCGAGCCGCTCGACCTCTTGCAGTCGATCTACATGATCATGCGCCAGCTCGACCAGGGGCGCTCCGAGGTCGAGAACCAGTACGGCAGGGTGGTGCCGTGGGAGGGCAACCTGCGCGCCCTCGAGATTCTCGAGGAGGTCTTCGAGCTTCGCCCCTACTTCGAGTGGCGAGGCCTCGGATTCATCTCGCAAAGCGCGCTCGCGCTCACCGACGCTTACGCGGACTTCGATGCGGAGCTGCGCTTCAACATCCCCGGCGTCCGAGTCGCCGATCCCAAGGCGTGCCAGTGCGGTGAGGTCCTCAAGGGCGTCATCAAGCCGTGGGAGTGCAAGGTGTTTGGGACGGCGTGCACGCCCGAGACCCCGATCGGGACCTGCATGGTGTCGTCCGAGGGTGCCTGCGCCGCTTACTACAACTTCGGACGGTTCGCGAGGTCGAAGGCCCGAGCAGGCGCGTAGGCGTGGATCTCGAAGAGGAGGTCCTTGCACGCATCGAGCGCCAGCGCAAGCTGCGCCCTCGCTTTAGAGACGACCGCATCACGATGGTGCACGGCGCGGGGGGCAAGGCCACCCACACCCTCGTGGCCGGGCTCTTCGCCCCGGCCTTCGCCAACGATGCGCTCGCTGAGCTTGGCGACGCGGCGCGCCTCGACATCGACGGAGCTGCGCTCTGCCTCACGACGGACTCGTTCGTGGTCAAGCCGCTTCGGTTCCCCGGGGGGTCGATCGGGGAGCTCGCGGTAAACGGGACCGTCAACGACCTTGCGGTTTCCGGCGCGCGCCCCGTAGCCGTTACCGCGGCCTTCATCATCGAGGAGGGCCTCGATGCTGATGTCGTGAGGGCCGAGGCGAGCGCCATGGCCGAAGCCGCGCGCCGCGCCGGGGTAGCCGTGGTCGCCGGCGACACCAAGGTCGTCGAAAGGAACAAGGCCGACGGCATGTACATCACGACGGCGGGAGTTGGCGTGCGCAGGGGCGGCGCCGCGCTCGGATCGGCCTCGATAAGGCCTGGCGACAAGGTCCTTTGCTCCGGACACATCGGCGACCACGGCACCGCGATCATGCTGGCCCGCGGCGAGCTCGAGCTTGATGCCGACATCGTCTCCGACACCGCTTCCGTGTGGCCTCAGGCAGAGGCGCTGATCGAGGTAGCAGGGCCGGCGCTGCGGGTGATGCGCGATCCGACGAGGGGCGGGGTCGCCACGGTCCTAAACGAGCTTGCAGGCGACGCCGGCGCCGGAATGGTGCTCCACGAGCACGCCGTGCCTATTCACCCGGCGGTGAAGGGGGCGTGCGAGATACTCGGCATCGATCCCATGTACGTGGCCAATGAAGGGGTGCTCCTCGCCGTGGTGGCGCCCGAGGCTGCCGGGGACGCCCTCGAGGCCGTGGCGGCGACCCAAGGGGGTGCCGCTGCGGCGATCATCGGCGAGGTCGCAGAGGAGCCCGAGGGGATGGTGCTCGTGCGCACGGGCTTCGGGGGCACGAGGATCATGGACATGCTCATCGGGGACCCCCTCCCGCGCATCTGTTGAGACGCGGGGGGCGAGCGATGGACCAACGGATCATGCTGGTCGAGGACGCCTACGCCGCCAGGGAGCAAACCGTCGGCCGTTTCTTCGAGACCGAGGCGCCCAGGCTGGCCGAGCTCTGCCACCTGCTTGCCCGCCGCTTTGCCGCAGGGGGCCGCCTCGTGGCGTTCGGTGTGGGCGCGGCCGCAACCGACGCCCAGCACGTCTCCGTCGAGTTCGTCCACCCGGTGATCGTTGGCAAGCGGGCGCTGCCGGCCCTCGCCCTCCCGAACGACATTCCCTCGAGCATGGGCTTGGCGGTCTCCGACCCCGCCGGCTGGCTGGCGCGCCAGCTCGAGATCCTCGGCGCGCCGGGAGACATCGCGCTCGGGATGGTGCACGGCTCCGATGATCCGGGCCGCGAGCCGGTCGGGGTGGCGCTCAAGGAGGCGGCTTCGGCTGGGATGCTCACCGTCTACCTTGGCGATGCCGGCGAGGGGGCCGCCCCCGGCGAGTGGAGCTTCGAGGTCCCGAGCGACGACCCCTTCATCGTCCAGGAGGTGCACGAAACCCTCTATCACGTGCTCTGGGAGCTGGTCCACGTCTTCTTCGAGCACAAGGGCCTGCTCGAGGGGCGCGCCCCAGGGCGCTCTCACGACTCAGGGAGATCGAGCTTTCTCTATCCCTTCCTCGCCGAGGCCGAGACGAACATCGACGCCGTGCTCGCCGAGGTGCGCCGCTCCATTACTCAAAAGGCCGCCGACGTGATCGCCCTGCGGGGAGCTTCTGCGGATGCGGTGGCTCTCGCCGAGGCGGCGCGCCTCGTGGCCGAGCGCATCGCAGCCGGCGGGAAGATTCTCGCCTTCGGCAACGGCGGGTCGGCGACCGACGCCCAGGATCTCGTTGGCGACCTCGTGGCGCCCCCGGCGGGCGTGGCGCCGGTTGCTGCGATGTCGCTGACCAATGACACCGCTGTGATTACAGCGGTGGGAAACGATGTCGGCTTCGACAACACCTTCGCCCGCCAGGTGATCGCCTACGGGGGTCGTGGGGACGTCGCCGTCGCGATCTCGACGAGCGGAGGGTCGCGCAACGTCCTCGCCGCCGTCGATGAGGCGCGCCGCAGGGGACTTCTGACCATCGGCCTCGCCGGCTACGGGGGAGGCCGCCTTGCGGAGCTCTGCGACCTGGCCCTCACGGTCGATGCCGACTACATCCCGCGCATCCAGGAGGCACAGGCGAGCCAGTATCACATTCTGCGCAGCCTCATCGGCGTGAGCGCGTGACAAAGAGCAACCTCACGACGACCTGCCGTGACAGAGCGACCCGAAGAAAAATTGGGTTCGGGTCGCCACAGCGCCCGGATCCGTATTAGAGTGCCGCAAGATCCCAACCAGGCGCATCCCCCTGAGAGAGATTCAGTGACCTCCGAAAGGGTGGAAGTTGAAGCGACTAACGGCTCAAGAAGCGGCCTCAGTGACAGCTCCCGCGGCGCGCGAGCTTGCGGACCGGTCGCCGGTCGGCCCCGCCACACCCCTCACCGTTCCCAATCAGTCCTGCTCGGTTGCACTCGCCGCTCTCGGCGTTGGTCCAATAGGCGTGCCCGCTCGCGCGGGCCAAGGGGGAAGGAGCTCTCATGGCCGCTGATTCCGCGACGACTGAGCGAGAGGATGTGGATGAGCACGGACAGCCCGAAGTCGATGTCCATGTCCTGTGGATCAACGCCGGCCTCAGTTGTGACGGCGACTCCGTAGCGCTCACGGCGGCGACTCAGCCGACGATAGAAGAGATCGCCCTCGGAGCCCTTCCCGGTCTGCCGCGCGTGCAGTTTCACTGGCCGCTCATCGACTACCAGGTCGGCGACGAGTTCATGGACTGGTTCTGGAAAGCCGACCGCGGTGAGCTCGAGCCCTTTGTTCTCGTGGTCGAAGGCTCGATCCCGAACGAGGCCATAAAGAGCGAGGGGTACTGGGCTGCTTTTGGCAACGACCCCGAGACCGGGCAGCCGATAACGACCTCGGAGTGGCTCGACCGGCTTGCCCCAAAGGCGCTTGCCGTGCTCGCCGCAGGGACCTGCGCCACCTACGGCGGGATCCATGCGATGCAGGGAAACCCGACCGGCGCGATGGGGGTGCCGGACTTCCTCGGCTGGAACTGGCGTTCCAAGGCAGGCATCCCCATTGTTTGCGTGCCCGGCTGTCCCACCCACCCCGACAACCTGTCCGAGACGATTCTTTATCTTCTCTACCAGGCCGCAGGAGTGGCGCCCATGATTCCTCTCGACGAGTCCCTCAGACCGTTGTGGCTGTTCGGGCAGACCGTTCACGAGGGCTGCGATCGCGCCGGCTACTACGAGCAGGGGGACTTCACGACCGAGTACGGCTCTCCCAAGTGCCTTGTGAAGATCGGGTGCTGGGGGCCTGTGGTCAAGTGCAATGTGCCGAAACGAGGCTGGATCAACGGGATCGGCGGGTGCCCAAACGTAGGGGGCATCTGCATTGCCTGCACGATGCCGGGGTTCCCCGACAAGTTCATGCCGTTCATGGATGCTCCCCCAGGCAGCACGGTGTCGGGGGCCGCAAGCGTTACCTACGGCAAGGCCATTCGCGAGCTTCGCAACTTCACCTTCAAGACCGTCGACGAAGAGCCCAAGTGGCGGAAGCGGGGCACGAAGCTGCTCACCGGCTACAAGCCACCGTGGTAAGGGTGGGTCACGATGTCACGACTGTTGAGAAGGAAATCGTCAAAGGGTCAGGAGGGACGGACTGTGACACGAGTTTCTGAGGCTCCCGTCGGGGCGAAAGCAAAAAGGGGCGAAGCCGGTGACCTCGTCGAGATGGCGTGGGACCCAATCACGAGGATCGTCGGCAGCCTAGGGATCTACACCAAGATCAACTTCAAGACAAAAGAAGTAGCAGAGTGTTACAGCACGTCATCGATCTTTCGCGGCTACAGCATCTTCATGAAGGGCAAGGACCCGCGCGACTCGCATTTCATCACCAGCCGGATCTGCGGGATCTGCGGCGACAACCACGCTACGTGCTCCTGCTACGCGCAGAACATGGCCTACGGCGTGGCTCCTCCACATCTCGGGGAGTGGATCGTCAACCTCGGCGAGGCCGCTGAGTACATGTTCGACCACAACATCTATCAAGAGAACCTGGTTGGGGTCGATTTCTGCGAGAAGATGGTGCGCGAGACCAACCCTGGTGTGTGGGAACAGGCCAAGAGAACCGAGGCTCCCAACGCCGGCATCCACGGATACCGGACCATAGCGGACATCATGACGTCGCTCAATCCCTTCACGGGGGACTTCTATCGAGAGGCCCTCCACCAGAGCCGGGTCACGCGCGAGATGTTTTGCCTCATGGAAGGGCGCCACGTTCACCCCTCGACCCTCTATCCGGGTGGTGTGGGAACCGTGGCGACGATCCAGTTGTTCACCGACTACCTCACTCGTCTCATGCGCTACATCGAGTTCATGAAGACGACAGTGCCCATGCACGACGACCTGTTCGACTTCTTCTACGAGGCGCTGCCGGGCTACGAGCAGGTGGGGCTTCGCCGCATACTGCTCGGCTGTTGGGGCAGCTTCCAGGATCCCCAGCACTGCGACTTCAAATACGAGAACATGTCCGACTGGGGCCGCAAGATGTTTGTCACTCCCGGCGTGATCGTTGACGGCGAGCTTGTGACCACCGATCTCGTCGACATCAACCTCGGCATCAGGATCCTTCTGGGAAGCTCCTACTACGAGGACTGGGCCGGCGGCGAGAAGTTCGTCACCCGTGACCCGCTCGGCAACCCCGTCGACGAGCGCCACCCCTGGAACCAGCACACGATCCCCAAGCCGCAGAAGCGGGACTTTGACGCTAACTACACCTGGGTGATGTCGCCGCGCTGGTTCGACGGCAAGGACAACCTCGCGCTCGACACCGGTGGCGGCCCGATCGCGCGACTGTGGGCAACTGCCCGCGCCAACCTGGTGGACATCGGCTACGTCAAGGCGACGGGCGACAGCGTCGAGATCAACCTCCCGAAGACCATGAACCTGCCCGAGACCAAGCTCGAGTGGAAGGTTCCTCAGTGGAGCAACACGATCGAGCGTGACAGGGCTCGCACTTACTTCCAGGCTTACGCCGCTGCATGCGCGCTGCATTTCGTGGAGAACGCGCTCAACGAGGTCCGCTCCGGCAACACGAAGACGTGGACGCCGTTCGAGGTCCCCGACGAGGGGATCGGCTGCGGGTTCACCGAGGCTGTGCGCGGAGTGCTTTCCCACCACCTCGTCATCAAGGACGGCAAGATCGCCAACTACCACCCCTACCCCCCGACGCCGTGGAACGCAAGCCCGCGCGACTCCTATGGGACGCCGGGGCCGTACGAGGACGCGGTGCAGGGCCAGCCGATCTTCGAGGAGAACCCGCCGGACACCTTCAAGGGAATAGACATCATGCGCACGGTGCGAAGCTTCGACCCGTGCCTGCCTTGCGGCGTCCACATGTACCTTGGCAATGGAAAGGTAGTGCAGAAGAGGCACGCGCCGAGCATGCTCAACTCGCCGGAATAAGATTTCAGAGTCTTCAACGTAGGGTAGCGACGGGGGCGGAAACGCCCCCGTCTACGCAACGACGGGGGCCAGTAAAGGGCCCGTCTACGGAAGGGACGTGATTGTGGGCGAGCAGGAAACCGACCCCCGCCATGCCGGCGAGGAAATCGAGCGGCTGCTCGAGGATCTGAAGACGGTAGGGGACGCGCGCGTCGTCGATAAAGCCGAGCAGCTCGTCGGTACGACCGTCGAGCTCTACGGCGCGACGCTAAAGCGCATCCTCGAGGTCATCTTCGAGGCGCCCGAGGGCGAGCGTCTGATCGAAGGGCTGGCGGCCGACGAGCTCGTGTCGAGCATGCTGATCCTGCACGACTTGCATCCGTATGACCTCGAGACGCGTGTCGAGCAAGCTCTGATCAAGGTTCGCCCCTATCTCGGATCCCACGAGGGCGACGTCGAGTTCCTCGGCGTGACCGACGAGGGTGTCGTCAGGCTCCGCCTCAAGGGCAGCTGTGACGGGTGCCCTTCGTCCACGGTGACGCTGAGGACGGCGATCGAGCGCGCCATCTTCGAGGCAGCACCCGAGGTGATACGGGTCGACGCCGAAGGAAACGAGGCCGAGGAGGTCGCGCCGCAGCCCGCCGGCGGGCTCCTGCAGGTGGGGATGGGCCCCCCAGGCAACGGGGCGCCGGCGAATGGGGCACCTGCAAACGGCGCGCCCGTCGGCGCCGATGCACAGTGGACCAAAGTGGAAGGGGTGAGCGACCTCAGCGCAGGAACTGTGGTCGTGAGTGAGCTCGTCGGGGCGCCGATCCTGTTCTGCAGGTTGAGCGACAACCTCTACGCCTACAGGGATCTGTGCCCGTCTTGTGGCCGCAACTTGCGAGGGGGCGCACTAGAAGGAGACGTGTTGAGCTGCCCCTCCTGCGGCGAGGCCTACGACGTTAGGCGGGCCGGTCGGGCCCTCGACCCTGCTCGGGCCGGATCTCTTAACTTGGCGCCGCTGCCCCTGCTCGAGAACGGCGGAGACGTCGAGGTTGCCCTGCCGGGAGTAAGCGCGCACTGATGGGAGGCCTGCCGGCGCGGCCCCCGGGCCTCAAGCGCTTTCTCGAGCGGCCTCCTCCGCGCCCGGCGGGAGAGCAATGCGAGATGTGCGGGCAGGACATTCCCGAGCAGCACTCGCACGTCGTCCAGGTCGCTAACAGGAAGCTCATGTGCACCTGTCGCTTGTGCTATCTGCTCTTTGTCTCCGAGGGTGCTGGCCAGGGCAACTACAGGGCCGTTCCCGACCGCTATGTCTACGACCCCGGCTTCGTCCTCACGGAGCCGCAATGGGATGAGCTCCAGATCCCCGTCGACATGGCCTTCTTCTTTTATAACTCTGCGGCCGAAACCACCGTTGTCTTCTACCCAAGCCCTGGGGGGGCGACAGAATCCCTCCTGCCCTTTGATATGTGGGAGCGCATCGTCGCCGCCAACCCGCTGCTCGAGACCCTTCAGCCCGACGTCGAGGCGCTGCTCGTCAAAAAGAAACGGGACCGCATAGATTGCTACGTCGCCCCGATAGACGCTTGCTACGAGCTTGTGGGGCGCATTCGCATGCACTGGAAGGGTTTCGAGGGGGGGAGGGAGGCGTGGACGGAGATCGAGGGTTTCTTCTCTGGGCTTCGTGCGAAGGCAGGCGTACCCGACTCCGGAGGGCCCGATGAGCGAGCTGGTGTTCGACGTGCTGGAGGCCAAGGCGGAGCGCCACGCAGTGACCCCAACGGTGACCCTCAGGATCCGGATCTCGGAGACGGCCGGGGAGGCAATCGATTCGATAGCGCTTCGCTGCCAGATAAGGATCGAGCCGCAGCGCCGGCGGTACACGGCCACGGAGGCGGAGGCGCTCAAGGACCTGTTCGGCGAGACGAAGCGATGGGGCGAGACGCTCAAGCCCCTGCACTGGACGATCGAGGCCCTGATCGTGCCGGGCTTCCGGGGGAGCACCGAGATAGAGGTTCCGATCGCGTGCACCTACGATCTGGAGGTCGCCTGGGCGAGCTATCTGAACGCCCTCGAGGAGGGGTCGATCCCGATCCTGACGCTGTACAGCGGAACGGTGTTCGTAAAAACCCAGACCGGGTTCAACGTGAGCCAGGTTCCGTGGCACAAGGAGGCGCAGTATGAGCTTCCCGTACGGGTGCTGCGCGAGGCCATGAACCGCCACTTTCCGGACAGCGGGTGGCTGAGGCTGCCGCGCGACACCATGCACCAGCTTCAGGTCTTCAAAGGGCGGCGCGGGCTTGCGACATGGGAGAGTGTCATCCACGCCCTTCTCAGTGAAGCGGAGGACAAGGGGGCATGACTCTGGAAACGGACAGGTTCCAGGCGGCCAAAGAGGTGGCCGACGCCGTTTTATACGAGGGCTACCTGCTTTATCCCTACCGCGCCTCGTCCAACAAGAATCAGGTCAGGTGGCAGTTCGGCGTGCTTGCCCCAAAGGGCTACAGCCTCGAGAGCTCAGAGAACTGGGCCATGCAAACCGAGTGCCTAATCGAGCGGGGCGACGCTGCGCTCGTTGACATAAGAGTTCGTTTCCTGCAGGTCCAGCAACGGCTTGTGGAAGAGCTCGTCGCGGCCGGCGACTACCAACCTGTGTCCGCCCTCGAGGTAGATGGGCTCCCCCTCCTGCCGTGGGACGAGGGCGTCGAACGTGAGATCGACCTCGGGACCTTTGCCGTCGCGGCCCTCGTGGGGGCCGAGAGGGTGCTGCCCCTCGCCGTTCCGGGCGGCACCGACGAGGAGCCCGTGGTGGATTCCGAAGGCGAGCTAAGGGGGCGGATCGTTCGCCGCCGCCACCCGCTCGAGGGATCGGTCACGCTGACCGCCGAGGGGCTCGACGTCGACAGGGGCCTCATAAGGCTCAGGGTCGGCATCGCCAACCAGTCGCCGTGGAACACTCCGGGCGGATCTCGAGACGCAGCCCTCATGAGGTCGCTCGTGGCTGCGCACACGCTTCTCGGTCTCGAGGGCGGTGCCTTCCTCTCGCTCGCGGATCCGCCGGGGTGGGCAAAAGGGGCTGCCGACGGCTGTGACAACCGCCACACCTGGCCCGTGCTCCTCGGCGAGCCCGGCTCGTCCGACGTCGTACTTTCCTCACCCATCATTCTCGGTGACCATCCCGCCATCGCCCCTGAGAGCAAAGGCGACTTCTTTGATTCCACGGAGATCGACGAGCTCCTTGCCCTCCGGGTCATGACCCTCACCGACGAGGAGAAGCGAGAGGCAAGGGCGACCGACGCCAAAGCGGCCGCGATCATCGATCGCTGCGACATCATGCCGCCCGAGATCATGTCGAGGCTCCACGGGGCGGTCAGGAGCCTCGAGAGCAGCGCTTCGGCGCCGGCGCGGCGTGAAGACTCGTGGGCCGGCGCGGGCGAAGGAGGGGCGTCGTTCACCTCGGAATGGGAGGCCTTCTTGAACGAGGGGGCCGCAGCTCCGGAGGTTGAGCGCGTGCGGATCGGCGCGGTCGAGGTGTCAAAGGGCAGCCGCGTGCAGCTGCGCCCACTGCGCAGGGCAGACGCGCAGGATCTCTTCTTGAGCGGGCGCAGCGCAATCGTTCAGGCGGTCCTTCGTGACGTCGACGGCGACACTCACGTGGCGGTCACCCTTGAGGACGATCCCGCGCGCGACCTGCATGAGTGGTACGGGCGCTTTCTGTATTTCTCCCCCGACGAGATCGAGCCCCTTGACGACGACGACGGCCGAAGGGAAGCATCGAAGTGAGTGGCCGGATCCTGGTGGCCGGGCTCGGCAACATCTTCCTCGGCGACGACGGCTTCGGGGTCGAGGCCGCCAGAAGGCTTGGGGCCATGCCGCTGCCCGATCACGTCAAGGTCTCAGACGTCGGGATCAGGTCTCTGCACCTCGCCTACGAGATGCTCGAGGACTACGACACGACCATCCTCGTCGACACGGTGTCAAGGGGAGAGCCGCCAGGCACCGTCTACGTCATCGAGCACGAGCCCGAAGCTAACCTCGAGCCAGCGACGCCCTCAGTCGACGCACACGGCATGGGCCCGGACGCCGTACTCGCCCTGTTGCGGACTCTGGGGGGCACTCCGGCCAATGTTCTGATCGTCGGCTGTGAGCCTGCCGAGATCGAGGAGCGGATAGGGCTGAGCGAAACCGTCTTGGGGGCCGTCGACGAGGCGGTTGAGGTGATTCTCGAGCTGATAGCACATGAGGGACGACCATCCCAGCAGCCCAGGGACGCAGTCGGTGCGTCCGATAGGGGGAGACGATGAGGGGAAGGACAAAGCGTGCGGCGGCCTTGGCAGCGGCGGCAGCGGCGGCCAAGGAGGAGGGACGGGCGGCAAAGGAGGCGGCCACGGAGGCGGCCATGAGGGCGAAGGAGGAGGTTGCGGCTAAGACGGCGGCGGCGAAAGCGGCGACAAAGGAACGGAGTGACCAGACTGATGAAGGGGGGAGGACGATGAAACGACTCATCTGGGGCATGTTGGGTGCCGCGGTCGCCTATGCGGCCGTTCAGAACATGTCCGACGTCAAGCGGTACCTGAAGATCCGGTCGATGTGAACGGCGTCGAGGGGAGAGCTTCCTGATGCACGAGCTCGGTATGTGTGAATCGGTCGTGGACGCCGTCGAACGCAGGGCCAAGGAACGACCTGTAAAGCGCGTGCGGCTAAGGGTGGGAACCTTGCACCGGGTCGTCCCCGCCGCCTTCGAGCAAGGATTCGAGATGGCGGCGTGGGGCACGGTCGCCCAGGGCGCGACCGCAGAGCTCGTCTTTGTCCCGGCGCTTGTGTCTTGCGGGGCGTGCGGTGCGCAGACGGAAACCGAGGATGGTATTCCCGTTTGCCCCAGGTGCGGCAGCGCTGAGGTCGAGGTTGAGGGAGGAGACGAGCTCATGCTCGAGTCCCTCGAGTACGAAGCGCAGGCCGAGGAGCGCATGGACGACGATGTCGTACTGGGCCACGATCACGATCACGATCACGACCACGACCACGACCACGACCACGACCACGATGCCGTTGGTGGCAGCCGGTGAGCGAGGTTGGCCCAATGAGGATGATTTCGATTTCTGGAACATGACGAGAAAGGACGGGATTCATGCCCAATAGCCAGCGGTCTGAAGACAGGCACAAGCCCAAGACGAGCGAGACGGCCACAAGCCACGAGAGGCTTGACGTCATGGCGACGGACCCCGCCACGCGGGATCAGGATTGGCGCTCGGCAAGCGAGAAGCAGGCCAAGGGAGCAGCAGTGGGCGTCGGGAAGAAGGCCCAGGTGGCCGGGAAGAGCGCGCTTGCCGGTGTGACCAGGGGGCAGCAGGAGAGGATCTCGAGCCCCGCCGACCTCGAGGAAGCCGGCTCTGGGAGCGAGGCCAAGTTCTCGAAGCCCGAGCCGCAGGAGGCCAGGGGCGCGCCGGGCAGCAGGGAATCCACCGGCGGCACAGATCGGCCGCGCGAGAAATCATCT
>Ga0136617_10004862_pt1 | contig 12044 bp, 12 predicted proteins | sample AntDrymUQ3222106_2_FD_129672 | JGI IMG/M metagenome (GOLD analysis project Ga0136617, IMG submission 129672) | Polar desert sand microbial communities from Dry Valleys, Antarctica - metaG UQ322 (21.06) | ecosystem: Environmental > Terrestrial > Soil > Desert | place: Antarctica: Dry Valley...
CCCGGCCCTGGTTGATCATGCGGCCACCACATCGCGGCGCGCATGTCGACCGAGCCGGAGGCCCGGAACGCCGTGCCCTCGGCGCGATGGTGCTCGTGGGCGACGCCGTCGTGACACAAGGGGAGCCGTCCGTCGGCTCTCACGACCCGCCACCACGGGACCGGACCGCCGTACGTCGACATCACCCGGCCGACCTGACGCGGGCCACCGTGGCCCACGACCGCGGCGATCGCGCCGTAGGTCGTGACCCGCCCCACGGGGATCCGCTCGACCACGCGCAGCACCCGCTCGACGTACTCCTCCGGATCCACCCCGCCAAACTAACCGGGCGGCGCCTCACCGGGACCGGGCGCGTCCGGTCGACCCGCCGACCCACTCAGCATCCCCGTCATAAGCCCCGTCGCGAGCAGGGTCGCGGCCACCAGCACGAGCAGTGCCCCGCCGAACACCAGCGGGTGGTCCGGCAGCCCGAGACCGCCGGCGACCCTGGCGAGCACCCACACGATGGCCGCGACTGCCGTGGCGAGGGCAGCACGACCGAGCCAGGCGAGGACCAGGTCGGCCTCGAGGACGACCGACGGCGGACCGTACGACGCGAGCAGGGCTGCCACGTGAAAGACGAGGAGCGCGACCGCGAGCACGAGCACCCCGTAGCCCAGCACGCCGGCCGACGACGTCGCCCAGTGACCACCGACCGTGACCACGACGAGCAGACCGATGTGGGAGTCGGGGAGCAGCGCGGAGCCGAGCGCGAGCACACCGACCACGAAGGCGTACCACACCTGCACCGTCGCCCCTGCCCGCACCTCGACCGCGACCGCGAGCAGCGGGGCGAGAAGCACGACGAGCCGGAGCAGCCGCTGCTGGCTGCTCAGCCGGGACAACCCATCGAACAGCTGGGAGGTGGAGCTGCGCGTCGTCGTCTGGCTCATTGCTGGCTCATCTCCGGACCATCCGCGGCAACGCCGCCCGCCGGCCGAGACGCCGAAGCACCTCGTCGAGGGTGCCCGGCCCACGCCACGAGACGACCGGGATCCCGGCGACCTCCAGCCGGCGCAGCAGCGCCTGGCGCTCGATCGCACGCATCCGCCAGGCCAGCCGGACCCGCTCGTCGTCCTCGCCCAGGTCGAGATCCTGCGGGACCGTGTCGACGACGATCACGCTCAGCCCGCTGCGGGCCAGGGTCACCGTGGTCGCGATCGCCTCCTCCGAGAGCATCGGCGAGAACACGATCACGGTGGTTCCGGCGTCGGTGCCGAAACGCAGCCGTCGGCGGTCGAGCGTCCGGCTCGAGCCGGGACTGGTCCGCGCGAGGGTGTCCAGCACCCGGCGATGCTGACGCTGCCCCGCCCCCTTCGCGACGTGGTTGTGGCGGGTCGCGCCCAGCACCCGCAGACCGACCCGGTCGCCGCGATGCAGGTAGTGGTCGGCGACCGCACCCGCCGCCCGCACCGCGATGTCGAGGCTGCTCGCGCTCCCCTGGATCCCGCCGCTGACACCGAGCTCGGCGAGCGCGTCCACGACCAGCAGGATGCTGCTGTCCTCCTCGGCCTGGGTGCTGGTCACGTGCAGGGTGCCGGTGCGCAGCGAGACGCGCCACTGCACCCGCCGCAACCGGTCGCCGGGGTAGAAGGGCCTGATGCTGGCGAACTCAGAGCCGTCGCCGGTACGACGGGCGGGGTTGGTGCCGACCAGACCGATCGGATGCGGGGCCGGAGCACGGCTGCCGTAGTGGCCCGGCGCGGGAAGGGTGGTGAGCGTCTCGGGGCGCAGATCGACCGGACCCAGCCGGAAACCCGCCCAGGAGCTGGTCAGGACCGCGAGACCGGCTCCGACCGACCGGACCCCCCACCGCAGGCTCGCCACGGCGAGGTCGACCCGCGCGGGGTCGGGCCCCCGCGGCGCGATCCCGCGCACGCCGCCGCTCGGCCTGACCGCGGTGAACCTCTCTCCGGCGAGTGCGACGACCATGTGCTCGACGTCGCGACCCTCCATGAGGGTCGTGCGCACCGTCGTACCCTCGCCCTCGCGCAACGTCCGGTGCAGCAGCCGGTGGTCGAGCCTCGGCACCACCCGCGGACGCCGCAGCAGGCTCATCCCGGTGAGCACGAGCATGGGGGTGGCGAGCACGAGCAGGTCGGGCCGGCCGCTCAGCACGGCTGCGAGCGCCAACGCCAGGGAGCCGAGACCGGAGCGGACCAACGCGGCCGAGGGTTGCCAGGTGTGCTTCAGCCCGCGCCCCCTGCTCGCCCCAGGGCGGTCGGCGTGGCCACCTGCGCGAGGACACTGGCGATCACGGTGGCACCGGAGACGTCGCTCATCCAGAGCTCCGGCTTGACGGTGACCCGATGAGCGAGCACGGCCGGCGCGACCGCCTTGACGTCTTCGGGCACGACGTAGTCGCGCCCACCGATCACCGCATAGGCACGCGCGGTCAGCATCAAGGCGAGTGCCCCGCGGGGCGAGGACCCCATCATCACGTGGGGGTGGACACGGGTCTCGGCGGCGAGAGCCACGCAGTAGCGACCGACGCTCTCCTCCACGGTGACCGTCTCCACGGACTGCTGCATGGCGAGCAGACCCGCGGCGTCGGTGACCTGCCCGAGCTGCTGCTCCTCGCGGCGCCGCTCCAGCCGCTTACTGAGCACCCCCCACTCCTGGTCGCCGGTCGGGTAGCCGAACCTCACGCGCATCAGGAAGCGGTCCAGCTGCGCCTCCGGCAGCGGGTAGGTGCCTTCGTACTCGACCGGGTTGGCCGTCGCGAGCACGTGGAAGGGCGCCCGCAGCGGGAACGTCTGGCCCTCCACCGTGACCTGGCGCTCCTGCATCGCCTCCAGCAGCGCGGCCTGGGTCTTCGGCGGCGTCCGGTTGATCTCGTCGGCCAGGAGAAGTCCGGTGAACAACGGTCCCGGCCGGAAGTCGAACTCGCTCCGCTTCTGGTCGTAGATGAACGAGCCGGTCAGGTCGGCCGGCAGCAGGTCCGGGGTGAACTGCGCGCGGGTGAACTCGAGGCCGAGCGTCTGCGCGAAGGATCGGGCGGCGAGCGTCTTGCCGAGTCCGGGGAAGTCCTCGAGCAGGACATGTCCCCCGGCCAGGACCCCGCTCAGCACCAGGGTCAGTGCCTCGCGTTTGCCGACCACCGCACGGGTCACCTCGTCGAGTACGGCGCCCGCCAGACGGGAGACCTCGGAGACGGGCGGCGTCTCGTCGCTCGCCGGCATCCCGGGCTCCCCCGGGCTCGCCGGGCTGTCCGGGCTCACAGGACCGCTCACAGGGCCTCGATCCTGGTCATCAGCTGGTCGATCTGCGCGATGGTCAGCCGCCGGTTGCGGGGACCCTCGAGATAGCCGGACAGCTCGGCTCCGAGGACCTCTGCGGCGCGGCGCGGATCGGCCTCGCGGCTCAGCCCGTGGTGTGCCATCAGCCGCTCGTCGGCGACAGCTGACAGCCGCCGGTGCAGCTGGTGGTTCATCACCACTCGCGAGTCCAGGTGCCCGGAGATGATCCGGGTCAGCAGCGAGAGGCGGGGGTCCTCGCCGCGCCGCGCGACCGGTTCGTCGACGTACTGCTCCCACCGCAGGGGCTCGACCGACTCGGAGATGTCGAGGAACCCCCACACGAGCGCGAGCACGGACAGCACGACCAGGGCGAGCAGACCGGGCTGGGGCTCCAGCTGCCACAGGTAGGCGATCGAGCAGGCGAACAGCCATACGAAGGCGGCGAGCACGATCCGGGGCCCCCAGCGCGTGCGCGAGCTCGTGGTCGTCGCCGAGGTCACGATCGTGCCGCCGTGAGCTCGTCCTGCAGCCGGCGCAGCGCGGCCTCGGCCGTCTCTCGTGCCTGCTCATCGAGCGCATGCGCCGAGAAGCGCGCCTCGCGGTAGAGGTCCGCGAGGACGCCGATGGAGCGCGGGTCGATGTCGAGGCTCCGGAGGATGCGCACGGTGAACTCCGCCGAAGTCTCCCAGGGCTCCCGCGGGAGGCCGGCGTCGGCGATGACCTCCTCGAGGCGCAGCCAGCACCGGACGATCCCGTTGCGTGGCGTCCCCTCGGCGATCGCCGCGATCCGCGCATCGGAGTCGCGGGCCAGTGCCTCGGTGAGCGTCTGCAGGGAAGGGAGTACGTCGAAGTCGGGGTCGGGCTGTCGTGGTGGACGCCGCCAACGGGTGCGCCACATCCACCGCAGCGCCACCGCGACCACGGCGAGGCTGCCCAGAAGCACGGTCCAGGAGATGAGGTCGCCGATCCAGCTGAAATCGAACCGCGGTGGGAGGTCGCCGAACATCTCCTCCCCGGATTGCGGACCCGGCTCGGGTGAGGGCGACTCGGACGGCGTGGGCTGAGCAGGGCGCGGACCGACGTTCGGGCCGGTCGAGCCGAAGAGCGCCACCGGCCCGGTCACCGAGGCCCAGACCAGGATCAGGAGGCCGGCGGTCGCGGCCAGGGCGAGAGCCCCGCCGGGAGTCACGACCCGGCGCCGGCCGAGGGTGGCATCGGGGCGCGACACACCCGCAGCCTACTGACCGGTGCTGTTCGCGGGCCTGGTCAGCCGGAGTGGCGAAAGGTCAGCCGGCGGGCGGTGCGAACGGCTCGGTGCCGTTGATCAGGCGCAGCCCGGCGATCCCCGAGTGCTGCTGCGCGAACGCGAGCTCACGCGAGAGGTCGCTGACGCCGTTCGAGCCGGCGAAGGGGGCGATGGCGACCGTGGACAGGGTGCCGAACGCCTTTCCCGTCGAGTCGAGGAAGCCGCTGCCGGAGTCACCCGGGATGCCCGGAGTGGCCGTGTAGACGGTGTGCGTCCATCCGCCGCCTGAGGTGCCGAGGCTGGTGCCGACCTTCTCGTGCAGGATGGGCGGGCGCAGGCTCGAGCTGCCGTAGCTGTAGACCGACTCACCGATGCGGGTGCCGCGCGAGTTCAGGCCGTTCGGGCCGCCGAAGAAGGGGACCGACGGGTTGACCTTCTTCACGTCGGCCGCGTCGACGCGCACCAGCGCGAAGTCGTTGTAGTCGCAGGCGTTGGCCGACGTCGTACCGACGCGCTGCATCGCGCGCCAGGCGCTGTAGGCGAGGCTCCCGTGGCCGACGGTCTGTCCCGCGGTCACGACCGTGCCGTCCGAGGCGAACCGCACCCGGGTGCCCAGGGGCAGCGAGCTGGTGTCGCAGCCGTTGGTGTCGGTCGCGGCACCGAGCCCCGCGCAGTGCGCCGCATAGCCGACGTACGTGCGCCCGGCGCCGTCCTTGAAGACGAAGTTGCCGGTGCACTGGGCCCCGTCGGTGTACATCTGCACGCCGGGGTGGATCTTCGCGCTGTCGGCGGGAGCGTAGGCGCGGACCTGTGCGCTCGTCGCGGTGGGCGCGGCGAACACGGCGGCGGAGCACACCATCGCGAACGTGGCGGCCAGTGGCTTGAAGAAGCGGGGCATCAGGACTCTCCGAGGGTCGGTGCGGGGCCCCTGGTGGGACCTCGACGAGGGTATCTGGTTATTGGCTAGAGGACCGGCGAGAAGGACTCGGTGCCGGGGACCAGGGCGAGCCCGGCGATGCCGGAGTTGGCCTGGGCGAAGTTGAGCTCCTTGTTCAGGTCGCCGACGCCGTTGGATCCGGCGAGTGGCGCGATGGCCAGCGTGGACAGGGTGCCGAGCGCACGACCCTGGCTGTCCAGGAACGCACTGCCTGAGTCACCGGGGACCCCGGGGCTCGCGGTGTAGACGGGGTGGGTCCATCCGCCGCCCCTGGTGCCGACGCTGTTCCCGGTCTTCGGGGACAGCGCCTCGATGCCACCGCGAAGGCTCGAGTTGCCGTAGGAGTAGACCTGCTGGCCGGTCGGCGCACCGGCGGTGTTGATGCCAGTCGGGCCGCCCCAGAACGGGATCGAGGGGTTGACCTTGGCCGCGTCGGCTGCGTTGACCTTGACGAGGGCGAAGTCGTTGTACTCACACGCGTTGGCGTCCGTCGTACCGGCCCGCTGCATGGCCAGCCACGAGCTGTAGGCGAGGGTCCCGCTGCCGACCTTGCGACCGGAGGTGACCAGGCTGCCGCCCTGGACGAAGTCGACCTTGGTGCCGAGCGGGAGGGAGCCCGCGTCGCAGCCGTTGGTGTCGGTGGCCGCCCCGGTGCCGGCGCAGTGCGCGGCGTAGCCGACGTAGGTGCTGCCCGCGCCGTCACTGAACACGAAGTTCGCGGTGCACTGGGCGCCGTCGGTGTACATCTGCACGCCCGGGTAGATGTCCGCGGTCGCCGCCGGCGCGTAGGCGGCAACATCTGCCGTGCTCGGGCTGGTGGCCTCGGCGGGGGCGGTCGTCGCGGCGAAGGCCGCTGCGGTGATGACCGCGCTCGAACCGATCGCGGCTACCTTGCGAAGTGCTGGGGCGCGCATGAGTGCCTTTCGGATCTCGTGGGTTGGCTAAGAGACACCTACCCACGAGCAACCGCCCCGAAACGGGAAACCTACTCGCCAGTACGGCGACCTACGGTGTGTCAAGGGTCACTCTCGACCCGGCCCCTCGATTCAGCCTTGACTCAGCCCTCTTTAGTCAGTACGAGGGCTGTGAGGGGTCGATCTGGCTGACCCAGGCGGCCACGCCGCCTCCGACGTGCACGGCGTCGCGGAACCCCGCGCCGTGGAGGACCGCCAGCGCCTCGGCCGAACGCACCCCGCTCTTGCAGTGCAGCACGACCGGGGTGGACCCGTGGGTCAGCCCGGTGAGCTGCTCGATCGCGCTGCCGTTGAGGAACTCGCCCTTGGGGATGAGCACCGCGCCGGGGATCTGGTTGATCTCGCGCTCGTTGGGCTCGCGCACGTCGACCAGCACGAAGTCACGCGTGCCCTCCTGGCGCTCCTTGAGCATGCTCTCTAGCTGGCCGACCGAGATCGTCGCGCCGGCGGCCGCCTCGGCCGCGTCGCCGGAGACGGCTCCGCAGAAGGCGTCGTAGTCGATCAGCTCGGTGATCGTCGGGTTCTCCCCGCAGATGGCGCAGCTCGGGTCCTTGCGCACGGCGAGCTTGCGGTACTCCATCTCGAGCGCGTCGTAGATCATCAGCCTGCCGAGCAGCGGCTCGCCGATCCCGGTGAGCAGCTTGATCGCCTCGTTGACCTGGATCGAGCCGATCGAGGCGCACAGCACTCCGAGTACGCCGCCCTCGGCGCAGGAGGGCACCATCCCCGGCGGGGGAGGCTCGGGGTAGAGGCAGCGGTAGCACGGCGACGTACCCCCGGGTGCGGCGGCCCAGAACACCGATGCCTGGCCGTCGAAGCGGTAGATCGACCCCCAGACGTAGGGCTTGTCCAGGAGTACGGCGGCGTCGTTGACCAGGTAGCGCGTGGCGAAGTTGTCCGTGCCGTCGACGATCAGGTCGTAGCCCTCGAAGATGCCGAGCACGTTGTCGTTGTCGAGGCGCTCGTTGTGCACCACGACGTCGATCAGCGGGTTGACCTCACGGATCGAGTCTCGGGCGGACTCTGCCTTGGACCGGCCCACGTCGCTCTGGCCATGGATCACCTGACGCTGGAGGTTCGACTCGTCGACCTCGTCGAACTCCACGATGCCGAGCGTGCCGACTCCGGCCGCTGCCAGGTAGAGCAGCGCGGGGCTGCCCAGCCCCCCGGCACCGATGACGAGCACGCGGGAGTTCTTCAGGCGCTTCTGCCCGGTGATGCCGACGTCGGGGATGATCAGGTGCCGGCTGTAGCGACGCACCTCGTCGGTGCTCAGCTCGGCGGCAGGTTCCACCAGCGGGGGAAGTGACACGGTTCTCCTCCGAAATCGCAGATCAGCAAGCGTAACGCCGCGTCCATCATCCCTTGTTCCCGGAAACGCGGTGGTCGAAGAGCCTCCGGGTAGTGTGCGGGGCGGACCAGCCGGTGAAAGGCAACAGGTGACCACAACAGACGACCAGCGAAGGCGAGGCGCGCGGATGCCGCGCACCGCCCGCCGTGCGCAGCTGCTGGAAGCAGCGCTCGGCGTGTTCGTCGCGCAGGGGTACCACGCCGCCGCGATGGACGACATCGCCGATCGGGCCGGCGTCTCCAAGCCGGTGCTCTACCAACACTTTCCCGGCAAGCTCGAGCTCTACCTCGCGTTGCTCGACCAGTCCTGTGACACGATCATCGACGCGACTCGGCACGCCTTGGAGTCCACGGGTGACAACAAGCAGCGGGTCGACGCCACGATGCGTGTCTTCTACGACTACGTCTCCAACGCCCATGGAGCGTTCCGCCTGGTGTTCGAGTCCGACCTCACCAACGAGCCGGCTGTGCGCGAGCGGCTGGACCGGGTCACTACCGACTGCGCGGAGACCATCGCGACGGTGATCCACGAGGACACGGGTCTGCCCGACGCCGAGTCTCGGTTGCTCGCGGTGTCGTTGGTCGGCATGGCGCAGGTGAGTGCGCGCTTCTGGCTCGACGACCCCCGCGGAATCAGCCAGTACGACGCCGCAACTCTGGTCTCGAGCCTGGCCTGGCGTGGCGTGCGGGGGTTCCCACGGACCGACGACCAGCCGTAGCGGGCAGTAGTCGAGCGACCGGCCGGTTGCGGCGGCGGCTATCGTCGGCCTTGGACTACGCATACACAGGAGGTGCCTCCGGTGGAGGTCAAGATCGGTATCCAGAACGCGAACCGCGAGCTCATGATCGACTCGGACCTCTCCGGTGACGACGTCGAGTCGACGGTGTCGAAGTCGCTGTCGAGTGACGAGCCCCTGCTCGTCCTGACTGACACCAAGGGCCGCAGGGTCATCGTGCCCACCGACAAGCTCGCCTACGTCGAGGTCGGCTCCCCCTCCTCCGGTCAGGTCGGCTTCCGCTCTTAGGGGCCGGTCAGAGGCCGCTTGCTTGCTCGACCCAGAACTGGTCACGTATTGCAGTCGCAGGACACAGAATCGCGCAATCTGTGACCACTTCTGGTGGCCTGATCAGCGGCAGAGCCAGCACCTTCCGTGCTATCGCGGTCAGGAGGCGAGTCCGAGCGCGGCCATCCGTTTCGCGTGGTTCTCGGTGAGTCGCGCGAACATCCGCCCGATCGCGGCGAGGTCCATGCCCGGTCGGTCCACTCCGCCGGCGAGCAGCGCGGAGAGAGCGTCCCGCTCGGCGGCCACCCGCTGCGCCTGGGAAAGCGCCTCCCCCATCAGCCGACGGCCCCACAACGCGAGCCGTCCGCCGACCCGGTGGTCCTCGACGATCGCCTTCCGCACCCGGTCCACGGCGAACGCCGCGTGTCCCGAGTCATCTTGGCTGGAGATGATCAGAGCACGAGTCTCCTCGTCGACGAAGGCGGCGATCTCCCGGTAGAAGTCCGCAGCGAGCCCGTCGCCGACGTACGCCTTCACCAAGCCCTCGAGCCAGTCGCTGGGAGCGGTGTGGAGGTGGAAGGCGTCGATCGGCGCCTGAAAGGGGAGCATCGCCTCGAAGGGGTCGGCGCCGAGCTCGCGCAGTCGGTCGCGCAGCCCGCAGAAGTGCCCGAACTCCCCGGCCGCCATCGCGGCGAGCTCCATCTTGTCCTCGAGGCTTGGCGCCAGCTTGGCGTCCTCGGCCAGCCGTTCGAAGGCCGACATCTCGCCGTAGGCGATGGCACCGAGGAGGTCCACGATCGCGGCGCGGTACGTCGGGTCCGAGAACGCGAGGGGCGTGTGCCCGGCCGGCGTTTCGGTCATGGGCGCACCTTATCGACACCTACCATCCACACCTACCGATAGACTGGGGTGACATCGCTCCTCGTGAGCCAGACTCAACGACAGGCAAAATACTGACCACCTTCAGAGAGCTCGGGGTGCTCCCCGAGATCGCCGGCGCCCTCGAGCGCGGCGGAATCACCACCCCGTTCCCTATCCAAGAGATGACCCTCTCGGTCGCCCTGATGGGCACCGACCTCATCGGCCAGGCGCGCACCGGCACCGGCAAGACACTCGCGTTCGGCATCCCCGTGCTCCAGCGCACGGTCGCCCCTCACGACCCTGACTACGACGAGCTCGTCGCGCCCGGGAAGCCGCAGGCCCTCGTGGTCGCGCCCACCCGCGAGCTCGCTCTGCAGGTCTCCGGCGACATCCAGCTCGCCGGCGTCGACCGCGGCACGCGCACCCTCACCGTCTACGGAGGTGTGGGGTACGACGCCCAGCTCGATGCGCTCAAGACCGGTGTCGAGGTCGTGGTCGGCACACCCGGTCGACTCCTCGACCTAGCGAACCGTCGGGCCCTGGACCTCTCCCACGTCAAGGTGCTGGTCCTCGACGAGGCCGATGAGATGCTCGACCTCGGCTTCCTGCCCGACGTGCAGAAGATCATCGCCAAGACCCCCGAGACCCGGCAGACGATGCTGTTCTCGGCCACGATGCCCGCGGCGATCGTGAGCCTGGCGCGCACACACATGCGGCACCCGATGAACATCCGCGCGGAGTCCAGCAGTGACCAGCAGACGGTGCCGGCGACGGCGCAGTTCATCTACCAGGTGCACGACCTCGACAAGCCGGAGATCATCGCGCGCATCCTGCAGGCCGAGAACTCCGGCATCACGATGGTGTTCACGCGCACAAAGCGACAGGCGCAACGGGTCGCCGACGACTTCGCCGACCGTGGCTTCCCGAGCAGTCCCCTGCACGGCGACATGCAACAGGTCGCGCGGGAGCGGGCGCTCAAGAAGTTCCGCGACGGGAAGATCAAGGTGCTCGTCGCCACCGATGTCGCGGCTCGCGGCATCGACGTCGCCGACGTGACCCACGTGATCAACTACAGCTGCCCCGAGGACGACAAGAACTACCTGCACCGGATCGGTCGCACCGGCCGCGCCGGGGCAACCGGGATCGCGATCACGCTCGTCGACTGGGCCGACGTGACGCGCTGGAAGACGATCAACAAGGCGCTCAACCTGCCCTTCGACGAGATCCTCGAGACCTACTCCACCTCCGAGCACCTCCTCCACGACCAGGGAATCCCCCCGGGCACGAAGGGCAGGCTGGTGCCGGAGCCGGTCAAGCCCAGAGCGTCGAGCTCGAAGCCGAGCTCGCGGTCAGGCTCGACGTCGGGTGGGAAGCCTGCTTCCACTTCGCGCGACTCCCACGAGTCGCGAGATCACGGCCGGACCGGAAGCGGGTCCGGATCGGGCACACGGCGCAACCGCAGCCGGCGTCGCACCCGTGGTGGCAAGCCCGCCGCCGCCTCTCAGGACTGACGCCGACCCCCGACCGACCACAGTCGGCTGGTCGAGCTACCGGCGCGACCGCCCGGCGGCCGCCCCTGTTCCCGTCGGGGTCGGGTGGACAGCGTCCCGAGGGAGCGTCAAGGGGCTTGGCCGTGGCGGCCGCAGCGGACCCGACCACGGCAAACGTCACCCGGGCCGACGCGCCGCCCCAGCGACTGGGGACGTTGTCCACCCGACCCCGACCGACGCGGGCACCGGCTCGAGGTGAGCGCCCCGACAAGCTCGACCGGCCGCGGGCTGGTGCGGCCCGCCCTACAGGACGACGACGGTGGTGCCGAGGGGAGCGAAGCGCCAGAGGGCGCGCGCGTCCCCCGGCATCTGCCGGATGCATCCGTGCGACTGAGGGGACCCGAGCTCGGCGCGCCCCTGCACCTTCTCGCCGCCCTCGACCGGGATGTCGTGGAAGCCGATCGCCGCGTTGACCCCCTGGGTGAAGCGCACCATGTGGCGCATCGTGGACCCGTCGATCCCGACCGCGTCGCGAGACTTGGAGTAGACCTCGTAGGTGCCCGCGGCCAGGTTGTCGGTCAGGCTTCCCGAGACCAGGTAGGTACGACGCACCGCGTCGCTCGCCGAGACCAGCCACACCCGCTGGTCGTCCCGGTCGAAGACGATCCGCCTGCCTTCCCCGGACCCGGCCGGGACCCCAGGTTCTGCGGCCTGAGCGGCGGCCCGATCTGCTGCAGCGGCGGCGGCCGGACTGAGCAGACCTGGCGGGAGGTCTATGGGCAGTCGGGTGAGCCCCCAGCCGTCGGCGTCCGAGACCGCCCCGGACTGTGCCGGTTGGGCCGACTGGTTGCGCATCGTCCCCGCGTAGGCGGGCTGAGCGCTGCCGTCGACCGGGAGCACACCG
>Ga0136617_10004863_pt1 | contig 12042 bp, 9 predicted proteins | sample AntDrymUQ3222106_2_FD_129672 | JGI IMG/M metagenome (GOLD analysis project Ga0136617, IMG submission 129672) | Polar desert sand microbial communities from Dry Valleys, Antarctica - metaG UQ322 (21.06) | ecosystem: Environmental > Terrestrial > Soil > Desert | place: Antarctica: Dry Valley...
ACCGACGACCAAAAATGCCGAAATCAGCATCGAAAGCGACGCAAGGAACATTTTTGTTTTTAGATTGCTAAAGTTCATAGCTCCTCCCTAATTACTAAGATTACAAGTGATTGTAGTGAATACTGCCAATGAATAACGCATTTTTCGTTCCATATGAAAATTTCGCTCATTTCGCCCATAATTACGAGTCATACTAATGACCGAGGGATTATAACTATCGCTTGAAAGTCAATGTTTTCGGATTAAATTCAAATTTTTGGGAATCGAAATCGATGGTATTATACCGGTTCTTTGCGATTCAACAAAGAGCGGACGGCTTTCGCGGCGGTTGCTCCTGTTCCGGCAGCGGTGCTGAGGGTCGGCGAAATCGGGTTTGCGGCGTCGCCGACGGCGAAAACACCAGCCGAACTCGTTTCGCAATTGCTGTCGATCAGCACGTAGCCTTTGTCGTCCAGGTTTATTTTACCGCGAAGCAGCTCCGTATTAGGCTCGACCCCGATTCGTACGAGAACGAAATCGACGTCGAGAACTTCGGCCTGATCGGTTTCCGTGTTAACGACCTCCACGGACTTTAATCGATCGTTTCCAATGATCTCTCGAACAATCGTATCTGGGCTAAGCTCAATTTTCGCATCCATCTTCGCCCTATTGATAAACTCGGTGCGGGCGCTGAGGTTTGCACGGCGATGGACGACGTAAATTTTGGCTGCGTAATCACTTAGTATGAGAGAGTTTTCGATTGCAGCATCGCCGCCGCCGACGATCAGGACCTTTTTATTTGTTACTTTTTCCTTATCCTTCGCTCCTGAATCGAGGATGCCTTTGCCTTGAAAAAAGTCTTCGCCGGCGACGCCTAATTTTCTTCGCCGCACGCCGGTCGCGATAATCAGCGCCTTGGCCGAGCAGCGTTCTCCGCCGCTTAATACAATACAGTGTCCAGCCGCATCTATTTCTTTAACTGCGGCTCTCAAACGAGTAAAGGAATTCATCTTTTCGACACCGCGTTCGAAATGATCTCGCATCTCACGGCCATTCTCTGTTTTGAGACCGAGATAGTTTGTAATAGGGTTAAAGATTTGCAGAAGCTGCCCGCCTAGTTCGGCTTCCTTTTCGAAAAGAATGGTTTCCAGGCCGAGTTCGTTACACCAGAGTGCGGCGGAAAGGCCTGCCGGGCCTCCGCCGACAACTATAACGTCGGTAGTTTCCTGCTCGGTCATAACTAATTGACGGGAAACGGGTCCTTCTCGCTCGTGTTTGACTTATGAGCACGCGGGCCGTGAATTCAGTACTGGGTGAGTTGAAATTATTTGTTTTCAGGTTTTGATTTAGTTCGTGCTTTTCGTGTCGTTTTTCTCCTTAAAAAGTTAAAAGACTGGAACCACGAACTCACACAAATCACCACGAAAAAATCTTAAACTGAACCACCCGAATTCTGGGAATATTGACAAACCCTTCGACTTGGGACCGTCAAACGTATGGCGGACCGGATTAATGAATAAAATTATACGTGATTACGCCCGAAACCTTAACTGGTTTGCCCGAAAGCTGCGTCGGAGCGAACCGGGATTGGTAAGCTGAGTTCTCGGCAGCGGACTGAAGAATCTTCGGACCGCTTATCCCACATGCGAAAATTACTTTTCCAGCCTCGTCGATAAGGACTTTTACGCCAACCGCACCCTGCGCGCGCTGCTGTCTGGCTTCCGCCGGGTAGGCAGGTATTGCCAGGAACAAGGCCTTACCGGTAATTTGCCCACCACTGATCGTACCGTCACGCGGAATACCGGGTGGGCCAACGGTGCTCGATCTGTATTTCCTACTAGTTTCTTCCGCTTTATCCTTTCGATCGATCTTCATAAGCGAACACATTGCTGTTTCCCGAAGCATCTGACTCGCATCGCCGCTCAATTTGCCATTTTTCGAACTTATCTCGAGGCCGCGAATCAGCAGCGGAACTGCCTTCTCATATTGGCCGCGAGCGTGATGGATCTGTCCAAGTGTGATGATAGGCGCGGCTGTTTCGGCAGCCTCCACGCCGTTTATTTTTTCGCGAAGGGCAATTGCACGATTCAGCCTCGACGCTGACTTCGAGACGGCTCCGTCGCCGATATCGAAATACGCGGCGGCCTCGAGCATTTCCGCGAGTGTTGCTTCGTCTGCCCTTGAAAGCGGTCGGCTTATCTCGTATATCGACAAAGCATTGTCGAACGCCGCCTCCGCTTCTTTTCGCTTATTAAGCTTCAATTCGATATAAGCCAGATTCCGCCATGCGGACGCAACAGCCAGCAGATGTTTGCCGTCACTTTTATCCAGAATCGCTATTGCCTTTTTCGCAAAAATCAAGGCTTCATCGAATTTGCCGGCGTTAAACAGACGCACAGCTGCAACATTCATTTCCTGTCCTTCGTCAGAAACGCTCGCAGGCTTCGACGAACCGCTTCCGCTTGTCTGCCCCGAAACAAATACGGCGGAACAAATGGCGGTAAATAGAATTAAGATTTTCATAATTCATCCGCGAATTATTTTGATGGCGGCCGGCTAGGCCTGATCTCGACCTTACTCGGCAGAGCTCTTGCATCCATCTCGAGCAGATTCACTACTACTTCTGCAATATCCTGCGGCTGCAGCTGCCACGATTTTTCATCGCTCGGACTGTCGCCGCCGAAGGACGTATTTACGCTGCCAGGGCAAATGCAGCTGACCTTAATATTGTCCTGCCGGACTTCCTGCATCAGGGCTTCAGAAAAGCCGTTCAGCCCGAATTTCGAAGCGTTGTACGCGGCCATACGCGGATGTGCATCTTGCCCGGCAAGCGAGGAAATATTGATGACGTATCCGCCGCCGCGTTTCTTTAACAATGGAACCCCGTGGTGACAGGTGTGGAATACACCGAAAAGATTCGTTTCGAGCGTTTGCCGAAATTCATCGGCGGACATTTCTTCGACCGTTTTATCAAAGTAACCCCTTCCAGCATTGTTGATTAAAATATCCAGGCCTCCGAAAACACGTTCACACTGCTCGAGCATCATCCGTACCTGATCTTCGCGTCGAACATCGCAAACTTCGCTTTCGACGTGCCCAAGAGGCGAAAGCCTTTCAGTCGCCGACTTCAGATCGCCTTCGTCCCGCCCGCAAACGAATACCTTAGTCCCCTTTTCCAAAAGGGCTTCCGCAATCGCGTAGCCGATGCCTTTAGAACCACCGGTAATAATCGCTGTTTTATTTTTTAATCCTGAAGTCTTGAACATTTATTTATCCGCAACAAAATTATTTTCTTTCACCTGTTTTTCATCTTTTTTAGGCCAGCGGACTGAGGGCGCTTTTTTGTCGGCTAGTTTTTGCCAATTGATCGTTACGCTGCCGTCCGAGTCTCGCCGAACGATTCGAAAGGCAACCACGATGTCCCGACGTTTATCGAACTCGAACTCGTCATATGTGATGCCTTCAAAGGCTTGATAAGACGGCCCTTTATACGCGATGGAACGCAATAAATAGGTGGTATTTATCTTCACGGGCAGCGATCGTTTGTAAAGAAAACCGCCGCCCTCTATGCCGTTCAAAAAGTCGCGGTCAATTTTCACGGCTCTCTGATAATCGTCCGTCGGTTGAAATGCAGTAAGGAAATCCATCCCTTTCGTGGCTAAGGAAACGTTTTCGAGAGAAACGTCGCCGATGTCGGCAAGGATCCCCTGACTAAACACGCCTGTCGTCAAAAATTTCTCGCCCGAAAACGTGAGATCGGCAAGTCTCGGAATTCGATAGTTGTCGATACGAAACGAGTAAGACGAGCCTCCGCCCGGCATCGTATATTTCAAACACTGCTGCCCGGCGCTTACTATTTTGGTATTCTCCGCACAACCAAAATCCGGAACGAGCTTAATAATTCCCGTTCCAGGCAGGCGAAGAAACTGACGGAATCGATCCAGATCCGCGGAATTCGGCGCAAGCAATTTTGACTCGGCTTTGGTCGGCGTTCGATACACCGATTCGAAATGCTCCTGTAGAAGCCGCTGCCGCCTCGGAACGTCCTTAAAGGGCATGGGGCTCCGCCGCCGCGACAGGGCACCCTCGACATTGCGCTGCATTTCGCGCGCCCTTTGTGTTTCGTAGTAATCCGGCGTGCTGCTCGGAGTTGGAGCAGGAGTCTGGGCCAGCGAAAACATCGACCCGGCAAGTAAAAGAATAGAAATTGTTAAAAGTCTAAACATAGAGTTTCACTTGAACCATCCCGTATTTCTTCCAACGTCGCTGAAAAGAACACCTTCCAACCAACTATCTGAATTTAACCGGGACTTATAATTTCTCTCTCAAAATATCGTTGACAACTTTCGGATTTGCCTTGCCCTGCGAAGCCTTCATCACCTGGCCGACAAAAAACCCAAAAAGTTTATCGTTGCCTCCCCGGAAAGCTGTAACTTGATTCTCATTTTTTTCCATGGTTTCGTCAACGATTTTCTCTATTGCGGCGAAATCGGAAATTTGCTCAAATCCTTTTTCACGAATTACTTCATCGGCAGTCTTACCCGACCCATACATCTCGACAAGAACTTCCTTTGCCTGATTATTGTTGATCGATCCGGCGTCCAAACGTTTTATCAGTTCCGCGAGATTCTGTGGCGAAACAGGGCTTTCTGACGGAAGCGTCGAAGAATTATTAAGTTCTCGTTGAAGTTCGGAAAGTACAAAATTAGCAGACACACGCGGATTTCCCGACGATTTCGCCGTCACTTCGTAATACTCCGCGAAACTTTTCTCCGCTACAAGCTGCGAGGCTTCGGAGAACGTTAACTCGTACTCCGTTATAAATCTGTCCCGCATCGCGTCCGGCAATTCGGGCATTTCGCTTTTAACTTTGTCGACGAATTCGCTTGTGACCTTCAGCGGCTGCAGATCGGGTTCGGGAAAATAACGGTAATCGTGAGCGTCCTCCTTCGAACGCATAACTCTGGTCCGCTGATTCTTCTCGTCCCAAAGCCGGGTTTCCTGACTTACAATTTCGCCATTCTCGTGGGCCTCGATCTGACGTGCGATTTCGAATTCGATGGCCTTTTGCATGAATCTGACAGAGTTTAGATTTTTGAGTTCGGCCTTGTTGTTAAAGCCGGGTTCGCCGATCTTTCTCACCGAGACATTCGCCTCGCAGCGAAGATTACCCTTTTCCATATCGGCGTCGCTTGCACCGACCCACTGCAAAACGCGGCGTATATGGTTGACGTAATCGTACGCCTGCCACGACGTCCTGAAATCCGGCGCGGTGACGATCTCACCCAACGGAGTGCCTGCGCGATTTAAATCCACGTACGAATATTTATCCACGTCCGGAAGTCCTTCATGAACGTTTTTTCCCGCGTCTTCTTCCAAATGCATGCGCTCGATTCGGATCTTCATCGGTCTCCATTCGATCGGACGACCCTGCTCATCACGCTCGGACGTGAGAATAGTCAATAAACCGTTTGCGGAAAAGGGTTTGTCGTACTGAGATATCTGATAGCCTTTCGGCAGATCGGGATAAAAATAGTTCTTTCGAGCAAAAATGGAAGTTTCCTGAATTTGCAAACCCAACGATAAAGCCGCCCGCGCGCCGAGATCAATGACACGACGATTCAGTACAGGCAATGCTCCCGGCAACCCGAGGCAAACCGGGCACGTATTTGAATTTGGCTCGCCGCCCGTCTGCACAGCACAGCCGCAAAAAATCTTTGTTGCGGTCGCAAGCTGAGCGTGAACCTCCATTCCTATAACTGCTTCCCAACCGTCTTTGATCATATTTATCGGCTTTGTTCCGAGTTCACGCTTCGTCACACGTCTACCAGATAATAACGCGACGTATGAACATGATAATCCGCGTCCAATATAAATTCAAAAACTTCTTTCACTTTGCGGGCTCTTGTCGGCGATGCGCGGCGTTGGCCTATTCATAATTCTAATTACCTTGTGTCTGCTAAATGGACGGTCAAAATCCAAATCTCAAGCCGATCCTTCCGTTCCGGCCGACAGTGCGAAAACCGTTTTCGTAATATTCATAATCGAACAAATTCTCGATCGTTCCGAAAAGCCGCAGGTTAAATCGATCTTTGTTGAGCGGAAACGTATATCCGGCAGTAAGATCGGCTCTACGATTTCCCTTGAATCGGTAGATGTAATTCTGAAAGGTCAAATTGCTAGTGTCAAAAATTGGTGCAAGGTAATCACTTGTCATCAACAAATCGAAGTTTATCCAGAAACGCCTGAATCTCTGGGTCGCGACCAACGTAAATTGATTCGTGGGAATTCCAAGAGTGCGGATAATGCCCGTTCCGGGCACCTGCGGCTCACGTTGGTCGCTGTTGGTATAGGTGTACGAAGCGAAAATATCGGTCGAGTCGGTTGGGCGAAATTCCCCGCTAAATTCCGCTCCGCGGGCGATTCCGCCTTTTTGGTTTTCATATCCGCCGAACGGGCGCCGGGTATCGCCGATATTCGGCACTGGAACTCCGAAGCCGATTATGTCAGTCAGTTTCGTATAAAAATAGGTGGCGGTCAGCTTCGCGCGATTGTCGAACAGATTTCGTTCGATTGCGGCGTCGAAGGCTATAGAGCGTTCCGGCTTCAGATTCGGGTCGCCGAGTGCGACGAATGAATTGCTCGGAAACGTGCTGAAAAATGTGCCGAGCCGTTCGAATAATGAAGGTACGCGATAGCCATTACCCGCGTGAGCCCTGATCTTTGTGCCTGTCTTTTCCAAAAAGTACGACGCCGATACGTCGAAGGTGTAAGCCGACGGCGGATTTTCGAGCGTCAGATCGGGGAAAGGCGCGTTTAGCAGGCTAAATTGCGGGGATTTAAGGCTGAAGAACTGTGTGCGAAAACCGCCTGCGAGTTGCAGTTTGCCGTTGAGCAGGCTAAGTAAATCCTGCACGTAAAACGTATTGCTCGATTGATAGGACCGCGTAAAGAAATTGCCCGAACCGTCGGGTGTGAGGCCGTTGTTGCCGTACTTTTCGTGTTCGAATTCATAGCCGAATGCTATTTTGTTGCCCTCATTAGGTGTCCAACGAAAACGGCCGTTCGCCGTCTGGATCGTGCCGTCGAAAAAACTGGCCGAGGCGCTCTGGAAACCTGGTCCGAGAATGCCGTTATCGTTCTTACGAGAGGTTTTTAATCCGGAGTAGAAGCCCTCGAAAAACAGGTTGTCGTAGATGATCTGATTAAGAACGATCTGCCCGTTAAAGAACTTTGACTTTTGAAAATTATCGGGATCGTTGGCATCAAATGTGAAACTTATGTCCGGGATCGCATCTATGATCGTTGAATTCGAAGCAGGCAGCGTACCGAATGTGTCGGGACTGGAATTTAATCTTACATAGGCATCGGAGACAAAAAACCTCGCGGAAATGTTCGTTTTTGAGAAGGGCTTATACTCGATTCGGCTTTGAAAGTTTGTGTTATGGGCGTCGTCCTCGCCGTCCAATCCTTCAGTATAAACCGTGCGGGAAACGGCCAGGGTAAACGCAAATGTACCATCATTCATGCCGTCTGAAAAGTTGCCACGAAAACGGTTAAGTCCATAATCGCCACAGGCAAACGAAACTTGTCCGTGAGTGCCCGATCGAGGTTGGGGAGTCTGAAAATCGACCGTTCCGCCGATCGCATTCGTTCCGTAGAGAGACGAGCCCGGACCACGCAGGACTTCTATCTTGCTGACGCTCGTCAATGTAAAATCACTCAAAAAGGACGACGCGTCGCCGGTTATAGCTCCGGCATCGCGAAAGCGAATGCCGTCGATCAAAATTGCCGTGTCCTGATTTCGAAGCCCACGCGATTTTATCGAGGCTAAACGCCCAAAACCGCCAAACTGCTGCACGCGAAAACCAGGAATCGTCCGAAGTGTTTCCGGCAAAGAAAAATCCGCCCGGTCACGGAGCTCTTGGGCGTCAATAACATTGACCGTTTTCGACACTTGCTCCGGCGTCTGTTCGCTGTCCTCGGAAATTGTTACTGTTTCCCGAATCGATCCATCAATCGAGATAAGCTCAAGATCGACTAGGCGATTTGCACCGCTTTGCAAATTTACATCCGCCGATGCGGTAACTCCGATTGCGCGTCCCGAATTCTGTTTGCCGCCGCTCGAAACGGTATACATCCCGGGGGGAACACTATCGAACCGGTAATTTCCGTTTTCGTCCGCGGTCGTAGTGAACGTGACGGCCTTGTCCCTTCGCAGAGTCAACGCGACGATCGCGTTACCTGCCGGATTTTTATCCTGTCTCACATTTCCAGTCAACGTCGCACCCTGCTGAGCGAAAATACCTATTGTCAAAAAACAAATAACGGCAAAAACTTTTATGATTCTCATCTTGTCTCCTTTCCTGCCCATCGCAGAATGGTTGTATGTTTTAACAATCGGACAAAGTTCCTGGCTCAAGCGAATGGAGTTCCTGCTTGTTGGCAGGTCATCGCTTTTTACAGTTGCGTGGGCAGCGTTGGATTTTCACCAACTTCCGTTGCATCGATTGTTTCTCAAAATAACGCCGCGTGTCTCAACGGCTGTAGTGACTACATCCAGCCCGCGCGTTCGGCAGGATGTCCGCGATACCGCCAGCAGGATACAGGGCGGTATGTATTTAATAAAGAGTCGTAACTCTCGCCTTTTTACTTACAGGATTTTCGTCCAGCAAGATTTTCACGTTAAAAACTTCGTTTAAATTCTCAGCGTTCAGGATTTTCTTTGGCGTCCCCTCTGCATAGATCCTTCCGCCTTTTAGCAAAACAATCCGATCTGCAAATTCCGACGCCAGATTTAGGTCATGCGTAATTATAATTGCCGAGCAGCCGTCGTTTTTGCACTGTTCCCGAACGAGCCGAAACATCGATGCCTGATGAGCCATATCGAGATTTGCGGTCGGCTCATCAAGCAGCAATATGCGGGCTTCCGTCGCCAAAGCTCTCGCCAAAACCACACGCTGCCGTTCGCCGCCGGAAATTTCGTTCATCAAACGGCCGCCGTAATCGGATAGATCGCAATTCTGCAAAGCATTTTCGGCGATCTGAATATCGTCATCCGTCTCCCAACCGAAAGCTTTCCCGCGCGCGAACCGTCCCGACAGCACGAATTCCAAAACCGTCACGGGAAATTTAGTTTCGTTCTCTTGCGCGACAACGGCGATTCTTTGTGCGATCTGCCGCCTGGAAAACGATTCAAGCGGTTTTCCTTCCAATGACATCCCGCCCTTTGAGACAGGCAAAGTGCCGTTCAACGCCCGGATTAACGTCGTTTTGCCCGCGCCGTTTGCACCGAGAACCGCGACTATCTCGCCATTTTTCAGGTCGAACGAAACGTCTCGCAGCACCTCGTTTTCGGCGTAACTGATTGTAATGTTTCGAACTTTCAGCATTTTTTTGCCCCGGAATGCTCACTTTAGTTCAGCCTATTATTTTGCGGACTAGTCCGCGTTCCTAACTCCTCTTTAACAAATAAATAAACAAGGGCGCTCCGATCAGTGCCGTGATCGCTCCGACCGGAAGTTCTCTCGGTGCAATCGCGGTTCTCGCAACCGTATCCGCGAGCACCACGAAAATCGCTCCCGAAACCGCTGAAAAAGGTACGACGAGCCGATTATCGCTGCCGATTGCGAGTCTGACGAGATGCGGCACTATCAATCCCACATAACCTACCGAACCGCTCGCCGCCACCGTCGTCCCGACCAAAACGCTCGCTGCCGCAAAAACGATGATTCGAACTCTTCCAACTTCAACTCCGAAGTCGAAGGCGTCTCGTTCGCCTATCATCATTAGGTTCAATGCTTTAGCTTGGAAACTTAAAATTATCGTCCCGGCCACAGCCGCCGCGAGGGTAAAATAAAATCCATCGATAGTAGCCTGCGAAAGATCGCCCAAAAGCCAGAAGGTAAAGCTCCGAAGCTTCGCCGCATCAAGCAAGCTCGTAAGCAAAACGATTATCGATGACAAAAACGTCGTAACGATCACGCCCGAAAGCACGAGCCGCTCGACATTCATTCCCGCCCGGCTTTTTGCCATTTGATAAACCGCAAAGGTTGCGATTCCCGCACCCGCAAATGCAAACATCGGGCGCGCAAAACCATAACTTTCAAAGAACACAAACGCGAGCATCGTCCCCAACGCCGCTCCATTCGAAACCCCCAAAAGATACGGCTCGGCCAGAGGATTTCGCAGCAACGCCTGCAACGCTGCACCCGCGACCGACAAACTCGCCCCAACGCAGGCTCCCAACAAAACACGCGGAAGCCGTATGTCAAAAAGTATCGCCCGATGCTGCTCCGAAAGATCAAAAAAAGAGAGCCGCTCGCTGCCGACCGCCAATGCCAGCAAGACCACAGCGGCAAGCGCCGCGAGCAGGAAAACAGCAATTTTGATACGTCGATCCAAAGTTTTGCGAAGCACTCTCCGGATTGACCTAAAGCTGATAACTCCAGAGCGAAACTTTACCTTCAGCTTTCAATTATCGACTATTCCGAAGGCGACTCATTCTGTTGCAATTCGCGCGCAATTTGCTCCAGCGCGTCGATCAGCCGCGGACCCGGACGCGAGATAAGATCGGGATTCACGCGGATGACGCGTCCGTTTTTGACCGCCGGCGAATTCCTGAAGACATCATTCGGTTCACGGTTATCCTCACTGTCCGAAAGAATGATCACGCCTGGATTTAACGCCAGGGCGGTTTCTTTACTCAATTTTGGATACGCCGTAGCAACATTCTTTGTAACTAAAACGCCGCCTGCGGACTCAACTATCTCAGTTAGAAACGAATCCTTACCGATGGTAAATAACGGTTCGTTGGAGATTTGAAAAAATACTCGAGGCCGTTCTCGCTGGACAGCAGCGGGAGGCCGCTGGTAATTTTTTTGATGTGTTACATAGCTTACCCGTCGTGAAAGCGACAGCGCCAAGTCCTCGGCCCGCTCCGTTTGGTCAAATAGATCACCGAGCTGCACTAAATTCCTAAAAACACCATCCAGGTTCGTCGGGTTTGTCACATAAACGGCAATGCCTTGTTCCTCAAGTGTCTTCATAAACGCCTCAAGCTGCGACGCCGTTGTTACTAGCACAACTTCCGGATTTAATGCGACGATGTTTTCGATATTCGGTGTTTGCGTGTCGCTGACCTTTTGAATGGCTTGAGCTTCCGGGGGAAAATCGCAGTAGGTCGTCACGCCGACGAGCCGGTCACCCGCACCGATTGCAAAGATCATTTCCGTCAGGCTCGGAGCCAGTGAAATCGCCCGTTCGATCCTTTCGGGGACTCTTACGGTGCGGCCGAGATCGTCCGTAACTCCACGCGTTTTTGTTTGATCCCCGATCTGCGGAAGCTCAGTCCGGCAGGCATTAAGTAAGAGCATAGCCAAAAGCAACGCCGCGACAATTCCATTCTTGAATATTTCAAAGTTCAATAGTTTCAAAAGGCGGGAACGCGAATGTGAGTGAGCGTGTTCTTAGTACATGCGTGGACACGCTCCTTAACAGTCGCGTTTCTGCCCTTCCGGCGCTGACACGCTCCATGACTGTCGCGTTTCAGCTTATAATGGGCGGAAATAAAATGCCCTGCTTCTCATGTCTAAAAACAATAGACAAGAAAACAGGGCGTATATAAAAGCTCGTTATAAAACTACCGTGTCTGCCTCGAATGTTTTGACGCGAAACATTGAATCGGCAAAAACGTTTTAAGGCAGGTATTCTGACTTGTGGGATTTTGAATTTTAGATTTTCGATTTGCGATTGAAATCAATCTAAAATCTAAAATCTAAAAATCTAAAAATCACCTCACAGTGACGCGATCGTGCGAGAATTTCACTCGGCTTACCTTTTTTTCAGCTGCTTCTTGAAAAGCGGCGCCTAAAACGCTTTGTAATGAAAAGAACTACGAAGTGCAGATTATCGTGGCTTTGTAGTCAAAAGTCAATCAGTCGAATTGCCTCATCAAAAATGCGCTCGAATGAGATTCGTTGCCTCACGGAAAAAATCGACTCGAAATAAGAGTGAGATTAACCTCGCAAGATGGAAAGGGTTTTGCGGAGGTGCAGATGATGA
>Ga0136617_10004865_pt1 | contig 12037 bp, 11 predicted proteins | sample AntDrymUQ3222106_2_FD_129672 | JGI IMG/M metagenome (GOLD analysis project Ga0136617, IMG submission 129672) | Polar desert sand microbial communities from Dry Valleys, Antarctica - metaG UQ322 (21.06) | ecosystem: Environmental > Terrestrial > Soil > Desert | place: Antarctica: Dry Valley...
CATCATTTTGTTCGCGAAGGGACGCGCGTTCACAACGCGATCCTGCGCACGCTTGAGCTTTGCCGCCGAGACCATTTTCATGGCCTTGGTGATCTGCTGCGTATTCTTAACGGACTTAATACGACGTCGAATGTCTAGGAGATTGGGCATAGCTTGGCAATCGGTGCGTTGTAGTGAACTACGCCCCAGCCGGCATGAGATCTGGTGCCGTAACCTGAGAGGGCGCCCCGGATCCAGCATCGCTGGCCCGTTCTTTCCAAATGTCCTTAAAGTCTTTCAAAGCCTGTTGGAGATCTGATTTGATCTCGTCGGTCAAACTTTTCTTCTCGCGAATGTTCTGCAAGAGACCCGGATGTGAATTCTCAATAAACTTGAGGACTTCCGCTTCAAAGTTACGGACGTCCTGAACCGGAACGTCATCTGTAAAGCCATTACTCGCCGCCCAGATCGCCAGAACCTGATTCTCAATCGGCATTGGTCGGTACTGCGGCTGTTTCAATATCTCAACTAAGCGCTGGCCTCGCGCAAGCTGTGCTTGAGTGGCCTTATCAAGATCAGAACCAAATTGAGCAAAAGCTTGTAACTCCCTAAACTGTGCGAGATCGATGCGCAGCGTTCCGGCCACCTGTTTCATAGCCTTGATCTGGGCTGACCCTCCTACGCGCGAGACGCTGTTGCCGACGTTGATGGCGGGACGAATACCGCTATTGAATAAGTCAGCCTCGAGGAATATCTGTCCGTCCGTAATTGAGATAACGTTGGTGGGAATATAAGCCGAAATGTCTCCCGCTTGAGTCTCGATGATCGGCAGGCTCGTTAATGAACCGCCGCCTTTTGCATCGGACAACTTCGCGGCTCGCTCGAGCAGCCGCGAGTGGAGATAAAAAACATCTCCGGGGTAAGCTTCACGCCCAGGTGGACGGCGAAGCAGCAGCGAAATCTCACGATAGGCGGCTGCCTGTTTGGAAAGATCATCATAAATTGTCAAAGCATGTCTGCCGTTGTCGCGGAAAAACTCGCCCATAGCCGCTCCCGAGTAGGGGGCGAGAAATTGCATAGCGGCCGGGTCTGAGGCGGTGGCCTTAACCACGATCGTGTACTCCATGGCCCCAAAGTCCTGCAGCGTTTTGACTACCTGGGCCACCGTCGAAGCTTTTTGTCCGATGGCCACATAAATGCAAATTACATCTTTGCCCTTCTGATTGATGATGGTATCAACCGCCACTGCAGTCTTGCCGGTTTGACGGTCTCCAATGATCAGCTCGCGCTGTCCGCGACCGATTGGCACCATTGCGTCAATGGCCTTCAGCCCAGTCTGTAGCGGCTCTTTTACCGGCTGGCGATCCACGACGCCGGGAGCGATACGTTCAATGGGATTGTACGTGTCCGTGATCAAAGGTCCACCGTCGTCGATGGGATTACCGAGCGCGTCTACCACGCGACCAATCAGCGAATCGCCGACCGGAACCTGCATGATGCGCCCGGTCCGCTTCACCACGTCGCCTTCCTTTATCGTCTGAAAGTCACCAAACAATACCGCTCCTACCTTGTCCTCTTCAAGATTCAAGGCCAGCCCGCGAACATCATGGGGAAACTCCAGCAGCTCCCCAGCCATCACCTTTTCAAGCCCGTGGATCTCGGCAATTCCGTCGCCCACCTTGATGACCGTGCCTACCTCCATCACGGTTACGCCGACTTCGAAATTCTCAATCTGCTTGCGAATTATTTCATTGATTTCGTCTGCTCTAATCGGTTCCATTGTGTTTCCTCAAACTTCGTTCGTTGGTCAGCGCTCGAAATGACTGAAGGCCCTCGTTGGGGCTGCTGATGGCTATTTGCCCGCCAGTTTTAGTTCCAACTGCCGAAGCTGATCGCGGATTGACCCGTCATACACGGTCGAGCCGACTCGCGTAACCATGCCTCCAATAAGCGTCTCATCGGTCGCGAAACTCAACCGCACATCTTTTCCAGTTATCGTCGCCAGGCGCCCGTTGAGAGATTTTTTGATCTCTTCAGATACCGGCCGCGCAGTAGTCACGTGGGCAGCAACCACACCGGACCGTTCGTCCAGTACTTGCGCAAGTCGCTTATTAATTTCACCGAGTTCGGTGAGCCGGTGGTTTTTTAGGAGTATTCTAAGAAAATTCGCGGTAGGCTTTAGAACCTTCGTTCGTTTGATCAACTCCTCGAGCAGCGCGCGTTTCTGATCGTAGGCAACAGTCGGGTTGCTGAAAACCTGCTGGAGTAGTTCGCTCGATTGGATCATTGATTCCCAAGCAATCAATTCATCCTGGACCTCACGTGGAGGTCCCCCTGCCAGTAGAACATCCGCCAGTGCGGCCGCGTAACGGCGCGCAACAGTCTGCGAACTCAATGGCCGCTCCTCCCCAGTTGCTCGACGTTTAGACCAATGATTCGCTGATCGTCTTCGGTGCGAAGATCCCGCCTTATCGACTCCTCAGCCAGACTTACGCTTTGCTGTGCGGCAAATTCGCGTAGTTTCTGAACAGCTGCTTTAGCGGCGCTCTCGATCTCTTTTTGAGCCTGTTGTTTCAGTTTTGTCATTTCCGCCTCTGTAGCAACCTTGATGCGTTCGCGCTCTGCTTCCGCTTCCAATTTCGCTTGTTCGCGGATCGACGAGACTTCACTATCCATTCGCTGAATCTTTGCATCTACCTCGGCAAGCTTCGCCAACGCCTGCTCCTTCTCCTCGCAAGCTCTCTGAAGTTCGCGCTTGATTCCCTCTCCTCGTGCTCTTAACGCCTCGCTAACCGGTCGTCCAAATCGCCGGTGTAGATACATCGCTCCGGCAATAAACAGGGCCAAATTGACGAATTTCCAAAGCTCCAAGCCCGGGTAGTTCCACCAGACGCTGCCGGCTTCTAGACTCAATGTGGCAAACGCGAAAGGGTACATAACACTAATTCACCGTCTAAAACTATTTAACCTCACTCGCCTTCGCGGGCAATTGGTCTTCCCAGAATCTGAGAGCTAATTCTCAACGCTATTTTTCTCGCTTCTTTCGAGAGCGTCGTACGAGCAACCTCGGCTTGCGATCTTATCTGTTGCTCCTCGGTCAATGTTTGCTGGCTGAGCAACTCTCTGGCGGAAGCAATCTGCCGCTCCCTTTCACGAACTGCCTCAGCTCGTTGACGCTCCAGGAGCTGGTACCCCTCAGCCCTTGCACCTCGCAACGTCTGTTCGTATTGCCGGAGACTTTGGTCAATGCTCACCAGCGTTTGCTCAGCCTCGCTGAGGAGTCCCCTGGTGCGTCGATCACGTTCTTCCAGGATGCGATTAATAGGTCTCAAGAGCGTCCGCTTCAGAACCACAACCATGATGATAATGATGGCCCCATGCAAAAAGAGTGTGCCGTCCGGGACCAATTGAATGAAATCGCCGGCTAAGCCTAGGATAATGAAGCTCATAAACTCACAAACTTGTCGACACGGCTGGGCGCGAAACACCTTTATTTCAAAAGTTTGCGAGTCTAGCACCCAGCCTAAAAGCCGGTCAAGTCAACAACTCGCACAGCGAAACATGCGTTAGCACCACGTCACGAATTAGACTCGCTCACTGTACACTGTACACTGTACAGCCCGCCAGAGGTTGGCCAGCAATGCCGATGTACACTGTACAGCCGGTAGCGCCTACTACCCGCTCGCCGGGCGAGCCGCCGGCAATAGCAAAAGGAACAGGCGTTCGAGGTCGGCAGGGTTGTAGAATTCGATTTCTATGCGTCCGCTCTGTCCATTTTGATTCTGAGTAATACGCACCTGCGTCCCTAAATGACGACGCAGTTTGGTCTCAGCTGCTCGTACATTGGGGTCTTTGTCTTTAGGCTTTGCCCGCGGCTTTGATCCTGCCCCATCTAAGTCCCGCACCAGTCGTTCTGTTTCTCGAACGGACAAGCCTCGATCGATAATTCTTCTCGCAAGGCGGCGCTGCGTGTCGCTATCACTTGTTCCCAGAAGTGTCCGGGCATGGCCTGTTGATAGCTTGCTCTCTTCGATCAGGCGCTGAATATCTTGGGGCAAACGTAAGAGACGAAGGTAGTTAGTTATGTACGATCGATCCCGGCCAACGCGCTCGGCGAGAGTCTCCTGTGTCATACCAATGGAATCAATCAGTTTTTTGTAGGCTTGCGCCTCTTCGATGGGGTTTAGATCCTCGCGTTGGATATTCTCGATCAATGCCAGTTCCAAGACCTTTTCGTCCGGCACATTTCGCACTACCACCGGAACATGGGTCAACCCCGCCAACTGCGCAGCCCGCCAACGTCGTTCGCCGGCAATTAACTCATAGTTGCTGCCCTTCCTTCTCACCAAGAGGGGCTGGACCACGCCATTCGCTCTGATCGATTTCGCGAGGTCCTCCAATCTGGCTTCGTCGAATCGAGTCCGCGGCTGCATACTACTAGGCTCAACCGAGTCGATCGCAATCTCATCCGGCTCTTCGGCCGAACCTGTTTGTTCAGCCGACAGCAGTGCGGCCAACCCCCGGCCCAGCGGCTTTCGCGTCATGAGCAAGTATCTCCCTGGCTAAATCGATGTAGGCCTCCGAGCCTTTCGAATGTTTGTCATACAGGATTATAGGTTTTCCGTAACTGGGGGCCTCTGCGAGCCGAACATTCCTGGGGATGACGGTGTGAAAAACCTGTTGACCGTAGAAGTCTCTCAAATCCGACGCCACCGCGGCAGATAGATTTGTGCGCTCGTCATACATAGTGAGTAGAAGGCCTTGGATCGTTAGCGTGGGGTTGTGCAGCCGCCGAATTCGAGCGAGTGTGTCGAAGAGCTCAGTCACTCCCTCAAGAGCGTAATACTCCGCCTGAATCGGTACCAACAGGGACTTCGCTGCAGTAAGGGCGTTTAGCGTCAAAAGGCCGAGCGAAGGGGGGCAATCGATTATGATGAAGTCGTAGTCGCTATCTACCGATTCCAGCGCCTCTCGGAGTTTGAACTCGCGCCTATCCATGTCGACCAACTCAACTTCAGCTCCTGTTAAGTCCTTGTTCGCGGGGGCAACATGAAGGTCGGCGATCGCTGTGGTGAGGATCACACTTTTCACGGGTTCAGCCAGAACAATGCTGTGGTAGAGATTCTTTCGGAAGCTCCCACGAGGGACGCCAACCCCAGAAGTCGCATTTCCTTGGGGGTCCGCATCTACCAGCAATACCCGGATGCCTCCGCTGGCGATGACTGACGCCAAATTGACCGCAGTCGTAGTCTTTCCCACGCCGCCTTTCTGGTTTGCGACTGCGATTGTCTTGGCCATTGTCAGCTGCTTGACATTCCTCCTCGTGTTGCGGCGCTAAACTACCATAAAGGGAACGGAGACGCCATAAACACTGCGCTGGCGTGGTTTTATGGGAAGGGTTTCACGTGGAACATTAAGCGTCGGATGGGATACGTGAAACTATTAGGCCGCCTGCCGCTGAACCGTCAAGTGTACAAGCAACATTGATAGCGCGGCGGGCGTTAGCCCCGGTATGCGGCGAGCTTCCCCAAACGTCAGAGGTCGAGCGCGCTCAAAACGCTCAACCATTTCATGTGAAAGTCCACTCAGTCCCCGGAAACCGAAGTCGGGTCGAATCTGAAGGCCGTCATGCTGGTGTAGCCGCTGCAAGTTGAGCCTCTGCGCTTCGATATATCCTGAATAAAGCGAGTCAGCCAACCCAGACTCAATTTCAGAATCAGTTATACCAGTCAGCGTCTCCACAGGTAATACCGACCGGACGACATCCACGCCAACCCCGTTTCGCTTTCCAAGTTGCGCCAACGTTACCGAATCCCCCAGATCCACTCCGAGTTTAGAACTAAGCGCCGCATATGCGGCGTCGGAGCGTTTGAGCCGGGTCTCATTCAATATTTTACCCAGTCGCGCAATTCGATTTCTTCGCTGATTGAATCGCTCCCAATCGAAGTCACCCACCAAGCCCAGGTCTCGGCCGTATGGCTCAAGGCGCTCGTCTGCATTGTCGTAGCGGAGAGCAAGGCGATTCTCCGCCCGAGAGGTAAAGACTCGATAAGGCTCATCCACACCTTGGTTTATGAGATCGTCAATCAGAACGCCTATGTAAGCCTCGTCACGTCGTAACCGAAATCTCTGTCGACCCTGAACAGCTAGAGCTGCGTTGATCCCAGCAATCAGCCCCTGACAAGCCGCCTCCTCGTAGCCTGTCGTTCCGTTGATCTGGCCAGCGTGGTAGAGGCCTGAAACCCGAGTCGTTTGCAGATCCGGTCCTAGTTCTCGAGGATCGACAAAATCATACTCGATGGCATACCCCGGCCGGATGATTCTCGCCTCCTCCAGGCCTGGAATTAACCTTACCAACTCCTGCTGAAGTTCCGCCGGCAAGGAGGTCGAAAAGCCGTTCAGATAAACCTCATTTGTATCGTGACCCTCGGGCTCCAGAAACAACTGGTGACGATCCTTACCCGCGAACTTTACTACCTTGTCCTCAATCGAAGGACAGTATCTGGGTCCGATGCCCCGGATTTTCCCGGAGTACAAGGGAGACAAATGGAGGTTTTGTCTGATCGCTTCGTGGACGTTCGGTGCGGTGTACCCTACATAACAAGTCAGTTGGGGCTGCAAAATCTCATCGGTCGCGAACGAGAATGGCACGGGCACCTCGTCCGGTGGTTGAGGTTCGAAGGCGGCCCACTCAATAGTCCGGCCGTCGAGTCGTGGCGGGGTCCCTGTTTTTAGCCTCCCCACTGGGAAACCCAAGCGCTTCAAGGCTTCCGCAAGTTCAATCGAAGAAGGTTCACCAGCCCTTCCGGCCTTGTACGTCTCACGACCAGTATGAACCACACCGTTGAGAAATGTTCCGGTTGCTATCACCACAGCTGGTGCGCCGAATCTGCGACCGTCCTGCAATTCAATCCCAGCCATTCTTCCGTGACGAACTACGAGATCAAGCACCGTTCCCTGCCGCAAGTGTAAATTCGGTGTCCCTTCGAGAGTCTTCCTCATGTCCTTGCGATACATTGAGCGGTCGGCCTGAGCGCGTGGAGACTGGACAGCGCGGCCTCTCGAACGGTTCAACAGTCTAAACTGAATGCCTGCCCGATCCGCGACCCGTCCCATAACTCCGCCAAGCGCGTCTATCTCCCGAACGAGATGTCCCTTCGCGATCCCACCGATCGCTGGATTGCAGGACATCTGTCCGATGAGGTCGAGGTTCATCGTCACGAGTGCCGTCTGCGAACCTACTCTTGACGCGGCGGAAGCGGCCTCGCAGCCGGCGTGCCCACCACCGATAACGATTACATCAAAGACTTCATCAAAACGCATCACTATTTCCCTACGCAGAACGTCGCAAAGATTTCCGACAAGATCTCCTCGGTTGTAGTTTCGCCTGTTATCTGGCCCAGAAATCGTAATCCGTTATGAAGTCCAATTAGCACCAGCTCCTCGCTGGCCCCGTCTTTCAGCAAATCGAACGACGATTGAACCTCAGCGCGCGCGCGAAGCAACAGATCATAGTGCCGCGCATCTGTGATCAAAAAACCCGCGTTTGATGAGTCAACAGATCCGAATGGCTCCAGTATAGCAGCACGTAGTGCGTCCAAGCCGAACCCCGTGACCGCAGATACGTTTAACGTCCTGGCCTCAAAGCTGAATCGAGATTTCTCCAGTATGTCGAAAGACGGTATATCGCTCTTGTTGATGGCAACAATATGCCGTGCACTCCTTGCTTGCGAGAGCAGGCTCAAATCCTCGGCGCAGAGATCTTCCGAACCATCAACAACGACCACCAGCAGATCCGCGTCCGCCATTGCTTGACGCGTGCGCTCCACTCCCATGCTCTCGATTCTATCCGTCGAATCACGTACACCGGCAGTATCTGTCAACACAATCGGAACACCGTCAAGACTGATACGCTCAGTTAAAGTATCCCGAGTAGTCCCAGGAACTTCTGTCACTATCGCTCGGTCGGAAATCAGTAACCTGTTGAACAGACTCGACTTACCGACATTTGGCCGTCCGGCGAAGGTTACTTTTAGCCCGACGCGGAGCAAGTGGCCCACTTCGAATGTCGACGCCAGCTTATAAAGGTCCGTCGCAACATCCGATAACTCTGTGCCGATCTGCTGCTTCCTTAGCTGTGGCAGGTCGTCCTCAACGAACTCCAGGGCTGACTCCAGTTGAACTATTGTCTGAATCAATTTTTCCTGCGGTCCCTGAAGCCGCGCCGATAGTTCTCCCATCAGTTGACGAAGCGCCTGTTGCGCCGCTGCTTCGGTTTGCGCGTTGATCAAGTCGCGAATAGCTTCCGCTTGACTCAGATTCAATTTTCCATTACTAAGCGCACGCAAGGTGAACTCACCTGGACCAGCCAGTCGAGCGCCTAACCCTAGAGCGAGATCAACTACCTGCCGCAGAATAACTGGCGAGCCATGGCAACTGATCTCAACCACGTCCTCTCCTGTGTATGAGTCGGGTGCCGGGAAATAAGTTAGGAGCGCTCTGTCTAGGATCGAATTAGAACCGTTGGACCTGAGACTTCTCAGAACAGACTGTGAGGGTTCTGGTTTGAAGTGATTGTCACCAACGATGGACTTAACGATCGCGAGTGAGTCTGGCCCACTTAGTCGGATGACGCCGATGGCGCTGCGACCCGCGGGCGTCCCCAATGCGACTATCGTGTCCATTACTGCTCATCCGGTGGTCTTCAGGAGCAATGTTGAAGAAGGTGCAAACTACGCGTTGCTTTTCTTAAGACCAACCCTTAGCTTACGCTCTGGGCCTTCCCCGACGGATTCCGTTTGCAAGTCTTCGCTTTCGGCCAGGGTAACATGAATCACTCTCCGTTCCTGCGCAGTCATCGATCCAAAAGTGAAAACCGCTCCAGTTGCTCGGACCTGGGCCGCAGCGTGCAACGCCATCGCCCGAAGTTCGGTCTCCCTAGTGGCGCGGAAGCCGTGAACATCGCAGACGATCCGCTGCCCTGCGGGCAGACTTCGTCCAAAAGCCTGATTAACGAGATGTTGCAGTGCTTCGAGCAGTTCTCCGCCCTCAGCTTGGAGCAATTCCGCATCCCTGCCATCCAGGTTTAGCATGCACCGATCCGCAGCCTGCTCAGTCGAGACCTCAAGCGCAAATCCAGCTTTCTCAAGAACCGACTGAAGAAAAGTCCCGGCTCGTTCACAATTCTCATCCATCTTACAATTCTACTCCATCACAGCTACTAAAGTACTACGCCTTAGACGTTGCTAGTTTCTTCGAAGGCGCTGCGGGCGACCGCTTTTCCGGCGAAGGCGGCCGCCTTTCCGGCGGAGGTGTCTCATCACCCTCGGACTTCGTCAGGTGATTTATCAGAAACTGCTGGCTGAAACCTACAATGTTTCCTACCAGCCAGTAAAGTAACAACCCCGATGGCGCGCCCCACAAAACGTAAAGCATAAACAGAGGCATCCCGATAGCCATCATTTTTCGTTGCAGAGGATCTGCCGAAGGCGCCGGCGTGATCAACTGCAGGACGATCATCGTGCCGGCCATGAGAAACTCGAGTACATGAAAAGGATCGCCGGCCGAGAGATCCGGCAACCAAAGGAAAGTTGCCTGGCGAAAATCGAGAGAGATCGTGATAGCGCGGTACAGTGCGAAGAGAAAGGGCATCTGAATGAGCAGAGGCAGGCAACCCCCCAACGGATTGCCTTCTTTCATCAGACGCAACTGCTCCATCTGGAGCTCCTTCAATCGCGGGTCGTTCTGTTTCATTCCCTTGATCTTCTCTTGCAGCTCTTTCATTCGAGGCGCTAGCTTCTGTGCCTTCTTCATCGCCTTCGAGGAGCGCCATTTCAGAGGGAAAAAGAGTGAGTAGATAACGATGGTAAAGAGGATGATTGCGACACCGTAACTATTGGTAAGCTGATGTAAAAAACGGATGGCTTTTAGAATGGGAACGGCAATTGGACGCGACAGCCAACTGAACCAGCCATAATCAATCAGACCTTCAAGGTCAACACTTCTTCCAACAGACTCTTGAGTCTTCTCACTGGCGCCCGTTAAAATGTAATGGTCCTTGGGCCCCACATAGAGCGTGGTTTTTGACCCGTCGCTGGGGATGGGCACGAAAGCCGATATTTGGTATCTGCTCTCCTGTGAACCATTGGTCTGGTGGTTATACTGGATCGTACGATACTCAAGACCTTCTAATCTCTTCGAAGGTATCGCCACCATCGCGAAGTAGGTGTCACCGATGCCCGCCCAATCAACGGGTCCCGCAAGACTCATGCGATCCGGGCTGTTCTTGTTAGCGTTGATTGCCGCCGCCGCATGACGCTCGACCTTATCCCCAACAGCCGCAATTGCTTCAGGTGCTACTGAATAGAACGTGTATTGTTTGATCCCTTGGTCGCCAATGCTAGGTCCAATCTTAAGCCTAACTTGAGGAATGAGCTGGTCGCCGCGCTTGATCATTACTTCGAAGTCAGTGCTGTACCGTTCGGCATCGAAGGTTAGCCTCTTCGTTACGTTTAATCCGGTTCCGCCGTCACGAAGCACAAAGGTGATGGATCTCTTCTCATTCGCACTCAGCGTGATCTCAACATCGCCGTTTGGCGTGTCTACTCCCTCGACCTGGTAGTTTGTCGTTGCCAGAAGCATGTCGAGAGAGCTATCGCCAGTAATGATCTGCAGAGGTGCTTCGTGCGGTTGGCGCTTTAGCCCCTCGGGCGAAATCAGCTCCAATGGAACCTTATTGTTCTTGTCTCCAGCAACGGAATAGATCTCACGGCCGCTGTCCTTGTTCTTCTTAATTATCCAGCTAACTACGTCGGAACCGAGGCTATCCAGCTTCGCTTCGTACAGAGGCGTCTTAATCCGCACGTTTCTGCGCGCGACTTGCGAAGCAGCATCCACTGCCGAAGTTGAATTGGGCGCTATCGGCGCTGGACTTCCCGTGGGATTTGCCGGCGTTGCCGTGGGTGAGACGGCGGGCAAGTTTGCCGCAGGCTTTTCCTGGGAGGGGGGTTTTACAGGGAAGAGATAGCTCCACGAAAATAGGATTGCCGTGGAAATCAATAACGCTAGTATCAAACGCTTCTGTTGCATCTTAGATTAGAAGGTATGCGCCCAGATTTTGCTGAACTTTTCACTTCAAAGGATCATAGCCACCGGGATTAAATGGATGGCAGCGCAATAGCCTTCTTAGCGCAAGCGAACTTCCACGGAGCGCTCCAAAACGATCAATGGCCTCCATGGCATACACTGAACAGGAGGGTACAAATCTGCAAGCAGGCGGAAGCAAAGGCGACAGAGCTAGTTTATAAAACCTTAGGAATGAAATTAGAATTATCTTCACACCAGTTGTGCTTCAACCACAGGGTAGGCTGCTTCTTCGCTCTCCACTCGAGCGATCATCTGCTCAAACTCATCAGATGGTCGTCGACTCTCAAGGGACAATAGTGACCTCCTGGCGTTCAGTACCCAATCGTATCTATTCAATAATCGGTCGAGGCGCGGTTTCGTAATCCTAAAGGCCTCACGAAGCAAACGTTTGGCCCGGTTCCGATCGACTGCCCTGCCCAGCGCCTTTCGCGAAGCAGTAATCCCCAGTCGATGTTGTGGTAGTGAATTCGGTAGCACAAAGACCGTCAGGAGATGGCCCTCGTAACGCTTCCCGGTTCGATAAACCCGCTGATAATCGTTGCTACCGCGAAGGTGCGTTTGCATAAAACGAAGGTTAATAATGAGATGGTGTGAGACGCTTTCGCCCCTTGGCACGCCTCCGTTTCAGCACCAACCTGCCGTTCTTGGTGGCCATTCTGGCGCGAAAGCCATGGGTCTTGGCTCGACGCCTGTTGTTTGGCTGAAAAGTGGGCTTAGCCATCTGGATCTCCCTCCTGTGCGAAAACGGTAAGACTAACTGCCGCTGTCGTTTATGTCAAGAAAGGCGGTAGTCCCAAGAATCGCGATTGAGTAATAGTAAAAAAGCAGAACACCTTGTTGGTGGGTATGTTATAAGGATTTTGCGAGTCCAATAACAACACCAACGAGGTGATCTGCGATGAGCAAACTACAA
>Ga0136617_10004866_pt1 | contig 12037 bp, 12 predicted proteins | sample AntDrymUQ3222106_2_FD_129672 | JGI IMG/M metagenome (GOLD analysis project Ga0136617, IMG submission 129672) | Polar desert sand microbial communities from Dry Valleys, Antarctica - metaG UQ322 (21.06) | ecosystem: Environmental > Terrestrial > Soil > Desert | place: Antarctica: Dry Valley...
CAGATCTGAGCCCACGCCAGGAAGAATCGCTGGTTGCCCGTCATGCCATCGATCGGCACTGGTTCCGGCCTCCCTCTGAGAGACCGGCGGTAAGCCCCCTGGGCGATCAGCAGTCCGCCCAGATCAGCGATGTTTTCCCCCAGCGTCAGCTTGCCGTTCACGTGGAGCGAATCTATTGCTACGTAGTCATCAAACTGCTTCTTGACCACCTCAGCCCGGCGGTTGAACTCCTCGGTGTCGGAGTCGGTCCACCAGCCGCTCAGGTTTCCTGCAGCATCGAATTGCCGCCCCTCGTCGTCGAAGCCGTGGGTGATCTCGTGGCCAATGGCTCCTCCCATTCCTCCGTAGTTCACCGCATCGTCCGCTTTGGGGTTGAAGAATGGCGGCTGCATGATGCCTGCGGGAAAGGTGATCTCGTTGGTCGAGGCGTTGTAATAGGCATTGACCGTCGGAGCCGTCATGCCCCACTCGGTCCGATCGGTCGGGCGGCCGACCTTCCGCAGGACCCTCGCCGTTTCGAATTCGTTCGCTCGGAGAAGGTTGAACACGAACGGTCCGGGTCGCGTCTCCAGTCGGGAGTAGTCTCGCCAGGTGTCGGGGTAGCCGATCTTGTTGATGATCGACTCCAGCTTGGCGTATGCCTTCTTCTTGGTACCCGGACTCATCCACGAGAGCTCCCCCAGCCGGCTTCTAAATTCCGTCCGGATGTTGCGGACCATTTCCAGGGCCCTCGCCTTGGCCTCTGGAGTGAAGTTCTTACGAACGTATGCTACGCCAAGCACCTCACCAAGCGCTTGATCTGTGAGCGTCAGGCAGCGCTTCCAGCGGGGCCGCATCTCTGACACGCCGCGGAGGACGGTCGAGTTGAACCGGAAGCTCTCCTTCACGAAAGGCGAGTTCAGTGCCGGGGCGGTGTTCGCGAGGATGTTCCAGCGCAGGTAATCCTTCCAGTCGTTGACCGACGCGGCGGTTAGCAGGGAATCGACTGTGCTCATGAACCGCGGCTGGGCAACATTGATCTCAGCGACTTTATCGAGCCCATGGCTGCTCAGGTATTGTTGCCATCCGAACTGCGGCGTGATCTTCCCCAAGTCTGCTGACCGGGTCAGATGATAGAGGCTCTCAGGATCTCGCTGCGCTTCACGGGTCATGGAGGCGTGTGCCAGAGCCGTTTCCAGGCCCATGATACGCCGGGCAGCCCCCGCTGCCGCCGTACTGTCCTGTCCGGAAGCCCGGAGCATGCTCGCAACGTGCAGGACGTATTCACCGCGAATCTTTTCGGAAGCAGTGTCGGCCTTGGTGTAGTAGTCCCGGTCCGGCAGGCCGAGCCCCGCCTGGTATACCTCGGCTATGGTACGCGAGCTCTTCTTGGCGTCGGGAGTGGAGCGCAATACAAACGCCGCTGTAATGCCGATTCGGTGCAGCCGGGCAATGCCGGATTCCACGCCCCGGCGATTCTTGATCACGTCGATCTGCTTCAGCTCGCGGTGGAGAGGCGTGATTCCGGCGGCCTCTACGGCGGTAGAATCCATGCAGGTGCCATAAAAGGTGCCGAGCTTGCGAGTGTCGGCATCTCGTGTCGAGGAGGCCCTTCGGGCCGCGTCGGTCAGGACATCCTCGAGCGCAGCATAGTTGTGCTCTTGCAGTTCATTAAAGCTCCCCCAGCGGGGCAGGTCTCCAGGAATCTCACTTCGCTCGCTCCAGCCGCCATTGGCGTACTGGAAGAAGTCTTTGCAGGGGGAGCAGGAGGTGTCGATGTTCGCCGGGTCGATCGGCTTCGTTTGCGTCTGGGCCGCGAGGGGATCGATGAGGGCTGTGCAGAACAGAAAGACTGCGAACACACGAATCGAGGGATACATCTGCTCTCCAATGTGGTATTTCGAGCCCACCGGCTTTTCACTACGGAGGGATAGAGGACATAGAGGTTAAGCAAGCCAGTGTAAACAACTACGGTTGAGGGGAGCTCTGGTTTCGCCGGGCGTATTCCAGACCCCACTCCATGTATTCCGCACTGCGGAGGCCGACTCTCATCGCCTGACCCACCGCATCCTCCTCCGCCATACCCTGATCCAGAATGAAGTAGGGGATCAGCGCACCTCCAACCCGGCTTCCGCTGCCGCAATGAAAGAAGACGGTGCGGTTGCCGGCGCGGCGGAGTACGAGGAGTATGTGCTCCAGTGTCTTATCGTCGAGCGAGCCGGCCCGCACCGGGATGTTGACGTATTCCATGCCCAGCTCCCGCACCAGCGCGGCCTCGTCTACTGGGCGGGCTTCCATGGGGTCACGAAGGTCGAGGACCATGTCGCCCCCGGCGGCCTTGAGAGCCTTGAGCTGTTCTGCCGTTGGTTGGCCGCCGGTGAGGACGTTCGGAAATATCTGACAGGCGTTGGCGACGCCGCTGATAGCCTGAAATGCGGTTGGCATTGATGTGAGAGTGAGAAGTGAGAAGTGAGAGGTTAGAAGTAAGAAGGAAGAAGTAAGAGGTAACCGGCGAAAGGCAAAGGGCCCCTCTCACTTCTCACCTCTCACCTCTTACCTTTGAGACGTGCTGCGCCTTGCCATCGCCCAAATACGGCCCCAAAAGGGGGCGTATCAGGAGAATCTCTGCCGCTTTGGCGCCCTCCTTCGAGAGGTCGGGGGGTGGCCGGAGCCGCCCGAGCTTGTGCTCGCTCCGGAAACCGCCCTTACCGGCTATTTCCTCGAAGGCGGAGTCCGGGATTTGGCGATCACCGGTGACCAGCTGTTCGACGATCTCGGCCGTCAGCACCGGGAGGCCGGGACGGCCCCGATCGATGTGGCACTTGGCTTCTACGAGGTCCACGGGAACCGGCTCTACAACTCGGGCATGTACGCCACCTTGGGTGGGTCAGAGGCGGGAATCCGCCACATCCACCGCAAGATCTTCCTCCCTACCTACGGCGTTTTCGATGAGGAGCGGTTTGTCGAGGCGGGGCGAAGCGTTCAGGCCTTCGACACCCGTTGGGGCAGGGCAGCGCTTCTCATTTGCGAGGATGCCTGGCATTCGTTCACCCCTATGCTTGCGGCACTCGACGGAGCGCAGCTGATCATTGTTCCCAGCGCCAGTCCGGCCCGGGGTGTAATCGCGAGCGACGATACCCCGGGGAGACCGGTGAGTCTGGCGCGCTGGGACCGGTTGGCGCAGGACATTGCCGGTGAGCATGGGGTCTTCGTCGCGCTGCCGCAGTTAGTGGGATTCGAAGGCGGAAAGGCATTCCCCGGTGGGTCGGTCCTAGCCGGACCTCGCGGCGATCTGCTGGCCCAGGCTCCGATATTCCAGGAGGCGGTGCTTCCGGCAGTGCTCGACTTTGAAGAGATAACCCGCGCACGGGTCGATCTGCCGCTCCTGGCGGACCTCGAGATGCGGTTGCCCCACTTGCTTGGATCGCTGCATGCTGCGCGGCGGGGCAGCGGGGTGGCGGGGAAGGCGGTCAGCGGGGCTGCGGGGCAGCTGGACAGGCACAGCGAATCCGTAATGGCCGGATCCAGGAAACGAACGGCCCCGCCGCCCCGCCGCCCCGCTGCCCCGCCTGTAGCACGGCAGGATCCGCTCGCCATCGACGCCGAGCTCACCCGGCATTGGCTTCGTGAGTTCATTCGCGATGAGGTGCAGCGGCGGCGGAAGTTCGACAAGGTGGTGATCGGCCTCTCTGGTGGTGTGGATAGCGCGTTGGTGGCCTACCTCGCTGTCGAGGCGCTCGGACCAGCCAACGTGCTAGGCGCGCGGATGCCGTACCGCTCATCGAGTCCGGATAGTCTCGCCCACGCTCAGCTCGTTATCGACGCGCTTGGCATACCCTGCACAACCGTCGACATCAGCGCCGCGGTGGATGCCCTGGCCGGAGCCATAGAGGGTGCCAGTCCTCAGCGCACCGAGCGGCCGGAGCCCGCCCGCCTGGGCAACATCATGGCCCGCACCCGCATGATCACGCTGTTCGATCTCTCCGCCGCGCATCGTGCCTTGCCGCTGGGCACCGGAAACAAGACGGAGAGGTTGCTCGGCTACTTCACGTGGCACGCGGACGACTCGCCGCCGGTGAACGCCATCGGCGACCTGTTCAAGACTCAGGTCTGGGCTTTGGCTCGCCACCTCGGCGTGCCCGAAGTGATCGTCTCCAAGCCCGCCAGCGCCGACCTCATCAAGGGTCAGACCGACGAAGGTGACTTCGGCATCTCCTATCCGCGCGCCGACGCTATCCTCCACTGGATTCTCCTGGGCTATCGGGCCCCGGAGATCGGAACTCTCGGCTTTTCGGAGCCAGAGATTGCACTGGTGCGAAAGCGGCTCGACTCGACGCACTGGAAGCGCCGCCTTTCCACAGTAGCGATGCTGAGCGGGACGGCGATCGGCGAGTACTATCTCCGGCCAGTGGATTTCTAAGATGTCACCCTGAGGGCCCGTAGGGTCCGAGGGGGCCAGAGCCCAGTCGTGCGGCAGAACCAATCGCGTCCTCGAACAGGTTGCAACCGGTCTTAGTTTAGGCCCCCTTGGTGGCTGCGCTCCCTCAGGGTGACACCCAGTTAGGACTCCATGCCTGTCGAAGCTCGCCCGATGTCCTATTCCGTCGGTCAGATCACCACCTTCGTGATGCCGCACATGCAAAACGTGCGCGGCGATCTGTTCGGTGGCGAGCTGATGGCCCTGGTGGACCAGGCGGCGGCGGTGGCGGCGATCAGGCACGCCGGTGGGCCGGCCGTTACGGCCAGCATCGAGCGGGTGGATTTCCGCGAGCGGATCCCGGTAGGCGCATTGGTGACCTGTCAGGCGAGCGTTGATTTTGTCGGCAACTCTTCGATGCATATCTCGGTGGAGGTCTACTCCGAGTGGGTGAGCACTGGTGAAAAGCGGCATACCCACACCGCGCACGTGGTGTTCGTGGCGGTGGACGAGATGGGGAAGCCGAAGCGGGTTCCCCGGCTGGTGGCGGAGACAGAAGATGAGCGGCGGCGATACGAGCGAGCCCAGGTCCAGCAGCAGAAACGGCGTCAGTGACCGGTCGCTCGATTGCGATGGTCCTCAGTGGCGGAGGCGCCAAGACCGCGGCGCACCTCGGTGCCTGCCGCGCGGCGCGGGAGGCCGGCTTCGAGCCGGTTTGGTATGTCGCGACCTCCATGGGAGCAGTGATCGCGGCCGGGCTCGCCAGCGGGGTCGGCAACGACGAGCTCCTGGAGCGGATCACGCATCTGGGCGCTCGGAGCATCGTGCGCGATCCGCTTGCGCCTGTTGCCGGGCTGTTTCTCAGGTCTCTGCTCAAACCCGGGCCACTCCGCCGGGCCATCGAAGAGCTGGTGCCCGCCCGCCGCTTCGCCGATCTGGCCGTTCCACTCACGGTTACGGCGGTCGATCTGGACACGGGCGAGCTGGCGCTCTTCGGCTCAGGTGCGCAGGTGGCACCACTCGTGGACGTGCTCTGCGCCAGTTGCACGCTGCCGATGTACTACCCGCCGGTTCTGCTGGGGGGCCGCCGCTATGGCGACGGGGGCCTGCGCGGCGTTGTGCCCCTCGAGCCGGCGGCCGAGCTGGATGTCGAGATGGTGCTCGCGGTAGACGTGGGGCCGGGATTCGACGTTCCCCCACCCCCGGTGTCGCCCCGGGTCCCTTCTATGGTGAGGGCGCACGACGAGGCGGTGGGGATACTGATGGCGGCAAACTCAGAAAGTCAGCTCGCGCTCTGGCGGGCCGACCCGGCGCGGCGCCCGCTGGTCTACGTGCGGCCGCAGATCGAGCGCAATGCCACCTTCAGGGTAGACCGAATACGGGATTACGCCAACGAAGGGCGTCGTGCCACTCGTGAGGCGCTGGAGCACTGGGGCCGGGACTCTTGATTCCTCCTCCTTTCCAGGCAAATTGAGCCAATGAAAGCCTCCGAAGTGATGGTGCCCGACCCGCATGTGGCTGTGGCCGGCGCCATGGCCAGCGAGGTGGCCATCATGCTGAAGACCCGCAACATCTCCGTGGTTCCCGTGGTGGACGATCATCGTACGCGTCGCTTCCTGGGCACCCTGAGCGACCGCGATCTGGTGACACGCTGTCTCGCCGAGGGCAAGCACCCGTGGCATACCCGCGTTGACTCGCTCATGCGGCCCAATTCGCCCGTGGTTCGGCCCGATCGTGAGCTCACCGGGCTCGAGGTCCGAATGGACAACGATCCCAACGAATCGCATCTGCGGCCGACGATCACTGTGGTCGACGAGCAGGGGAGGGTGGTAGGGTTCATCAGCCATCCGGAGCAGATACCGGAAGTGAAGATCGTGTGGGGTTAGTGATGACGGTCACAGGATGATGCGCCGGGCACAAGGGATGCTGTCTCGGGATATCGCTATGGCGGCACTTGTAATTTGAAGGAGACCGTATGCCCGACTTCAAGCTGTTCGCTCTCGATGAAGCCGAACGCACTCTGCCCTTGGTGCGCCGGGTCGTGGCCGACCTCACGGTCGAGTATCCGGCCTGGCGGGCGGCAGTCGCGCGCTTCGAGCTGCTTACCGGGGGGGCCCGTGCGGACTGGGGTGAGACTGAGGAGCTGGTGGCCTCTCGCGAGGAAGTAACCCGGCATGCCAACCGGATTAACCAGTATCTCCAGGAGCTCGAGGCCATCGGTTGCGTTTTCAAAGGCTTCGAGGCCGGATTGGTAGATTTCTACTCGCTCCGGGAAGACCGCCCGATCTTTCTGTGCTGGCGGATGGGGGAGGAACGTATTGAACACTGGCACGAGATCGACGGCGGATTCTCCGGCCGCCAGCCGATCGATGGAGGGATTCTATCGGCCGTGTCCTCGTGATCCGGGCCTGGCTGTTTCTGCATCTGCTGGGCTTCACGCTGTGGCTGGGCGGCGCCATCGCGTCGATGATCATGGGCATCGCGGCCAAGCGGGAAGATCGGCATGGGCTGGGTGCGGTTGTACGGGCGCAGTCTTCGCTGATGAAAACGGCGATTGCGCCGGGTGCGTTGCTGGCCGTGCTGTCGGGCCTCATTCTCACGTTTCAGGTGACGGCGGCCGCCGGCGACCTGGTAGGATTCAATCTCTGGCTGGTGATCATGCAGGGGGCCGGACTGGTGGCGGCTCTACTCACGCTTCTCATATCGCTTCCTACCGCCACCAAGCTGAGCCGGATCGATCCGGCAGGAGAGCGGGCCCGTTACTTCGACGAGCTCCGCCAGCGGCAGCGCATTGTCGGATCCATCTCGGGCACGTTAGGGCTGGTGGCATTATTCGCAGGGGCGATGCTGGGGTAGGATTGTCACCCTGAGGCTCGCGCGGCGAGCCGATAGCCGAAGTACCGCTACAGCGAGGTTCCGCTAGATCCCGCCATTCCGGATTAAAGCTTTCAATAAGCCGCAGCTTTCTTTGCCTAGGAAATCGCTTCAGCTGCTTTCCGCGCTGGATTGTTGTCACGATTGGACATCAGCATCAGATTTGTCTGAACCGAGAAGTCTGGCCCCCGTCACGCCCTCGCTGCGCTCAGCGCGGTTCCAGGGTGACATTGGCTCTCCTCCCGGTGGCGCAGGCTGGTCGGACCGGGCAGTCCCCACACCTTGCCACCCGCGCCGTGCAGATCAGCGCGCCGAGCTCCATGATCCCCTGGTTGAACGCCCATGCACTGCTCCCCCGCCGAGGAACGATCTGCTCGGCTGTATCCCACACTCGGTTGCCGATACCCTTGACCGAAGCCCGCGGGTGGAAGGCTCTACGGATCACGCGAGCCACGTTGGTGTCTACCGCGGCAGTGGAGCGCTCGAAGGCAAAGCTGGCCACCGCCCCCGCGGTATAACGGCCCACGCCGGGGAGGCGCCGGAGCTCCACGGGATCGGCCGGGATCACGCCGGCCCGGTCACGCACCACCTCGTGCGCCAACTGATGTAGATGGGCTGCACGGCGGTAGTAGCCCAACCCGTTCCAGCTCTCCCGGACCATCGCAGCGGGTGCTGAGGCAAGCGATTCGAGGGATGGATACTGTTCGAGAAACCGGTGATAGTAGGGCTCCACCCGTGACACCGGAGTCTGCTGCAGCATGAATTCCGAGACGATTACGTGATAGGGATTCCGGGTGCGGCGCCAGGGCAGGTCGCGCCCGTGACTTCGGAACCAGCGGAGCAGCCGGCGGCGAAAGTCGGGAACACGCAACAAGGTGGAGGCCATGAGAATAAAGGTAGTAACGGGAAGTGCCGTAGTTGGTTACTTTTTCTCCGACCCCCAGCCTCCCGACTCCTGACTCGTATCCAGGTCCTGATTCCTGACTCCCGACTCCCGACTTCCGACTCCTGACTTCCGGCCATGACAGCGCTTGCGGCGATCGGACGATGGGTCCTGGACGGCCTCTCGCATGTGGGTCGGCTGAGCTTCTTCGTGGTGGAGGCGGCTCGCGGCCTGTCCGAGGTGCGGATCTGGTGGCCCCGGATGATGATCGAGGCCTGGAACATCGGGGTCGGGAGCCTCTTCATCGTGATGCTTATCTCCGCGTTTGCTGGAGCCGTGACCGCCCTCCAGACCGGATATCAATTTACCGGAAGCATCCCATACTACGTCGTGGGGACCCTCGTCGTCTCCTCTATCATCCTGGAGTTGGGGCCGGTTCTTACGGCGCTCATTCTGGCCGGCCGCATCGGGGCGCGCTACGCCGCTGAGCTCGGTACCATGAGAGTGACCGAACAGATCGATGCGCTGGAAAGCCTGGGGCGCTCTCCGGCATCCCACCTGGTTATACCGCGAGTGCTGGCCGGTCTCATCATGATCCCTGCGCTTACCGTGCTGGCCAACTTGTCGGGGGTCATGTCCGGTTGGCTATCGGTCAAGGCGGTGCTGCCGGTGACCGACGCCGACTTCATCTACGGTGCGCAGTACTACTGGCGGCCCTGGGACGCCTATTACTCGATCATCAAAGCGTTCTTCTTTGCGGGCTCGATTACCATCATAGCCTGCTACATGGGATTCAACACCCAGCAGGGCGCCGAAGGCGTGGGAAGGTCCACCACCACCGCTGTCGTGACCAGCTCGATCCTCATTCTGGTGCTGGATACGGTTCTCACTCGACTACTGCTCAACCAATGATCGAAGTCTCCGGCCTGCGTAAGCGATTCGGGAAACAAGTCGTGCTGGACCAGGTCGACTTTGAAGTTCGCGAAGGCGAGACAGTGGCGCTGCTGGGCCCGTCGGGAACCGGCAAGAGCGTGTTACTCAAGCACATCATCGGTTTGATCAAGCCGGATCGTGGGACCGTGATCGTAGACGGGAAGAATGTGACCACGCTCAAGCGCAAAGAACTGTCGGAGCTTCGCTCCGGCATCGGATACGTCTTCCAGAACGGGGCGCTCTTCGACTCCATGAACGTATATGAGAATGTACGCCTGGGCATCACCGACGAGGCCAAGTGCTCCAATTCGGATTACTGCCGGGAGCGCATCACCGAGTGCATCCGGCTGGTCAACCTCCCGCCGGAAACGACCGAGAAATATCCGGCCCAACTCTCCGGCGGTATGCGGAAACGGGTAGGCATTGCGCGGGCCATTGCCGGTGCCCCCAAGTACCTATTGTACGACGAGCCCACTTCGGGCCTCGACCCGGTCAACGCGGACATCATTGACAACCTGGTGCAGCGGCTCGATGACGAGCTGGGAGTGACCAGCGTCATGGTGACCCATGACGTGCGCGGCGCATTCCGGGTCGCCGACCGGCTGGCGCTCTTGAGCGAAGGTAGGATCGTGATGCAGGGTACTCCGCAGGAATTCCTCGCCTCGTCGAACCCGAAGGTCAGGGAGTTCCTCGAGCGCGACTTCGATAACCCCTCGTTCGCGGCCTGAGCCTATCATGGATCTGCGCTACTCGCGGGATGCGATTGTTGGAGCGATCGTCCTGATCGCCATAGGAGTGTTTGTCTTCGGGACGATGTGGCTGAGCGGTCGCTCGGTCGGGTCGGACAATGCGGTGCGGATCCAGTTCGAGAACGTGAGCGGGCTCAAGCGGGCGTCTCCCGTGCGCGTGTCGGGAGTGAACGTCGGCAAGGTGGGGCAGATCACGTTTGTCGACGTGGGGCGGGTCCTGGTCGTGGCAAGCGTGCCGCCCAATATCCGCCCGAAGGTGGACGCGAGCGCCAAGATCGTGTCGGTGACGTTGGTAGGCGATTACGCGGTAGACTTCGATCCGGGCAGGGCGAGTCAGCCCCTGCCGGAGGGGAAAGTGATCCGGGGCAGCCAGGATCTGGGCCTCGCCGGAATAGCAACGGGGCTGGCGGGGCGGGCCGACAGCCTCCTTCTCGGCGCCCAAAGCATCCTTAACGAGCGCACCGGAGAGCAACTGCGCTCCATGCTGACCGTGCTGGAGGGTACCCTGAAGGCCGCCCAGCGCACCATGCAGATCTATGGCAATCCGGACCAGGGGCCAACCGCCGAGCTGACGAAGACCATGGCCACATTTCGCCAGCTCAGCACCCGGCTCGACAGCACGCTCATTTCCTTCCGCGCGGATACCATCAGCGCCAATCTGCAGACCATGACGGCCCAGCTCACCTCCACCAGCGGGCGACTCGATACTCTGCTGGCGGGTATGAACCGGGGCCAGGGCACGTTGGGAAAGTTCGTTACCGACAGCGGGCTCTACTACGACATACGCGAGCTGTCGCAGGGGATGAAGAAGCTGCTCGACGAGCTGGCAAAAAACCCCGGGAAGATTCCGGTGACGGTGAAGCTGTTCTAAGCATCACCTTCCTCGGCACCGGTGCCGCGACGCCGACGATCGACCGAAACGTTGCCGGCCTGGCAGTGCACCGGGAGGGTGAGACGCTTCTGTTCGACTGTGGCGAAGGGAACCAGCGCCAGATGATGCGGTACGGCGTAGGCTTCTCCTTCCGCGAGATCTTCTTCAGCCACTATCACGCCGATCACCTGCTTGGCGTCACCGGCCTTCTCCGTACCATGGGACTGCTGGACCGGACCGCGCCGGTGACGCTCTATGGCCCCAGGGGGGCACAGCGGATCCTGGGCGCCGCGATCACCCTCGGCATAGAGCGCAACAAGTTCCCGGTTGAGATCGTCGAGGTCAAACCGGGTGACCGCTTGGCGCGCGATGACTACGAGATCGTGGTATTCGAGACCGAACATCGGGCAGACACGGTGGGCTACGCCCTGGTGGAACACACCCGCCTGGGGCGCTTCAATCCTGACCGGGCATCAGAGCTGGGGATACCGGAGGGTCCCCTCTGGGGGCAGCTGCACAAAGGCAAGACGGTGACGTTGCCCGACGGGCGCACGGTTGGACCGGCGGACCTCGTGGGTGCCCCGCGACCCGGACGCACTCTGGTGTACTCAGGCGACACGCGTCCTCATCTGTCGGTTATCGAGGCCTCTCGGGGCGCCGACCTGCTGGTGCACGAGGCCACCTTCGGCAGCGACGAGATGGAGCGCGCGCGCGAGACCGGCCACTCGACTGCCGCAGAAGCAGCCCGGGTGGCGCTCGATGCCGGTGTGCGCCGCCTGGTGCTGACCCACATCAGCTCCCGGTACAACCGTGACGCCGCCGAGCTGCTGGCGGAGGCGCGGGCGGTATTTCCGGAGACCGTTATTGCCCGGGACGGCTTGACGGTGGACGTGGCGTACGCGGATGGGGATTAGGGCCTTGGGGTGGCATGACTCCTTGGCCCCTGCCTTGCAGATCGTTACGATGCAGCGACTAATTACGTCCCAATCCCCGCTCACCTGTGGCCTAATGCACTGTTTTTCCGCTTTACTCCGAACCGCCCGTTCGTCGCTGGTCACCGCCATTCTTCCCCTGGCGTTACTCGGCTGTAGCAATGCGCCGGCTGGAGCCAAGCAGACACCTGGCGAAGCCAGCGAGCCGGAGCCGCCTCGGTGGACGCCCCGGCCCATCCAGGCGCCGCGTCCACTCATGGTGGTCGACAGCGTATTGGACTCGGCAGCCACCGACTCGGCCGCCATCGACTCGCTGACGTTAGACACCAGCACGGCGGCCGGGGGAAAGCGCCCTGTGGTCAAGCCGAAGAAGAACCCGTTTCCGTTGACGGCCGTGGA
>Ga0136617_10004867_pt1 | contig 12033 bp, 11 predicted proteins | sample AntDrymUQ3222106_2_FD_129672 | JGI IMG/M metagenome (GOLD analysis project Ga0136617, IMG submission 129672) | Polar desert sand microbial communities from Dry Valleys, Antarctica - metaG UQ322 (21.06) | ecosystem: Environmental > Terrestrial > Soil > Desert | place: Antarctica: Dry Valley...
CGTCGGTGTTCCTGGTCGGGCACGGGTATGCACCGATCGTGACGGTGACCGACGGGAACGGGGACGAGGCCTTCTCCGGCCCGGTACTGTTCCGGCCGCAGGACTCGTCGTTCGTGTCCTTCGGCGTGATCAAGGCGCCGGACGCAACACCGACCCAGTTGGGCTTCGAGGGCTACTTCTTCCCGACAGCTGCGCTGTGCGACGGGCAGCCCTGCTCGACGTTCCCCGACGCCGACAACCCCGTGCTGTCGCTGATCGCCTACCGCGGCGACCTCGGCATGGACCAGGGCCAGCCGCAGTCGGTCTACGTGCTCGACAAGACCGAGATGGAGCAGTTCACGACGCCGGGCGGCAACCCGCGTGCGTTGTTGCTGGAGGAGGGGGAGTCCGTTCGCCTCGGCGGAGGCGCCGGCTCGATCACCTTCGACGGCTATCAGCGCTTCGCGCAGTTGCAGGTCAACAAGTCTCCAGCCAAGGTGGTCCCGCTGGTGGGAGTGCTCGCCGCCATCGCCGGGTTGCTGGGCTCGTTGTTCATCCGACCGCGTCGTACCTGGCTGCGAGCGACCCGGCGCGAGGGGCGTACCGTGGTAGAGGTTGCGGCTCTCGACCGCGTTTCAGGCGGCGACTCTGTGGCGCACGTCGCCACGATCGCCGAGGGGTTACGGCGCGATCCCGATCGTGAGAGTACGCCAGTCGGACGGGCCGAGAGGTGAGGAGTCGCCGTGAGTGAGTCGACCATCGAGATGCTGGCCGAGCTCAGCAACAGCGCGATGTACGCCGCGACCGTCGTGTACGCCCTGGCGATGCTGATGCACGTCGTCGAATGGGCGCAGGCGCGCGGACTCCCCGCCGACGTCGACGTTTCGACGCCAACGCCGGCGCTGGTCTCGGCGGGGTCCGCGGACGCCACGGCGCAGACGCCTGACCCCTGGACCGACGAGCCTCGCTCTCCGACCTCCGACGACGTCGAGCGCACCGACAAGTTCGGCCGGATCGGGCTCTCGCTGACCGTCCTCGCCCTGCTGTTGCACACGGCCGGGGTCGTCACCCGTGGCCTTGCGGCGCAGCGCGTGCCGTGGGGCAGCATGTACGAGTTCGCGATCACCGGGTCGCTCGCCGTCGCCGTGGCGTACGTCGTCCTCGTCCGCGGCTACCGCATCCGCTGGCTGGGTCTGCCCGTCACCGGGTTCTTGCTGACGGTGCTCGGGCTCGCCGTCATCGTGCTCTACCGGCCGGTGGCTCCGCTGGTGCCGGCCCTGCACTCGTACTGGCTGGTGATCCACGTCTCGGCGGCTGCGATCGCCGGTGGCGCGCTGACGGTCGGTGCCCTCGCGTCGGTGCTCTACCTACTGCGGTCCAGGCTCGAGGCAAAGGCTGCGGCCGCACCGGAGATGCCGCGCACCGGATTCTTGTGGCGAACGCCGAGCGCGACCGACATCGACCGGCTGGCCTACCGGGCGCACGCCTTCGCGTTCCCGTTGTGGACGTTCGCGGTCCTGGCCGGTGCGATCTGGGCGGAGTACGCCTGGGGCCGGTTCTGGGGCTGGGACCCCAAGGAGGTCTGGGCGTTCATCACCTGGGTGGCCTACGCCGCCTACCTGCACGCCCGGGCGACCAGTGGCTGGCAGGGCCGCGGCGCGGCGTACGTCGCGCTCGCGGGCTACGCGACGTTCCTGTTCAACTTCTTGGGGATCAACCTGTTGGGGTCGGGGCTGCACGCCTACTCAGGGATGTAGGACCCGAGGCGTCAGAGCGAGCGAGGCCGATCAGGGCGTGACGGGCTTGTCGTCCTCGGGTGGCCGCTGCTTGCGCAGGCTCCGTAGGAAGTCGGGATCGTCGTCAGGCGCGACGATTCGACGGCGTGGTCGCGGTGTCGCCTGCGGGACGTCGGACCCGTTCGGGCGACCGAAGGCGAGCCAGCAGACGGGGCCGAACAGCGGAATGAAGACCATCAGCGCCCAGGCCCAGCGGGGGAGCTGGCGCACCTGCCGCGAGTCGGATAGCGCGATCTCGATCCACGCGTAGACCATCAGCACGACCATCAGGACGGGAAACAGGAACCGCATGACCTCTCGCCTCCCGTCCTCACCGCGTCGGCGGCTGAACGTCATGCGGCGGTGCATGTGCCGGGACTTCGGACCCAGTCGCCGCGATGAGGCCAGCGTAGCCGCGCGGTCCAAACCGTGGAGGCGGAGTTATCGACCTCGCGCCGACACGTCGCCAGCACGGCGGGGTCGACCTGGAGGGCGACCGAGCACGAGCCAGCAGACAGCTCCCACGAGCGGAAAAGAGGACCACCAGCGCCCATGCCCAGCGCGGGAGTCGTCGTGCCCGACGCGCGTCGGAGAGGGCGATCTCGACCCACGCGTAGATCGCCAGCAACAGGTAGAGCACGGAAAGAACGAACCGCATTGTCTGGCCTCCTGTTCTTACGGCGTTCGCGTCAGCACGTCAGCCAGCCGGGCCGGCTCGACGTTCCCGCCGGAGACGACGGCCACGGTCGGACCCTGTCCGAGCCGCTCGGCGTAGCGCAGGTAGCCGGCGACCGCAACAGCCCCGCTGGGCTCGCACACGAGCCTGGACTCCACCACGATGCGGCGCATCGCGGCCACGATCTCGTCCTCGGAGACCGTGATCACGTCGTCGACGAGTGACTCGATGTGATCCCAGTTGCGTGCGCCGACGGCGGTCACGCGCAAACCGTCGGCGATGGTGCGCCCAGTGTCGGCACTGCTCCATTCCACCCGTTGCCCGGCGGCGAAACCCTCCGCCAGGTCGCCGGCCAGCTCCGGCTCGACTCCGACGACGCGGACTCCGGGGCGCAACGCCTTGGCGGCCACGGCGATGCCGCTGATGAGACCGCCACCGCTCACCGGGACCAGGATCGTCGCCACGTCGGGAAGCTGGGCGACGACTTCCAGCCCGATCGTGCCCTGGCCGGCGATGATCGCCGGGTCGTCGTAAGGCGGCACGAACTCCGCGCCGGTACGGCGCTGAATCTCGCTGGTCGCGGCGGCCCGCTCGGAGATGTCGACCAGCACCACCTCGGCACCTTGGGCCCTCGTGGCCTCGCGCTTGATCGCCGGTGCCTGGCTCGGCATCACGACGGTGACGGCGACACCTGCCGCGCGGCCGGCCCGCGCGAGCGCTTGCGCGTGGTTGCCCGACGAGTGCGTGACGACGCCACGCGCTCGCTGCTCGGCATCGAGCCGCGCCACGGCGTTCGTCGCGCCACGGATCTTGAACGCGCCACCGACTTGCAGGCTCTCGGCCTTGAGCCAGAGCGGCGCGTCGGCGAGCCCCCACTCGGCGACCAGCAGGGGTGTGCGTACGACCTGGTGGTTGATCGCAGCCGCCGCGGTCTCGACGTCGGCCAGCGTGACCAGCCGACCGGGGGAACGGGACATGTCCCGAGCCTAGTAACGCGACCACGACGCGAGTGTCGTGCGGTCGTCGTCATACCCTTGAGCCATGCCCCGCGAGCGCTTGGACGGTGTGCCGTCGTGAGGATCTTCGTGATCTACACCGCCGCCCGAGCCCTGTTGTTCGCGGTCGTCTTCGGGCTGCTCTGGCTGGTCTTCGCGCGCTGGCTCGACTGGAACTCCATCACCGCGCTGTGGACGGCCTTGATCGCCTTGGTCATCTCGTCAGTGCTCGCCTTGATCGCCCTGCGGTCGCTGCGTGACGACCTGGCGGTGGAGGTCGCGGCTCGGGCGGAGCGAGCGAAGGCGTCGTACGAGGCCCGACGCAAGGCCGAGGACTGACCGAGGCCGCTACGAGACGACGATCTCGTCGATCACGACCGCAGCCCGGGCGGGGTCGTAGCGCACAGCGCTCAGTCCGTCGCGCAGCAGGTACGACGTGGCTCCGCTCCACAAGGGCAGGAACGGCATGTCCTCGGCCACGGTCTCCGCGAGCTGTCCGATCAGCTCGTTGCTCGCGTCGAGATCGGTGTTCTGGCCCGCCTGTTCGAACAAGGACGTCACCTGGTCGGAGGTGTAGCCCGTGTAGTCGAGTGGTCCGAGCTCAGGGTCGAGATAGCTCGCGGCGACCGGCGCGTCCCCGATCCAAGACAGTCGGTACGGTCCGGGCGACCTGTCACTCGCGATGCGGTCGAAGTACGTGGTGCCGTCGACGCCCTGAAGGTTCACGTCCACGTCGAGGTACTCGCGCCACTGCGCGGCCATGGCCTGGGCCACGACCTTCTCCTGCGGCAGGTCCTTCGAGTACAGCAGTGTCAGCCGGTTCCCGAGCACCCCACCGGCGTCGTCCCAGAGCGCCCGAGCCTCGTCCGGGTCGAACCCGCAGACCGTGCACCGACCGCTCTCGTAACCCACGACGGCGCTCGACAAGACATCGTCGGCGGGGATGCGTCCGCCGGCGAAGAACTGGTTGGCGATGTTGTCCCGGTCCACCGCCAGCGAGAGGGCGCGGCGCACGTCCGGCTTGTGCAGACCGGGCACGTAGGTGGGTAGTCCCAACGTGACCAAGGTGCTGGTCGGTTCGACGAGGCGCTCGGGTCCGGCACTGCCGACGGCCGGGACTTCGACCGGGTCGACGTCGACCAGGTCGACCTCGCCCGATTGCCAGGCGGCGTACGCAGCGGCCGAGTCCGAGGAGGGCACGAAAGTCAGCTCGGTCACGTTCCCCGTGCGATCGCCGGCGTAGTCCTCGTTCGCCGTCAGCTCGAGGTTCGAACCGGCGGTGTACGGGGCCGCGAGCTCGTAGGGACCATTGCCGATCGGTTGGTCGGCGCAGGCCTCGGTCTGCTGTGCGCACTCCACGCTGAGGGGTTCGAAGCCAGCGATGTTGGCCAGCAGGTATGCCCACTGGACGCCAGAGCCGTTGAACCTGATCTCGATCGTCGTGGCGTCGAGCGCCTCCAGGCCGATCATGGTCTCGGCCGTGCCGCTCGACACGTCGGTCCATCCCTGCACCGGGGCGAAGTAGTACGCCAAGGTCGAGGCCTCGTCCGCCGCGGTGGCGTTCCAGCCCCGGACGTACGACGCCGCATCCACGGGTTCGCCGTTGTGGAAGGTGAGGTCGTCGCGGAGCGTCACCCGCAGCGTGTCGGCGGCCGTGATCTCGAGGCCGAAGGCGGCCTCGGGCACCAGCACGCCGGTGGTCCGGTCGATGGTGAACAGCGGGTCGTAGAGGGCCGACAGCACCTGGAGACACGAGTTCGAGTAGCAGGCCCCGCGCGTGAGGTCCGGCGGGGAGTCGAGCCCCATCACGAGGGACGCGTCGGCCGACGGGGCGTTCGTCGTCGGCGTCGGCGTGGGCGTGGGCGTGGTGGGGATCGTAGGGGTCGTCGCAGTGGTGGTCGTTGCGTTGTCGCCCTCCGCTGCGATGTCGGAGGCGCTCCCGCACGCCGCGGTCGTCAGGACCAGCGCCCCGACAGCGACCCACACGCGGATCCGCCTGCGGCACGGGCGCAGGCGTGGGGCGGGCACGATGGTCACCTTGTCACAGAGGCGGGTCTGAGACCCAGGCCGCGATGGCGTATCCAGCCAGGATCGCAACGGCGTACACCAGCTCGGTGAGGCCGGTTTCCTTGAGCACCGGGATGAGTGTCGGCCCCGCCGCGCCCCGTGCCACCCGCAGCACCGATCGCGTCGACAGCGGCAGCGCCGCGGCGGCGAGCAGCAACCAAGGATCGACGAGGACCGCGGCGACGCCGGCACAGACGTACGCGCCGACGTGGGTGCCGGTGAACAGCAGGCGGGTCGCGGGGTCGCCCAGCCTCACCGCCAGCGTTTGTTTTCCCGCCGCTGCGTCCGTGGGCAGGTCCCGCAGGTTGTTGGCGACCAGGATCGCGACCGCCAGCAGGCCGACGCCGGACGCGACCCACCCGACCCCGTCTGCGACGCGTTCGACCTGGACGTACGCCGTGCCGATGACAGCGACGAGCCCGAAGAACACGAAGACACTGATCTCGCCCAGACCGCGGTAGCCGTACGGCCGTGCGCCGCCGGTGTAGAACCACGCCGCCGTGAGGGCGGCAGCGCCGACCAGCACCAACCACCAGGCCGTCGCCAGAGCCAGCACGAGCCCGGCGCCGGCTGCGACGCCGAAGGCTGCGATCGCGGCGCGCTTGACATGTTCGGGCGCTGCGGCGCCGGAGCCGACCAGACGCATCGGGCCGACTCGTACCCCGACGGCATCGGTCCCGCGGACGCCGTCGGAGTAGTCGTTGGAGTAGTTGACGCCGATCTGGAGCGACAGCGAGACCAGCAGGCACAGCAGCGCCTTCCACCACACGAAGTCGTCGCCGTAGACGGCGACGCCGCACCCGGCGAGCACCGGAGAGACGGCGGCGGGCAGGGTGCGGGGACGGGCGCCCGCGACCCACTGGGTGCTGGTGGCCATGACGGCGGTCAGTCTCGCACCGCCGCACGAGTCGCTGGCAGCGGCTTCCGTAGGGTGTCCGGGTGACCTCGGCCTCGACCCGCGCGCTGTTGTCGGTGCCGGCCGACGTCGACGAGGTGACCCGGCTGGTCGAGACCGTCCTGAGCGCTGGACGCGCCGAGGAACGGCGCGGGCTGGTGGTGCAGACGTCGGGGTCGACCGGGGTCGCCAAGTCCGTGGTGCTGTCGGTGCGAGCGCTGCGCGCTTCGGCGCAAGCCACCGAAGATCGCCTCGGTGGTCCCGGTCAGTGGGTGCTCGCGTTGCCCGCTCAGTACGTCGCGGGTCTCCAGGTGATCGTGCGCTCGGCGCTGGCGGGTACGCCCGTCGTACACCTCGACCCCGGGGGTGGCCCACGTGCGGTGGTCGAGGCGGTCGAGCTGCTGGACTCCCCGCGCCGGTACCTCTCCGTCGTCCCAACCCAGCTGCATCGGTGGCTGGGCGGTGACGATCAGGAGGCCGCGGCGGCGTTGGCCGAGCTCGACGCCGTGCTGGTCGGTGGCGCGCCTGCGGGTTCCCGACTGCTGGCTCGCGCCAGGGCAGCGGGCCTGCGGGTGGTGACGACGTACGGGATGAGCGAGACCTGCGGCGGTTGTGTGTACGACGGCGTGCCTCTCGACGGTGTTGCCGTGGCGCTGGGCGCGAGCGGGCACCTTCGGCTCGCGGGGCCGGTGCTGTTCGACGGGTACGACGACCGGCCGGACTTGACGGCTCAGGTGTTGCGGGACGGGTGGCTGCATACGCCGGACCTGGGGGAGCTGGACGCCGACGGTCGGCTGGTCGTGCTCGGACGCGCTGACGACGTGGTGATGTCGGGTGGGGTGAACGTGCCGTTGCGCGCGGTCGAAGAGCGGCTCGCAGACCTCCCCGGCGTCGAGGACGTCGTGGTCGCAGCGCGGACCGATCCCGAGTGGGGGACTCGGGTGGTGGCGGTCGTGGTGAGCTCCTCACCCGCGGCTGTGCCCGAACTCGAGGCGGTGCGCGATCACGTCAGTGCCGTCCATCCACGGGCCTGGGCGCCGCGCGAGGTGCTTGCGGTCGACGCGCTGCCCCTGCTGTCGTCGGGGAAGGTGGACCGACGCCGCCTGGCCGAGCAGCTCGGGTTGCTGGCCCGCACCGGCGAGGCGACGTCGTGACCCTGCGGATCGACGTCTTCGCGATCGACATGGCCGTGCGGTTCCGTGGCGTCACCAGACGCGAGGGTGTCCTGATCCACGGGCCGGCGGGGGTAGGCGAGTTCAGCCCGTTCTGGGACTACGACGTGCCCGAGTCGGCGCCGTGGCTCGCGGCTGCGCTCGAGGCCGCCGACACCGATTTCCCTGCTCCCGTGCGTGAAACGGTTCCGGTCAACTGCACCGTACCGGCCGTCGACCCGACCCGCGCTCGGACGATCGTGACCGGCTCGCACGGGTGCCGTACGGCCAAGGTCAAGGTCGCCGAGCCCGGGCAGAGTCTCGACGACGACGTCGCTCGGGTGGCAGCGGTTCGTGCTGTGCTCGGGCCGACCGGAAAGGTGCGCGTCGACGCCAACGGCGGCTGGACCGTCGCACAGGCGCTGATGGCCGTCGCCGAATTGAGCAGTTTCGACCTCGAGTACGTCGAGCAGCCGGTCGCTTCGGTGGAAGATCTCGCCGTCGTACGGCGGCGGATCGACGTGCCGATCGCCGCGGACGAGTCGATCCGACGAGCCGCAGATCCCTTACGAGTCAAGGAAATCGGGGCAGCCGACATTGCCGTGCTCAAGGTCCAGCCATTAGGCGGGGTGCGGGCCTGCCTGGCCTTGGCGGAGCAGATCGACATGCCCGTGGTGGTGTCGAGCGCGCTGGAGACCTCGGTTGGCATTGCTGCCGGAGTTGCGCTGGCTGCGGCGTTGCCCGAGCTTCCGTACGCCTGTGGTCTCGCCACGACCTCGATGCTCACCGCCGACGTGACGCGTGAGGCCATGACACCCGTCGACGGAGCGTTGGCGGTGCGGCCGGTGGCGCCGGACTCGTCTCTGATCGACGCGGTGAGGCCCGACGCCGAGACCACGGCGCGCTGGAGCGAGCGCCTGGACGCCTGCCACGCGGTGCTTGCCGGGCAGCGGAAGGTGGCGCGGTGAGCACGTCGTCCGACGTCGCGCGCGCAGTGCTGGCCGGGCTGCAGCGCGGCGGGGTCACCGATGTGGTGCTTGCGCCCGGTTCACGGTCGGCACCACTGTCGTTGGCGCTGCATGCAGCCGACGCGGAGGGCCGGCTGCGCCTGCACGTACGCGTGGACGAGCGTACGGCCGGGTTCCTCGCGCTGGGGCTCGCCAAGGGCGGTCATCGGCCCAGCGCCGTCGTGACGACGTCGGGCACTGCGGTGGCGAACCTGCATCCCGCGGTGCTGGAGGCGGCGCACTCGGGGGAGCCGTTGATCGTGCTGTCGGCGGACCGTCCCGCCGAGCTTCGGGGGACCGGCGCCAACCAGACGAACCGATGGCAGTCCGGTCTGTTCGGTGGCGCCGCGGTGGCGGTCGACGTCTCGCCGGGTGAGGTGGACGCTGCGGTGTACGCGGTCGGCCACGCCGTACGACGGCGAGGTCCGAGTCAGGTCAATCTGCAGTTCGTGGAGCCTTTGTTGCCTGCCCACCCGGGCGCACCTGGGCTGGAGGCGTTGCCTCCGTCGGGACGGCACCGCACGCACGGATGGAGCGAGACCGATCCCGAGACGTTGGCGTCGGGTCCGCGAACGGTGATGGTGGCCGGCGATGACGCGGGGCCTCCTGCGCGGATGTTGGCGCAACGGGCGAACTGGCCGTTGCTGGCGGAGCCGACGTCTGGTGCACGTACCGGAACTCACGCCCTTCGCAGCTATCGGCTGCTGATCGACACAGAGTTGGGTCAAGAGATCGAGCGGGTGGTGGTCACCGGCCACCCGACCCTGTCGCGGCCGGTGACTCAGCTGCTGTCGAGGCACGACCTCGAGGTCGTGTCAGTACGTGGCCGGGCCGGGGTCGCCACCGACCCCGGTCGGGTCGCCCGAGTGCTCGACACGATGCCGACGGTCGGCGGACCGGACGACGAGCGCTGGGTGCAGCGATGGCGCGCCGCCGACCGGCGGACGTCGCAGGCACTAGACGACCTGGCCGCCGGTGGCGGGGACGCGCTGGTCCTTGCGGTCGCTGCCGAGGTTGGACTGGCGGTGCGCCCGGACGCCTTGCTCGTCGTCGGCTCGTCGCAGCCGATCCGCGACCTCGACCTGATGGGCCCGGTGTACGAGGCGGGGCAGCGTCGGCTCATCATCGGCAACCGCGGGCTCGCTGGAATCGATGGCACGCTGTCGACGGCGATCGGAGCCGCGCTCGCCCGGCGGTCGTCGCGGGCGTTGGCGTACGTCGGAGACCTGACGTTCCTGCACGACATGGGCGGGCTCGTCATCGGGGCGCGCGAGCCCCGACCGGACCTGACGATCGTGGTCGCCAACGACGACGGCGGGTCGATCTTCGCGAGCCTCGAGCAGGGGGCTGCGCCTTACACGGCCTCGTTCGAGCGTGTCTTCGGCACGCCGCACGGCGTCGATCTGGCGGCACTGTGTCGGTCGACCGCGACGCCGTACGATCGAGTCGATGACGTCGCGACGCTGCGGGAACTGTTGGCCCGCGAGGTCGATGGCATCCGCGTGATCGAGGTGCCTGTCCCGCGCGTCAACCGCCGCGTCCTGTCCGAACAGATCCGCGCTCTCGCCTGACGGGCTGTGTGCCATGATCGGCCTGACCTCCGCGTCGGCCTGGGCCACGCGTCCCGGAGCCAGGAGTCTGCCCATGTTGCGCGCCACGGTCGTTGCTTGCGCGTCGCTGGCAGCGCTGACCGTGATCGTCGGATGCGCATCTGCCACCGACGTACGCTCCGAGGCCGGCACAACCGCCAGCGGTCCTCGACCGGCTCCCGACTCGGACGAGACCACGCGCGTCGCCACGCGGCCGAGCGAATCAGCACCGTCCCCGGAGAACACGCCGACCGAGGCATCTCCTACCACCCCACCCCCTGACCGGCCGCGCAAACAGCTCCCGAACACCGTCGGCGCCCTGCCGTCGTTCCAGTTGCCGTCTCGAAACATCGGCTGTGTGATCGGGAAGGTGTACGTGCGCTGCGACATCGTCGACCGTCGCTATCGGGATCCGCGTCCGCCACCGAACTGTCGAGGTGACTACGGCTCGGCAGTCGGAGTCACCCGTAGGGGGATTGCGCGGTTCCTGTGTATCAGCGACACCGTGATCGACCGCTCCGCTCCCGTCCTGCAGTACCGGACGTCAACGGAGGTGGGTGACTTCGGCTGCACCAGTCGGCTGACGGGCGTGTACTGCTACCAGCTCGTCAACCGGCACGGCTTCCGGCTGTCCCAAGACGCGCCGTCGCTGTTCTGAGGTCGCCGACCATGACAATGCACGATCAGACCGGGCGCCGGGCCATGCACCGCCAGGACTTGGAGACCGCCCTGTTCGCGTTCTGCGGCATTGCGCAGGTGGCGTTCTTGCTGATGCTTCGCCACCTCTGGGGAAACGACCTCGACCTTCGGATCTGGGCGCCGGCCCTGAGCCTCCCGGCGTTCGTCGCTGCCGCCAGCGCGCTCACGGCGCATCTGCTCCGCAGGCGTGAGCTGGGTGTTGGGTTCGACGGGCAAGCCCTCGTCGTGGTCCTCGGTCTGGGTGCTCTCGTCGTCGGGCTGGGTCCGTGGCTCAACGGACGCCTCACGGCCCTGGTCGAGATGGCCATCGTCGGAGTCGCTCTGGGGCTGGCTGCTGCTGTCGGATGGCAGCTCCGCGAGCTCCGCAGATCCGCCCGCACCTAGTGCCCAGTGTTGGAAGTCTCCTCACGCTTGCCGCGCCCCAAGCGGCGCCTCGCTGCGTTGGAGTCGTCGCCGATCCAACACCGGGATCGGCCTCCTCCTCCGCCTGGCGAGGCATCCACCTGGACCACGGCAACCAGCAAAGGACTTCCAACACGGGGCACTAGTCCTTCGAAGAGCAGAGTTGGACGATCAGGTGGTGAGAGCGTCTCTGACCGGAACGAGCTTGGCCGCCGCCTCGGCGAGCTCAGCCTCAGGATCGGAGTCTGCGACGATGCCGCAACCCGCGAACAGCCGCACCCGCGACCCGTCGAACTCGGCCGACCGCAGCGCGATGCCCCACTCTCCGTCGCCGCGAGCGTCCATCCACCCGACCGGCCCGGCGTAGCGCCCGCGGTCCATGCCTTCGAGCTCCGCAATGGTCGCTACGGCGTCCTCGGTCGGGGTGCCGCCGACGGCTGCGCTGGGATGCAGCGCCGCGGCCAGTCCGAGCGAGCTGCATGGGTCGTCGAGGACACCGGTGACGTCGGTAGCCAGGTGCATGACGTTCGGCAGGTGCAGCACGAACGGCGACTCAGGCACGTTCATGCTCAAGCAGTACGGCGCCAACGCGTCGGCCACCGAGCGCACGGCCAGCTCGTGCTCCTCGAGGTCCTTCGACGAGCGAGCCAAGGTCCCCGCCAGGGCCAGGTCGTGGGCGTCGTCGCCGGTACGCCGGATGGTGCCGGCCAGCACTCTGCTGGTGACGAGCCCGCGCTCGCGCCGGACCAGCATCTCCGGCGTCGCACCGAACAAGCCGTCGACGTGGAACGTCCAGCA
>Ga0136617_10004868_pt1 | contig 12031 bp, 13 predicted proteins | sample AntDrymUQ3222106_2_FD_129672 | JGI IMG/M metagenome (GOLD analysis project Ga0136617, IMG submission 129672) | Polar desert sand microbial communities from Dry Valleys, Antarctica - metaG UQ322 (21.06) | ecosystem: Environmental > Terrestrial > Soil > Desert | place: Antarctica: Dry Valley...
AGCGGCCACGGAGGCGATCGCCGCCACCGCGCGCTCGTAGTGCTCGGGCCGCAGGCGGATGTGCGACTGCTGGCTCATCGAGCGGGCCGCGACGCCGATCGCCTCCACCGGCGGCGCCGCGTCGAGCACCGGCACGACCAGCAGCGGCTCGACGGCGATCCGCCATGGCCAGCGGGGATGGTCGACCGCGTAGGGGTCGCCGATCGCCTCGGCCAGCGCGAACACGCGCCGCCAGCCGGAGGCGTAGTAGACGAGCCAGTCGCCCGGCACGATGCGCGGGCGGCGCGGGAAGCCGGTGCGCCGCAGCAGCTCGGGCCGCGTCGCGAGCCAGTCCTCGCCGAGCGGCTGCGGGCCGCTGCCGATGGCCTTCAACCAGAATTGCACCAGGCGGAGTCTCCCCTGCCGCGCGCCGCGGTTCTTCGCGAACTCTTATCCCGGCCACCGCCCGCGCTTAGCGTCGCCGCCGAACGTGGGGACCATGAGAACCAGACGCATCGCCGCCGTGGCCGCCACCGGCCTGATCGCCGCCGCCGGGACCGGCGCCGCCGTGGCCGCCACCCGGTCCGACGAGCGGCGCGACCGGGAGCAGGCCGTGCTCGAGGACGCCGCCAAGCGCCTCGGCACCGACGCCGCCAAGCTCCGCTCCGCGCTGGGCGCCGCGCAGGACGCCCGGCTCGACGCCGAGGTCAAGGCCGGCCGCCTCACCCAGGCGCAGGCCGACGCCATCAAGCAGCGCCGGCGCGAGGCCGGCATCGTGCTCGGCGGCGGCCGCGGCGGGCACGGCCCCGGCTTCGGCCACCACCGCGGCGGCGGTCAGGGCCGCGGCGTGGTCGCCGACGCCGTGGCCGAGGCGCTCGGGCTCACGCGCGCCGAGCTGCGCGAGCGCCTGCGCGACGGCCAGTCGCTCCCGGACATCGCCAAGGCCGAGAGCACGGCCTTCGCCGACGTCGAGGCCGCGGCGCGCACGGCGCTGAAGGCCGAGCTCGACGCCGCCGTCAAGGCCGGCCGCCTGACGCAGGAGCGGGCCGACCGCATCCTGGACCGCGTGGTCGAGCGGCTCGAGGACTTCGGCCGCTTCCGGCCGCGCGGCTTCGGCCACCGCCCCTGAACCTAAAGGGGTCTGACCCCTTTAGGTTCAGGCGGCCAGCGGCTAGCGGCGGCGGCGGACCGTGATCGACACCTCGCGGCCCGTGTTGGAGACGAGGTCGCCCGCGGTCTCCACGAGGACGCGGAACGTGCCGCTGCGGCGCACGCGCACGCGCGTGGAGTACTCCGAGCTCACGCCGTCGCGCGCCCGGGCCGCGGTGCGCCCGCGGGTGAACCAGGTGCCGTCCTTGAGCTTGCGCTGGACGTAGACCGTCGCGCCGTTGCGAACCGGGCGGATGGTGCCGTAGAAGCGCACCCGGGCGCCGTAGGAGCGCCGGCGCTTGGACGTCCTGGTCCCGACCTGGACCGCCACGTTGAGCACGGCGATCGGGCTGACGACCTCCGGCCTGGCCTCCATGCGCACCTGGAACTGCGTGTTGAGCGCGACGCCGAGGACGTTGACGGCGAAGTTCCCCGCCGCGTCGGTGACCACGACGTTGCCGGCCGGCAGAAAGCCCTGCGTGTAGGGGAACGGGTTCGCGAGCAGCTGGACCTGGCGGTTGGCGTTGCCCGTGCCGCTCAGCGTGCCGGCCAGCGTGGTGGCCCCACCGGGGGCGATCGGGTTCGGGTTGGCCGCCAGCGTGACGCCAAGCGGCGCCCGGCGCGTCCGGAAGACGCGGTCCTTGCCCTTGGTGGTGCCCTTGGCGTTGGTCGCCACCAGGCGGTAGTGGTACGTGGTCGCCGGCGCCAGGGCGCCCACCGGCAGCGCCACCGGCCGGCGGGTCGTCCCGTTGCCGATCGGCGTCGACGCCGTGTTGGCGCCGTAGGCGCTGGTGAGGCCGTACTGGAAGAAGTAGGTGGTCTGGGCCCCGCCGGCGTCCACCCCGCCGGTCAGCGTCGCCACGTCGATGCCGACGTTCGCCGCCCCTCCCGTGGTGACGATCGGCCGCGTCGCGGCACTTGCCGCGGCTGGCGCGAGCAGCCCTGCGAGCAGCCCGGCGCACAACAGCATCCCTCGAAGCATCGTCCCTCCCTGTCGGAAATCCCTGGTGCTGCCCGCAACACGCGCCGCCCGCGAAGGGTGCGCCCATCGCGGAGTTGTACCGGGCGGTCAGTGCACGGACTGCACGAATCGGCCCGGCCTGCCGATACTCCACGAGTCCGCATGCCCCGGCTCCGCTCCCGTCCCTCCAGCCGGCCGCGCGGCGCGCTGCCTCGCTTCCGCGGGGCGTTCGGCCGCCGCGAAGCCGAGCGCCTGCTCTGGCGCGCCGGCTTCGGACCGCGCCCGGGCCAGGTCCGGCGCTTCGCCCGCATGGGCCTCGACGACGCCGTCGACGCGCTGGTGCACCCCCGCTCGCAGGGCCTGACGGGGCCGGCACCGGCCGTCGACGGCCGCGGCCTCGCACCGCGCGACGTATGGGGCCACGACGTGCTCTGGTGGCTGGACCGCATGGTCCGCGCCGAGGCGCCGCTGGTCGAGCGGATGACGCTGGTGTGGCACGACTGGTTCGCGACCAGCCGCGAGGCCGTCGACACCGGCCTGATGCTCGCGCAGAACCAGCTGCTGCGCCGTCACGCGCTGGGGAACTTCGGCGCGCTGGTCCGCGACATCACGTCAGACCCGGCCATGCTCGTGTGGCTCAACGGGATCGACTCCACCCGCGAGGAGCCCAACGAGAACTACGCGCGCGAGCTGCAGGAGCTGTTCTGCCTGGGCGCCGGTCGCGGCTACACCGAGCGCGACGTGCGCGAGCTGGCACGGGCCTTGAGCGGCTGGCGCGCCGACTGGCGCGAGGGCGTTGGAATGGTGGACTTCCGGCTGGACCGCGAGCGCCAGGACCGCGGGCGCAAGCGCGTCTACGGCCGGCGCGGGCGCTTCGACTGGCGCGACGCCGCCCGCCTGCCGGTCGAGCATCCGCAGCACCCGCGCTTCTTCGTGACCAAGCTGTGGAGCTACTTCGTGCCGACGCCGGTCCCGCCCGGCACGCGCGCCGCGCTGATGCGGCTCTACCGCCGCCACGACCACGACGTGCGCCCGGTGCTGGCGGCCATCCTGCGCCACCCGGCGCTCTACACCGGCCCGCGCATGGTCAAGCCGCCCGCCGTCTACACCGCCGGGCTGTTGCGGGCCCTGGGCAAGGGGATCGACACCGACGCATGGGCCTGGCTGGGCGACATGGCCGGCCAGCGCCTGTTCGCGCCGCCCAGCGTCGCCGGCTGGGACGACACGCGCTGGCTGGACACCGGCACCTGGCGCGGACGCTGGCTGTCGGCCAACCACGTGCTCGAGGGTCGCTCGCTCGATCCCGACCCGGACAAGACGCGCTACCCGACGCTCGACCAGGAGAGCCCGAAGCGGGCGGTGGCCCGCGCGCACGCGTTCTGGGGCCGGCCCGCGCTCACCGGCACCACGCGTGCCGAGCTGCTCGCCTTCGCGCGCCGCGCCGACGCCGCGGGGCCGGAGCCGTGGCAGCGCGCGTCGTTCTCGATCCTGCGCCAGAACGCGCTGCGCATGCTGATCGCCACCTCGCCCGAGCTGCACACGAGCTGATGGCCCACCACTGCCGCGACTTCTCCCGCACCGAGCGCCTGCGCGCGGCGGTGGCCGGCGCGGGCCTGCCCGCGGTCGAGGCCGGCACGCCCGCGCCCGCCGGCACGGGCCTCTCGCGGCGCGCGTTCCTGCTGCGCTCGGCCGGCCTCGCGCTCTCGGTCTACGGCGCGGGGAAGCTGTCGGGCGCCGCCGTCGAGGAGGCCGTCGCCGCCCAGGCCGCCGGCCCGGGCGCCCCCGTGATCGTGCAGGTGTTCCTCGCGGGCGGCGTGGACTCGGTCTCCTTCCTCGCCCCCACCGAGGACGACGCCTACCGCCGGCTGCGGCCCCGGCTGGCCCTGCCGCCCGGGAGCGGGACACCGTTCACCGAGGACCCGCGCCTGCGCTGGCACCCGTCGGCGGCGGCGATCGCGGACCTGCACGGCGAGGGCAAGGTCTCGGTCCTGCCCGCCGTCGGCTACGCACAGCCCGACCAGTCGCACTTCGTCTCGCGCCACTACTACGAGGTCGGGGGCCTGGAGGCCAAGCTCTCCACGGGCTGGCTCGGGCGCTACCTGGACCGGGTGGGGACGCCGGAGAACCCGCTGCAGGGCCTGGCCCTGGACAACTCGCTCGCGCCGGCGCTGGCCTCCGCACGCGTGCCGGTGGCGGCCGTCGCGTCCCCGGCCGAGTACGACTTCTGGGCGCGCGACGTGTGGGGCGACGTCGAGGCGCTGATGCTCGAGACCTCGGCCCGGATCGGCGGTGGCCACGCGCGCTCGGATCGCGCCCTGCGCCAGGCCGGGCGCGCCGCGCTCCAGGCCGGCCGGCTGCGCACGCAGCTCGCGCCCTTCCGGCCCGCCGACGACGCCCCGGCGTTCTCCAGCCCCGTCGCCTACCCCACCTCGGAGGAGTACGGCGAGTTCCCCCAGCGCCTCGCCGCGCTCGCCGCCATGCTCTCCGCCGGGCTGCCGCTGCGCTGCGTGACCATCACCGCGCCGGGCGACTACGACACGCACGCCAACCAGCAGGAGGTGCTCGCCGGCCCGCTCAAGCTCACGTGCGACGCCCTCGCCGCCTTCCAGCGCGACCTCGAGGCGCGCGGGCTGGCCGACCGCGTGCTGCTGCACGTGTGGTCGGAGTTCGGGCGCCGGGCGGAGGAGAACTCCGAGGGGACCGACCACGGCGCGGCCGGCCTCGGGCTGGTGATCGGCGCGCGCGCGGCGGGCGCGATGGTCGGTGAGTTCCCCGGCCTCGCCCAGCTGGACGCCGACGGCAACCTGCGCGCCACGTCGGACTTCCGCGGCGTCTACGCGAGCCTGCTCGAGCAGTGGCTCGGCACCGCCGCGGACGGGATCATCCCGGACGCCGGCCGGCTGGCGCGACCTCGGCTCGTCAGGTGAAGCCGCTCGCCCTGCTCGCCGCGCTCGCGTTCACGGCGCCGGCCGCGGCGGCCCCTGCGGACCGCATGCTGGTCACGGCCGACGAGTGGCACCTCGTCCTCTCCCGCCAGGCCGTCTCGCCCGGGCGCGTGCAGCTGCAGCTGCACAACGCCGGGGAGGACGGCCACGACCTCGCCGCGCGGCGGCTGGACCGCCGCGGGCACGGCAGTGGGCGCACCCTGCGGATCGGCGAGGTCGCGCCCGGCGGGCTGGCCGAGGCCACCTGGCGCCTGCGCCGCGGGCGCTACCGCCTCTGGTGCACGCTGCGCGGCCACAAGCGCGCCGGCATGCGCGCCACCCTGCGCGTCAGACGCTGAGCGGGGCCGCCGGCCACACGCGCGGCAGCTCGCGCCGGTCCCCGGCGCGGTCGCGCAGCTGCCGCACGCGGGCGTGCAGCAGCAGCAGCATCTCGCTGGTGGGACGGAAGGGGTCGGCCACGGCCTGTCCGTCGTCGAGCGAGACCGCCGCCCACGGCGTCCCTTCCACCTCGGCGAGGAGCACCACGCCGCGTGGCGCCCGCCGCGAGTCCAGCTTGGCCAGCCGCTCCAATGCGGCGGCATCGTCCTCGCGCGCGTAGCGCAGGGTGATTGGCCCGGTCAGCTCAAGGTTCTTGGTGGGGCCCAGCAGGGCGCGCATCCGCTTCATGGTTCGCCTCCGGTCGCATCGCATCACGTGTCCCATTGTCGGACGTGGGGATGCGTCCGACATCGGGCGGATGCCCCTCATGCGGGAGCGGCGGCACTTACCCGCCGCCCCCTCGGCCTCAGGCGCCCAGCGGCGTGAGCTCCATGACCTGATCGGCCTTCGAGAACGTGTGCAGCTCCGAGCACTTCGGGCAGTGGCGCGTGATCCGGACCTCGTCGTGCGCGGCGGTCCAGTCGTCGACGGCCATGTTCAGCAGCGGGTCGCCGGTCGTCGGGCATTCGCACATCATGCGGATCATCGGGCTGGCAGCTCCTCGGGTCGTGAACCAGGTAGCCTCGCGAGCGACCCGCGGCCCCACCATGGCCCTGCGGGCCGAGTCGCAGGCCGCGGCGTTGTCCATTCGGGCCAGCGTGGTCACGCCTCCTTCACCTTCGCCGCCCCGCCGACCGACTACAACCGTTGCATGATCCGCCTCCTCGCGCTCCTCGCCGCGGCTGCCCTCGCCGGCCTGCTCGCCATCGTGCCCCCCGCCCAGGCTCACCCGCACCACGACGCCGGCGAGCCGCTCGTGATCGGTCACCGCGGCGCGTCGGGCTACCGGCCCGAGCACACGCTCGCGGCCTACGAGCTGGCGGCGCGGCAGGGGGCGGACTACATCGAGCCCGACCTCGTGATCACCTCCGACGGGGTGCTGGTCGCCCGCCACGAGCCGGAGATCGGCGGCACCACCGACGTGGCGGACCGCCCCGAGTTCGCCGCCCGCAAGACCACCAAGCTGCTCGACGGCGTGGCGACCACCGGCTGGTTCGCCGAGGACTTCACGCTGGCCGAGCTCAAGACGCTGCGGGCGAAGGAGCGGATCCCGCTGCTGCGCCCCGCCAACACCGCCTACGACGGGCTCTACCCGGTGCCGACCTTCCAGGAGGTCATCACGCTCGCCGAGCGGCTCTCGCGCAAGCTGGGCCGGCGGATCGGGATCTACCCGGAGACCAAGCACCCGACGTACTTCCGCGAGCAGGGGCTGGCGCTCGAGCCGCGGCTCGTGCGCACGCTGGTCCGCAACGACCTCAACCGGCGCCGCGCGCGCGTCTTCGTGCAGTCGTTCGAGACGACGAACCTGGAGCGCTTGCACCGCCGGCTGCGCGTGCCGCTGGTCCAGCTCCTGGGGGCCCGCACCGCGCGCCCCTACGACCTCGTCGTGGCGGGCGACCCGCGCACCTACGCCGACCTCGCCACGCCCACCGGGCTGGCCGGCATCGCGGAGTACGCCGACGGCGTCGGGCCCGCCAAGGAGTACATCGTCCCGCGCGACGCCGACGGCCGCTCGCTGGCGCCGACCTCGTTCGTCGACGACGCGCACGCCGCCGGCCTGCTGGTGCACCCGTACACCTTCCGGGCGGAGAACTCCTTCCTCCCGCTCGAGTTGCGCTCGTCGGCTGATCCGGCCGCCTACGGAGACTTCGCCGCCGAGCTGCGCCAGTTCTTCGCGCTCGGCGTCGACGGGCTGTTCACGGACCAGCCCGACCTCGCCGTCGCCGCTCGCCGCTGACCGGGACGGGGCCCTGCCCGTGTAGTCGGCGCGTCAGCCGTCCGGCTGAACGCGCGCGGCGAGCGTGCGCAGGGACTCGCGCAGCCGTTCCAGCTCGTCCAGGTCCAACCCGGTCGACGCGGCGATCACGGGCGGGATCGCGGCAGCCTGCTCGCGCAGTGCCATCCCCGCCTCGGTCGGCGTCACGACCACGGAGCGCTCGTCGAGCGCGCTGCGCTCGCGCAAGACCAGCCCGGCGGCCTCCAGGCGCTTGAGCAGCGGCGAGAGCGTGCCCGAGTCCAGCTGCAGCTCGGCCCCGAGCCCGCGCACGCTGAGCGGCCCGTGCTGCCACAGCGCGAGCATCACCAGGTATTGCGGATACGTCAGCGCGAGCTCGTCGAGCAGCGGCCGGTAGCGCGCCGTGACGGCTCGCGACGCGGCGTAGAGCGCAAAGCACAGCTGCTCGTCCAGGCCCAGCCCGATCGTCTGATCGCCGCGCATCCGCCGCATCCTACGAACTCTTCACACGCGGGCGTGAAGGCCGAGTAGCCTCGTGACGTCCACCGGGAAACGAGCGGCGAGGGAGTGCGGCTGATGAGGATGCGTCGAGCGCTGGGTGTGTTGTGCGGGCTGGCGGTGCTCGCGCCGGCGAGCGCGCAGGCGACGTCCCGCGAGCCGGCGACGCCGCTCGTGATCGGGCACCGCGGGGCGAGCGGATACCTGCCCGAGCACACCCTGCCCTCCTACGCCCTGGCGGCGAAGCTGGGCGCCGACTACGTCGAGCCCGATCTCGTGGCCACCAAGGACGGGCACCTGGTCGCCCGCCACGAGCCCAACATCACCAGCACCACCGACGTGAAGTCCCGGCCGGAGTTCGCCGACCGCGAGCGCACGATGGTGGTCGACGGCGTGGAGGAGAAGGGCTGGTTCGCCTCGGACTTCACGCTCGCCGAGATCCGCACCCTGCGCGCCGTCCAGCCGATGGCCGATCGCCCGCAGCAGTTCAACGGGCGCTTCAGGATCCCCACCTTCGAGGAGGTCATCGCCCTGGCCAAGCGCAAGAGCGTGGGCATCTACCCGGAGACCAAGCACCCGACCTACCACCAGCGGCTCGGGCTGGCCCTCGAGCACCGCCTCGTCCGCGCGCTGCGCCGGGCCGGCTGGAACGGGCGCCGTGCGCCCGTGTTCATCCAGTCCTTCGAGCAGGCCAACCTGAAGCTGCTGAACACGCTCACGCGGGTCAAGCTCGTCCAGCTCATCGACGCCAACGACGTCAACCCCGACGGCACGCTGGACTACACGCCGCCGTACGACCGCCCGTACGACTGGACGGCGTCGGGCGACCCGGAGCTGCTCGCGCGCACGTTCGGCTTCTTCACCACCGACGAGGGCTTGGACGAGGTGGCGAGTTACGCCGACGGCATCGGCCCGTGGAAGCCGTACATCCAGGCCCACGACGCCGCGGGTCAGTTCCTGCCGCCGACCACGCTGATCGACCGAGCACACGCGCGCGGGCTGCTCGTGCACCCGTACACGTTCCGCAACGAGCAGAGCCGGCTCGCCGCCGTCTACGCCGGCAATCCGGTCAACGAGTACCTGCGCTTCTACGCGCTGGGCGTCGACGGGCTGTTCTCGGACTTCCCCGACACGGCCGTGGCGTCGCGCGAGCTCTTCCGGCTCACGCTGGGGCCGGGCGAGTATCAGTGACGTCGTCCGGAGGTCCGAGCTTGCGAGGACCGGAGGCCGAAACCCCGTAACCGGGACAGCGGCGGCAGCAGCAGGCGCTGGAGCGGCTCCGGGGGCATGGGCGGGAAGCCCAGCACGACCATCTCCCGGTGCCGCTCGACCAGCGCCGCCATCTGCAGCGCGGCGTCGAACCCGCGCGGCAGCCCGCGTGCGGTGAAGCGCCCGGCCCGGCTGAGCGCCGCCACCTCGGTGAGGAACGCCTGCAGCGAGGAGGGCGGGCGCGCGTCGGCCCGCACCTCGACCCGGACGTCGCCGCGGTTGCGGAACGCGTGCCGGGTGCCGGGCGAGACGACGACCGTCTCGCCGGGCCCCGCCTCGCTCCACGTGCGGCCGGCCAGCAGCTCGAGCCGGCCTGCGAGGACGGTGAAGCGCTCCTCCATCGCAGGATGCACGTGCGGCGTCACGCCGCCGCCCGGCTCCACCTGCATGTGGACGTGGAGCACCTCGCCGCGGTCGGGGTCGGCGCTGCGCGTGAAGCGGTAGCGCTGGCGCAGAACGGGGTCCTCGATCCAGGCCTCTGACATGGCGTCGCTTCCTCCTCGTAACCTAATGGAGGTTCGGTATGAGCGTACCTAACGAGCATTAGGTTGTCCAGGCGGCTGCCCGCGAGCGAGCGCCGCGCGGTGATCGCGGCGGCGGCGATGGAGGTCTTCGCCCGTTCCGGCTACGACCGCGCGACGATCGAGGCGATCGCCGGCCGCGCGGGCGTGTCGGCCCCGGTGGTCTACGACCACTTCGCTTCGAAGCACGACCTCTTCGTGCAGGGGCTCGAGCGCACGCGCGACGAGCTGCTGACCGTCTGGCGCACGCACCTCGCCGGGGATGCGCCGGCGTCAGAGCGCGTCCCGGCCGCGATCGACGCCTGGGCGGCCTACGTCGAGGCGCACCCGTTCGCCGCGCGCGTCTTCTTCCGCGAGCCGTCGGGCGACGAGCACGTCCGGGCGGCCCACGCCACGGTGCGCGCAGAGGCCCAGCAGGCGCTCGGCGCGATCCTCGGGCGCGAGCCGGGCTCGGAGCGGATCGCCGGCGCCGATCCGGAGGCGCTCCAGATGGCGGCGGAGATCATCCGCTCGGGCCTCGGCGGCCTGGCGGTGTGGTGGAGCGAGCACCCGCACGTCCCGCGCGCGCAGGTGGTCGCCGCGGCGGTCAACGTGATCTGGATCGGGCTGGAGCGGGTGACCGGCGAGCAGGTCGACGGCGGGAACGCAGCCAGGCGGTGAGCTCGTCGGCGGGCAGCGGGCGGCTGAGGTGGTAGCCCTGGGCAGCGTGGCACCCGAAGGCGGCCAGTTGCTCCCAGTGCGCCCGGGTCTCGACGCCTTCGGCCACCACGCGCAAGCCGAGGCTGCGCGCCAGGTCGACCGTGGAGCGAACGATGGTGGCGTCCTCGTGGTTCGCGGTCATGTCCATGACGAAGGATCTGTCGATCTTGAGCTCCGTGACCGGGAGCCGCTTGAGCTGGGCCAGCGACGAGTAGCCGGTGCCGAAGTCGTCGAGCGCGAAGCTGATCCCCATCTCGCTCAGGCGTGCCAGCGTGTCCAGCGCGCGGCCGGGATCGAGCATGACCGTGTTCTCGGTCACCTCCAGCTGGAGCGAGCCGGCCGGGACCTGCCACTCCGCCAGCAGTGCAGCGACATCGCTCGCGAACCGCAGGTCCAGGAGATTGGCCGGGAAGAGGTTGACGGCGACGGGGAGCTCGATCCCGGCGTGTCGCCAAGCTCGTTGCTGGCGCAGCGCCAGCCCAAGGACATGCAGGGTGAGACGGCGCACGAGGCCGTGCTGCTCGGCCAGGGCGATGAAGGCGTCCGGATAGAGCAGACCGCGCGCGGGGTGCTCCCAGCGTACGAGCGCCTCGAGTCCGCAGATGGTGTCCGTCGCCAGGTCGGCCTTGGGCTGGAAGTGCAGCACGAGCTCGTCGCCGGCGATGGCGCCGCGCAGCTCACCGGCCAGCGTCAGCCGGTCGCGGCTGGGCTGGTTGTCCACGGGGACGTAGAGCTCCGCCCCGCCGCCCCGGCGTTTGGCCCGGTACATCGCCATGTCGGCGTAGCGCAGCAGCTCGGTACGGGTCTCCGCCTGCCCGGGGAAGGTGGCCACCCCGATGCTGCCGCCGAGCTGGGCCACGATCCCCTCCACCGAGACCGGCTGCTCGAGTGCGTCCAGGACGCGCCCGGCGGCGGCGAGCGTCGCGTCGCCGTCCGCGTGCAGGATGGCGACGAACTCGTCGCCGCCGAGCCGCGCGAGCGTGGCCTCGGGCAGGGTGCGTCGCAGACGCGCGCCGATGTCGCCCAACACCTCGTCCCCGGCGTGATGGCCGAACGTGTCGTTGATCTCCTTGAAGCGGTCGAGATCGAGCAGCATCAGCCCCAGCGGGCGCATCTGTGCCCGCGCCGCATCAAGGGCCTGCTCGACCTGGTCGTGGAAGCCGCGGCGATTCAGCAGGCCCGTGAGCTCGTCGGTGCGCGCCTCCTGGCGCACCTGCAGGAGCTGCTCGTTCGCATACCAGGAAACCAGGTTGGCCGCACATGCGGCGAGGACGAACGCGGCGTGCACGAGCGCCCACAGCCAGGGGTCCTCGACACCGCCCGCGTGGTTGAAGACGGAGGTCGGGTCGATCGCCCCGAGCACCCCGTGATGCACGACCACATAGCCGATCGCCAGCAGGAACGGCAGCCAGTCCTGGTAGAGCATCAGCAGCGCGAGGACGACGAAGAAGCTGAAGTGCGCCTCGATCCGTCCGTCCCAGAGATGCACGAGCAGCGCGGAGCAGGTGATCAGGCCGAACGACGCGGCGGTCGCCCGCGCCCTGCGCCCGAGCCATGGCAGACATGCCGCGCCGGCCAGCGCGACCAGCGGGACGGTCTCGAGCGCCTGTGTCCGAGACCCTTGCCGCGCAGCACGCCGAAGGCGGCCAGCGCGGGCACCAGACTCCACAACAGGACGACGATCCCCCGATGACGCCGGCGCCAGACCCAATCGGGCAGCAGGCGCCCCTGTGGCAACGCGTCGCGCAGCCGCCCCACGGCCCGCCTGTGCTCAGATGCGCCCACCATCTCTGATTCG
>Ga0136617_10004869_pt1 | contig 12030 bp, 7 predicted proteins | sample AntDrymUQ3222106_2_FD_129672 | JGI IMG/M metagenome (GOLD analysis project Ga0136617, IMG submission 129672) | Polar desert sand microbial communities from Dry Valleys, Antarctica - metaG UQ322 (21.06) | ecosystem: Environmental > Terrestrial > Soil > Desert | place: Antarctica: Dry Valley...
AAGAATTTTTTCAAGTGCTGCAAGACAATCTTGAATCCGTTCGATTTGAGATTGAACACATTTTGGCTGACGGCGATTTTGCCGTTGCCACCGGAGAATTGGCTTCGCGGATGTTGAGTACGGGAGTAGTTTTCGAGTCAACTTTTTCGGCGCATTTTACCGTCCGGGAAAATCAGATCATCCGCTATCGGTTTCTGGAAGACAGCGACGGTTTAGTCAAGGCCTTAACCAAATAATTCCAGTTTAAATTTACAGGGAGAAAACAATAACAATGAAAGCAGTAATAATTAATGAATACGGTGATGAAAGCGTTCTGAATTACACCGATGTCGAGCGTCCCGCGCCGAAAGCGGACGAAGTTTTGGTGAAGGTTCACGCTTCGGCGGTCAATCCGGTTGATTGGAAAATCCGCGATGGCTTGGGAGAGATGTTCAAGCTACAACTTCCTATCATTCTCGGTTGCGAAATTGCCGGAACAATCGAAGAAGTCGGTAGCGATGTCAAAGATTTCAAACGGGGCGATGGGGTCTATGGTTACATCGGCTCACACAGTGGCGGTTATGCCCAATACACGATTGCCAAAGCGGATGAAATTGCGCTGAAGCCGGAACGCCTCGACTTTGAGAACGCGGCGGCGATTGCGGTCGGCGCGTTGACTTCGTGGCAAGCGATGTTTGATCAAGCGAAGCTCCAACGCGGGCAAAGAATTCTGATCACGGGCGCGTCGGGCGGAGTCGGTTCGATAGCTGTCCAACTTGCCAAAGCAAAAGGTGCGTTCGTCACGGGTACGGCTTCGGGCAAAAACGAGGAATTCGTCAGAAGTCTGGGCGCGGACGAATTTATTGATTACACGGAGCAGAAGTTTGAAGAACTCGTCAAAGAGGTTGATGTCGTGTTCGATACGGTCGGCGGCGACACTTTAGAACGGGCATTCCAGACTCTGAAAAAAGGCGGCTTTCTGGTAACAACAGTACAACCTCCGTCCGAAGAAAAAGCGAAGGAATTCGGCGTCAAAGCCGCGATGATCGAAGCCCAGCCGAGTGCGAAGCAGTTAGCCGAAATCAACCGCTTGATTGACGATAGCAAAGTGAAAACGCATGTCGCCACGGTGCTGCCGCTCGCGGAAGTGAAAAAGGCACATCAACTTTCCGAAAGTGGGCGCACGCGCGGCAAAATCGTTTTGCAGGTCAGCGCATAGTTGGGCAGCTTACGCTTCTCCATAGATTGCTATCGGATCACACAGCTATCACGTATATTCAAGTGCCATGACTCTCCAACGAATCTTACTAACGGGAGCGGCAGGAAGAATCGGCACTGCTTTTTACCAGACCTGTGGCGCGAATTACCATGTTCGATTAGCTGATCGTGTTGTCGAGCCACTTGTCGGCAACTTGGTTTCAGATGATGTTGTACAGTTCGATGTCGCTGATCTCGACGACTGCTACCGTGTCTGCCAAGACATTGACACAGTCGTTCACTTAGCAGGCGATGCTTCGCCAGATGCGGATTTTTATCATTCGCTTTTGGAAAGCAACATCAAGGGCGCTTACAACATCTTTTGCGCGGCGAAAGATCAAGGATGTCGCAGAGTAGTTTTTGCGAGTAGAGCGCAGGCGGTTGAAGGCTATCCGCTAGAAGTCCAAGTCCGAGCCGACATGCCTGTGCGACCCAAGAACATGTATGGCGTAACCAAATGCTTTGGGGAAGCCTTGGCTTCATATTTCGCCTTCACCAAAGGTTTATCCAGCATCGCAGTGAGGATCGGCAATCTTGCTGAGTTTGAAGCAGGACAAGATCATACGGCGCGAGACATCAGCGCGTTCATCAGCGAAAGAGACCTTGTTCATTTGTTAGTGCAATGTGTCGAAACGCCGGACATTCAGTTTGCGATTGTGCATGGAGTGTCAAACAATCGTTTCAAGAGGCTGGACTTGGTTACTACGCGGCAACAGCTTGGGTATGCTCCGCAAGATGATGGCTTCGCTGTGCTGCAAATTGGGTTACACGACTAGACATTTGTGAACAGAGCGAAGGCGACTCGTTTCGTCGTGGGGTGCCGCTCCCGACCAAAAATCTAAATTGGCATTCCATTTTGCGACCACTTTACGGCGGAGTTTATTTTGCCAATGGCAGATTGACGAAAGAAAGTGGCGAGAAACTCCTAGCGGGAAACGGTGCGGACGCGATTGTTTACGGCATGAAGTTTTTGGCAAATCCAGATTTGCCGGAGCGATTCAGCAGGAACGCCGAATTGAACGTGCCTGACCATCCAACCTTTCACACACTGGGTGAGCGTGGCTACATCGACTACTAGACGCTTGAACACGCGGCTGCGGTGTGAAAGTCTGCACACAGCAGTAGACAAGAACGATGAGAATTTTCTTAACGGGTGCGACCGGCTACATCGGCTCGGTCGTGATGGGAAAAACCTCGCTTGTGGATGACATCGAAAACGGGTCATACCGCAATTCAATTTCTTAAACGAAGCAGGAGACAAAATGAGCGACCAAAAGGTGTGGTTTATCACGGGCAGTTCCACGGGCTTCGGGCGCGAGCTGGCGGAAGAAGTTTTGGCGCAAGGTTACAAGGTCGTGGCAACGGCGCGCAAGCCGGAGACATTGAGTGCCTTGGTCAAGAAGTATCCGCAGACGGCGCGCGGCGCGCGTCTCGATGTCACAAACAAGGACGAAGCGCACAGGGCAATTGAAGAAGCCGTCGAAGAGTTCGGGCGCATTGACGTGCTGGTAAATAACGCGGGGTACGGTTTGATGGGCGCGCTTGAAGAACCGACAGACGAGCAGATTCGCCAGCAATTTGAGACCAATATCTTCGGCGCACTCAACGTCATGCGCGCCGTGTTGCCGCAGATGAGAAAGCAGCAGAGCGGGCATATCTTGAACATCTCGTCGGTCGGCGGCTTCATCGCTTTTCCTGCGACGGGGTATTACTCCGCGAGCAAGTTCGCGCTCGAAGCCTTGTCGCAGGCTCTCGCGGGAGAAGCCGCCCATCACGGTATCCGTGTCACCATTGTCCAGCCGGGCGCGTTCCGCACCGACTTCAACGGGCGCTCACTACATCTACCGGAGACACGCATGACAGAGTATCCGGCAACCGATGAGTTCGTTAGCTGGCTGAAGGAGATGGACGGCAAGCAGCCGGGCGACCCGCGCAAAGCGGCGCAAGCGATGATCAAGGTTGTCGAATCTGAAAACCCGCCGCTCAGACTGCCGCTCGGCGAAGACTCGGTGACAGCGATTGAAGCGGAACTCGAAGCTGTCAAAAAGGACATCGCGCCGTGGCGCGAAGTCGGCATTGATACGGCTTACGCAGGTGCGACCTTCGGCGCGATTGGCGGTAAGTAAAGCAATGCAGTTCTGGTTCGAGGCGCTGGACCCTATGATTAAACCTGTCGAGGTGAGGAATGCAAACAGAGTGGCAGCGAGGTGAGTACACCGTCAGCACCGAACCAGATCGGATTGACCTCGTAGCAGTGCATGGGTTCTTGCAAACGTCATATTGGGCAAAGAACATCCCCTTCGAGGTCGTGCGACGATCCGTCGAACACTCGCTCTGCTTCGGTCTGTACAAAGACAAGACTCAGGTCGGATTCGCGCGCGTCATCACGGATCATGCAACGTTCGCCTACCTCGCCGATGTGTTCGTTGTCGAGGAACACAGAGGGCGCGGCTTATGCAAGTGGCTCATGGAGATCATCGTCTCGCATCCAGAGCTACAAGGCTTGCGAAGATGGATGCTGGCGACGCGCGATGCCCATGAACTCTACCGCAAATTCGGCTTCACGGAACTGGGTAGTCCTGCGCTCTTCATGGAACGTCTCGTGCCGAACATCTATGTGGACAATAAAAACACACGCGAGAGTAAGACAGTAGAGAGTTTATGATCCTGTTCAGCTAAAGCCACAGGCGGTACTAAATTTCACCGCAAAGGTGACGCTGTCTCTCGTAGGCGGAAAACTTCTCAATCGCGTAGCGGAGCATCACGCGCGGCATCTGTCGGTAGTACACTGGGAGCACTGATGGTATCCATATTTGGGGTGCCAACATCCGCTGTGCGAAAATTTACTCTAACCATCCTCCAAGCAGTCCTCTTGGAGTAAGAAATCACACGAAAACTGTCCTAACCAATTTTTCTCACAGACACTGCATACGAATTCATTAAACGCTTCCAACACCGATAGCCACGCTATCAGCACAAAGACATGGGTTCCAGACCATCTCTGTGTCCGCCGGCTCGTCAGCAAGCAGTACAAGCAACTGTCTTACCTATAAGCGAGCAACAGCAGCGAACCAGCGGCGTGGCATCAAGCGAGTGGGCAGAAGTGGCGGTTTCATAAACGGGGCATGGATTAAAGTCACCGGCGATCAGGCGCACATTAACCTTGTGAGCCGCCAAAATCTTTTCGGGGCGAGCAGGTTGAGTTGGTACGATAATTATGAGCAGGAGGTCACGGTGTGAGGAAGGCTGAAACATTATGCTGTTTGACGTTGGCAGGGTGCTTGATGATCATTCTTATGTCAGCCGCTGAGGGCCAGCCCGCTACCCATGAGGCCGACAACTTCGCGCGGGCTTACGGAGAGTTTAAGAAGAATTACCAAGATGAGTTGCGCCGGCCGGGCGTCGTCGGCAGCAGTCTTTTCTTCATCCGGGACAACCAAGTCATCGCCAAAGATTTCTACGGGCTGGCGGATGCCCAACAGAATCGCCCGGTTGACGAAGACACCATCTACCACTGGGCTTCGATCACCAAGACTTTCACCGGCATCGCCATCATGCAGCTCAGAGACCGCGGGCTGTTGAAGCTCGACGACCCCGTCATCAAATACGTGCCCGAACTCAAGGCCGCCCACAACCCTTACGGAGACATGAGCGGAATCACGATCAAACATTTGTTGACGCACAGCGCGGGCTTCCGCAACTCGACGTGGACGTGGCGCGACGGCGACAAGGATTGGCAGCCGTTCGAGCCGCCGCGCTGGGAGCAGATCGCGGCGATGATGCCTTACACCGAAGTCTTCTTCAAACCAGGTAGCCGGTTCAGCTATTCAAATCCGGGCGTCATCTACCTGGGGCGCATTATCGAACTACTGTCGCACGACGATTACGAAGTTTACATTGACAAGAACATCCTCAAGCCGCTTGAGATGCACCGCAGCTTCTTCGACGCGACGCCTTATCACCTGCTTAAGCATCGCTCGCACAGCTACTACGTGCGTGACGGCAAGCGCACCACGGGACGCTTCGACGCGGACACAGGCGTGACGGTCTCGAACGGCGGCCTGAACGCGTCGCTGCCGGACATGCTGAAGTACGTCAACTTTCTTTTGGGAGACCCGAAAAAGCAGGCGATTTACGACGGGGTGTTAAAGCGCGCAACGCTTGAAGAGATGTGGCAGCCGCAATTCACAGCCGCGGGGGATTACACGCAAGGCTGGATGAATGAAGATACCGCGGTCGGCCTGTCGTTTTTCATCGACGACATCGAGGGGCGACGTTACGTCGGACACAACGGCGATCAGAACGGCTTCCGGTCGTACCTGAGCCTGTGCCCGAGCGCACGCACGGCTAGTATCTTGGTTTTCAACACGGAGACTCGCCCGACCATCAACGGCCCGCAAAATCTCCTCTCGCCGGAATCAAAGATGGCACGCAACGTGTTCAAGCTCTTGCAGAGTCTCCAGCGCGCACGTTGATCGAGGTGAGACCCTTTGCAAAACCGGGCGGCCCACAACGAAAGAGCGCCACAGTGATGAGCGCGTGGACTCAGAGAGTCGCTCGACGCGGCTCGGCGGGCGGCGCGTTTCTCATCAATCAGACCTGTTGCAACGTTGTTGGGGTTTGCTCCCGGTCGTGAGGTCAAAGGGAAATCATGAGCGCAAAATCGGTGATCCTGATTGGCGGAATCTACCATGTGGCGTTTGCCATCTTCCATCTCGCGTTTTGGAAGCTGTTTCGCTGGAAGGAAGACTTGGCCTCTCTCAGTGTCGTCAATCAGGCGGTCATGCAGATTCTGAACCTGTGCCTGACGTTCGTCTTTCTGATCTTCGCGTATCTCTCGATCTGTCATACCTCAGAACTGTTAACCACCCGGCTGGGAAAAGCTCTGCTGTTTCTGATCGCGGTGTTTTGGTTTTTGCGGGCCATCGAGCAGGTGGTTTTCCTGGGTCTTCGGACGAAGGTCTCGGTGGCATTCTTTGCGGTCTTTGTCATCGGTGCCATGATTTACTTTTACCCATTGATTTTCAGCGCCGAGGGCATCACTTAACTGCGCTGGTGACACGACCGCCGATACGATTAGGTCGGGGGATAGTGTATCGCGGCCCGCCAGGAGCCCCGACCACGTGGACTGAACAGTATTGCCGAGCGGCGTGACGAGCCCTACACCCGTGACCACAATATGACGTTTCAATTAGACATGCCCCTCGATGAACGTAACTTAAGTCATTGATTAGGTAGAGGCGCAAGTTGAATAAGACTCGAACTGGAGGATGCGCCGAAAGCAGCAACCATAGTATCGATATTTCAAGCCTGCGGTTACAGCAACAACGTCTCAACGCGGTGCGCGTGGACCATCTCTTCACACGGCGACCACGCGAAGACCGTGAAGCGACCGTCCTGTGACGCCACGAGCGATACCGATTCGCGCTGATCTTGTACGAATTGCGCCGCCGACAGGTGCCGAGTCCCGCCTAGTTGTACGGGATGTACGACCGAGGCCACGTCGCCGACGATCGGTTCAGTCACAATTACTTGTTCGACCTGCGCGCCTCCATCCCGGCGCCCGATCTTCGCGCCGAAGGCGAGCAACTCATATTGATCGCTGATCACGGTCGCGCCATCCACCGCCGTCAGTCCCGCAATCGCTTCGACCGCATCAATGAATGCCTCCTGCCACAAACGCTGGCCCCTCTCGACTGCGTCTTGCCGCATGAGTTCAGCCAGTTCGGAGAAGGGAGGCTCCACCGAGTATGAAACGGGTTGCAAGATTGACTCCCGCCACTCATCAGAGCCTTGGGGTACGACGAGCAGCGACCCGCCTCGCCCGTGCGTGCGCATGGAGACGGCCAGTTGCACGAGCACATTCACCGAATCAACTTGAGAGTCGAATGAGCCGAAGCCGAGTAGTGTCGTAAGAGGCGCCGGGCAATTGGGCAGACTGGTGCCCTTTTCGTCCAGCATTTTGATCTGATCGCCCTTGAGCACCACGACGTTGACGAACTTGCCAGTGTCTTGACCGCGGCGGTACTTGACCACCAGCAGTCCGGGTTCGATGACCTCCAGCACGAAGCAGAATTTGGGGATCGTGCGCGTGGTTCCCCACACACACAGTTCGTTCCCGTCTCGCCAGATGCCGAGATGGATTCCGGGGCGCTCGACGGCCGGCGCGAGCCGCGAGAGGGCTGCGGGTGTGAGTGGAAATTGTCGCTCGAACCTTAGAGGCTGTCCCGCTTGCTCGGGTGGGAGGAAGGCGAGCGAAATCTTCGGGGAGAAACCTTCCTCGCGCCGGAGGCTCGCCCAGAATGCAGCATCGATGATCGCTTCGATGGCTTGAGGGTCAGGGTGTGGTGCCAGTTCCTGCCGGGCTTGCTGACGCGCCGTGGCGAGATTGCGGGCGAAGTGCTTCTCGACCGCAATGGCAACAACCCGGGCGGCTGTGTATGACGGTCCTGTCATAGCTTAGTGATTTCGACCATTTCAGTTATAAACCTGAATTTGTTCGTACTGTAACTTCAATACTACCAATTGGGGTGCCACTTTTAAACTTGAAAGGAGGAAATGTAACAGCCTGGCATCGTCGGTTGACGAGGAACAGTTGTCGTGGTGCTCAGGCAAGTGGCTCAATTACGCAAGACCGGTAATCAGACTCGCTAAAAGTATGATCCGCTCAACCATCGGTCGGAGTCTCGCCGCGCTTGTTTCTCGGGTCGTCCGCGCTACTCATGTGGCGTGCGGCGTCGCCCCGGCGGACATTTGCGTGAGTTCGGAGGCGGGCTTACCGCGCTGGAACATGCCGAGCAGTCGGAAGACAGTCGGGATACCGGTCGCGAGCGCCGTGATGATCGCCATCGAAGAGCTATACAGTTCGGGATGCGAGACGAGAAGGAAGAGCGCTACGCCGAGCAGTACCAACAATAACGGCAGGCGCAGTTTCGACCAACTGCTATCCATTCGTGCGTCCGCGCGAATCTCCTCCGGCGTCGCCGTCGAGAGGACGAACTGCCGGAAACTCTTATTCATCAACCGCACGTCCGGGTCGCGCACGATCAGCCCGCGCCGCATCAGTCGCCGTACTTCGATATTCTTCGCGCTGACGAGGCAGTCTTGCGCGAGGTAGTAGAGCGTCAGTTTTTGGTCGGGCGAACAGGTCGCCCACACCGCTTTGTAGTATGCCTCGGCTTGTTCGAGCAGCAGGCGGATGAGTTGTTCGGCGCTCAACTCCTTGAACTTAGGATGTGCGAGAATCTCTCTGCCGACGTTCTGCAAATAGGCGCGAGGCGCGCACTCGTCGGCGAGCGAGTCGTAGAGCGCAGCGCGGTGTCTGTCGCCGTTCGGTAATCTGCGGCTGAGCCATCGCAAGTATTGTGCGAAGCGACGGTCTGCCTGTGCATCGGGCGGTATGAGCTTCTGTTTCTCCTCACAGAGCGAGTCCATGAACGATTGCCGCTCGCCTTTATCTTCGATGTGAATAACCCAGAACGAACTTACGACCTTCATCCAACGATCCATCTGATTCGCAGTGGACGCGGCACTTGGTTTCTGCTGATGCGAGCCGCAAGCGGGCGCGAGACAGAAGCAGAACGGGTCGCGCCGCGAGAAGATGATGACCGAACGCTCTTTATGTAACTTTTCGAGCAACGAAAGCCGTTTCATGTTCCACCCCGGATCGTCGCTGCGGTAATCGAAATCATCTATGGCAAGCAGTTCGCCATTTTGCTCCGCTTCTGCATTCTGCTTCGAGACAGCGTCTTTTAACGTGATGCGCTTGACCGGCGACCCATTCAATAACCAGCCCACGTCGAGAAACGGGGCACCGAGCACGACGAAGTGTTTCTTCGTCGCACCTTGGCAGGTGAAGTCATGCGCGTGGAGCATCGTCACCGGGTCGTCGAGTTTCAAGAGGAAAACGCGCAATACGACGAACCGCAGCAACACGAAGAGCACCGCGAAGATCGCGATGATCGCCCACCAGATTGTGCCCCAAAAGGTCTTACCCGGCACCGGCAGGGTCAAGAACGGCACACTCGAACGGAGGTGTAGAGGCGCGGCATGTTCCGCCGCGTCCGTTTCTCGCGTCTGCAACAGCAGCCGGTTTCCTTCTTGCTCACTCCATTCCCATGCGCCGTCGGCTGAGCGTGCGCCTATCAAGCCAGCCCACTCGCCGCTTGTGCGATTCACCATCGGGCGTAAATAGCTCAGATACTTTTCGTAAGACACCGTCTCCGAGAGGTCGGCGGTGACAGGAAGCGAGTCGCTCACCGTCTGCTCCGCGACGGGCGGTGGATTCCGCCTGCTGTCCGTCATCGCTTCTTCGCGGCTCGTGTCCAAGAAGACAGATTCGTACACGTCCAGCGGGCGACGCTTCTCGTCCGGCGACCAGTTCAGTCGCTTACCGATCAACTCTTCAACCCACCCGTCTTTTACCCGCCCGGCGTCGCGCGTAATCTCGGGGGCGAGGTTGCGCGCGTACGCAGCGTACTGCGCTCTGATGCGCTCTTCACGCGCACGCAAGTCTTGCGCGAGTTTCACCTGCCCGTGTTTGGCAAGCAACTTCATCTGCTCGTCGTAAGCGAGTTTGAAGAAGGCTATCGCAGGCATCACGCTCGTCAGAAACATCAGCGTGGTAATCATCAGCACGTACCATGCGCGACACCGGATCACCGGATGCGAGTTGTCGCTGCGTCCCGCGCCGCACTTGCGAAGCACGCCGCTCAACTTCAGGCAAATCGCGGCGACGACAAGCCCGAAGAAGGGGAACGCCACCGCGAGCCAGAACAATCGCGCTCGCTCGAAGTAGATGATCGCCGCGCCGAAGAGCAGACAGAAGCAGACATTGGCGAATAACACCCCGCGATAAAATGCAATCGCCTCATCGCGCGCCCACAGCCACTCGACCCTTTCGCCTGTGTTGAGGTTCCAGAGATAGATCAAGACGAAGAGAGCCAGCAGCAGTAGCGAATAAAGCAGAAACAGGTTCGCGGCGACGACGAGCAGTTCGAGTTGCGCAGTGCGCAAAATCTGTTTGTCGCGATAGGTGATAATCGTCCATCCGGGGAAGTCCTTGACCGGCAGGGTGTAAAGGCTGTGTCCGCTCCCCAGATAGTCTGCGCCGAGCGCTGTGCTCTGCCGCGCCTCGACGGCGGCTCGCAGTTCGGCGCGCTCGTCACACTCGTCATAGAAGTTCTCCTCGAAGTGCTGCGCGAGTTCCGAGTGGAAGAGCACTCTGCCACCGGCTTCGATGACGCTGAAGCCATAGCCCGGCGGCGTCACCGTGTCTATCATCGACAGCAACCGCGTATCAAGCGCCGCGACCCATGATGAGTAGGGCGGGCAAAACTTCTTTGAAATGATGACCGTCTCGACGCCCGTCAGTGATGAGGTGATCGGTTCAAGCCAAAAGTCGTGATGCTCGGCTCGGTCGTTGTAGTCCTTGCAGGTGCGCTCCTGCACTGTTTCGCCATCCTTCCGCACCGCTCTGTCCGCTTTCCGTTTCGCATTGTCGCTCACGGCTCCCCGGTCGAGGTGCAAGAACCGTTCTTGCTTGATGTTGTTGAAGTAGGCGCGCGTCGGAGGGACGGCGACGAAGCGCGTCGTCGCATCCCTCGTCGTCCACTTGATGCGTTGTTGGCGGTCGTCGTCGATCCAGAATGCGGTGGTGAAGAATGGGTACGGATGTTCATTCTCTCCCTCATGCTCCTGCTTGAGAATGTGCGTCTTTTCAAGCGTCTTCGGTTGTAATGCAGCTTTCGTTGATTCCCCGATGCGGCGCCGCTTCTCCGCCTGCGGCGAAGAACTGGCGCGCGTGTCTTGCGGCTTGGCATTGAGCAGGTTGCGGCTTTCGGTGTCGGCGAGCAAATCTTCGTTGAGCCTGTCCAACTCGTCGAGCGCGGCACGCACTTCAGCGTGCAAATTGTCATGCACGTCTTTGGCGAAGGCTGACAGTTTCTCGTCCGCCTCGTGCGAGAGACTGCTGTATGTATAAACGTAGAGCGAGAACAAGGTGAGTAGCGCGGCGCCGATCATTGCCGAGAAGAGCAGGAAATATACGTCGGCGACGCGCAGCCTGTCCTTCGCTCCCATCAACCATAGCTTCAGGAAAGACCAACTGAGTGCCGCCAGTATCATCCCCGCCGCGAAGACGATCAGCACCGTGTAGGAAATCGCCCACCGCTCGCGTCGGAAATGTCCCTCATTGATTAAGCCGCAGACGATCCACCTCAAGCCCGGCCGGTCGCTGCCCGATACGGCAATACTCATCTCGACGGGACGCGAGAAGAGTTTGTAATCGTCGCCCGCCAGTTTGACGTCCTGGATGTTCGTCGCTTGCGCGAGGGCGAGGCGGTCAAGCTTATTCTTTTGCTCGTCGCGTAGCGCGTCGAGCGTTGCGACGCGCAGCTTCGAGCCGCTCTGCCGGTTATGCTGGTGGATAACGTCGCCGCTCTCGGCATCGGCGATCAACACGGAGTCGAACGCCTCTTTGACTAAAATCGATTGGAGCACCCCGCCCAAATCGGCTTCTACTTGCAGACGTTGTGCGGGCGAGCCGTCTTTCCACCCGCCCGTGAACTCGATCTTCAACTTGGACATCTCCGTCTCACGTTCCCATCTTAAGGTCAGGCTCTTGGCGAGTTCCGCGTCCGCGCTTTTCGGTGGAATGGGAAGGAAGGGGTTGAGCGGTTCGAGTCTATCAACCAAGGCGAGCGTCTTTTTGAATTCGTCGAGCGGCGATTCTTTGGGCACACGACCTTTCTTCTTCGCTTCCGCCGCCGCTCTCTCGAACAATTGGGCGCCGGC
>Ga0136617_10004870_pt1 | contig 12028 bp, 12 predicted proteins | sample AntDrymUQ3222106_2_FD_129672 | JGI IMG/M metagenome (GOLD analysis project Ga0136617, IMG submission 129672) | Polar desert sand microbial communities from Dry Valleys, Antarctica - metaG UQ322 (21.06) | ecosystem: Environmental > Terrestrial > Soil > Desert | place: Antarctica: Dry Valley...
GTCGATCATCCGGATGAACTGTTTACGAACGTCCGGGAGTTCCCGACGGGGAAGGCGACGGATCTTCATGTCCAAATAATAGCAGAATGGCAGAGAGTCCGCTAGCCCAGTTTCTCCTTAGTAACGTCGTTCTCGTTCACATGCAGTACCTCGATGGCATAGGAGAAACTCAGCGGAACCAGATGCGGCGCCTCACCCGGTACGGCCGCCGACTCGGCGAGAATCGTGCGGAGGAAGTAGCCGACCCGGGTGAACACCCGCTGCGGGGAGCGGAACGCGAGACGCGCGAGCATGGCGCTCCCGGGAACGTTCTTCGTCCGGTGTGCACGGCCCAGATACCGGAAGCCGTCACGACGCAGCGGGTCGCGAACCGTGCTGCGCAGCCACTCGGCCAGCGGCTGCTCCAGTGCATGCTCGTCGAGTACCTGCTCCTTGTTGCTGTTGCTGAAGACGATCAGTTCCACACCTGCGGTCAACCGGCGCGGGTGGTTGCGCAGCTGACGCAACGCGGTGACCTCCCGCCAGTACGCCGGCCGCGTGGCGGCCTCGGCCTGAATCACCGCCTGCTGGCGCGTGCGGGTCACCTGGACGCTCACGAACCGCTGCAGGAAGTCCTCGTCCCAGCTGTGCAGGACCGCGGCCCGGCCACCGCCGATCTGGCAGCCGTAGGGCAGGGCGTGGAAGCTGCTCACACAGGCGAAGCACAACGCCAGCCCGGCGTGATCGGGTGGGGTCGTGTTGCGGTACGCCGTGCTGGCACCGAGCGGGACATCGACCTTGCCGTAGTACCCGCAGGCCGCCCGGCCGCACAACGAGCACGGGACTCCCGGCCACCCGGCCTGATCCGGGAACGCTCGCCACTGGGTGATGCGGTCCCGCCGCTCCTGCGGCGACTGCTTCTTGCGGTTCGTCGGGTTCATCGGTGAGTTGGGCCAGAACAGGTAGCTTGTCCCCAGCCAGAACCCTCCCGGATCCTTCGAGCTGTCCACGTCCGCGGTGCCCAGCAGGTGCTCGGTCATCACCCGGGTCGCCTCGTCGAGCTTCTCCGGGACGACCTGGTCGGGGTGGTCGAGATCCACGAGCTCGGCGAGGGCGAAGGCGCCGACCCGCTGCAACGGGTGCGCGGTGAGCACCACGGTGCGTTGCGCGTGCGCCACGTCGGACTGCGTCCTCACGCAGCCACCCAGCCGAAACCGGCGGTGTTGGCCTGCCCGAGACCCCACGACCACACGGCCTGCAGCGTCTCCGGCGCCGCGCGCAGCTCCACCTCGACGGGCGCACCCACCTTCAGCCCGTCCCCCACCGCGAACGAGCGTTTCGCCCCGATCCAGGTGATGCGTTCCAGGCTCACCTCGGGATCCAGACCCAGGGTCTCGGCCTTCCGTCGCAGGTTCCCGGTGAAGTACACCGGGAACTCGGAGTCGGTGGGCAGCACCCATGCCTGCCGAGTCACGCGCTGGCCGTCCACGTCCCGACCCGACCCCTTCATCACCACCGGAGTCGTGGTACGCAGCCGGGCGTAGCCGGACGTGAAAGCTGGCGGCTCCACCACTCGCACGTTGTTCAGGCGGAACGCCGCGCCGCCCCAGTCGATGACCTGTTGCGTCTTCAGACTCGTTGCCCATGCCTGCACCACGGCTGCCAGCGGGCTTCCCAGCTCCACGCTGCCCGGCCCACCCAACGCGTACACGCCGGAACGGCGGCGAGCCGACGGGAAGACCGGAGCCCCGTGACCGAACGGCCCCAACCGGTGCGGCCCCCACCCCGCGCTGTGCAGGCGCGCACCCAACTCCGGATCGGCACTGGTCAGCAGGTTATAGGCGAGTGCTCGTCCGGGCCTCAGAATCTCACGCCACGGCAGCTGTTCAGCCGCCGTGCTTACCTCCAGACACAGGCGCATCACACCTCCACCACGAGACCGAATCCATCCCCCGAGAGTCCTTATCCGGCACCGACGCTGCCACAGCGTCGTGGCGAGACCGTCAGCCAGCAGCCACAGTTCCCCTGGCCCTCGGCGTGGATGAGATCACACCCGATAGGGGCACCGACAACGAGGTCCCCTCCCGCTCGGAGACCGTGCACCGCGCCCTGTTGTCCTCGCGCGCTCGTTGTGGTCCTCGCAGAGTCCACGGGCCCTGCGAGGACCACAATCGGCGCGCGGATGTCCGGTACCGACGTCGGCGTCGGGAGCGGACCGCAGCGATATCCAGGGACGTTCGGTGGACGCCGGGCACGGACGGGCACGATGATTAGGTGCGACTCGACCGAACCGATGAGGACATCATCGCGCTGCTCGTGGACGACGCCCGCAGCAGCTACGCCCAGCTCGGCGCGCGCGTCGGGTTGAGCGCGTCGGCGGTGAAGCGGCGGGTGGACCGGCTGCGGGCGGGCGGGGCGATCACCGGGTTCACCGTGCGGCTGGACCCCGCGGCGCTGGGCTGGTCCGTCGAGGGCTACATCGAGCTCTACTGTCGGATGAGCACCTCGCCGGAGACCATCCGGGCGGCCGTGCATCGATTCCCCGAGGTCGTCGACGCCAGCACCGTCTCCGGCGAGGCGGATGCGGTGCTGCGCATCCTCGCCGCCGACATGCGCCACTTCGAGCAGGTGCTCGAACAGATCGGAGCACAACCGTTCGTCGCCCGCACCAAGTCGGTGCTCGTCCTCTCCCCCCTCCTCCGCCGCCCCGCCACCCCCGCGAGTCGGTACGAGGTGGCGCGTGAGTCGACACAATCTGGTGCACACAACGATCACTCGCCAACGTGACCGGTTCCGCAACGATCCGCCGCTCCGAGACAAAAGATCGTGGTTGTGGCGCGTCGCGGCCGTCCTAACGTGGTAGGTGCCCGACCTACCCGTGGAGCGAGCCCGTGACCAGCGTCCTGCCCCACCCGAGCGCTTCGCGCGAGCGTGTCGCCACCCGCCGGCACTACCTGATGTGCCGGCCCGAGTACTTCGCCGTGACCTACGCGATCAACCCCTGGATGCGTCCGGAAACCCCCGTCGACCGTGACCGCGCGCTGCGTCAGTGGGACGTCCTGCGCCGCACCCACCTCGAGCTCGGCCACCGCGTCGACCTGCTCGAGCCCGTCCCTGGCCTGCCGGACATGGTCTACACGGCCAACGGCGCCACGGTCGTGGACGGCGTCGTGCTCGGCGCCCGGTTCCGCCATCCCGAGCGCGCGGCCGAGGCGGCGGTCCACCGGGCGTGGTTCCGCAGCGCCGGTTTCGCGTGCGTCGTCGAGCCGGAGTTCGTCAACGAGGGGGAGGGCGACCTGCTCGCCGTGGGTGAGGTCGTGCTGGCCGGCACCGGCTTCCGCACCGACCCGCGGGCCCACGCCGAGGCGGCCCGGGTGCTGGGCCGGCCGATGATCACGCTCGAGCTGGTCGACCCCCGGTACTACCACCTCGACACCGCGCTCACGATCCTCGACGACGACACCATCGCGTGGCTGCCCGAGGCCTTCGCGCTCGCCTCGCAGGCGGTGCTGCGTGAGCGTTTCCCCGACGCGGTGCTCGTCGATCCTGCCGACGCCGCGGTCTTCGGCCTCAACGCGGTCAGCGACGGCCGCCACGTCGTGCTGCCCGCGCAGGCCACGCGGCTCGCGGGCGCACTGGCCGAACGCGGGTTCACTCCTGTCCCCGTCGACCTCTCCGAGCTGCTCAAGGGCGGTGGCGGACCCAAGTGCTGCACGCTGGAGGTGCGATCATGACGGCGACGCTGAAGACCGCCCCGCCCGAGAACGACACAGCCCACCACGAGCTGTTGATGCGCGAGCACTCGGCGCACAACTATCACCCGCTTCCGGTGGTGGTGGCGCACGCGCACGGCGCCTGGGTCACCGACGTCGAGGGCCGCCGGTACCTGGACTGCCTCGCCGGCTACTCCGCGCTCAACTTCGGCCACGGCCACCCCGCCCTGCTGGCCGCCGCGCACCGGCAGCTCGACCGCGTCACGCTCACCAGCCGTGCCTTTGGCAACGACCAGCTCGGGCCGTTCTGCGCCGAGCTCGCCGCGCTGGTGGGCAAGCAGCTGGTGTTGCCGATGAACACCGGCGCCGAGGCGGTCGAGAGCGGGCTCAAGGTCGCGCGCAAGTGGGGCTACGAGGTCAAGGGCGTGCCGGCGGACCGCGCACAGATCATCGTCGCGACCGGGGGGTTCCACGGGCGCACGATCAGCATCGTCAGCTTCTCCACCGATCCGGACGCCCGGGGCGGGTTCGGGCCGTTCACCCCCGGCTTCACGGTGGTCGACTACGGCGATCCGGACGCGCTCGCCGCCGCGGTCACCCCCGACGCCGTCGCGGTCCTGATCGAACCGGTGCAGGGTGAGGCCGGGGTCGTCGTCCCTCCGGCGGGATACCTGGCCCGCGTCCGGGAGATCTGCGACGCGACCGGCGTGCTGTTCGTCGCCGACGAGGTGCAGTCCGGCCTCGGCCGCACCGGCCACCTGCTCGCCACCCGGGCCGCGGGCGTCGACGCCGACGTCTACCTGCTGGGCAAGGCGCTCGGCGGCGGGATTCTGCCGCTGTCCGCTGTGGTCGCCGACGCCGACGTGCTCGGGGTGTTGCGCCCGGGGCAGCACGGGAGCACGTTCGGCGGGAACCCGCTCGCCTGCGCCGTCGGACGGGCGGTGCTCGAGCTGCTCGCCGATGCCGGGCCCGACGGGATGCTGGCCCGGGCCCGGACGCTCGGCGAGGTCCTGCACGGGCGGCTCACGGAGCTCGTCGGGCACGGCGTGGTCGGGTTGCGTGGCCTGGGGCTCTGGGCCGGGATCGACGTGGACCCGCGGCTGGGCACCGGGCGCGCGGTGAGCGAGGGGCTGGCGCGCCGCGGGGTTCTGGTCAAGGACACGCACGGTTCGACGGTCCGGCTCTCGCCGCCGCTGGTGATCACCGAGGAGGAGATCGGGCTCGCGGTGGACGCGCTCGCCGGGGTGCTGGCGGAGCTGAGTGGTTCGGCTGCGCTGCGCGTACCCGAAAGTTGTCCGGACGGTCTCGATCGGGGGTGTTGTTCGTCGTAGAGTAGCCACCATTGGGTTGACTTCGCTTGACTCCACCTTGTGTGTCACCCAGGATGCGTACTTGGACGTGGTTCAGGTACCGTCTGAGTTACGTACAGGAATATTGGGTGAATCCGATCATCGTCGGGCACGGCGAGGATCGGAGGACGAAGGAGACAGCGGAATCGCCGGCCTGCCGTCGGGGACCTGCAGGTATCAGGCTGGACGTCCGGGTCTTCTGAGCAGGGCTGCTTTATATGCCGACGCGCCCCAGACGCGGGCGGGGGTGTATGTGTTCGCGTCACACCGGCGGGAGGCCGCCGTTGTTGGGAGGGGAACCCCGACGATGTCCGAGCCCGTTCGATGGCGGCTGAGCCGCCGTGACCACACCCGAGGTCCGCGGGAAACCCTCGCCCTGATCGCACCACCACAAGCCCCCGCTCCGGTCGGCTGCGGCCAGCCCGCCCGGGGGGACGTCGAACCCGCCCTGCTGGAGGGCCTGGTAGCCGCTGCCGTCGACGGTGATCCGGAGGCCAAGGAGCGGTTGCTCGGCGAGATCCATCCGCTGGTACTGCGCTACTGCCGCGGCCGCCTCGGTCGCCAGGAGACCGTCATCGGGTCGGCGGACGACGTCGCCCAGGAGGTGTGCCTGGCTGTCATCAGCGCGCTGCCGAGCTACACGGTCAAGGGCCTGTCGTTCCGGGCGTTCGTCTATGGGATCGCCGCGCACAAGGTGACTGACGCGTTCCGCGCCTTCGGTCGTAACCTCACCGAACCGATGGATGACCTGCCCGACACCCCCGTCCTGCGCGACGGTCCCGAGCAGTGCCTGCTCGCCGTCGAGCTCGCCGAGCGCCTCGGCGGCCTGCTGCACCGGCTCACGCCGCGTCAGCGCGAGGTGCTCGTGCTGCGGATCGCCGTGGGACTCAGCGCCGAGGAGACCGCCATGATCGTCGGCTCGACGCCAGGGGCCGTACGCGTCACCCAGCACCGCGCCCTCAACCATCTGCGCGGGTTCATCGGGGGATCTGATCAGGTCGAGGACGGCGCGTCCACGGGGGTCGCCGAGTACTGAGCCCCGGCTCGCGCCCGCGCCGGCGAGGAGTAGCCTGTCCGACGATCAACTCCTGTCGAGTGTGCGGTACCGAGGAGGCTACGTGTCGGCTGGCCAGATCGCTGCGCTGATCGCCGCGGGAGCCTTCGTGGTTCTCGTGCTGCTGGCGGCCGTGCCGCTGCTCAAGCTCGGTCGCACGCTCGACGAGGCCACCGTGGCGATCCGCAAGGCGCACGAGGGCAGCGCGCCGTTGCTCGACAACGCGCAGACCACCCTGCACCAGGTGAACACGCAGCTGGAGCGGGTGGACGGCATCACCTCCAGCGCGCGCACGGTCACGAGCAACGTCGCCGTCCTCGCGTCGCTGTTCACCGCCACCCTCGGCGGGCCGCTCGTGCGTGCCGCGGCGTTCTCCTACGGCTTGAACAAGGCGGTGCAGGCCCGCCGGGCCGGCCGGGAGGCTGGCGCGCACGCGCTGCGCACCCGTGCCAAACGGGGACGTCGACGATGAGCGAAGGTAGCGGGGGAGTGCGGTGAAACGACTGTTCTGGTTGGGAGCCGGCCTGGGTGCCGGGCTTGCTGTCGGGGTCTATGCCACGCGGCGGGCCACCGACGCCGCCCACGGTCTCACCCCGGCCGGGGTCGGCGAAAACGTCGCCGACGGCCTCCGCGCGCTCGGCGCTGGCCTGGGCGCCTTCGGTGCCGAGGTGCGCCTCGGGATGATCGCACGTGAGCAGGAGCTCACCGAGCTCGTCGAGCGCAGCACGGGCACCGCGCTGCCCACCGTGCGCAACGTGCTGGCCGAGCCCGAACCGGCGGTGCGTCCGGGCGTGCGAGCGCGCCGCGCAGGGGCCTAGCACGGGCGTGCCGCGCCCGTCCCCCTGCCGTTTCGCGTCCCGCTCGCAACAGACCCAGGAAATACCACCGTGCAGACCCACGAGATCGCCCGCCGCTTCACCGACCACTTCACCGCTGCCGGGCACATCCGCGTCCCCAGCGCGTCGCTGATCCTCGATGACCCGACCCTGCTGTTCGTCAACGCCGGCATGGTGCAGTTCAAGCCGTACTTCCTCGGCGACGTGCCGCCGCCGCACCCGCGGGTCACCTCGATCCAGAAGTGCGTGCGCACCGGCGACATCGACGAGGTCGGCCGGACGACCCGGCACAACACGTTCTTCCAGATGGCCGGGAACTTCTCCTTCGGCGACTACTTCAAGGCCGGCGCGATCACCCACGCCTGGGAGCTGGTCACCGGCAGCCGGGACGCCGGGGGCTACGGCTTCGACCCCGACCGCATCTGGGTCACCGTCTACCTCGACGACGACGAGGCCGCCGACCTGTGGCGCACGATCGCCGGCCTGCCCGCGGAGCGCATCCAGCGCCGGGACGGCAAGGACAACTACTGGGACATGGGCGTGCCCGGACCCGGCGGCCCCAGCTCGGAGATCTACGTCGACCGGGGGCCCGAGCACGGGCGCGCCGGGGGCCCGGTCGTCGACGAGGATCGCTACCTGGAGATCTGGAACCTCGTGTTCATGCAGGACGTGCGCGGTGAGCTGAGCCCCAAGGACGGCCACCCGCCGGTCGGGGAGCTGCCGAGCCGCAACGTCGACACGGGGATGGGCATCGAGCGCGTCGCCTACCTGCTGCAGGACGTGGCGAACGTCTACGAGACCGACCTGGTCCGCCCGGTGATCACCCGTGCCGAGGAGCTCTCCGGCCGCCGTTACGGCGCCTCGACCGAGGACGACGTCCGGTTCCGCGTGATCGCCGACCACGCCCGTTCCGGCGTCATGATCATCAGCGACGGGGTCACGCCGTCCAACGAGGGCCGCGGCTACGTGCTGCGCAGGCTGCTGCGCCGCATCGTGCGCTCCTCGCGGCTGCTCGGCGTCGGGGAGCCGGTGCTGGAGTCCTTCGCCGAGGTCGTCCGGGATGTGATGGCCCCGTCGTACCCGGAGCTGGCGGGGGACTTCGAGCGGATCTCGGCGGTCGTGCGCGCCGAGGAGGAGGCCTTCCTCGCCACGCTCACCGCGGGCTCGCGCATCTTCGACACCGCCGTCGCGGACACGAAGCGGGCCGGCGGGACGGTGCTGCCCGGCGATCGGGCCTTCCAGCTGCACGACACCTACGGCTTCCCGATCGACCTGACGCTGGAGATGGCCGCCGAGGCCGGGCTGGAGGTCGACCAGGACCGCTTCCGGACGCTGATGGACTCCCAGCGCTCCCGGGCCAAGGCCGACGCCGCCGCCCGCAAGGTGGGCCACGGCGACGGTTCGAGCTACCGGACGGTGCTGGACGCCAGCGGCACCACCGCGTTCCTCGGCTACACCGAGCTGGCCGCCGAGGCCACCGTCGTCGGGCTGCTCGTCGACGGGACGCCGGTGCCGGCCGCGCGGGAGGGCGAGCAGGTGGAGATCGTGCTCGACCGCACCCCGTTCTATGCCGAGGCCGGTGGCCAGCAGGCCGACACCGGTGAGCTGCGCGGCGCGTCGTTCACCGTGCGCGTGGACGACGTGCAGTCCCCGGTGGCCGGGCTGCGCGCGCACCGCGGCACCGTCACCGCGGGCGAGGTGTCGCTCGACGCCGCCGTCGTCGCCGAGGTGGACGGGGCCCGGCGGGCGTCGGTGTCGCGCGCCCACACCGCCACCCACCTGGTGCACGCCGGGGTCCGCAGCGCGCTGGGGACCTCCGCCGCGCAGGCCGGCTCGCTCAACGCCCCTGGCCGGTTGCGGTTCGACTTCACCTCCCCGACCGGCGCGGTGGCCCCCACCGCGCTCGCCGAGATCGAAGAAGAGATCAACACCGTCCTGCAGCAGGACCGCGAGGTGGCGGCCTACGAGACCTCGATGGAACGGGCCCGGCAGCTCGGGGCGTTGATGCTGTTCGGCGAGAAGTACGGCGACCGGGTGCGCGTGGTCGACATGGGGGACTACTCCCGCGAGCTGTGCGGGGGCACGCACGTCGGGCGCACCGGCGAGATCGGCATGGTCAAGGTGCTGTCGGAGGCGTCGATCGGCTCCGGGGTGCGCCGGGTGGAGGCCCTGGTCGGGCTGGACGCGTTCCGCCACCTGTCCACCGAGCACCTGCTCGTCGCGACGCTGGCCGAACAGCTCAAGAGCCGCCCCGAGGACCTCCCGGAGCGGATCCACGGGCTCGTCGAGCGGCTGCGCACGGTCGAACGCGACCTGGAGAAGGTGCGCGTGGACGCGGTGCTGTCGTCCTCGGCGGCGCTGGCCGACGCCGCCGAGTCCGTCGATGGCGCCGACGGGGTCGCGCTCGTGGCCGTCGCCGCACCGGACGGGGTGGGCGGTGCCGACCTGCGGGCGCTCGCCTCGGACGTGCGGGGGCGGCTCGGGTCGCGCCCGGGTGTCGTGGCGCTGTTCTCCGCCGACGGCGACAAGGTGTCCTTCGTCGTCGCCACCACCGCGGCCGCCCGCGTCCGGGGTCTCGCCGCGGGCACGCTCGTCGCGGCGTTCGCGCCCGCGGTGGGCGGCCGCGGCGGCGGCAATCCCGACCTCGCCCAGGGCGGCGGCACCCATCCCGCTGGCGTCCCGGAGGCGATCGCGGCACTGCGGGCCGCCGTCGGTCCGTGAGCGAGCGGGGCCGGCGGCTGGGCGTTGACGTCGGGGCGGTGCGGGTGGGTGTCGCGGTGTCCGATCCGGAAGGGGTGCTCGCCACGCCGCTGGTCACCGTCGCGCGCGATGTCGAGGGGGGTACGGACCTGCGTGCCATCGCCGAGCTGGTCGTCGAGTACGAGGTCGTCGGGATCGTCGTCGGGTTGCCGCGCACCCTGGCCGGGAGAGAGGGCCCGGCGGCGGCGGCGGCCCGCACGTTCGTCGATGCGCTCGGCGCCGTCGTCGACGTGCCGATCGAGCTCTCCGACGAGCGGCTGACCACCGTGGTCGCCACGGCGCAGCTGCGGCAGCGGGGCGTGCGGGGCCGCAAGCGGCGTGCGGTGGTGGACCAGGCCGCGGCCGTCGTGATCCTCCAGGGCTGGCTCGACGGCGGGCGCTGACGCGGGCGTCGGGCGCCGGACCGGACCCCGGTCCGGCGCTGCTCCACGACCCTGGTTACCCTCCGACACTGTGAACCGGACGGACGGGATGCGCCCGCATCGCCCTACCGTGGCAGCGCAGTGACCATCTGGGGCGGGACCGACCGGGCGGAGCTCCTCCCCAACCGCCGCGAGGAGCTCGCGGCGCGCCGCGCGGCGCTGCGGGTCCGAGCTCGCCGCAGGCGTCGGCGGGCCGTGGTGCTGGTTCTCTCGGTGCTCCTGTTGCTCGGCGGTGTCTTCGGCGGGCTGTACCTGTTCTCCTCGCCCGACTTCTCGGGCGAGGGCACCGGTCACGTCGTCGTCCAGGTCCAGGACGGCGACTCCACCACGCAGATCGGCAGGATGCTCGCCGAGCGCGGCGTCGTGGCCGAGGTCGCGGCGTTCACCAGGGCAGCGGCCGACGATGATCGAATCCGATCGGTCCAGCCCGGCTACTACCAGCTGCGAATGCGCATGTCGGGCACGGCTGCGGTGGAGCTGCTGCTGGACCCCGCGGCCCGGGTCGGCCAGCTGGAGATCCGCGGTGGGGTCCAGCTCGACGACACCAGCGCGCCCGACGGCACGGTGGCCCCCGGTGTGCTCAGCCAGATCTCGCAGGCCACCTGCGTGACGATGGACGACGCGCAGCGGTGTCTGTCCGTCGACGAGCTGCGCGACACGATGGCCGAGACCGACCCGGCCGAGCTCGGCGTCCCCTCCTGGGCGCTGGACGACGTCGAGAGCGCCGATCCCGCGCGTCGCCTGGAGGGTCTGCTGGTCCCGGGCCTCTACGACGTCCCCCCTGGCACGCCCGCCCTCGAGGTGCTGCGTGGCCTGCTCGACACCTCGTCGGCCCGGCTGGAGGCGTCCGGACTGGTGGCGGGGGCACAGAGCATCGGTTACACGCCGTACCAGGTGCTCATCGTCGCGTCGCTGGTGGAGAAGGAGGCCATCACCCCGGACATGCCCAAGGTCGCGCGGGTGATCTACAACCGGCTCGACGCCGGGCAGCGCCTCGAGCTGGATTCCATGGTCAACTACCCGCTCGATCTGCAAGCGCTGCGTACCACGCCGGAGGATCGTGCGCAGCCGGGGCCGTACAACAGCTACGCCGTGGCTGGGCTGCCGCCCACACCGATCGCGGCGGCGGACCGAGAGGCGATCGCCTCCGCGCTCACCCCTGAGCCGGGGCCCTGGTTCTTCTTCGTTCGCTGTCAGGCCGACGGCACGTCGTGCTTTGCCGACACCTTTGAGGAGCACGCCGCGAACGTCGCGCAGGCTCGCGCAAATGGCGCATTCTAGTACTCCATATGCTGTCAGCAGGAATTGTTTACGGTGTTCCGGCATGACTTGTAACAAGCCGGTCATCAGCCGCTTCTAACGTACGCGACGTCCCACCGACACCACGTGCCGGTCTCAGGAGGTCGCCGTGACGCAGACCATCGATCCCACGATCGCCGGAAAGGGCGGTGATCGGCGGGGTTTCCGCCGGTGGGCCGCCGCCGAGTCGATCGAGGACTACTCGCTGAGATACGCCCCGACGACGTTCCGGAAGTGGACGCCGCTGGTCGTGGCCTCCACTGCGCTGGGTGGGATCGCCTACCTCGCGGACTACGCGATCGGCGCGTCGATCGTGCTCACCAACGGCGCGCCGAGCGGGCTGGTGGGCATCCTGCTGGCCGCGGTCACGATCTTCGTGACCGGCGTCCCGATCTCCTACTACTCGGCCAAGTACGCGATCGACATGGACCTGCTGACCCGCGGCGCGGGCTTCGGCTACTTCGGCTCGACACTCACCTCGCTGATCTACGCAAGGAGGGTTATTCAGCCAGCCTTGTGACTATTTACACCCGAAAGTGTATGTCCCCGCTCGGCGTGTCGCCACGGGCGGCGGCCCGTTTGCTGCAAGAATCCGGCTTGCCATAACCAACCTCAC
>Ga0136617_10004871_pt1 | contig 12028 bp, 7 predicted proteins | sample AntDrymUQ3222106_2_FD_129672 | JGI IMG/M metagenome (GOLD analysis project Ga0136617, IMG submission 129672) | Polar desert sand microbial communities from Dry Valleys, Antarctica - metaG UQ322 (21.06) | ecosystem: Environmental > Terrestrial > Soil > Desert | place: Antarctica: Dry Valley...
CGAGATGCTCAAGAGGTTAGAGAACAAGTCGATAGCTGTCGATCCAAAAACTTACGACGCTTACGCCGGCGAGTATGAGGTGACGCCGACTTTTATGGTCAAGGTGTACAAGGAGGGCGAGAAGCTCATGACGCAGGCCACCGGGCAGCCTGCCTTCGAACTTTTTCCGGAAGGCGAGAATAAATTCTTTCTTCGCGGTGTAAATGCGAAAGTTACCTTCACCAGAGACGACAAGGGGGCGGTCACCGGTTTAATCATTCATCAAGGCGGGCGAGACATGCCAGGGAAGAAGATCAAGTAGGACTTTAGTCCATCGGTTCAGCTAAAAAGGGAGCGAAGCGCGGGTCATTTTCCATTTGTCACCTTCCATTTTTCATCCTCGACGCGTAGCGGCGGCGTGAATTTGGCTCGGTCTTTCAAGGCCGGGTGCCAAATCTCCAAACACCTCGTCGCGTTAGCGACGATCGAGTGATCGGTCAGTCGCCGCTGACGCGACGGGATATCTTTTAAGCTTTGCTTTCCCGGCCTTGAAAGACCGGGCTAAATTCACGCCGCTACGCATCGAAGAAATGACATCTGATAAATGGAAAATAAACCCGAAACGCTTCGCTCCCAAGGCCTTCGACTATCGCCTACACGCAAGAAAAGCTACCGCTTTTCCCTCACATCGTAAGCATAAATAGTGTCCTGGTCCCGGAGGTAAAGCCGTCCGCCGGCGATGACTGGGTGCGTCCAGGTCGGTAAAGAGTCCTGCTGGATGCGGAAGCGGCCCTTCTCACGGTATCCCGCAGGGGTCGCTTCGACGAGCCCGACCACTCCGTTTTCGCTGAGTGCGTAGAGATGCCCGTCGGCGTAGACCAATGAGCCTTTGCCCACGCTGCGGTCTTTCCAGGCGACTTCTCCAGTATCGAAACGCATAGCCGTCAGGATGCCGCTCGAAAAGCCGTAGAGGTGATCGCCGATCAGAATCGAACTGCTGTGGTGGTTGCGCATCTCCTTCGTGAAATAGATCTCAGACGCTCCGTTCGCCTTGATCTCGACCAGACCGCCGCCGTTCCCATAGTCCGAAGAAATGAACACTCGGTTGCCCCGGGCAACAGGCGTCGCCGCGTTGGCCACGTTGTTGGCGGCGCGCGGGTACTCCCATAAGAGCTTGCCGTCTTTCAGGTCCAGCCCCAGCCCGCGCGTGTGCGTAAAGAAAACCACCTGCGTGGTGTTTCCGACCTGGACTGGAATCGCTGAGGAATAGCCCGCTCGGTCGCTTTGGCTCTTCCAGATTAGTGAGCCGTCCTTTTTATTAAGCGCGACAATCGAAGCGCCGGGTCCGCCGGCGTTGACCAGGAGTTTCTCGCCCACCACCAGAGGCGACTCGCTGATCCCCCAAGTGATGTTCGAGCCGCCAAACTTCTGGAGGACATTCATCGTCCAGACGACGCGGCCTGTTCGCACGTCGAGGGCTGAGAGGTCGCCGCTCCCGCCAAGAGCATAAAGCATTTTTCCGTCTACAGTGGGAGTCCCGCGCGGGCCATCGCCACGATCGTTGCGGAAGCGGGTGCCGTGGGGCGTGGCCCACGCTTCTTTTCCCGATGCGACATCGAAAGCAATCACGTATTCGCGGTCGCCCCTGATCCCCATCGTAAAGAGATGGCCGTTGGCAATTGCAAACGACGAGTATCCACCTCCCGCGCCTGTGGCCTTCCAGGCTAGCGGCGGGCCGTTCTCGGGCCACTGCTTCGCCAGACCTGTCTCTTTAGAGATGCCGTCACGGTTCGGACCACGCCATTGTGGCCAGTCAGCGCCGACTTGAGCAGCGATCTCGGTAGACAAAAACAGGGCGATGACGGCAAGACTCATCACAGACTTGATGCTATTGGTCTTCATGTTCGAATCTCCTTATCAGAGAACAGAAACTCTCAACAATTGGGGAGTATGTTTGCGAAACCAACATGGAAACAACCTCATGATTGCGGTTTGAAATACAGCACCATCCCGGCGCCCGCTGCCGCCAACACGAAACCGAGGTAGAGCAAGGGATTGGGTGTTGTCTTGGGCGGATGCAGCCACATGGAAAAAATCACGTTGACGAGCGGCGCGCCCGCGAAGACGAGCGGCATCACATAAGTTGGCAAGCCGCCTGATTTGAACGCGAAAATAATGCACACCGCACCGATTGCGCCGAGCGCTCCTCCCAGTGTCGCACCCATCGCGCCTTTCATCGTAAATCCCTGCTGGAGCCCTCCCTGATAAGAGAGACTGGCAACTGGAACCAGCACCCCGATCAAGAAGTAAGCGACTCCGACACAGAGGAGCGCGCGCATGGGGTTACCCAGAGCGATCTGGCCGCGATGCAGCGCCGGCCCATACAGTCCCCAGGCGAGCGCCGCGCCCAGAGCGAAGATTATCCATAGCATTTGGGAGACCCTCCTGGACTGGTAGTGGTCCACTTAACGTTAAACGTCAATTTCATTTTCCATTTGACATTCATCGACGCGTAGCGGCGGCGTGAATTTAGCCCGGTCTTTCAAGGCCGGGAACGTGAGCCAAAAGGGTTCCCGTCGCGTCAGCGACGACTGACCGATTCATTCAATCGTCGCTAACGCGACGAGGTGTTAGGAGGTCGTTGAACCCGACCTTGAAAGACCGGGCTAAATTCACGCCGCCGCTACGCGTCGAAGGAAATGGAAAATGATTCTCATCGATCACTTCTACAAGATTACCTTGTTCTAAAACGTCACTCGAAGCCCAAGCTGAATTTGCCTTGATGATGTTACTGTCGATCGGATGCGGCCAAACGTCGTCAGCGGAGCCTCATTATCCGCCTGGCCTGCGAAAGCCGTCAGCGACGGCGGCGCGAAGTTGGCACGATTGAAGAGGTTGAACGCCTCCACACGTAATTGCAGGTTGCCTGACTCACCGAGCAGCCGAGTTATCTTCGTGTTTTTGACGAGGGCCAGATCGAAGCTGCGGTGATTCGGACCAATGAACGCGCCGCGACCGGTGTTGCCGAGCGTACCCGCGGGTGGAATTACAAACGCCGCAGGGTTGAAATATTGGTCAGGGCGACCGATGACTGCCGTTTCATAAGTGAATCCCGGCGCGATCGAAGCGCGGTCGCGTCCGATGCCCGGGCCCAGTGATGGCTGCCATAGCGAGCGTGAGCGATTCGCTTGTACGAAGACTGTCAGCGGATTACCGCTGCGCCAATTACTGATGCTGGCGAGCTGCCAGCCATCGAGCAGCGTTTTTGCCGTACCGTCCAGTTTGCGAGCGAACGGAATGTCCCAGGTGAAGTTCACTACCCAGTTGTGTTTGGCGTGGTAGTCAGCGAGGCCCTTGTTGTAGTTGAGCAACGGGAATTCCGGAAAGGCCGTCGTGGTGCCGTTCGTCGCGTCGGAGAAGAAGGTCGAAGCCTGCGTCGTATCGATGTTGCGCGAGAAAGTGTAAGCGGACTGAACGGTGAAACTGCGATTCCAACGCTTGCGCAACTCGAAAATCATTGCGTTGTACCACGAGTTGCCATCGCTGCTTTTCAGTTCAATGGTCGAAAACGCGGTGTTCTGCCGCGGCGCTCCAGGCGGCGGATAGAAAGGCGTACCGTCAGGGCGAATCGTGGGTAGCGCCGTGTTCACGTCGTTGCTGCGGAGCAAGTGGACGCCACGCGAGCCGGCATAAGCGATGGTGGCGACCGTATCCCACGGCAGCTCGTGTTGCACGCTCAGGTTGTAAACGTTTACATACGGATTATCGAGATCAAACTGCACCGGACGGATCGAGTTTGCGAAAGCACACGAAAGCGGCGCGGCTGGGAAAGCAGGGCGGCAGGGGGAAGTCGTCGTGAAGCCGATGGCGATGCGCGGCGTTGCCGGTGGATTCGTTACCGTAACGATCAGATTCTGCTGGTTGTTGGTATTGAAGTAGAGGCCATAACCGCCGCGCACGCTCGTTTTGCCATCGCCGAAAAGATCCCAGGCGAAGCCGACACGGGGCGAGAGATTCTTGCGCGTCGGGTTCTGGTAGAGCGGTCCAATGGTAGGCGCGCGATCAGTCAAAGACGGCAGGGCGGAATCGCGCCCGTAAAGGTCGACCGGCATCGTCGTCGTCTCGTAACGCAGTCCGGCATTGAGAGTCAGACGCGGGTGGACCCGAAAAGTATCTTGCACGTAGCCCGCGAAGAGCGTGAAGCGCCAATAGCGATCGAGCGCTCCGTTTGGCGTGAGCCCCAGAAAACTCTGCGGCATGTTGACCAGAAAGCTTCTCAGATTGGGGAAAGTCCAGATGCCGAGCGAAAAGGTCGGGTTCACCATGTTGTCTTGATAGCGTTCGATGACCCCACCGGCCTTTAGCAGATGCCGACCGCGTGTGTGCACCACACCGTGTTCAACGCCGAAAACGTTCTGCGTGAGCTTGACGCTGACGGACGTTTGCGGTCCAAACCGTGGAACACCACCGATGTCGATATTGCCCAGAGACTCACGTCCGGGAATGAACGGCGGCAGCGTTTGCGTCGTGTTGGCTTCCACCTGCTGACCAATGCGGGTGCGAGCAAAGTTGAAACGCAACGTGTGAATCGTCGCCGCACTTTGAATAAAACGATGCTCGGCGGTAAAGAACTGATTGCGCGAGCGAAATGCGCGCGGAAACTGCGGGAATTCGGTTGGCAGTTGCTGATCCGCATCGTCGAATGTGTAGCGGGCGAAGGACTGTTGTCGCTGGCTCCAATTGTGATCGAAGCGGCCCTGCGTGAAGTGCTGCTTGATCTGGCGGTTGAAGCCGAAGTTGTACTCGGCCAGTCCACCTCCCAGATTAGTGCCATTGGGCAGGGGAAACTCGTCGAGGTAGGGTCTGACGGCGGCGTTGACGACCACCGCCCCGGTCGGCAGTATCCCGTTACGCGCGTTCAAATCGGGCACCACGGTTCGGACTGTCTGGCCCAAGTTTTCCCGTAGCGATTCGTAACCGAAAAAGAAAAAGGTCTGGTCCTGCTTGATTGGCCCACCAATACTGCCGCCAAACTGATTCCGCTTGAACTCGGGCTTTTCCGCCCCATCAAAAAAGTTACGCGCGTCGAAGTTGTCGTTGCGATGAAACCAGTAGAGCGATCCGTGAAGGGCATTCGTGCCGGATTTGCTGATGGCGTTGATCTGGCCTCCGGCATTGCGCCCAAACTCGGCGCCGTATGAGTTCGCTTCTACGCGAAACTCTCTGATTGTTTCTACCCCCAGAACCGTGCCGGCGGCGCTGCCGGCCGGGCCATTGGTGAAATCGTTCTGGGGCGTACCGTCAAGCAGGTAAACATTCGATCGCGGGTCCTGGCCATTGATGCTCATGCCGAGACCGTGCGCCACGACCGAACCTCCGTCGCGATGCGAATAACCGATCACGCCCGGCTGGAGCAAGGCGAGGTCAGTGTAGTTTCTGCCATTCAGTGGTAACTCCCTTATGGCTTGTTCACCCACCAGGTAACTGAGCTCCTGACTCTGCGTGTTTACCAAAACTTCGCCGCTGTCGACATTCACGGCGGCAGTGAGTCCGGCGACTTTCATCACCAGGGAAACGGCCGTGGTGTCGTTTACGGTGAGCCTGACATTGGGAAAGCCGAGGGGTTCGAAACCGGCAAACTCGGCTTTCAGTTCATAAAGGCCAACAGGTAATCCCGGAAAAACGAACCTTCCTTCGTCCTCGCTCGTAGTAACCCTCACAAGTCCAGTTTCAAGATGTTTCGCGGTCACCTGGACGCCGACCAGCACTGCTCCGTTGGAATCTTTGATATCTCCTGTGATGGTGCTGTCGGTTTGAGCGGCAACGCCGATAGTGTAAATGACAACCAGACAGGTTAGCCCCAGCACTCTTTGGAATAATGCGGGAAACGAAAGAGGGAAAAAACTCATCTTTGCATGTGCTCCGGTTTGACGTGTGGGCTCTCAAGTCTCAATACTATACATTCTAGCAATCAGTTTCAGACATTGTCAGGTAAATACGTGGACATAACCGCAGGTTCTGATGATGGTGGATTCCGCGCTACTTTTCTTACCATCATTCCCTTCGTTTTGGTATTAATGTCGAAGCCTAAAGAAGACCGTTCCAAATTCCCGTAATTTTTACCGAGAATCAGTAAGGAGATCATTTTGAAGTCAAAAGCAGCAAAAACTACGATGCTGGCTGTTCTCATCCTGTTGCCATCATTAGTTAGCGCACAGACCCATCGCGCTTCCGTCCGAGGCACGGTCACGGACCCCAACAGCGCCGTCGTGGCTGGAGCGAACGTACAAGTGATCAACACGGAAACTAACGAGAGTCGTACAACGACAACTGATGAAGATGGCTCGTATGCCGTGTCGTCCCTTCCACCCGGGCCTTATACTCTCACGGTAGAAAGAGACGGGTTCAAGAAGTTGTCGCGCTCACTTAGTTTGCAGGTGAACCAGGAATTGCGACTTAATGCCTCACTAGACGTGGGTCTCATTCAGGACAGCCCCGATGACATCTACGCTCCGGCAGAGGTCCTCAAAAAAGATTCAGCTTCACTTGGCACGGTAATCGAAAACCCACAAGTTGTCGGCCTGCCACTGGACGGGCGCAACTTTTATGAGTTGAGTTTGCTCGTCCCGGGGGCAGTTCCTCCCGCACCGGGCTCGGCAGGCTCCGTTCGTGGTGACTTTTCCTTCAGCGTCAACGGCGCGCGCGAAGACAGCAACAACTTTCTCCTTGACGGCGTCTACAATGTGGATCCCAAACTAAACACCTTCGCCGTACGGCCTCCAGTGGATGCGATACGCGAGTTTGAAATTGCAACCAGCACGTACGACGCGGCCTTCGGTCGCAACCCGGGTGCGCAGGTAAACGTCGTGCTCAAGTCCGGCAGCAACGACTTACACGGCTCTCTGTACGAGTTTCATCGCAATGCAGCCCTCGACGCGCGCAACTTCTTCGCGCCCGGCAATGAGCCGGCACCCAAATATATCCGTAACCAGTTTGGTTTCTCCTTTGGAGGTCCAATCCGCAAGGACCATACGTTCTACTTTGCCGATTACGAGGGTACACGCTCGCGTGAAGGAATAACCCGTGTTACTAACGTGCCGACTCTTCAGGAGCGATCCGGGGATTTTTCGCAGAGCCTGCTGGGTATTCCGCGCGATCCGTCCACGGGGCAACCCTTTCAAGGTGGAGTTATACCGTCGTTCTTCATCCACCCGATCGGGCGGGCCATCGCCGCTTTGTATCCTCTGCCGAACCGTACTGCGCCTTTTGCTAACTTCGTTTCTTCGCCCACGCAACGCGACGATAATGACCACTTTGATGCTCGCGTAGATCACTTCCTCAGTAACGTCACCACCTTGGTGTTCCGTTACAGTCTTGGTAACCGCCGGTTCTTTGAGCCCTTTGCCGGACCAACGCTCTCCGCGGTCCCGGGCTATGGCAACGACGTACCACGGCGAAGTCAGAATGCCATGGTGGGTGTGACACACGTCTTCTCGCCCAAGCTGGTTAACGATGCCCGCTTCGCCTTCAACCGCGTTGCTTCAGCCGTTAATCAGGAGAATCAGGGCACGAGCGTCAATCGCGTCGTCGGCTTGCCGGAACTATCCGGAAACTCGCGCGATTTCGGCTTGAGTTTCATAACGATCACGGGCTTCTCGCCGCTGGGCCACGAGGGCAACAATCCCCAAGACACCGTAACCAACACCTTTCAAATTCTCGACACGGCTACCTACGTGCAAGGAAATCACCTCTTCAAGTTTGGCGCTGACATCCGCGCCGTGCAGCAGAACGGTTTTCGGGACGTGCAATCGCGAGGTCTGCTCAATTTTTCGCCATTTGCCTACACCGGCGTCGCCCTGGCTGACGTTTTACTCGGTCTCCCGCTAGTCACCGGCGGCGCTCGCGTCGACAATGCACAACACCTGCGCTCTCAGAGCTATCACTTCTTTTTCAACGATAGTCTTCGAGTGCGTCGAAATATGACTCTCTCGGCGGGACTGCGCTACGAGTACAACTCCCCACCTGTGGATGCGACCGACCGCGCAAATCTATACGACTCGGCGACGCGCTCCCTCGTGCCTGTAGGTACCAGCGGGATGCCCCGCGGCGGATACGAGACGGATAAAAATAATTTCGCTCCACGCGTCGGCCTGGCTTGGACAATCGGCGCCGAAGAAAAAACGGTGGTACGGGCGGGCTATGGCATCTACTACGACACCTCGCCGCTGGCCCCGGGCGAGGCGCTCTACTTCAACAAGCCGTACTTTGATTTCAATTTGTTCTTCCCTCTTCCCGATCTGCCCTTAACGCTAAGCGACCCGTTCCCAGCGTTCTTTCCCTTCCCGCTGCCCGACTCGGCGCAAGCGATTCAGCGCGACTTGCGCACACCTTACATGCAGCACTGGAACTTGAACGTGCAGCAGCAGCTGGGTAGTAACCGGGTACTCGAAGTTGGCTACGTAGGCTCGAAGGGTACGAAGCTTTTGTCGGCGCGTGATCTCAATCAACCCCAGCCCAGCGCATTGCCACAGGGCCTGCCATTTGTTCCGCGTCCCGTTCCGCAGTTTGACGAGATCAATACGATTGAGTCGCGGGCGAGCTCGAACTATCACAGTCTCCAGGCTCGTCTGCAACAGCGGCTTTCGGGGGGACTCACAATGCTGGCGTCCTACACCTGGTCAAAATCGATTGATGACGCTTCAAACTTTTTTCCGAGCGCCGGCGATCCAAACTATCCGCAGAATAGTTATGACTTGCGCTCTGAACGCGGCCGTTCCAATTTCGACGTGGCCCATCGCCTCTCGGTTAGTTACGTTTACGACCTGCCTTTTGGTAAAGGCCGCACGTACCTTGGGGATGACGGCGCCTGGTCCAAGCTTCTGACCGGCTGGCAAACCTCCGGCATCGTGACGCTGCAAACAGGCCGGCCCTTCACGGTTGCCCTGTTGCGCGAGCTGGATAACAGCGGGACTGGTATCTCGGCACTGGGCTTTGGAGCGAATGACCGTCCTAACGTCGCCGGCGATCCGAGTCTGGGCCAACGTTCTCCCGAGCGCTGGTTCAACACCGCTGCTTTCACTTTTCCGCCCCGCGGAAGCTTTGGTAACGCGGGAAGAAATATTCTCGACGGTCCTGGCTATCATAACGTGAATGCTTCGCTGGTTAAGAACACTGCGCTCTCCGAAACGATGAATCTGCAGTTCCGGGCAGAGTTCTTCAATCTCTTCAATCACCCCAACTTCAATTTGCCGGACAATTTTCTGGGCTCGCCGTCGTTCGGCCAGGTCAATTCGGCACGCGAGCCACGCCATATTCAATTTGGTGTGAAGTTGTTGTTTTAGACGTGATCGTTTTGGTATTGATTGGAGTTTCATTTCTGAGTTGTTGGCACACTCAGCATGGCGAGTCGTAACCGAACCGGGAGCAGCGACCGGCCATCCGTTCAACGCGACACAAGAATGGCCACAAAAGCTGCCCGGGTGAGAAATAAAGTTGAATTCTTACTTCGAGCAAGCCGTTAGAAGAACAGACTGCGTTGAGCGGATGATCCGGTCGCTACCGCTCCGGGTTCTGTAAGCGCGCGCCTCTTTCTTGGAGGATCGTTAACAAAACCTTCTACGCTGAGCCAAAAGCGCGGCGTTAGCAAGCTGATTCTTGCTCATAAGGAGATGCAGGCGATGAGATGGAAAGCACGTGGAAGTGCGGTGATAGGACTGGCGTTGGCTGTGGGCACAGGACTGGCTGCTCAGAAACCCAGTTTCAGCGGGTCATGGGTAATGGACCGCGCAAGAAGTTTTGGGATGCCAGGAAACATGCAACAGACCATGACGGTCAATCACACCGCCGATCAGATAGATTTGGAGACTAAGCTGATTCAGCCGGACAACGAACGCACGGTCAAAGACAGTTACATCCTGGACGGCAAAGAGCGGGAATTTACGCCCCAAAGCCCGCCGGGCCAACCAGTGCCGAAAGGAAAGCGGACAGCCAACTGGCTGCCCAATGGCCATGGAATTGTCGTCAACGAGGTGACGACGGCTGAGACTCCGAAGGGCACGGTCACCAGTCAACTCACGAGGAAATGGACTCTGTCTAACGGCGAGTTGGTTATTGACATGTACATTGATAATCCAAACGGGTCGTTTGAGACGAAGCGAATCTTTGCCAAAAGAAGAGCCGAAGAGATCCCGTTAAAACGAAAAGGGCAGGCCGAGGGGAAATTAACCACCGCGCCCGCCCTATTTAGTTTCCAGATTGGTTACTGTTGAAGTCGTTAGTAGCCCCTGTAGCCGTCCTCGTATCCGTTGGCGAAGCCTTGACGGTAGTACCGGCGATACAACTCGCGGTCGCCTAAGCGTGAACTGTAATCGCTGGTGGCACTCTTGAACTTGCCTTCATCGCGATAGTCGAAGCGGTCTCCACGTTGGCGATCCTTGCGGCCTTCCTTGATACCTTCGTTGTAGCCTGCGTTTAGAGCCGTCTGCCGAAGCTGGAAGGAACCGCCGTAGTTGTCGTACCTGTCCCAGTCACGACCGCGGCGGTCACTTCTGTCCTCACGTCTGTCTTCACGGCGTTCCTGGCGCGCGCGACGCCTATCCTCGCGGCGCTGCTGCTGATCGATCGTATTCCAGCCGTCGTCGCGTTGCTGCGCGATAGCCACCATCGGTAACGCCAAAAATATTCCCACCGCCAACATCAGAGTCTTTCCTAACAGCCCTTTGTTTTTTCTTTTCATCTGAATTCCCTCCACTGCGTTCAACCCGAAAAAGCCACCCGGAAATTGGTATTTAATGAACTACAAGCACCGTGCCATCCGAGTATTCAGAACAAAGAGCTTCAATTGCCGCTAAACAGCCTGTCCCTGAAGTAGTTCAACACGATTTGCGTTTGTCTTGTACCGAATCGGGTCAGACACCGAGGGTATTTGAACTGAGGAAGCGAGTGGGACCCCAAGGTAATTGTAAGATGATCACTGCGCGGCAATGTTATAAGCGGCCATCTGAGTTGCATTGCGCACGAACAGGCGCCCGCCAGCGACAGCCGGGTAATTCCACGTCTTGCCCTCAAGAGCCGGGAAGCGCGCAACCTCTGCATACTGTCGGGGCGTAGCCTTCACCAGGGCCAGTTCTCCGGCGTCGCTGGAAACAATCAGATGCCCACTCGCGAGGATGACCTGCCCGTAGCCATAACGACCGCCCTTCCATTTGCGCTCCCCGGTGTTGACATCAAGACACGTCAGAATTCCTTCATCCAATCCGTAGACGTGGCCTTCATGAAGAACTGAGCTGTTGAACTTGTTCTTCATGTTGATATTCTCCCAAAGCTTACGCGCCTCAAAGTTTTTGCCGCCGCCCGTGATCTCAATTAGTGCCGCACCCTTGCCGTAGCCCGATGAAATGAAGAAGCGATTTTTATCCACCATGATCGGCTGCGAGACGTTGATACCCATGTCCGTGTCCCAGACGTAGCTCCAGAGTAACGAGCCGTCCTCAGGAGCCAGGCCCATGACGCGCGAGGCACTGACAATAACGATTTGCCGCCGACCCGCCAGGGTAGCAAGCATGGGTGAGACGTAAGCCTGCGGGTCGTTTTGAGATTTCCAAACTGGCGCCCCATTCAGTTTGTTGTAGGCGACGATGGATTTGCCATTGGCGCCCCCGGGCAGAACGATTACTTTGTCATCAACAACGAGGGGCGAAGCAGCCATGGCCCAGGAAAGATTTGGCGCCTGGTTCTCCGTGAGAATGTTGCGTCCCCAGGCTACCGCACCTGTCTTCGCATCCAGGCAGCGGAGCTCGCCGGTTGCACCCAGCGCGTAAATACGACCATCGTCCCAGGTGGGAGTGGCCCGCGGTCCATCACCCGTCGAATCGCTGTACTGAGCATTCCAGCCCTGCTTCCATAGCTCGCGGCCAGTAGCGACGTCGTAAGCGGTTACCACTTCCTGGCCTCGTCTTTGTTCGATAGTGTGTGCTCGACCATCCGCAATAACGAACGAGGCATAACCGACGCCGATGGGCTGTTTCCACATCGGCACCAGTCCTGAAGC
>Ga0136617_10004872_pt1 | contig 12027 bp, 10 predicted proteins | sample AntDrymUQ3222106_2_FD_129672 | JGI IMG/M metagenome (GOLD analysis project Ga0136617, IMG submission 129672) | Polar desert sand microbial communities from Dry Valleys, Antarctica - metaG UQ322 (21.06) | ecosystem: Environmental > Terrestrial > Soil > Desert | place: Antarctica: Dry Valley...
CGGCTGACCCCGAAGGCGCTGCGCCGGCTGGGGGAGGCGGCGCTGTCCGACGTCGTCGACAAGCTCAGCGGGCGTGGCGGCGAGCGCGACACCCGGCGGGCCGGAGCGGCGGGGGAGGCGACCGGGACGAGCCGGCCGTGGACCTTCGGCGACACCGAGTCGTGGGACGTGCCGCGGACGCTGCTCAACTCGACGCTGCGCCGCGCTGCTGGCGACACCGCGGTGCTGGACGTGACCGACGTGGAGATCGTGGAGACCGAGCAGCGGTCGCGCGCCGCGGTCGCGCTGTGCGTGGACACGTCGTGGTCGATGGTGCAGGACGGCCGCTGGCTGCCGATGAAGCGCACTGCGCTGGCGCTGCACCAGCTGGTGTCCACCCGCTTCCGCGGCGACGCGCTGCAGCTCATCACGTTCGGCCGGCATGCCCGTCGGGTCGAGCTGGCCGAGCTGGTGGGGCTGGAGGGGGCGTGGGAGCAGGGCACGAACCTGCACCACGCGCTGCTGCTGGCCGGTCAGCACCTGCGCCGCAACCCCGACGCCCAGCCGGTGGTGCTCATGGTGACCGACGGCGAGCCGACCGCCCACCTGGAGTCCGACGGGGTGGCCCAATTCGACTACCCGCCCAGCCCGCAGACACTGCGCGCCACGCTCGCCGAGGTCGACGGGCTGACCAGGCTGGGCAGCTCGATGATCGTGTTCATGCTGGGCGAGGACCCGCGGCTGGCGGCGTTCGTCGACCGGGTGGCCCGTCGCAGCGGCGGCCGGGTCGTGGCGCCCACGCTGGACGGCCTCGGCGCCGAAGTCGTCGCAAACTACCTCCGCGCCCGCCGCTAACCCCCGCGAGTTGCGCGCTGCGGACAAGCGAGTTGCGCGCTTCGGACCGTCAGCGAGGTCCGGCTGAGCCGAGTCAGCCGCAGGCGCCGCGTAGTTTGTCGGGTATGCAGGCCTGGCTGGACACCGAGGTGCCCCGGTTGCCCGGCATCGGGCAGCCGCTGCGGCTCTACGACACCGCGACCGGCCGGATCCGCCCGACCGCTCCCGGCGCCACGGCGAGCATGTACGTCTGCGGGATCACCCCCTACGACGCCACCCATCTCGGCCATGCCGCCACCTACCTGGCGTTCGACCTGGTCAACCGCGCCTGGCGCGACGCCGGCCACGACGTGCACTACGTCCAGAACGTCACCGACATCGACGACCCACTGCTGGAGCGGGCCATCCGCGACCAGGACGACTGGGTCGTCCTCGGAATGCGGGAGACAGCGCTGTTCCGCGAGGACATGGCGGTGCTGCGGGTCCTGCCGCCGCGGCACTACGTCGGTGCTGTGGAGGCGATGGACGAGATCGCCGAGCTGGTCGGCAAGCTGCTGGCCTCCGGCGCCGCGTACCGGATCGACGACCCCACCTACCCCGACGCGTACTTCGGCAGCGCCGCAACGCCGGACTTCGGTTACGTCTCCGGCCTCGACGAGCAGCACATGATCGAGCTGTCCCGCGAGCGGGGCGGTGACCCGGACCGCCCCGGCAAGCGACACCCGGCGGACGCGCTGCTGTGGCGGATGGCGCGCCCCGACGAGCCGTCGTGGGAGTCCGACCTCGGCGCGGGCCGCCCCGGCTGGCACGTGGAGTGCGCCGCGATCGCGCTCAACCGGCTCGGCACCCAGATCGACGTGCAGGGCGGCGGCTCGGACCTGATCTTCCCGCACCACGAGCTCGGCGCCGCCCACGCCGAGGCGCACACCGGGGTCCACCCGTTCGCCCGGCACTACAGCCACGCCGGGATGATCAGCTTGGACGGCGAGAAGATGTCCAAGTCCCGCGGCAACCTGGTCTTCGTCTCCCGGCTGCGGGCCGACGGCGTTGACCCGATGGCGGTGCGGCTGGCGCTGCTGTGCGAGCACTACCGCAGTGACCGGGCCTGGACGCCGCAGCGGCTCACCGACGCCGGGCAGCGGCTCGGACACTGGCGCGAGGCGGTCGCGCTCGACGCCGCACCGGACGCGAGCGACACCGTGGCACGGCTGCGCACCCACCTGGCCGACGACCTCGACACCCCCACGGCACTGGCCGCGGTCGACGCCTGGGCCAGCCAGGCGCTCGAGCGCCGCGGCCGCGACCAGGATGCCGGCGCGCTGATAGCCACCGCGGTCGACGCGCTGCTCGGGGTGAAGCTGTAATGGCGCAGAACGTGCTCGGCGGCGAGCTCGCGTCGTGCAGCACCGACCCGTTGACGGGCTTCTACCGCAACGGCTGCTGCGACACCGGCGGCGAGGACGTCGGGGTGCACACCGTGTGCGTGCGGGTGACGGCGGAGTTTCTGGAGTTCAGCCAGCAGGCCGGCAACGACCTGTCCACGCCGCACCCGCAGTGGGGCTTCCGTGGGTTACAGCCCGGTGACCAGTGGTGCCTGTGCGCCGCACGCTGGACCGAGGCGCTGGCGGCGGGGATGGCGCCGCAGGTGGTGCTGGAGGCCACCCACGCGCGGACGCTGGAGTGGGCCGACCTGGACGACCTACGCCGCCACGCCGTCGATCCGGCGCCTCCCGGCTAGCTCCCCTCGCCGCCCGGCCCGCGCCGGCGCAGGTAGCGCTCGATGTCCGCGGCGATCGACTCGCCGGTCGCCTCGCTGATCGAGATCTCCGACTCGGCGCGCTCCTCGAGCTGGCGCACGTAGTCCCGGACGTCCTCGTCGGCCTCGGCCATCTCGCTGACCGTCCGCTCCCAGTTCTCCGCCTGCGCGGGCAGCCCGCCGAGCGGCACCTCGATGTCGAGGACCTCCTCGACCCGGTGCAGCAGGGCCACCGCGGCCTTGGGGTCGGGCGCCTGTGACACGTAGTGCGGCACCGCGGCCCAGAACGAGATCGCCGGGATGCCGTGGCGGACGCAGGCGTCCTGCAACACGCCGACGATGCCCGTCGGCCCGCGGTAGCGCGAGCGCTCCAGCCCGAAGCGGGCGGCGGAGTCGGCGTCGTAAGAGGTGCCGGAGACCTGCACCGGACGGGTGTGCGGGGTGTCGGTGAGCAGCGCGCCCAGCGTCACCACGGTCGTCACGCCCAGCTGCTCGACCGAGGTCAGCAGCTCGCGGCAGAAGCTGCGCCACCGCATGCTGGGCTCGATGCCGTGCACCAGCACGACGTCGTGCCTCGCGCCGGGTGGCCGGCACGCGGACACCCGCGTCGTGGGCCACTCGATCTCGCGGGTGATCCCGTCGATCAGCCGCACCATCGGCCGGGTCACCTGCAGGTCGTAGTACTCCTCCGGGTCGATGCTGACCAGGGTCTCGGCATCCCAGCTCAGCTCGAGGTGCTCCAGCGCGGTGCTGGCCGCATCGCCTGCGTCGTTCCAACCCTCGAACGCGGCGATCATCACCGGGCTGTCCAACCGGGACAGCTCCTGGCCCGCCTCAACCACGAACGGTTGCGGGCGGCCGGTGTCTCGACCGGTGTCGGAGCCGTCGGGACGGGTCATGTCGTCAAGCCTACGGCTGCGCGCACCCGTCACGCTGGCGACGTGAGGATCGCTCGCCAGATCACTGCACGGCGTCGGCTACTCTCGGTTCCCGTGTCCGAGACGATCTCCACCGGTTTGCTCGACGTGCTCGCGGAGCGCGTCATCGTCGCCGACGGCGGGATGGGCACGATGCTGCAGGCCGCGGCCCTGACCCTGGACGACTTCGCCGGGCTCGACGGCTGCAACGAGATCCTCAACGAGACGCGCCCGGACGTGGTCCAGGGCGTGCACCGGGCCTATCTGGAAGCCGGCTCCGGGGTCATCGAGACCAACACCTTCGGGGTGAACCTGCCCAACCTCGGCGAGTACGCAATCGCGCACCGCATCGTCGAGCTGGCCGAGATGGGCGCCCGGCTGGCCCGCGAGTGTGCCGACGAGTTCGGCACCGCCGCGGCGCCCCGCTACGTGCTGGGGTCGGTCGGCCCCGGCACGAAGCTGCCGACGCTGGGCCATGCGCCGTTCGCGGAGCTGCGCGACGCCTACCAGGAGTGCGGCCGCGGCCTGCTCATCGGCGGCGTTGACGGGATCATGGTCGAGACCTGCCAGGACCTGCTGCAGGCCAAGGCAGCGATCATCGGCGTCCAGCGGGCGATGGCCGCCGAGGGCCGCCGGGTCCCGGTGCTGACGATGGTCACGGTCGAGACCACCGGCACCATGCTGCTTGGCAGCGAGATCGGCGCCGCGCTGACGGCGCTGGAGCCGCTGGGCATCGACGCCATCGGGCTGAACTGCGCGACCGGCCCGGCGGAGATGAGCGAGCACCTGCGCCAGCTGTCCAAGCACGCGCGCGTGCCGCTGGCCGTCATGCCCAACGCCGGCCTGCCAACCCTCGGTCCGGACGGTGCCCTCTACCCGCTGACCCCCGACGAGCTGGCCGAGGCGCTGGCCACCTTCGTGGACGAGTACGGCGTGCGGCTGGTCGGCGGCTGCTGCGGTACGACGCCCGCGCACCTGCGGGCGGTGGTCGAGGCGGTCGCCACGGTCACCCCGGCGCCGCGGACGCCTCGCCCGGAACCGGGTCTGAGCTCGCTCTACGGCGCGGTGCCGTTCCGGCAGGAGACCAGCGTGCTGGTCATCGGCGAGCGCACCAATGCCAACGGCTCGCGCGCGTTTCGCGACGCGATGATCTCCGACCGCTACGACGAGTGCGTCCGGATCGCCCGCGAGCAGACCCGCGACGGTGCGCACCTCATCGACCTGTGCGTGGACTACGTCGGCCGCGACGGCGCCGCCGACATGATCGAGCTGGCCGGCAGGCTGGCCACTGCGTCCACCTTGCCGATCATGCTGGACTCCACCGAGACCGACGTCGTGCGGGTCGGGCTCGAGCGCTTGGGCGGACGCTGCATCGTCAACTCGGTCAACTACGAGGACGGCGCAGGCCCGGAGTCCCGGTTTGCCAAGACGATGACGGTTGCCAAGGAACACGGCGCTGCGGTGGTGGCGCTGTGCATCGACGAGGAGGGCCAGGCCCGCACCGCTGAGTGGAAGGTCCGGGTCGCCTCCCGGCTGATCGAGGACCTCACCACGAACTGGGGCATGCACACCGCCGACATCGTGGTCGACTGCCTGACCTTCCCGATCACGACCGGTCAGGAGGAGGTGCGCCGCGACGCCATCGAGACGATCGAGGCTATCCGCGAGCTCAAGCGTCGCTACCCCGACGTGCAGACGACGCTGGGCGTCTCGAACATCTCCTTCGGCCTCAACGCGGCCGCCCGCCAGGTGCTCAACTCGGTGTTCCTGCACGAGTGCCAGCAGGCCGGGCTGGACACCGCGATCGTGCACGCCAGCAAGATCGTCCCAATGGCGCGCATCCCGGACGACCGCCGCGGTGTCGCGCTCGACCTGATCTACGACCGACGCCGGGAGGACTACGACCCGCTCAGCAAGTTCATGGAGCTGTTCGAGGGCGTCACCGCGTCCGCGGCCAGGGCCGGCCGCGCCGAGGAGCTGGCCGCGCTGCCGCTGTTCGAGCGGCTGGAGCGCCGCATCGTCGACGGCGAGCGCATCGGGCTGGAGGGCGACCTGGACGCCGCCCTGGAGCAACGCCCTGCGCTGGAGATCATCAACGACACGCTGCTGAACGGGATGAAGATCGTCGGCGACCTGTTCGGGTCCGGCGAGATGCAGCTGCCGTTCGTGCTGCAGAGCGCCGAAGTGATGAAGGCCTCGGTGGCGCACCTCGAGCCGCACATGGAGAAGCAGGACAGCGGCGGCAAGGGGACGATCGTGCTCGCCACGGTCAAGGGCGACGTGCACGACATCGGCAAGAACCTCGTGGACATCATCCTGTCCAACAACGGCTACAGCGTGGTCAACTTGGGGATCAAGCAGTCGATCAGCGCGATCCTGGCCGCGGCCGCTGAGCACGACGCCGACGCGGTCGGAATGTCGGGGCTGCTGGTGAAGTCCACTGTGATCATGAAGGAGAACCTGCAGGAGATGGGCTCCCGGGGGGTCGCCACCCGCTGGCCGGTGCTGCTCGGCGGCGCTGCGCTGACCCGCTCGTACGTGGAGAACGACCTCGCCGAGATCTACCCCGGCCGGGTCACCTACGCGCGCGACGCCTTCGAGGGGCTGCGGCTGATGGACTCGGTGATGGCCCGCGCCCGCGGCGTCGACCCCGAGCGCGACGCCGCCGAGGCGGCTGCGACGGCCGAGCGCAAGGCCCGCCACGACCGGTCCCGTCGCATCGCGGCCGAGCGCAAGGCCGCGGCGACCGAGGCCGGCGACGGTGCGGCCACCCCCACCCGCTCTGACGTCAGCACCGACGTCCCGCTGCCGACGCCGCCGTTCTGGGGCAGCCGGGTCGTCCGCGGCATCGCGCTGGCCGAGTACTCGTCGATGATCGACGAGCGGGCCACTTTCCTGGGCCAGTGGGGGCTGCGCGGTGCGAAGCGCGGCGGCGGCCCGACCTACGAGGAGCTGGTGGAGACCGAGGGCCGGCCGCGGCTGCGGTACTGGCTCGACCGGTTGGCCACCGAGGGGGTGCTGGCGCACGCGGCGCTGACCTACGGCTACTTCCCGTGCGTGTCCGAGGGTGACTCGTTGGTGGTGCTCACCGAACCCGCCGCGGATGCGCCGGAGCGCTACCGGTTCACCTTCCCGCGCCAGCGGCGTGACCGGTTCCTCTGCCTCGCCGACTTCTACCGCCCCCGCGAGCTGGCTCTGCAGCGCGGCGAGATCGACGTCGTGCCGTTCACCCTGGTCACCATGGGCCAGCCGATCGCCGACTACGCCGCCGAGCTGTTCGCGAAGGACGCCTACCGGGACTACCTGGAGGTGCACGGGCTGTCCGTGCAGCTCACCGAGGCGCTGGCCGAGTACTGGCACTCCCGGATCCGCGAGGAGCTGCGCTGGCCCGACGGCGGCAACCTGGCGGCGGAGGACCCCACGGACGTCGAGGAGTTCTTCAAGCTCGGGTACCGGGGCGCCCGCTACTCGCTGGGTTACGGGGCGTGCCCGAACCTGGAGGACCGCGTCAAGATCGTCGGACTGGTCGAGCCGGACCGGATCGGCGTCGAGCTCTCCGAAGAGCTGCAGCTGCACCCGGAGCAGTCCACCGACGCCCTCGTCGCGCACCACCCCGAGGCCAAGTACTTCAATGCCGGATGACGCCCGGCCCGCCTCCGCCACGACGCAACGAACGGCCCGCTCGTCGAGCCCTATCGGCCGAAAGTGCCGTTCGTAACGGCCGGGACGGCCGGGACGGGCGCGGGCGGCCGGCGGCGGTCCTGTGGGACATGGACGGCACCCTGGTGGACAGCGAGCGGCTATGGGACGTCTCGCTGGCGGAGCTGGCCGTGTCGCTCGGCGGCCAGCTGAGCCCGTCCACCCGGTCCGCGATGGTCGGTACCGACATGGAAAACACGCTGCGGATGATGTTCGACGAGGTCGGCCGGGAGGCTACTCCGGCCGCGGTTGCCGCGGCCTGGGACGAGCTGACCGAGCGGACGGCCCGGCTGTTCGCCACCGACATCCCGTGGCTGCCCGGTGCCGCGGCCGCGCTGGCCGACGTGTGCACCGCCGGCCTGCCCGCCGCCCTGGTGACCTCCACCACCCGCGACCTCACCGAGCTGGCCCTGGACACCATCGGGCGGCAGTTCTTCGACGCCACGGTCTGCGGCGACGAGGTGCGCCACACCAAGCCGCATCCGGAGCCGTACCTGCGCGCGGCGGCCCTACTCGGCGTGGACGCCGCCGACTGCGTCGCGGTGGAGGACTCACCCAACGGGGCGACGTCCGCCGAGGCTGCCGGCTGCACGGTCGTCGTGGTGGCCAGCGAGGTGTCGGTGCCCGACGGGCCGCGCCGGATCGCGGTGCCGTCGCTGGTCGGAGTGGGGTCCGCGGAGCTGGCCACGGCGTACCACCGGGGTCGGTCGGTGGTTCATGATCCGGTGGAGCAACGGCCGTTGGGCTCGCCTTAGGCTCCGCTGGGCTCGCCGTTGCGCCGAACGGGTGGCAGCATGGGATCACCACCGGGCGCAGCCTGCGGCCGTTCCGCAGTAGCGCCGCTCGCAGCGGTGTCCCGGCGCTCAACCGGGGAACGAAACTGTCGAGGAGAGGAGCACGTTGGTGAAGACCTTCGACGAGCTGTTCGCGGAGCTCCGCGAGCGCGCTCGGGACCGCCCAGAGGGGTCAGGCACGGTTGCCGCCCTCGATGCTGGCGTACACGCCCAGGGCAAGAAGGTCTTGGAAGAGGCCGGCGAAGTGTGGCTGGCCGCAGAACACGAGCGCGACGACAGGCTGGCCGAGGAGATCTCCCAGCTGCTCTACCGCATCCAGGTCCTCATGTTGGGCCGCGGACTCTCTCTCGAAGACGTCTACAAGTTCCTCTAGGCCGCTTCATCAGCTCAGGAGATCTGCCATGTTCCGCGTCGCTCTGCCCAACAAGGGGACGCTCGCCGAGCCCGCCGCCCAGATGATGCGCGACGCCGGGTACCGGCAACGGACCGACTCGCGCGATCTCAACGTCGTCGACGAGGAGAACCAGGTCGAGTTCTTCTACCTGCGTCCCAAGGACATCGCCACCTATGTCGGCGCCGGCAACCTCGCCTTCGGCATCACCGGTCACGACCTGATGGACGAGTCGGGCAGCCCGGTGAAGGCGGTGATGAGGCTGGGCTTCGGCCGTTCCCAGTTCCGCTACGCGGTGCACGAGCGCAACGACTGGAAGTTCGAGGACCTGGAGGGTCGCAAGATCGCGACCTCCTACCCGCGGCTGGTCCGTGCCGACCTCGCGGCCAGGCGCATCCGAGCCGAGATCGTCAAGCTCGACGGCGCGGTCGAGATCGCGGTGCACCTCGGCCTCGCGGACGCGATCGCCGACGTGGTGAGCTCCGGCCGCACGCTGCGTCAGAATCACCTCAAGGCCATCGGCCAGCCCATCGCCTCCTCGCAGGCCACCCTGATCGAGCGGGAGCCGCGGCACGACCGGATCGAGTCCGCCGACGACCGCACCGGCAAGCCGGTGTTCATGCAGCGGATCCGGGGGGTCGTCTACGCCCGCCTGTTCCACATGCTCGACTACGACTGCCCGCTCGCCGTCCTCGACCAGGCGAAGGTGATCACCCCGGGCGTGCAGGCGCCGACCGTCGCTCCGCTCACCGACCGGGACTGGGTGGCCGTGCGGGTCATGGTCAAGCGCAAGAGCGCCAACGACGCGATGGACCGGCTGGCCAAGCTCGGCTGCAGGGCGATCCTGACCACCGAGATCCGCTCCTGCCGCGTCATCGAGAACGGCGACCTGATGGACGAGGACGAGGACGGGCTGGTCTGACGCGCGCGGCGAGGAGAACCCGGGCGGGCGCACTGCTCGCCGGCTTCCTCGCGCTGGGCGTTCTGGGCGCGGCCGGCTGCGGCGGCTCGGGCGACACGTCCGCCGGTCCGACGACCTCGTCCACTCCCACCGTCGAGCCCGTCGCGGCCTGCGCCCGGCAGCTGGAGTACTGGGCGGGGGAGAAGCTGAACAACGCCGTCGACCCTGGCTGGGACTACCAGCACATGGGGCTCACGTCCGACCAGGCCGACGCGCTGAGCGTGCTGGTCGACCGGGCGAAGCAGCTGCGCCAGCAGCAAGGGGCGCTGCCCGAAGGGTGGGTGCACGACCAGGCGATCGCGGCGTGCGGCCCGATCGTGGCCAAGCCGACCAGCACGGACCGCAACGGCTGGCCGTGACGCCTCGCCGGTACGGGACCGGGCCTACTCGGCGTGGTCCAGCAGGCTCTGGGTGGGCGTCTCGACTGGGGCGGACGGCGGCTCTGCCGGCCAGCCCGGGTACGCCGGGGGTGTGCCGTCGAACGCCGGGCAGATCGCCTTGTGGCTGCACCACTCGCACATCCGGCTCGGGCTCGGGCGGAAGTCGCCGGTACGGCCGGCGCGCAGAATGGCCGTCCAGATGGCGTCCAGCGTCTGCTCGAAACGCTCCAGCTCGGCCAGCTCGGGCTGATAGGTCAGCGACTCCTGGTCGGCCAGGTAGATCAGCCGCAGCTGGGTGGGGACGACGCCACGTGAGCGCAGCAAGGCCAGCGCGTAGAACTTCATCTGGAACAGCGCCCGGATCTCGGCGAACTCGCGCGGCGCCGCGCCGGTCTTGTAGTCGACCACCCTGATCTGACCGCCGGGTGCGACGTCGAGCCGGTCGACGTAGCCACGTAGGAGCACGCCGGAGCCGAGCTCGGCCTCCAGCAACAGCTCGCAGGCTTCGGGCTCCAGCCGCCGCGGGTCCTCCAGCTGGAAGTACCCCTGCAGCAGCATGCCGGCCGACTCGAGCCACTCCTGCAGCTCGGGATCGTCAGCCCCGTCGAACATCTCGCCGAGCTCGGGCGCGGCGTCGAGGAGGTCCGTCCACACCGGGCTCACCAGGTCCACCGCGGCCTGCGGCACCCGATCGCCAGCCGGCAGCCGGTAGAGCCGCTCCAGCGCCGCATGCACGACGGTGCCGCGCACCTGCGCCCGCGACGGCGTCTCGGGCAGCCGGTCGATGGCCCGGAAGCGGTACAGCAGTGGGCACTGCTTGAAGTCGCTGGCGCGCGACGGTGACAGCGCAGGGCGGCGTGGCGGCTCCGCGGTGCCGGCCGTCGCGATGCCCGCCGTGCCTGCCTCGGTAAGTGCCGTCTCGCCCACGTCCCGCAGCGTAGGCGAAGCCACCGACGCCTTCGGTCAGGGCGCGCGCGACCGCGATCATCCGAGGTAGGTTGGCCTCGACGCGGAAGATCAGTACGCGGAAGATCAGTAAGGCTGACGTCATCGGCGGAGGTGGGCCAGTAGTGGCTCGGCGGCCCTACCGGGTTGTCTTCACCCGCCCGGCACCGGGGATCGACGGTCCCCCCAAGCCGGGCACGATCGTCAAGGCTGACCTCGACGCAGCGCAGGACGAGGCCAGGGCCATCGCTCGCAGCGGTGGGACGGCCGAGGTGCACTACGTCTCGGACTCCGGACGCCGCGAGGTCATCGCCACCTACCGGCCCAACCCGCCCGTGCAGCGGGTGGTCGAGACCGCGATCAAGTTCGGGCCGCATGCGCTGCTCGTGCTGACCGCCGCGGAGTGGCTGCTCGGCCGATGGCGGCGCGGGCGCGGCTGAGCCGTCCGTTCGGGTGCCGCCGTAGGATCGGGGGCTGTGGACGAGGTGCGGCTCGGTGACGTCGTACTGCGCAACCGGTTGGTGACCTCGTCGAGCCTGCTGGGCTACGGGGTGTCCAACTCGACGCTCGTGCCGTACGGGATGAGCCCGATCGCGCTGTTCGTCGACCTCGCCCGCTTCGGTGCGGTGACCACCAGGACGTTGACGGTCCAGCCGCGCGAGGGCCACTTCACCACCCGCGACGACTGGCCGCTGACCGCGCTGCCCGGGCTGCTGCGGCGCTACGCCACCGTGCTGCGCGGCACCGACGGCGGCTGGGTGAACGCCTTCGGGTGGTGCAACGTCGGCATCGACGCCTACCTGCGGGACTACTACCCGCGCACCCGCGACCAGCGCACGATCATCTCCGTGGGCGGATTCTCGGCCGAGGAGTTCGTGCAGCTCGTGGACAAGGTCAACTCCGCGGTGCCGGCCGGCGACATCGCCGCGGTGGAGTTCAATGTGTCCTGCCACAACGTCAACTTCGACTTCTCGGCGATCCTGGGCTCGGTGCTGACCGAGGCGGTGCCCCGCAGCGCCCACCCGGCGATCCTCAAGCTGTCGCCGGACTACGACTACCTGGCCAACGCCAGGCAGGCCGCCCGCCACGGCGTCAGCGCACTCACGGCGATCAACACCGTCAAGGCGCTGCGGCTGAACCCGCGCACCGGCGTCCCGCTGCTGGCCAACCGCTACGGCGGGCTGTCCGGCCGGGCGATCAAGCCCATCGGGCTGCGGGTGGTCGCCGAGCTTCGCGACGCCGGCGTGAAGCTGCCGATCATCGCCACCGGCGGCATCCGAACCGCGGACGACTGCCGGGAGTACTTCTGGGCCGGCGCCGACGCGGTCAGCCTCGGTAGCGCGACCTGGCTGGCGAGCTACCCGGGCTACG
>Ga0136617_10004873_pt1 | contig 12024 bp, 11 predicted proteins | sample AntDrymUQ3222106_2_FD_129672 | JGI IMG/M metagenome (GOLD analysis project Ga0136617, IMG submission 129672) | Polar desert sand microbial communities from Dry Valleys, Antarctica - metaG UQ322 (21.06) | ecosystem: Environmental > Terrestrial > Soil > Desert | place: Antarctica: Dry Valley...
CTCACGCAACGATGCGTTCTCGGCCCTCAACTCCCCGATCTCATCGCGCCCCGCCACGCTCCATAACTACGCCTCCGGCCCCGAAATGCCTGCTCAGACGCCCAAACCCCCTGAATACGTACAGATCGTTCTCATACGATTCACCGCCTTGGGCTGGGCTGTCTAGGTCGGCGACCGTGGCTGGCACTGCGCTGCCGACCAGATCTGACCGCTCCCGCATCATAGTCTCGCTGCGGGCGGTGATCGAGCCCGATGCGGGCGCTGTGCACAGCCTGTCGCGCGCATGGCAGGTGATCGATAATCGAGATCTCCAGCAGCGCGTCAACCGCCTGACTCGGACGCTTCATTGTGCGCGCTCGCGTCATAGAGCGCACGCGACGAACCGGCAGCCAGCACCGCATCCCACCCTCCGCCATCATGGCTTCACCAGCACGTGAACGTCCTACCAGGCGATGGCGCAGCCTGCTAAATGTACGGATTCCGGATCATCGTGGGGTTCGACGAAACGCACCGTGATAATCGCCTTGCGCGCTATCCGCTTGGCTCCACCAGACATCCGTGCAATCTGGACCGGCAGCGCCGGTCGTGGGCACGGAGCGGCGGCCTGGGGCGCCGTAAGGTAACCGTTCAGGGGGTCGTCGGGCTGTCTCGAAGGAGTCCTTTGGTGTACAGGGGATATTGCGGTTATGCGGCGCGACGAGATCGATCGGGGGCTTGTCTGGCCGGAGAGCAGGCTCCGGCTGACCCCCAGATCAGTGAGGAGGTTCGGCCATGTTTGAGACGATGACGTGGGTGGGGCTTGATGTCCACGCGCGTTCGACGCACGCGGCGGCGGACGACACGATGACCGGCGAGGTGATCCGTAACGCCTATCGCAACGGTCGCGTGGGGCGTGCTGTTCGCCCATCGTCACGCGTGCTGGGCCGTGGGCGGCGAGGCGGGGATGAACGGGGACGCAGCCGAGACGACGGCGTCGCAGAGCTACATCGGCTTCATCGCCCTGCTCGGGCTCGCCGGAGCGGGCGTCGCCGTCGACCTCGTCCACGATCCGGCCCGCCGGCTGAGCCGCCGGGCCCTCACCCTGCTGGCGCGGCCGGCGGGGCGGCACTGCTCGTCGGCGTGGCCGTCGGCACCGGCCGCTGGCTGGTGGGGACGGACTGGACGGGGACGGCGCCGGCGGGATCGTGACGACGCTGTACGTCCTGCTCGGCGGCATCCTCTTCTCCGTGCTCGGCTGGCGCCCGGACGCCGCCGCTCCCAGCCGTGACGGCGCGCTGCTGCCACGTCGCGGCTGATCCGCCGCGCCGGCGATCTGCCGGTCAAATCCATGCTCGGCACATCCGCTGGTCGCTGCGGGACACTTGGCAGGTGTACTCGATCTTCACCCCGTCGCACCGCGGTGGCAGTGGGTCACCGCTCGTGTGCCTGCACGGCTTCACCGGCACGTGGCGGACGTGGGAGCTGGTGCTGCCGGCGCTCGAACGCCGTCACGACGTGCTCGCACCGACGCTGCTGGGCCACGCGGGCGGGCCGCCGCTCGAAGGTGAGGTCAGCGCCGACATCATCCTCGACGCGATCGAGCGCGCGATGGACGAGGCGGGCTTTGCGACCGCGCACATCGTCGGCAACTCGCTCGGCGGCTTTCTCGCGCTGGAGCTCGCCACGCGCGGCCGGGCAGAGTCGGTCGTGGCCCTCGCCCCTGCCGGTGGCTGGGCGAAGGGCGACGAGTCCTACAAGGAGACGGCGGCCTTCTTCGCCACGATGCAAGCCGAGCTGAAGGCGGCTGCGCCGCACGCGGAGGCGCTCGTGGCGTCGGTCGAGGGCCGGCGCCTCGCGACGCAGTTCATCACCACGAACTTCGAGCACATCCCGCCCGAGCTGCTCGTCCACCACCTGCTCGGCGTGGCCAGCTGCAAGGGCGCGCTCCCGATGGTCGAGAACGCGCTGCGCGAGGGCTACAGCGATCTCGAAGCGGAGAAGATCACCTGTCCGGTGCGGATCGTCTGGGGCACAGATGACAAGCTCCTGCCGTGGCCGTCCACCGCCGCGCGCTTCCGCGACGACTGGCTCCCGCACGCCGACTGGGTCGAGCTCGAAGGCATCGGCCACTGCCCCCAGCTCGACGTCCCGCTCGAGACCGCGCAGCTGATCCTGGGGTTCACGGCACGCTGACAACGCGCAATGCGACGCCGGTGTCGATTTCGGCGAGCGCCGCGTGTCGTTGGTGTAGGAGGAGCCGTAAAGCGCGGCTCGAGACGACAAGCGCTGGAGGCAGATGACATGGGCAAGGAGTTCGAGGTGCGGTGGGAGGGCGAGCTGCCCGCGACCCCGCAGGAGGTCTGGGATGCGTTCACCGTCCACACCGACGGCTGGTTGTGGAAGATCGAGTACGAGCCACGCGTCGGCGGTACCGAGCGCGGCCTGACAGCGGGCGGCGGCACGGTGACCGCCTGGGATCCGCCACGGCACTTCGCCACGCGAGCCGGGCGCGGCGACGGCTTCAACGAGCTCGACTACCGGCTCGAGCCGTGCGCGGCGGGCACGTATCTGCGCTACGTGCACCGCCGCGTGATGGACGAGGACTACGACCGCCAGCTCGACGCCTGCCGGCAGCACACCGCGTTCTACAACCACTCGCTCGGCGAGTACCTGCGCCACTTCTGCGGGCGCGACCCGGCTTACGTCGCCGCCGAGGCACCGGAGGCCTCCGCGCTGGGAGGGTCTACGGCGCTGCGCCGGGCGCTCGGCGTGGCCGACGACGTCGCCACCGGGGACCGGGTGCGGCTGACGCCGGCCGGCATGGAGCCGATCGAGGGCGTCGTCGACTATGCGACGCACGCGTTCCTCGGCGTTCGCAGCGCCGATGCGCTGTATCGCTTCTACGGTCGCGACGCCTGGGGTTGGCCGGTCGGCATCGCGCACCACCTGTTCGCCGCCGGCGCCGACGCGACAGCGAGCGAGCGGGCCTGGAGCGCGTGGCTGGACGGCGTCTTCGCGACCGCGACGGTGGCGTGATGGTCCAGTACGCGGTGCTCATCTTCGAGCGCGAGACGCCCGGCGGCGTTGCCGACATCCCGCCGGAGATCATGGAGGCGCACGGGCAGCTGCCCGAGCGGATCGCCGAGCAGGGCGGGCGCGTCGTCGCCGGGCTGGCGCTCGAGCCGACCGGGACGGGGACCGCGATCCGCGGCGACGTCGTCACGGACGGCCCGTTCATCGAGACGAAGGAGGCGCTCGCCGGCGTCTTCGTGCTCGAGGCACGCGACCTCGACCACGCGCTCGCGCTGGCGAAGCTGACGCCGATCATCGACGGCGGTGTCGAGGTCAGGCCGCTGATCGGATTCGCGATCGTGGAGGAGAGCTGAGCACGGTCAAGCAGGCCGTCGCCGGCGCGCACCGTCGTGAGTGGGCCTACGTGCTCGCCGCGACGGTGCGCGTGACGCGCGACCTCGACGCCGCCGAGGAGGCCGTGCAGGACGCCTACGTCCAGGCGCTGCGGACCTGGGCGCGCGACGGCGTGCCCGAGCGCCCCGGCGCATGGCTGACGACGGTCGCGCGGCGCAACGCGCTCAACGTCCTGCGCCGCCGGCAGACGTTCGCGACGAAGCTGGCGCTGTTGCTGGAGCCGGAGAACACCGAGATGCCCGAGCCCGACACCGACACGATCCCCGACGACCGCCTGCGGCTGATCTTCGTCTGCTGCCATCCGGCGCTGGCCCAGGAGGCGCAGGTCGCGCTCACGCTGCGGCTGGTCTGCGGCGTGGCGACGCCGGACATCGGACAGGCGTTCCTCGTCGCCGGGACGACGATGGCCGCCCGCCTCACGCGGGCCAAGAAGAAGATCGCCGCCGCACGGATCCCCTACGCCGTGCCATCGGCCGACGAGCTGCCCGAGCGCGTCGACGCGGTGCTGACGGTCATCCACCTCCTGTACGCCACCGGGCACACCGCGCACTCGGGCGAGGACCTCGTGCGCGACGATCTCACCGCCCGCGCGCTCGACCTGGCCCGCATGCTGGCGCTGCTGCTGCCCGCCGACCGCGAGGTCGCGGGACTGCTCGCGCTGCTGCTCGTCCACCACGCGCGCCGCGCGACGCGCACCGACGCGCGGGGCCGGCTGCTGCGCCTCGAGGAGCAGGACCGCTGCACCTGGGATCGCGAGCTGATCGCCGAGGCCGACCAGCTCGTGGTGGCCGCGCTGCGCGCCGGCCCGCCCGGTCGCTTCACGCTGCAGGCGGCGATCGCGGCACTGCACGCGCAGGCCCCGAGCTACGCGCAGACCGACTGGCCGCAGATCCTCAGGCTCTACGACGAGCTGCTGCGGATCTGGCCGTCGCCCGTCGTCGCGCTCAACCGCGCGGTCGTCGTGTCGATGGTCGACGGGCCACTGGACGCGCTGGCCGAGGTCGAAGCGCTCGAACGGGACGGCCGCCTGGCCGGCTACCGCTACCTGCCCGCGACCAAGGCGGACCTCCTGCACCGCCTCGGCCGCGACGCGGAGGCGGCCGACGCCTACCGGGCGGCGCTGGCGCTCAGCGACAACGCCGCCGAGCAGGAGTTCCTGGCCGGGCGTGTCAGGTCGTTTGAGCGGTGAAGACAGCCGTCGAGATTCGTTCGTTGCCCGCAACCGGGCGGGAGCGTAGGCTCGTCGCGGATGAACGAGACGGCAGTCGACGCGGACGCGTTCAACGCGTTTGAGGTGGCGGGGTGGGAGCAGCAGGCCGCGGGATACGACCACTTCTTCGGCCGGATCACGGCGCGGCTCGGCCACCCGCTGCTCGACGCCGCCGGCGTCGGCCCCGGCACGCGCCTACTGGATGTCGCGTCCGGTCCCGGCTATGTGGCCGCCACGGCCACCGAGCGCAGCGCGTCGGTCGTCGGGGTGGACAACGCCGGGGCGATGATCGCAGTCGCTCGCCGGCTTCATCCACAGCTCGACTTCCGCCACGGCGACGCCGAAGCACTCCCGCTGCCCGACGCGTCGTTCGATGCCGTCGTCGGCAACTTCGTCCTGCTCCATCTGGGTCGCCCCGAGCAGGCGGCCGCGCAGTTCGTCCGCGTCCTTGCTCCCGGTGGGCGGCTTGCCCTTACGGTCTGGGACCTTCCCGAGCGAGCGCGATTCATCGGTGTGGTGCTCGAGGCGCTCGCCGCGGCGGGAGCACGTCCGCCGCAGGACATCCCTGTCGGACCACCCTTCTTTCGCTTCTCCGAGGAGCAGGAGTTCGCTCGCCTGCTCCGCAGCCAAGGGCTCGAAGACGTCCAGGTGCAGACGATCGCGTTCACCCATCGCGAGCGCTCCGCGGATGCGCTCTGGCGCGGCCTGCTCGAGGGCACGGTCCGGACCCGCGCGCTCATCGTCGGTCAGACGGACGAGATGCAGCGGCAGATCCGCAGCGCCTTCGATCGAATCCTGGAGCAGTTCACGGTCGGCGCGCAGCTGGAACTTCCTGTGTCCGTGAAGCTTGCCTCGGGCCGCAAGCCGGACCGCTCGCGCTGCTAGGAGCAACGGCGGCGGTCCTGTCAGCTGAGCTCGACCACGACGATCCGCAGGCCGACGTCGACTTCGACGAGATCCAGCAGCTCGCGGTTGCGCTCGCGCCACGTGCCGTCGTCGAGATCCGATCGCAGCGCCTCGATCGCGTTGTCCACGTCGGCTGGCGGTATCCGGTGAAAGACGGAGATGTTGTCGCGCACCTCGGCTTGGAGGTACGCGTGCGGCCTGCGCCAGTAGGCCGCGTAGAACCCATCGGTGCAGTCGTGCGGTACGCCGAGAGCACTCGACCGCGCGTCGCTGCCGAGCAGTTCGCGAATGTCGTGCCACCAGCCCGCGGGCCCGGTAGGGCTCGGGAACGAGATCCAGGAACTGTGGCAGGTAGTCGCGTGTCAGCCAGAAGGCGGTGGCAACGTCGGGGTCGGCATTGACGAGCACGACACGGCGGCGGGCGACGCGGCGCATCTCGCGAAGCCCGGCGGCGCGGTCGGCCCAGTGATGGTCGCTCAGCACGGCCATCGCCGCGTCGACGCTGCCGTCATCGAGCGGGAGGCGCTCCGCCGGGGCAGTGATCGCGCGCGCGGCGCCCGATCGTCGTTGAGCGATCATGGTCCGCGATGGCTCGACCGCGACGACCTCCAGGTCAACCGGTTCGTAGGCGCCGCTGCCGGCGCCGACGTTGACGACGCTGCGAGCATCAGCGAGGCTCGTTCGGATCTGCGCGGCAATGCGAGGATCGGCGTGACGAGTGGCTGAGTACGACGTGCCGATGGTGTCGTAGATAGGAGACGGCCCGCTCATACGGTGAGGCGACACTAGAGCAGCGCTGCGCCGGCCGCAGCCCCGGCCGGCGCGACCTCCTCGATCCGGCGCAGGACGCCGGCGTCGAGTGTGATGCCGGCGGCGGCGAGGTTCTCGTCGAGGTGCGACGGCGTGCGGGTGCTCGGGATCGGCACGATGTCCTCGCCCTGCGCGAGGATCCAGGCCAGCGCGAGTTGGGCGGGGGAGATGCCGAGCTCGCCGGCGATCTCGCGCAGCGGGGCGAAGCGGTCGCGGTTCGCCGCGAGGTTCTCGGGCGCGAAGCGCGGATGGTTGCTGCGGAAATCCTCGCCGGCGGCACCGATGCGGTCAGCGGCGCCGGCGAAGAACCCGGCGCCGAGCGGCGACCAGGGGACGAACCCGGTTCCGAGCTCGCGTAGGACTGCCAGCAGCTCGCGCTCCGGCGTCCGGGTCCAGAGGCTGTACTCGGACTGGACCGCGGCGATCGGATGGACCTGATGCGCCGCCAGAACCTGCTCCGCCGTCGCGTTGCACACGCCGAGGTGGCGCACCTTGCCCTCCGCGACGACCTCGGCCATCGCGCTTACGCTCTCCTCGATCGGCACAGCGGGATCGGGAAAGTGCAGGTACCACAGGTCGATCGCCTCGATCCCGAGCCGGCGCAGGCTCGCCTCGGCGGCTGCGCGTGCCCGCTCGGGCCGTGCGTCCATCCAGATGTCCTGCGCGTGGTGGTGCTCGATGCGGTGCGAGTTCTCGTCGGGCTCCAGGACGATGCCCCACTTGGTGGCGATCTGGACCTCGTCGCGCCGGCCGGCGATGGCCTCGCCGACGAGCTGCTCGTTGCGCCCCGCGGCGTAGGCGTCGGAGGTGTCGATGCAGGTCGCCCCGGCATCGATCGCGTGCCGGAGGGTCCGGACGGAGCGCTCGTCGTCGGCGGCGCCGTACATGCCGTCCACGAGGGCCATCGCCCCGTAGCCGAGGGCCGAGACCTCGAGTCCTCCGGTGCCGAGTGTGCGGCGCTGCATGGTGCTCTCCTCTCAGGTTCTGCCGGTCGCTGACGGAGCGAATCGTCGCGGCCCCAGGGCCACGGACCAACAGGACCTGCCCGCCGTCATCGATCGGTCTGGCCTATATCGTGCGGCCGTGGCCCAAGCCCGCCAGCTGCGCTACTTCCTCGCCGTCGCCGAGCGGCTGAGCTTCTCGCGCGCGGCGCTCGACCTGCACATCTCGCAGCCGGCGCTGAGCGAATCGGTGCGCAAGCTCGAGATCGAGCTCGGCGTGACGCTGCTGATCCGCTCTTCACGCCGGCTGACGCTGACGCCCGCGGGCGAGACCCTCGTGACCGAGGGCCGCAAGGCGCTCGCGCAGCTCGACCACGCGCTCGCGAAGACGCAGCAGGCCCAGCGCGGGGAGGCGGGACGGATCAGAGTGGGCTTCGAGGCCGCCGGGGCGGGTCTGCTCACGACGCGCTCGCGGGCGCGCTTCGCGCGGCGCTTCCCCGATGTGAGCGTCAAGCCGCGGCGCTTTGACTGGGGTGGGGAGGTCGACGCGCTGCGCGACCGCCGCTGCGACGTCGCCTTCGTCTGGCTGCCGGCAGACTCCAGCGGGCTCGTCATGGAGACGATCGCCGTCGAGGCCCGCTTCGCAGGTCTGTCGGCGGAGCATCCGCTTGCCACGCGGACCGGGCTGTCGGTCTGCGAGCTCAACCGCGAGCCGATCATGTGGACGCGCAGGGCACCGCGGTTCTGGGTCGACTGGTGGGCGGTCAACCCCCGCCCCGACGGGTCCGAACCCGTCTGGGGCCCCGGAGAACGACAACGTCGAGGAGATGCTCGAGCGCGTCGCCGAGGGCGTCGCATACTGAATCGTGCCGCGGTCGATGACCGAGTTCTACGCCCGTCCGGACCTCGTCTGGGTCCCGATCGACGACATCGAGCCGCTGCGGATCGCGCTGGCCTGGAGGTCCGACGAGCGATCCCCGCTCGTCGAGGCGTTCGTGTCGGTCGCGCGCGAGGTGGCCGCGGAGAGCAGCGCGCAGCGATGAGTTTCGGCGCCCCGGATGGTCTACACGAGGTGAGGTCGATCACACGCACGAGAACACTCGACGGGAAGGCAGCCATCCACGGCTCGATCATCATTCGCGGCGCCCGCGAGAACAACCTGCAGGATGTCTCGCTCGACATCCCGAAGGGCGCCATCACGGTCTTCACCGGCGTGTCGGGGTCCGGTAAGTCGTCGATCGTGTTCGACACGGTCGCAGCGGAGTCCCAGCGCCTGCTCAACGACACGATGCCCGCGTTCGTCCAAGGCTTTCTGCCGCACTACGCCCAGCCCGACGCGGACGTCATCGACGAGCTCTCCGCGGCGATCGTCGTCGACCAGCAGCGAATCGGCGGCAACGCCCGTTCCACCGTCGGCACCTACACGGACGCCTACACGATGCTGCGCGTCCTGTTCTCGCGGATCGGGACGCCGAGCGCGGGACCCTCGAGCCGCTACTCGTTCAACGACCCGCAGGGCATGTGCCTGGCCTGCGAGGGGATCGGCCGCGTCGCCGCGGTCGACGAGGACGCGCTCGTCGATCCCGACCGCTCGCTCGCCGAGGGCGCGATCGACTTCCCGAACTTCAACGTCGACTCCTGGTACTGGAGCATCTTCGCGATGTCGGGCTACTTCGACGTCCACGTCAAAGTCCGCGACTACAACGACGAGCAGCGCTATCAGCTGCTCTACCCGCCCGAAGGGGAGAAGATCCAGCTCGGCATCGGCGCGAAGTCGATCAACGCGAAGTACGAGGGCCTGATCCCGAAGCTGCAGCGCCTGCATCTCTCCAAGGAGCTCGAAAGCCTGCAGCCGCACATCCGCGCCGCCGTCGAGCGGATCTCGACGCAGCGGGCGTGCACGGCCTGCGACGGCACCCGGCTCAACGACGCGGCACGCGCATCGAAGCTGTTCGGACGCTCGATCACGGACTGCTCGGCGATGGAGGCGCGGGAGCTCGCATGCTTCGTCCGGGAGATCGACGCTCCGGACGTCGCGCCGATGGTCGATGCGCTCGCCCGCCGCCTGGAGAGCCTCGACCGCATCGGCCTCGGCTACCTGAGCCTCGACCGCCCCAGCTCGACGCTCTCCGGCGGCGAGTCGCAGCGCGTGAAGCTCGTCCGCCACCTCGGCTCGAGCCTCACCGGAATGACGTACATCTTCGACGAGCCGAGCATCGGGCTGCATCCGCACGACGTGCACCGCCTGAACGAGCTGCTCGTGCAGATCCGCGACAAGGGCAACACCGTGCTCGTCGTCGAGCACGAGCCGGACGTCATCGGCGTCGGCGACCACGTCGTCGACATGGGTCCCGGCGCCGGCCGAGCGGGAGGCCGGGTGGTCTACGAGGGCGACGTCGCCGGGCTGCGGGCCTCGGGCACCCTGACCGGCGAGCATCTCGCACGACACCAACCGCTCAAGACGGAGGTGCGCCAGGCGCGTGGCGAGCTGCGCATCGAGCACGCGACGCGCCACAACCTGCAGGACGTCAGCGTGACGATCCCGCGCGGGGTGCTCACCGCCGTCACGGGCGTCGCAGGATCGGGCAAGAGCTCGCTCGTGCACGGCTACCTGCGGGCGGTGGAGCCCGACGCGGTGCTCATCGACCAGCGGCTCGGGCGCGGCTCGCGGCGATCGAACCCGGCGACGTACACGGGCATGCTGGATCCGATTCGCAAGGCGTTCGCAGCCGCCAACGGCGTGACCGCGGCGCTGTTCAGCGCCAACTCGAAGGGCGCGTGCCCGGATTGCGCCGGGCTCGGAGTCGTGTACATGGATCTCGCTCACCTCGACCCCGTCGTCAGCACGTGCGAGGCGTGTGAGGGCAGGCGCTTCACGAGCGAGGTGCTCAAGCACGAGCTGCGCGGCGCGAGCATCGCCGACGTGTTCGACATGCCCGCCGACGCGGCGCTCGAGTTCTTCACCGAGCGGCCGGTGCGCACGCGCCTGGAGGCGATGCTGGACGTCGGGCTGGGCTACCTCACGCTCGGCCAGCCGCTCAGCACGCTCTCCGGCGGCGAGCGCCAGCGCCTCAAGCTCGCCAACGAGCTCGACGCCTCAGGGAAGGTGTTCGTACTCGACGAGCCGACGACCGGCCTGCACATGCACGACATCGACCGCCTCGTCGGGCTGCTCGACCGCCTCGTCGACAGCGGCGCCACCGTCGTCGTGATCGAGCACAACCTCGAGGTGATCGCCCGCGCGGACTGGATCATCGACCTCGGCCCGGGCGCCGGCCACGACGGTGGCCGCGTCGTCTTCGAAGGGACGCCGGCCGAGCTCGTCGAGCATCCCACGTCGCTGACCGGGCGCCACCTGGGGATGCGGACGGAGCCGCTGGTGAGGCCGTGACGACCGAAACCGTCCGGTCCGCCGACAGCACCACGATCGCCTTCGAGCGGACGGGTGCCGGGCCACCGCTGATCCCCATCGGCGGCACGTTCAACACGCGCCACTCGGTGCGCGGCCTGGCCGCGCTGCTTGCCCCGCACTTCACGGTCTACGCCTACGACCGGCGCGGGCGGGCCACAGCAGCGACACGCCGCCATACGCCGTCGAACGCGAGCTCGCGGATCTCCACGCGCTGATCGCGGCGGCAGGCGGGTCGGCGCTCGGGGTTGGCGAGCTTCGGGCTTTCGACGCGCGCAGTCTTCCATGTCCGACTGTCGGGCGGCTGAGACGCGGTCGTTAGGCTTTGCTCGCATCGCAGGGCCGGACGGGCTCGGCTGAGGTGTTAGGAGGCGCCGAGAGCTTCGCGAAGGTCCGCGGTATCAGCGCCGCGGGACTCGATCGCGGCGACCGTGCGGATGCCGAGGCGCCGAATGAACTGATCGCTGCGCTGCGCGCCGCTGAGGCTGCCTAGGGTTGCTACAGCGTGGGCAGCGTCCGCTTCGGCCGCCGCCCGGTGAAGTTCGATCTGGGTCGCGGAGCGCCAAAGGTCGCCGCTGAACCGGGCGCCGTCGTCGTGCGCTGCGGGGGAGCCGATGCCGCCGAACGCGACGACGAACGACTCGGCGTGATGCAGCCGTTCCTCGGCCCATCCCCCGATCGACTGGTTCGTGACACTGCGGGGCAGTCGCTCGTAGGAGCGCTCAAGTACCTGAAGGGCCGCATGTGCTTCACGCTTGCGCCCGAGAAGGGCGAGTGCGCGAGCACGCGCGCCGAGAGCGTGCATGCGACCGGCGCAAGGCGAGTGCGTGATCGCAACCGCTTGGTCGGCGAGCGCGAGCGCCTGCGCGGGCTGGTAGAGCGCGTACACGCCGTCGTAGGAGTGCTGACCGGCAACGTAAGCGGCGAGCCGCCGATCGCCTGACGCTCGCGCCGCAACATGCGCTCGCGACCACCAACGACGCGCCGAGGCGCCATCGCCGCCGCTTAGCGCAATCATGGCGGCACACACGCTCAGGGATGCGATGGCTCGCTGGGGCCCGCCCTGCTCAGCAAGTCGCTTGAGGTCCGCCCGCAGCGCGGGCATGAGCGCCTGCCGATCGTTCGAGATAGCAACCTCGCGCGTCCAGTCAGAAGCGATCTGCTCGCCCTCAAGCTCACTGAGCGCGCGTGCGGCGGCGCCCGGTCCAACGAGGACGGCGACTAGGCCAAGTCCCATGAACGCACGGCGCTTCACGTCATCCTCAACGGTAGCAGTCTTCGCACGCGCGTTCGCCCGCGCACTCGCCCGATCATGGCGCGAAAATGCCTGTTCGATCACGACC
>Ga0136617_10004874_pt1 | contig 12023 bp, 12 predicted proteins | sample AntDrymUQ3222106_2_FD_129672 | JGI IMG/M metagenome (GOLD analysis project Ga0136617, IMG submission 129672) | Polar desert sand microbial communities from Dry Valleys, Antarctica - metaG UQ322 (21.06) | ecosystem: Environmental > Terrestrial > Soil > Desert | place: Antarctica: Dry Valley...
GACGGGCACCTACTCTTTTTCGCAAGCAACCGCCCCGGAGGTTATGGCGGCAACGACATATGGGTTTCTCGGCGCCATAACAGACGTGACGATTCCGGCTGGGGACCGCCAGTAAATCTCGGCCCAGCCATCAACACAGTAAGCGATGAAGAGGGTCCAACGTATTTCGACGACGAAGAAACCGGGTCCACCGTCCTTTACTTCACGAGCAATAGGCCGTGGGACGCTGGCGATTGCAATGGGCCGAAGGTCGGCGACTTTGACATTTATGTGAGCACGCTTCAGGACGACGAGACATTCGGCTCCGTCTGCCTGGTCCCGGAACTCAGCAGCCATTTGCGTGATACCCGTACCGCCATCCGCCGTGACGGACTGGAAATATTCATTACGTCTAATCGCGCCATCGGACAGGGCCTGCTCGACCTCTGGGTGGCGACGAGAGAGGACACAAGCGAGCCGTGGTCAACGCCCGTGAACCTTTGGTCAACAGTAAACAGTGCTTTCAACGATGGGGCCCCGGCCCTCTCGTTTGACGGCACGACTCTCTACTTCTACTCGGATCGCTCTGGTGGTCTCGGAGGCAACGATCTTCAAGTGGCAACGCGAACGAATCTGAGCCATAGCCGGCCTCCTTGCCAACGGCACGAATGAAATCTGCATGTTCCGGGAACAGATACGCCAGGACCCCGGATTGAGCGGCCGAGAAAGTCGAATGGTTTGAAGGGTAAACAGTCGCGTTTCTGATCCAAGGAGCACAGCCATGATTCGTACTCATCCATCATGCCGGACCTCTCATCTTCTCGTTTCTATGTTCGCCTTGACAGCGATTCCGACAGCCTGGGCGTTTGCTCAAACTGGGTTCGCGGGCGGCATGCAACGACGCGCCGTTTCATTACTCTGGTTAATGGTCTGCGTGGCCGGGCTTAACGCAGTTCCGGCCTTTGCGCAGGGGATCATCACCACTGTGGCTGGCAACGGCTCCCGCGGCTTCTCAGGGGACGGCGGCCCAGCGGTGAGCGCACAACTAAACATAACAGACTTCACGGGTGGCGTAGTGGCGGACGCGCCAGGCAACCTCTATATTGCTGACACCGGGAATCACCGAGTCAGAAAGATCGCCCCTAACGGAATCATTTCCACAATGGCCGGCAATGGCGCCGCCGGGTTCTCTGGGGATGGGGGTCCGGCCACCAGCGCGACCCTTTTGCGCCTACTGGATTAGGTTTGGATGCGGCAGGCAACTTATACATCGTAGAAACGGGAAATCAGCGTATCCGCAGAGTCGGCCCAGGCGGGATCATTACTACCGTGGCGGGCAACGGTGGTCGGGGCTTTTCCGGTGATGGTGGCATGGCTACGGCGGCTTCACTCTCGCTCGGGAACGTCCAATACCTCGGTATAGCAGGATATCCCACGAGTGTGGCGGTGGACGGTGCCGGCAACCTCTATATCGCTGACACTGATAATGGACGCGTTCGCAAGGTCAATCCGGCAGGGTATCAGCAGTGCTATCACCGGACTGAGGGACCCCTACGGTGTGGCGGCAGATGCGGTGGGTAACCTGTTCATCGCGGATAGCAGTAACGACCGAATCCTCAAGGTCAGTCCGGGCGGCGTGGTTACAACTATTGCGGGGACCTTGTACAGCCCTTCGGGTGTGGCCGTAGACCGTGCGGGAACTCTATATCGCTGACAGCCACAGCCATCGCGTCCGCAAGGTCGAACCAAATGGGTTTACTACGATCGTAGCTGGATCAGGCGATCCAATCTTCGACCCGATCGAAGGGTATTACTTCGTAGGGGGATATTCTCCAATTCTGGGCAGACGAGATCACCTCATGCGGCTTCGACCCGCAGTGCGTCGAGATTAAAAGAATCAACGTCAGCGCCGCTTTCTTCCTCTCCATGGAGTTCCAGCAAACGGGCTACCTCGTCTACCGGATGTACAAGGCCGCCTACGGGGACATGCCCGGCACGCCCGTGCCACTGACGCGGCAAGAATTCCTGCCTGACACTCAGCGCGTCGGGCAGGGCGTCGTGGTCGGCGCGCCTGGCTGGGAGCAAGCGTTGGAGAACAACAAGAATACGTTCGCCAGCGAGTTCGTTGCTCGCTCACGCTTCACCACTGCGTTCCCGCAGGGGATGACGGCAGCACAGTTCGTGGACGCGTTGAACGCGAACTCGGGCGGGGCGCTCTCGCCGGGCGAACGCGATCAACTCGTGAGCGAACTGACCTCCGGAGCGAAGACGCGGGCGCAGGTCTTGAGGTCGGTGGCCGAGGACGCTGACCTGGCGCGCAACGAGTTCAATAAAGCGTTCGTGCTGATGCAATACTGGTTACCTGCGCCGCAATCCGAACGACGAGCCGGAAATGAACTTTGGCGGATATGACTTCTAGTTGAATAAGCTGAATCAGTTCAACGGCAACTTCGTTGCAGCGGAAATGGTCAAGGCCTTCATTAGCTCTGCTGAGTACAGACAAAGGTTTGGTCAACCGTGATCATAATTCTCTACCAGAGGTACCAAGAGATTGCCAAAAACTGGCCAGCGCTCCTCATTGAAAAGCTTGACCCGCCGGAACACCTGGGTAAAGCACCAAGCCCAACGGAAGGAGCCCGCATCGTTGATTGGCGCTGTATCAGACCAAGGTTGGCGGTGCAGCTTGAAATCTTGCCTAGCAGAACGACGTAAATCCGGGTCGCTGCACCCGCGAGAACAGCACGGCTCCCTGCGCATTTCCTAGAGCACGCCAAACATTACTGGACATGTTCTGATTGTCTAATGTATAGATGCACTAGACACTGGGTTGCTTAATGTATATTACGATTGACCAGCGGGACCGGCGGCCGATTTACCGGCAAGTAGTCGACGAAATCAAAGGGCTGATTGCTCGGCGGGAACTTGAGGAGGGGTCTTCTCTGCCACCTGTACGGCAGGTAGCCGCGGATCTGGGTGTTAACCTGAATACGATCGCCTTTGCTTACCGGCAGCTTCAGAATGAAGGTTTCATCAAGGTCAGGCACGGCTCGGGCGCCATCGTGACTTCCAGGGTAGTTAGCGGGAGTACTGAAGAGCAGTTACGCGTCCAATTGCGCACTGCCCTGACGCAGCTCGCCCTGGCCGGATTAAAGCATTCCGAGATAAAGACGATGGTAAATGAGGAGCTCGGTATCTTACCGAGCCCCCAGGGGTAGGAAAGTATAATTAACCAGTTGCCTATCGCGGTGGAACCGGCCCGGTATCTATGCGGATGCGGGGGCCCACTGGACGCTGCCGTGGTTCGTGCATTCCAGCATCCGGTTCGCGCGTCGGCCGCGGTGAGACGTTCGGAGGCTGCGTAGGAGTGTACCCCGGCGAATTCCCGCCATTCGACGGTGGAGGCGTTGACCCTCCTGAGGACCCTGGATATGCAGTCACCGTCCGTCCGCCATAACCCGAGCCGTAGCCGTAAAAGGCGTTAGAGTATGAGCCGCCGTATGGTGACCCCCAAGAGCCCCAGCCAAAGTAATAGGGCAGGAACGTGTAGCATTGAAATCTTGGATTGAATATCCAGACCCCGGAAGAACCGCTTGAAAAACCACGAGACCAACGATCGCTAAAGCTGGCCAGCGCCATATTCAAATCGCGGAATGATATTCGGCGGTTTGCCTTCGCCACTGTTTCTGCGCGCTCTTTGCTCCAGTTTTCTATGGCGTCTTTCTCTTTATCAGCCTTTTCCAGCTTTGCCATCGAGAAGGTATGTCCGCTGAAAATCAATTTTCGCCCGCCTTTAACCTTGATTTGCGAATCAGAGAGCAACACCCGACCCTTCCTAACGATTAGTTCGGTGGCGTCGCCGGGAACAACGTTAACGCGGTAAAGGCCTCGCCGGACAATCGCCATTTTCGTATGGGGCGTCGTGATATTGATCATCAATTCGGTATTCTCGGTGCCGGTGGCCTCCACGATAGCCGTCCCTTTGATCAAGCGCACTTCCAGATTTTCTAGCGAGTTATTAGTCAGCTCGAACTCTGAATTCTCGCCTACACGCAGGTACGCGCCAGGATTCAGCAGCATCTCGACTCTGCCATCTCTCCCGGTCTTAACCATATCTCCGGCTTCAAGGTTGTCCTTGATGGTGAGCTGTTCCCATGCATTGCTCCCCTGCGGTTGAACTCCAGTTTGTCCACTTACGGCATTGATGCCCCCAGCCTTCGCGGAAACGACAAACCGCTCCCTCTGCGCCTCAGCCGTAACGAAACCCGCGCACACCAATAGCGTTGCAACCAGGAGGTGTAACGAAGTGGAGGCTTTTCTCATGGAAGGTTCTCCTTTTACCGCAGCTAGACTGTGTATCGTGGGGGTTGACCGCATTCGCATTATAGTCCTCTGGGCGCCATTTACAAGCTCTCGCTCGGTTAAGGTTCTGCCTTGGCGAAATAACCACGTTTCGTGGTTGCGGTAAGATCCGGCCGACCGATCAGCTGGACTCCCACTGAGCGCCATTTCCCATCGCGCAGCGTATTGCTGGGCTTGTAGCCAACGCTGTAAACCATCGACAGATCTCTAATGACATGACCATAAACTAAATCGAGATCTTTCAGCTTGTCTGCACGGTACATCTTCGTACCTGAGGAAACGGCTAGCTGTGCAAGCTGACTGCGAGCCAGAGTATAGGCCTCTCTGGGCAATCGACTCCGTTTTACCGCTTGGGCTTCCGTGTCCAGATAAATAGGGAAAACGATCGTATCTGAGCGGCTTACCCTGTCCAGCAACTCGGCGAATGTCCCGCGCGACCCTTCACCATAAACATCCGGCAACGCATTATCGACCCCGTCGGTCATAACCACGATCGCGCTTCGGCGCGGGGACTTCTGAGAGGAAATGACCGTTGTCATAGTGTAAAGCAACGAATCCCAAAAGTTCGTGCCACCCAGCGGTTTTTGGATGCCCTCAATTGCATCTTTGAGGAGTCCTCGATCCCAGGTTAAGGGAGAAACGATTTCAGGAATGTCAGTGAATGTGACGATCGCAACGCGGTCCATGGGACGCGTAGATTCGACAAATCGCTTGGCCGAGCTGCGAATCAACTTAATCTTGTCTGAACTTGAACCTGACAGGTCCAGCAGTAAGACTAGATCAAAGGGTGCATCTTCGCCGGCAAAAAACACGATCTCCTGCGGCCTTCCGTCCTCGAGCACCAGGAAATCCTTTTGCTGCAAAGCGGAAACGGGATTGTCGGGGTTCAGTCTAATCACGCTGACTCTAAGGTCGACCAGATCCGAATCGACTCGGATCGTTTCTGTGGGTTCCCCGGTTTGAGCAATGCAGGTCTTCGGGTATGAGACAAAAATGGCGAGCACGCTTGCGAGCAGCACGCTAAGCAGTTTCGCGTCGGTGAGATGGCTATCAGTTTGCATAATAGCCATGTTTTCCGCGCGCGACCGCCGAGGGTCGGTTTAGCGTTACTCGGACTGCGCGCCACTTGCCGTCCCGAGTCTTGTTGGTGGGCCGATATGCCAGACTGTAAACCGTACCCAGGTCGGCCACCACGCGTTCGTAAGCCCCTGCGAGATCCTGTAGGCGCTCCACCTGGTAGAACACTCCGCCGCCGGCTTCAGCCATTTCTTTCATCCGTTCATATCCCATGCCGAACGCTTCAGGCTGCGTATCAAGAGGATTCAGCGCTTCATATTCTGTATTGAGCCACAAGGTGTATAGCACGCCATCAAACTCGCGAACCCGACTAAGCATCTCACCGTAGGGAAGCTTTGAACCATCGCCCTGCACTCCCGGGATACTTCCGTCAAGTCCATCACTCATCATGACAATTGCTGTTCGCCGCGTGTTCTTCCTAGCACCCCACGCGGGCTGCCCGCGTGGGGACCCCGCCGTATTCTTTAGGAGCTGGGTAAGTGAAAAGTCTATGGCATCGTAGGCCTTTGTATCTCCTGTTGCTGTGTCAATTGCATTTACCCTTTGACGCAAGACTTCCCGGTCTAACGTGACTGGTGAAATGACCGTCGGATGACCGGCAAACGAAATGATTCCGATGCGATCTGACGGTCGCGCTGCGTTCACGAAACGCAGCGCCGCCGCGCGAATCAATTTCACAACATCACGGGTCGAACCCGAAACATCAATTAGTAGAATCAGGTCAAAAGGAGCAGATGCCGACTCAAACTGGATTAAACGCTGTTCGATTCCGTCCTCAAATAGCCGGAAGTCTGACTGCGTCAAACCCAGGACCCCGCGATTGGTATTTCGATCTATGACACTGAGATTTAGAGTGGCAAGTTGCGAGTCAACGCGAATGATGTCCCCTTCGCTTATTTCTTCAGAGTCCGTCGGGTTCGCAGGTGTTCCAGCTCCTTTCGAAATGTTTTCAGAACCCAATAGCCTGGGTGGACCGGAGACCTTGGCCATACCATCATTCACCTTGCTGTCTAAAGCGAGTGTGATCTCTCTCTCCGTGGCGATCCTGAGAACATAATCGCCAGTACCTAAGCGTGTCTGTAATAGTTGACCACCACCACTTAAGGGAGCCCCTAGCTCCGACCTGATAGTTCCATTCGTTGTCCTGGCGCTGATATCCACGTTGAGAGGATGTGAAAGCTCTGCGCGTATGTCACCCGAAACCGACTTTAGATTAGCCGACGCCGGTACTCCTCGCATCGAGATTGAACCAGCCCCGGTGACAATCGCGGTGTGGGAACCCTCAGGAAGTGTTACTGTGAGCGCAATGGCCGCCCGCGGGTCAACCGGTGTGCGAATGACAGAGATTACGAGCAGCTTTGCTCTGTTCTCTATGACGATGGGTGACCGTGTAAATTTGGCCCCAGTTCCTTCAATAGAGGCCGATACAGAAACGTACTTTTCCTTCCAGACTTCCGCAGCTACCGGTCCAAACTCATTCTCGATCCGAACTCGGGCAGCAGCGGGCACGTCAATGCGCACTCCGTCCTCTAGCACCCCACGCGGGCTGCCCGCGTGGGGACCCCGCACTACGGCTCTACTCGACCCGGCTTCCAAAAACGGCAGGCACGAAACGAGGCCCAGCAAGAAAACTCTGAAGAGCAGCGCTAGTTGAGCTAAGAACATAGACCCAGGCTTTTACGGAACGAAAAGTTTTTCCAATCCGGGAATTCGCACCGGCTGAAGTTTCTCGGTCAATTCAATCTGAGGTGGGCGTCCTGGCGAGAAGATCAGATTGTTTACTTTGTCTGAAACGCGCAGCATTAAGCGCAGCACGTCGATGAAGTTGGGAGGTGGGAGGCCACTCGGCTCAGGACACGGAATGTTTGGTAGAGAGCTCATTTCTAAGGAACTTTTCCATTTTTCGCGACGTCAGAGTTATAAGCGTCCGTGACCGAAAAGAAACGTCTGGCGCGAACAAACGCGAAGGTGGCCGCGTACATCAAAGTGGTTGTTGGGGGACTGACGCTTCGCGGAGGCCATCCCAAAAACAAAGAAAGGGAGGCGCTGAAACATGGCAACTCACAGAGACCCTGTTCGATGCTTTGCACCACTTGAAGTGATCGAGCGCCTGCTGGAAATTCGTGCTGAAGCGGGTTACGCTCCCGCCATTTATCTCCTTTCGCCCGATGATTTGGCGGACTATCTCGATGCTTTCGGCTTTGATGTATATGCTTTTTCTGAGGCCGAATCTGAATTTCATTTTGGGGATTACCGAGCTCCCCTGGCACCGGGTGGCGATCATGCCCACTGCTCGCTAAAAACGCACTAGAATTACAAAGAGCTGTTCGAATCGTGAGACAAGATGCGCTTTCTTGTCTCCCGTTTTCGATTTAGGTTAACGCCTTGACTACGAAGAAAGTAATGTCATCGGTCGCGCCAAGGCCGTCCGTCCAGTCGAGTACGTCCTTCTGAACGGCCATTATCAAATCTTTCGCGCGCAAGCGCCTGGCTGCCCTGACCGAGCTAGCAAGTCGGTCGCGCCCAAATTCCTCTCCGCTCGGACTCATTGCTTCAGTCACTCCATCGGTGTACAGCACGAGCAATTCATTCGGCTCAATCGTCAAGTAGTACTCGTGATAACGGGTGTCCCTGAAGATTCCGAGAGGCACTCCGCCCCGCTCCATGAACTGTGCATTACCCTTTGCGTCGAGCAACAGTGGCGGATTATGGCCCGCATTCGTGTAGGACAGCGTCCGATTCGTAGCGTCAAGAATCCCATAGAATGCCGTCACGTACTGGTTGCGCTCAATTGATTCCCACAGCAGGTAGTTCACTTTGGCCATGGAGATATGAGGGGCGTAGCCGATATGTGTGGCTGCACGCAGGCTTGCGCGCAGGAAGGCCATCAACAGGGCTGCCGCCACTCCTTTTCCTGCGACGTCAGCGATAACCAAAGATATCTGGTCGTCATAGATTGGCACCCAGTCGTAATAGTCACCGGAAACTTCCTCGGTCGGGACGTTGTAGGCGCTGATGTCAAACCCTTCCAACTGCGGATCATTTGGCGGCAACAACTCCAACTGAACTTGCCTGGCAACTTCAAGCTGCCCTTCGAGTCGCTTCTTTTCAATTAACTGCTCGTGCAGCATCACCTTTTCGATGATGATCGCGACCTGTGATGCCAGCATCATGAGCACTTCAAGATCGTCGTCTGAGTAGGCATTTAGTTCATCGCTCTCAAGGTCGAAAACACCGATCACTTCATCATTTGAGATGATCGGGGCTACCATTTCCGAGCGAGTTTCTTCTCGGGCGTTAATATAGAGAGGATCGTTGCGAACGTCGGGCGAGATGATTGGCTCTGTCGTCAGCGCCACATGGCCGATAATCCCCTCGCCAAGTTTCAGGTGGAGTCCCGAAAGTTCGTCTATGTCATATCCCCTAACTGCTTCGGCCTCGAACACGCAGGGTTCCTCACCGCGGGCCACAGCCGCCTGATCCACGCACCTCAGGACAAAAATGCCTGCCGCATCGTAGGGGATCAGAGAATCGAGCGTCCCCATAACAAGATTGAGAACTTCTTGCAGATCGAGCGAGCGGCTGATCTTTTTGGTGATGTCGAGAAGCATGCGCAGTTTATCGGTCGTGGTCAGACCTTGCGCAGGCGCCTCTTTTAACTGTTCATGCATACTCGAGAATAGGTTTTTCGGTTGAGAAAATGACACTAGAACTTCAAGAAGTGATTATAAGGGGTTGAGCCTCCGGCATGAAGCCGGGAACATTGCTACTTTACGCACGCGGAGCGCTTTGTTCAAGTTGAGCCGATTTGTTGGAGCTCCAGAGATGAGTAACTTTCAGGCGATATTCAATCAGATCACGGCTAACTCGGAAATGCCGGGCTACGTCCGCTGCTGATTTGCCTTCCAGAACCGCTCGTCGCAGAGCTGCAAAAGGTACCAGAGCAGCTGCGCCAATCCCATAAGCAGCTTCTTCATCCAGCTTCCGGTAGTCGCGGGCCAGGGTCTGGCCGCGCTTCTCATCAGCAATTACGGCCAGTCGGTTAGGTTTGTGTCCTAGAAAGACGTGGCAAATCTCCTCCATCAAGGTTGCGTTAGTTCGGGCAGGCCCGTGATTCGGGTTGAGTACTACGATTCTTCGGCCATCGGGCAGAGGTCTCGAGCAGGCTCCGCCAGACCATTCCCCTGATGCCGAACCAAGCAGAAGTTCCCGGCTCTGGCTGCTGAGACCCTTGATTCGCTCAATATCAACCACGAAGAGATTGGCAAAGCGTGCGAGGTCGAAGGGATTTAGAGGGGCATCGCGACGAAGACGAGCAAAATCACGCAGGCCCATAGCTTTCAACTCAAACTTTCGCCACTTTTCGCCTGGAGGTAAATCGGAGTGGACCACGCGAGCAGTATAGCCTGATTCTGATGTTATTACTGAGAAGCTGAATTCAGCGGCGCTTACGTGCAGTTCTTTCCGGCTCCGTTCGGCTGAACTGGGCGTAGGCCACGCGAAAGAGCTCAGATAGTGCGGAAGCAGTTTCCGAAGTAAGGTTGCGATCCGCTCTAAGATGGGCTTCGACGATTTCCGGCGTTGATTCGCGTGGGAAGTAAACTACTGCCTGGGCCTCTTCGCCTTCAGACCGGCTGCCGAGAATTCGCTCCATGGGCACGTCGAGCCAGGTGGTAAGTCTTGCGATGTTGTCAGCGTCAGGTTTGCCAGTGCCGTTCTCAATACGAGACAGGGTCGAAGCCGAGACGCCCGTGGCGTTAGCGACATCTCGCAAACTTGCGCTTAACTGCTCTCGCTTGCGACGAACAGCCCGACCGAGCTCTTCCGTGTTCACGAGCGTCCTATTCGTAGGTCGTTTCATGGGCCTGAAACATAACACACCTTAGTTTTAGACACAAGACTTCGTGCTATGGCTGAAACGCATTCTATAATTTAAGGACTCGAAAAGAGTGAACCAGGACTTTTACAGCCCCGGTTCAGCTTTATGCAACTGAAGTTGAATTCTTCGATTAGTTGGATTATGGCTGGGCACGCCGACGCATCGCGGACATAGCTAAATCACGGGCCCGCGGCAAGACATCTATGGCGCGGGCGACTTGCAGGTCGTCGATGGCTATGAAGACCCGATCAGCTACAACTCGCCCATAGGCGGCAGTCACGATGTTGAATCGCAGCTGCAACTCGATGAAGGACCGGTTTGAGTCCAACAGAGGGGCCGACGCCCTCAGTGACGGATCTTTGGCCACAAACTCTTTAAAGGCCTTGAAGAGCAGGTCGGTCATCGGAAAATCCGAAGGCTGGAGGTCGTGACTGAAATCGATTGCCTGCTGAACTGTGTAAGCTTCGAAATCACGGACCCGGCCGTTAACTAACTCCCTGGTAAAAGCAAAGACTGGATTCACCAGACGACGTTGCACCGGGGTGATTGTTCTTGGACTTACACTCTCGTCAGGCGAAATACCGCCTCCGCCGTAGACCGCACGTCCGCTGTCCGTCTTCGTCTCCGGACCAGCCGGCTTTTCAGGCGCGTCCTGACGATCCAGGCGAATCGAACCGCCATGCGTGTAATAATCGTAGAAGCCACCGTTAGAGTAATCCCGCTGAATCAATCGACCCGAAGGAGTAAAGTACTTAGCAGAAGTAAGAGTTAAACCCGCGCCGTACTCCAGCGGAATGATGCTTTGAACCAAGCCTTTCCCAAAGCTGGTTTTCCCACTATCAGTGCTCGATCGTGATCTTGCATTGCACCGGCCACGATCTCCGAAGCCGATGCAGTATTCTCATTAATCAGGATGACTAACGGCGTCTGATCCGGTGAGCTATTTCTGGATTCGTAGGTGTTGTCTCTGAGACCGTTTCGTCCTTTTTGCGTCAGTATCATCTGACCGCTGGGCAAAAACACTTCCGCGACGTGGATTGCCTGATCCAGAAACCCGCCCGGGTTGTTTCGCAGATCGAGCACCAGCGAGTTCATACCTCTTGAGCGAAGGCCTTCAATAGCTTCCTGAAGCTCATCGGTTGTCGTGTAATTAAACCCTCGAGTCATATCAACGTATCCGACACCGGGTTTGATCATGTAAGCATCGGGAATGGATGGTTGAGGTACTGCATCGCGCGTAATCTCGGCGGTCTGCACGCGCTTATCGGCAGCACGCTCAACAGTAATCTTTACGACCGAACCGCGGGGACCACGAATCTTGTCGCGCACGTCGATGGAGCGCTTGCCCGCCATCTTGACGCCATCAACTTCGAGAATTCGATCGCCAAATCGCAGGCCGGCCCGGTTTGCCGGCGCCTTGTCGAAAGTGGCCGCGATAAAGGTGTCGGTATCGTTGCCGATGGTATAGTTTTGAATCGATGCGCCGATCCCGAAATATTCAGAGCGCTGATCGGTTTTTAGCTCATCAAACTCTTCCCTATCGTAATAATTCGAGTGCGGATCTAGCGAGCGCAGCATCCCGATAATTGATGACTTAAAAACCGAGTTGTAATCGAGCTTCTTCCCCTCGATGTGGTTTTCCCGGATAAGCTCCAGCGCTTCGTCGAAATCTCTTTCGATCAGTGGAACGGCACTACTAGCGTCTACGCGGGTGCCACGTCTGCCCGGC
>Ga0136617_10004876_pt1 | contig 12020 bp, 12 predicted proteins | sample AntDrymUQ3222106_2_FD_129672 | JGI IMG/M metagenome (GOLD analysis project Ga0136617, IMG submission 129672) | Polar desert sand microbial communities from Dry Valleys, Antarctica - metaG UQ322 (21.06) | ecosystem: Environmental > Terrestrial > Soil > Desert | place: Antarctica: Dry Valley...
CCAGGTCCCGCGTCTCGAGCACCGCCAAGGGACCTATCGTACGCAACGCCATGGAGCGCATCGACCTCAGCACGCGAACCGCGATCGTCACCGGCGCGGCCAGTGGCATCGGCCGGGCGATCGCGGCGGATCTCGCCTCTCACGGGGCACGGGTGCTGTGCGCGGACCTCGATCCCGCCGGTGAGCAGGTCGCGGCGACCCTTCCCGCAGGCACATTCCAGCGCTGCGACGTATCGTCGCGTGACGAGTGCCGGGCGGTCGTGGATCGCGCGATCTCGGAGTACGGGCATGTCGACATCCTCGTGAACAACGCCGGCCTGCAGCACATCTCGCCCATCGAGGACTTCCCAGAGGACCGCTGGGAGCACATCGTGCGTGTCATGTTGTTCGGGGCGTTCTACCTCACGAAGTACGCGATCCCGCACATGTACGAGCGCGGCTGGGGACGCGTCGTGAACATCTCGTCGCTCCATGGCCTCGTCGCCTCGCCCTACAAGTCGGCATACATCTCGGCCAAGCACGGCCTGAACGGGCTGACCAAGACCGTCGCGCTCGAGGCGGCGGAGAAAGGCGTCACGGTGAACGCGATCTGCCCCGCGTACGTGCGGACGCCGATGGTCGAGAAGCAGATCGCCGATCAGGCGCGCGTGCACGGCATCAGCGAGGAGCGGGTCGTGCGCGAGATCATGCTCGCACCGGCGGCGATCAAGCGGCTCCTCGAGCCGAGCGAGGTCGCGGCCTACGTCACGTTCCTCTGCGGCGACGCTGCCGCGGGCATCACGGGCGCGATGCAGGCGATCGACTCGGGGTGGACCGCGCGCTAAGTCTCACTCCCCGGATGGCTCACCAGGTCGTACACGGCGGTATGGCCCATCAGGATCCGCCCGACACCGTCCGCGCTCGCGGCGGCACCGCCACGGTGTCGCATGACGGCGAACGCGGCGGCGGCCACGCCGAGGAGGACCAGGACCGTTCGAGGTCGGGCCATCACGGCTGCCCCATCTCAGAGGTAGGCCAGGGCCTCGCGAACGGTCAGGCGGGAGGCACGGGTCGCCGCTGCTTCGCTAGCGAGGATGGCGCCGAGGATGACGAGCGCGATCCAGATGCCGACAGCGGGCATGGAGATCCGGTAGGGCAACGGGGCGGAGAAGAAGAGGTTCCCGAGCCCGGCGCCAAGCAACGCGGTTAGCGCGATTGCCGGGAGGACCGCGACCGCGCAGCTGGCGATGGCGACGAACACGCCCTCCGCGACGACGACGCGCCGGACGGCCTTCGGGAGCGCGCCGATGGCGTGCATGACGCCGAACTCGCGGGTCCGGTCGAGTACGTTGGCGCTCATCGTCGAGGCCAGACCGATGGCGCCGATCACACCCATGGCGATGGCGATCGCCAGCACGATCGAGATGATCGGGCCCATGTGCCCTGCGCTGATGGCCTCGCGCCGGCTCACCGAGATCGCGGAGCCCACCTTGATCCCGGCGCCGGTGAGGGCCTCATCGACGGCGATGGCGACGGCCGCGCGCGTCTGCTCGTCGTGGGCGTCGGTGGCGATGCGCAGCTGATTCACCCGCTGCGGCTGCCCCATGGCAGCGGCTAAGCCTTCAGCCGTGGTGTACACGCCACCGCCGCCCATCCGCTCTTCGGCGATGCCGACGACGCGCCACGTGGTGACCCGTCCACCGACCAGCAGCTGCACGGTGTCACCGGCTCGGACGCCGGGGACGGTATTGGTGCGCGTGATCTGGTTGAGCACGACTGCCCCGGTCTCGCCGGCGTCCAGCCAGCGGCCTTCGAGGAGCTTGGGAGGCGTAACGGTCGTGGTGCCCGCGGAGACTGCGGTCACGGAGACGCGGCCGTGTCCCTGGTCGGGATAGGTTCGCGTGACGGGGATCTGGCCGGTGCCGGCGACGCCCGCGGGTGCGGTGTTCAACCCCTCGACGCGCTCGACGCCTTGCACGCGCGCCAGCACGGGGGTGACCTCATCCAGCGAGGCCGGGCTGGCCAGCTGCACGTCGACGTCCCAGTTGCGCCGCTGCGTCTGCTCCTGCTCGATCGCCCCGACTCCCGCGCTGAGCGACACCCCGGCCACGAACACGGTGCCCGCGCTGGCCAGGAGGCCCACCGAGAGCAGGAACCGGGCGGGCCGGCGGATCGTGTTGCGGAGCGCCATGAGCAGGCCACGGTCGAGGAAGCGGATGCGACCCAGTCTGGCCAGCACCCCGGTCGCCGCGCTCGAATCCGAGCCGACGCCACGGTGGTCGATCGCCGCGCGCACCGTGGTGCGGCTCGCCCTGGCCAGCGGTCCCAGAGCCATGAGCGGTGGCAGGCCGAGCCCGGCGGCGAGGATCACCACGTAGACCCACCACGGAGCGTCAAAGCTGGTGGCCTTGATGCCGAGGAACCCGAAGACCTGGTTGAGGAGCGCGCGGCCGATCAGGACGGCGGGCGCTAGCGCGAGCAGCGTGGCTGCCGCAGCCACCGACAGCGTCATTGCCAGGTAGAGGCGCCCGATGTCGCCTGATCGCGCCCCGATCGCTTTCATGATGCCGATCTGCGGGATCTGCTGGGTGAACAGGCCGTTGAGCATGTTCGCGACCAGGATCGCGCTGAGCAGCACGGCGGCCGCCCCACCGGCAAGGAGCGCGCCGAGCAGCGCGTCGGCCTGCCACTGATGGGGGTGCGCATATGGCGGGGGGACCTGGATCTCGCGGATCGCCAGACCGTATTCCCGTTGCAGCAACGCGCCGACGTCGCCGGCGATGGCCACGACAGCAGCGCGGTCTCTGCTGGGCGACGCCTGCCCGGGATCGCTGACCTGGATCTTCAGCTGGTCCAGGACGGCGCGCCCTCCCGACGTGGGCAGCGAGGCGGTCGACAGGTAGCCGCGCCCCATCTGCTCCTGAGGTGAGGGCGAGAGGCTGGGGTCGTACACCGTGTCCGCTACCCGCAGCCGCGCACGCTCGCCGCTCGGCGTCTCGACGGTCACGGTGTCACCGACCGCCACGCCCAGCAGGGTGAGCGAGTCGCGTCCGATGAAGATGTCGCCGGGCGACGGTGGCCAGCTGCCCTGCTCCACGTTGAATCTCGCCACGCGCAGCGGGTCGTCCGGCGTTGCGACGAAGACCTGCAGCGGGATGTCCCGCAGGTTGCCGTTGACCTGGACCTCGCCGGTGAACTGCGTACGCCCAGTCGCCTCGATGACCTGCGGCCGCTTGCGCACCTCGGCCACGATCGCCGCCATGCGCTCGACCTCGATTGGGCGGTCGAACAGGATCGTCGCGGATGCCGGCTCAGTTCCCATGTACGCGCTGCCGGCCTCCCTGCTCATGACGGCCCAGCCATAGAGCACCCCGCCGAACACCGTCAGGCTGACCGCGATCGCGACAACCATCAGCAGTAGCCGAGACCAGGTGGCCCGCAGGTCCCGGCGCAGCTTCACCAGCAGCAGGCCGGTCACGCGGGTACCCCGGCGGACGCGCGCTCGTCGGCGACGACGCGACCGTCCATCAGCGTCACTTCACGACCGACGATCGCCCTGATATCGCGCTCATGGGTGACCACCACGATGGTCCGTCCATCGGCGTTCAGGTCGTCGAAGAGCCCCAGGACCGCATCCGCCGTGGTGGAGTCGAGGTTGCCGGTCGGCTCGTCGGCCAGCAGGACCGGTGGGTCGTTGGCCAGCGCCCGCGCGATCGCGGCCCGCTGCTGCTGGCCACCCGACAGCGTCGCGGGCATCTTGTCCGCCTGATCACCGACGCCCACCCGCTCCAGCAACTGCAGCGCGCGGTCACGCCGCTCGCCGATCGGGATCTTCCTGGCGAAGTCCATCGGGAGCATCACGTTCTCCGCGACGGTCAGCGTGGGCAGCAGCTGGAAGAACTGGAACACGAGGCCGACATTGCGCCCCCGCCAGCCGGCCAGCCCCGACTCAGACAGCGAACCGAGATCGGCACCCGCAACGTGGACCGTCCCCGACGTGGGGCGATCGATACCGGCGAGCAGGTTCAGCAGCGTCGTCTTGCCGCTGCCCGATCGCCCGACGATCGCGACGAACTCCCCCTGCGCGATGTCGAAGCTGAGGCGGTCGATGGCGGTAAATCCGCCGGCACCGAGCGGATACCTCTTGACGACATCGATGACCTGGATGGCAGGGCCCATCTTCTGGCCTCCCACAAGTGGACGCGCGCTGCGTGGCGCTCGCGAGCTTGCCGTGGTTGCTGTCACTGAGATCAGTGGGTCGCCGGGGGCCTGTGCCCGCCGCCGCCACCGAGAAGCATCATGACGACGACGAGCAGGATCACGATGATCACCGTGACCGCTAGGACGCTCACCCAGCGCGGTGCGTCGGCGGTGTCGCGGTCGGGATCAGCAGTGGCGGGGCGCGATTTCGGATCAGCCATCGGCCTCCTTTGTACGTCGGGGCTGGCCTCGGCGAAACACCCAGTGGGAGGAAGTCTTCCGTCCCCATCGAGTGGACGCGCATCCTCTCTGAGGGGGATTTCCGGTGGGAGCGGGTGAAGTAACCTCACCGCTTGGAGTCATCCACGATCAGTTCGCCCGGACCCTTCGCTTCTCGGCTGAGGTTAGGAACGCTCTTCGACATCGCGATCGCGCTCGCCGCGCTTGGCGGCTCGCTGGCGCTTCTCGCGCACGGCGGCGTCGGCCCATCCCGCCCGGGAACGAGGGAGCTCGATCTGTTGGGCGTCGCGCTGGCGGCGTGTTCGACACTGCCGCTCGCTGCCTGGCGACGCTCCCCGTTCGCCTTCTTCACGTTGACCGGAGCGGCAGGCCTGCTGCTAGCGGGCGTCGGTTATCGGATTGACCTGCTGCTCGGGCCGGCCGCCGCGCTGTACCTTGCCGCGGCAGGCCGCCGGCAGGAAACTCCGTGGACGCGGCGCATGAGCGCCGTCGTGGCCGGACTGCTTGTCGCGTACCTCGGGATCACCGCCATCGTTCAGGCGACCCCTCCCGTCAGTGAGCTCTTCCACACCGGTCTCGCTTGGGCCGCCGCGTGGTTCGCCGGCGAGCGCTGGCGCCTGCGGAGGGAACAGCTCGCCAGCCTAAGGGGGCGCGTTCTGCGCGTCGAGCGTGAGGCGGAGCGCGAGCGTCTGCTCGCCGCTGCTGAAGAGCGCTCCCGTTTAGCGCGCGATCTGCACGACTCGGTCGGCCACGCCATGAACGTGATCGCCGTCCGTGCGGGCGCGGCGCGGCTGCGGCACCGTCAGGATCCCGATCGCTCGCTCGCCGCCCTCGAGGCGATCGAGGAGGTGGCACGACACACCGCCGCAGAGATAGACACCATCATCGGTAGCCTGCGCGAGGACGAGTCGGCGAACGGGGCCGTCAAGGCTCCAGCGGGCCTCGCGTCGCTCGACACGTTGATCACGCGCTATCGAGAGGCGGGGCTCGAGGTCAAAGTCGATGAGTCGGGTGCCCCACAAGCCCTTGGTGCGCCTGCCGGTCAGGCTGCCTTCCGCATCCTCCAGGAGGCGCTCACCAACGCGGCCCGCCATGGCGCGGGCAGCGCACGCATCGAGCTCGCGTTCGGCGACGGATCGGTGGAGCTTACCGTTACCAACCCCGTACCGGCGCGCGCGACGGCGTCGATGGCCGGGGGCCGCGGCTTGATGGGCATGCGGGAGCGCGCGATCCTGCTCGGGGGCAGCCTAGACGCAGACCGCGCCGATGGGACGTTCCGGGTCCGCGCCCGGATCCCCTACGGGGGTCAAGGGACTTGACGCGCGTGCTGGTCGCGGACGATGAACACCTCATGCGCGCCGGGCTCATCGAGCTCCTCACCACCGATCCCGAGATCGAGATCGTCGGTCAGGCGTCGACGGGGCGGGAGGCCGTCGAACTGGCGCGCCAGCTCGCTCCGGATGTCGTGCTGATGGATGTTCGCATGCCCGACCTCGACGGGATCGCCGCCACGCGCGAGCTGTCGCGGACATCGCCAAGCGTCAAGGTCCTGATGCTCACGACCTTCGAGCAAGATGACTACGTCTTCGGCGCCCTGCGCGCAGGCGCTTCGGGCTTCCTGCTCAAGCGCACACGACCCGAGGACCTGATCGCCGCTGTACACGCCATCGCAGCCGGCGACTCGCTCCTGTCACCGTCCGTCACTCGGCGCGTCATCGACCGCATGGCCCAGCAGCCGACTCCCGAGCTCGCCGGTCAGGCGAAGCTCGAGGCGCTCACACCGCGGGAACGGGACGTTCTCGAGCTCATCGCCCGGGGCCTCTCGAATCGCGAGATCGCTGCGGCACTCGTCGTCGAGGAGTCGACCATCAGGACGCACGTGAAGCGGATCCTAGCGAAGCTCGACCTTCGCGACCGCGTCCAGGCGGTGATCTTCGCTTACGAGACCGGCGTGAATCGGCCCGCGGAGCAAACGTGAGTCATCGTTGCGCTCCCGACGGACTCCCCCACTGGATCCGGCCGTCTGCGTACCTAGCCACCTGCGACCAGGAACGTAGCTCTCGATGGATGTCGCATCTGCTCGCTGGGATCCGCGCCGGCACGCCAGCTCGACCAGGTCGGCGCCGCCATCCACCGCCGCGCGCAGGAGGCCGCTCGTCGCGGTCGGGTCCGGATAGCCGACGGTGAGATGGACGGTGATCGCCGTCCGGCCCTCCTTGCGTGCGCGTGTTGAAGGCCCCCGTGATGCGGGCGACGCGCGTGGTTCGCGAGGAGCTCCGTTCATGCTTCACCGCTTCACCGACGGAACGGCGGCCTTCATTCGGCACGTGTACACTAACGGGAGTCTCCTTCCATAGCCGGGCGCGGCCACAGGCCCCCGGTACCGTGAAACAAGTGCCGCTTAAAGATGTATCCCAATACCTAAGGAGCCTCAGCCGTTGGAGAACCAGACCACCCCGGCACCAGAGCCGGAAGATGCCGCGCCTTCGCCGGAACCGACACCGAGCACCGAAGCCCGAGCAGAAGGCCCGCCCGCGCCACCGCCGCGCGCGAACGGTGAGCCTCGCCGGTTCGAGCGCCGCCCTGCGCGCGATCCCCGCGGGAACGGCCAACCCGCGGACGCGCAGCCCGCGCCGGATGCGCCGCAGCGCAGGTGGTACGTGATCACCGAGCTGAACGAGATGGCAGGCAAGGACCTCCAGGCGCTCGGCAAGGAGCTTTCCGTCCCGGACCTCGCTGAGATCAAGAAGAAGGACGATCTGGTCCTCCGGATCCTTCAGGCCCAGGCCGAGGCGCAGGGCAACATCCTCGCGCAGGGGATCCTCGAGATCGTCGAGGAAGGGTTCGGATTCCTGCGGCGGCGCAGCCTGCTTCCCTCTCCCGAGGACGTCTACGTGTCTGGGAGCCAGGTCCGCCGCTTCGGGCTGCGGACCGGCGACTTCGTCATCGGCCAGACGCGTCCACCGAAGGACCACGAGAAGTACTTCTCGCTGCTGCGCGTCGAGGCGGTGAACGGCGTCGATCCGGAGGTAGCGAAGCGCCGGCCGGTGTTCGAGAGCCTCGTCCCGATCTTCCCCGACGAGATGTTCGATCTCGAGATCGAGGGCGCGAACATCAGCCAGCGCCTCATGAATCTGGTCAACCCGCTCGGCAAGGGCCAGCGCGCGCTCATCGTGTCGCCGCCGAAGGCCGGCAAGACGACGCTCCTGAAGGACATCGCGGGGGGGATCACGGGCAACCACGCCGACGTGCACATGATGGTCGTGCTCGTCGGCGAGCGGCCCGAGGAGGTCACCGACATCCGCCGGTCGGTGAAGGGCGAGGTCTTCGCCTCCACCTTCGACGAGCCGACCGAGAACCACACACGCGTCGCCGAGCTCGCGCTCGAGCGCGCGAAGCGCCTCGTCGAGTCGGGGCGGGACGTCGTCATCCTGCTCGATTCGATCACGCGGCTCGCCCGCGCGTACAACCTCGCTATCCCGGCGTCCGGCAAGACCCTCTCCGGTGGCATGGACCCCGTCGCGCTGTACCCGCCGAAGCGCTTCTTCGGCGCAGCGCGGAACATCGAAGGCGGGGGATCGCTGACGATCGTCGCCACGTGTCTCGTCGAGACCGGATCGCGCCAGGACGACGTCATCTACGAGGAGTTCAAGGGCACCGGCAACTCCGAGATGATCCTCGACCGCAAGCTCCAGGAGCGCCGCACCTTCCCGGCCATCAACATCCCGGCCTCGGGCACCCGGCGGGAGGAGAACCTTCTCAGCGCGGAGACCCTGCGTCAGGTCGTCCTGCTGCGGAAGATGCTCTCGGCGGTCGGCCAGATCGAAGGCACCGAACTCCTCATCCAGCGCCTCTCGAAGACCAAGACGAACAAGGACTTCCTCGCCTCGATCGCCAAGGCCATGGACACGGACAAGTAGCGATGGTCCCACGGCTCGTCGTCCACCCGAACGAGTGCATGGTCCGAGCGGGCGTGCTCGTCGGCCTCGCGAGCGGTTTCGGGATCCTCGGGTACGGGCAGGTCGCGGCCGGCATCGGGATCTTCGCCGCGGTGCAGGTCATCACAGTGGTGGCGCAGGCCGTCCAAGGGGCGCGCGGCAAGCCCTGACCGATACCCCACCCGAGCAGCAACTCGAAGGGGACCCGAAATGCAGCGGCTTGCCGCGACCGGCCTCGCGACCGCGTACTTCCGCCTCTTCATCCTGGACACGCTGGCCGCCGGCCCGGCCAGGCCGAACCTCCTGCTCCTCCGGGCGACCGCGGCGCAGCTTCCCTTCGCGACCGGCGCCTTTAGCCGCGCCCTGCAGTCGCTCCTGGAGAACGGCCACCTGCAGCCAGCGCCGCACGGCGCGGTGGCGCTCACCGCGGTCGGTGCCGCGGAGCGTGTGCAGGAGCTTGCGCGCTGGCGGGCGGTCATGCCGTCCGTCGCCCGCATCGTCGGCGAGACCGCGCCAAGCAGTCCCCCCGTGGTGAGCCAGCCGCCCGCGCCGCGCTGCGAGGCACGCGTTGCGGACGCGTACCTCGACCAGGTGCTCGTGGCCACGATCCGCGAATGGATGGCGGGCGCGCGCGATGGCGGCCGCGCGTTCGTCGTGGTGCTCGGCGCGATCGACCTCGAGCACCCACAGGTCGCGCACCAGCGCGCGATGGTCCATCGGGCGATCCGCGCGACGCTCGGCGCGGTAGGCACGCTCTTCGGCAGCGACGTCGACGCGTACCGCTACGGCGAGACGGGTGTGGCGCTCCTCGCGCCCGCCGCCGGTGATCCCGAGCGAGCCGCGCGACTCGCGGTGCTGCTGCAGGCACGCCTCGACGAGCTCATCCGCACGATGACGACGACGGTGCGTGCGTTCGGCGGCGCTCGCTGGAACGTCCGGGTCGGCTCGGCGACATGGGCGGCCGAGATCGTGACGACCGCAGCGCTCCTGCGCGTCGCCCAGGATGAGCTGGCGGCGGACGGGACGGCGATTCCCGCCTAGTGGCGTGTCCCGGAGCCCGGCTCGTGAGCCCCCATGATTGGTCTCTGATGTCCCGCCCTGGCCGTCAAGGGATGGGGTCCGCATGCGCGGGCCGTTGAGCCTCGCGGTCGCCCAGCCGCTGTGCACGCCGTACGACGTCGCGATCAACGCGGTGACGCACGCCGCGACAGTTCGCTCCGCAGGCGCCCGGGTGGTGGTCTTCCCCGAGCTCTCTCTCTGCGGGTACGAGCTGGATGCCCCTGCGATCACGGCCGAGGATCCGCGACTCGCTCCCATCGTGGAGGCCTGTGCCGAGGCGGGGTCGTTGGCGCTGGTGGGAGCCGCGGTGCGCGGCAAGGCCGGTCGGTCGTACATCGCGATGGTGGCGGTCGAGGCCACCGGGGCCACCGTCGCCTACCGCAAGATGTGGTTGTCAGCGACCGAGTCCGACCGGTTCACCCCGGGCGACAAGCCAGCCGCGCTCGACGTTGACGGCTGGCGCCTCGGTCTTGCCATCTGCAAGGACACCGGTGTCCCACAGCACGCGGCCGACACCGCCGACTTGGGTATCGACGCCTACGTCGCCGCGACCATGAATTCAGCCGAAGAGGCAGCGCTCCAGGATGAGCGCGCCCGCCACGTGGCCACCGACCACCACGTGTGGGTCGCGGTGGCCAGCTTCGCCGGGTCGACCGGCGGTGGACTCACCCAGGCCGCTGGCCGTTCGAGCATCTGGGCGCCCGGTGGCGCCATGCTGGATCAGGCAGGGCCCGAGACCGGCGCCGTCGCACGCGCAACGCTCATCTGATCGCCCCAGACCACGAGTCGTACTCGGCGCCGTCGCCGAGGATGCGCCCCTGTGCGGCGGCGCAGCGCGCGGCGGGACAGGTGAAGCCGTACAGCCTTTCGAACGCGACCTCCGGGAGATGCTGGGTCACGACGCCCATGCGGCGCAGGGCATGGTACGCATGGCAAAGCGGCAGACCGACGATGTTCGCGTAGCACCCCTCGTACCGCGCGATGAGCGCGCTGCCCGCACCTTGGATGTTGTACGCGCCGGCCTTGCCGAGCGGCTCTCCGGTCGCGAGGAACGCTTCGATGCTGCCGGGGTCGGCGGGCTTCGCCCAGACCCGCGAACGGACGGCGAAGCCGATCCGTCGGCCCGCGACACCCAGCAGCGCCACCGCGGTCCGGACGATGTGCTCGCGGCCGGCGAGCCGGTGCAGCATCGCCCGCGCGTGCCCGACGTCACGTGGCTTGCCAAGGACCTCCCGGTCGACGAGCACAAGGGTGTCGGCCCCGAGCGTGACACCATCCCCTCGCGCGACAGCCTCCGCCTTCGCGAGGGCTGGCTCGGGAAACTCGTTCTCGTCGATCTCGGGCGCCACGGCCTCGAACTCCACCCCCAATGCGGTCAGCAGCTCGATGCGGCGGGGAGACGCGGAGGCGAGCCGGAGCACGGCGCGACTGTACGAGCCCGGGACCTCGCCTGCTCCTATCTAGACATACGTCATCAGTCTCTAGATACTTCGCCAGGTGCCGGAGAGAAAGCCTAGAGACGGCGTACGGATCGGGCAGGCCGCGGAGCTGCTGGGCGTCTCCGTCGAGACGCTCCGGCGGTGGGAGACGGCCGGCCGTCTGCGCACGAGGCGCTCCGCCGGAGGGCAGCGCGTCGTCGGGGCGGCCGAGATCTCGCGCTTGCGCCCGGCGCGGAAGGCAGATGCGCTGGCGCGTGCCCGGCAGTCGGCCCGGAACCGGTTCGAAGGAGTCGTCACGCGGATCGAGAAGGACCGCGTCGCGGCCGTGGTCGAGGTGCTCGCGGGACCCCACCGTCTCGTGAGCATGCTCACAGCCGAGGCGATCGACGACCTGAAGCTGAAGGTCGGCGACCGCGCCGTCTGCGTCGTGAAGGCGACGAACGTCATCGTCGAGCTGCCCATGCGACGGGGAGGTGACCGGTGACGGCTCTCGTAGCGCTCGTCCTGCTCGTCGCGACGGCGTGCGGGGGCGGGGGCACGACCGGCGGCCGGCCGGCGTCAGCGGCAGGCCCCGCCGCGACGGCGCGCCAGGAAGCGGTCCCCGACCGCCCGGAGCTCCTGGTCGCGACGACGACCAGCACGCAGGACTCAGGACTCCTCGACATCCTCATCCCGGATTTCGAGCGGCGCACCGGCTACCGCGTCAAGACCACGGCGGTCGGCACCGGCGCCGCCCTGGCGATCGGGGCAAAGGGCGACGCGGACGTCGTCCTGGTGCACGCCATCTCGGCAGAGCTGGCCTTCATGGCCGGCGGGAACGGCGACCGCCGGCTTCTCGTGATGCACAACGACTTCATCCTCACCGGTCCCCCTTCCGATCCGGCGAAGATCAAGGGCAAGCCGATCCTCGACGGCCTGAACGCGATCGTGGCGACCGGGACACCGTTCATCTCGCGCGGCGACAAGTCCGGCACGGACATCCTCGAGAAATCGCTCTTCAAGCAGGCGGGCATCACCCCGGGTGCACCCTGGTACATCGAGTCCGGCACCGGCATGGGCCAGTCGCTGACGGTCGCCTCGGAGAGGAAGGCGTACATCATCACGGACCGCGCCACCTTCCTCGCCCGCCGCGGCCAGCTCGCGCTCGAGATATCGATCGAAGGCG
>Ga0136617_10004877_pt1 | contig 12019 bp, 9 predicted proteins | sample AntDrymUQ3222106_2_FD_129672 | JGI IMG/M metagenome (GOLD analysis project Ga0136617, IMG submission 129672) | Polar desert sand microbial communities from Dry Valleys, Antarctica - metaG UQ322 (21.06) | ecosystem: Environmental > Terrestrial > Soil > Desert | place: Antarctica: Dry Valley...
ACGCGCCCACGATAATTCTCAGCCGCCGCGAGCTCATTGGTTGTCACCTGGAGGCCTGAACGGACGTTGTTGCCGACGTTCGGGCCGAATCGCTCCTGCAGGTCGAGACGCGGGAACATCTGCGTCACGAACCACAAACCCCGCACCGGCAGGAAGGCCTCCCTGGCGGCAGAGAGATCCAGATCGATCTCCTCGATCTGCGCGCCCCCGTCCCTCAGCGCGAAGGCGGCCTCGCGGCAGACACGCTCGACGTCAGGATCGACACCGATGCCCGCAACGTCGGCACAGTACGCAATGCGGAGGTTCTTACGGACGGTCTGGACCCCGCGAACGAAATCACGCCCCTCCATGGGCTGCGCATACGGCGAGTGCTCGCTCGGGCCCGAGATTGCCTGGAGCATCAACGCGACGTCTTCTGCCGTGCGCGCGATCGGCCCCGTGACCTGGAGCGTGTCCCATACCCAATCGGTCGGGTGGGTGGGCACAAGACCAACCGACGGCCTCAATCCGACGACCCCGCAGAACGCGGCCGGAATACGGAGCGATCCGCCGAGATCAGTCCCCTCGGCCAGCGCGATCATTCCAGTGGCGACCGCGGCGGCCCCCCCGCCGGTCGATCCGCCCGAGGTCTTGCTGTGATCCCATGGATTGCGCGTGCGCCCGAACACGTCGTTGAACGTGTTCGCGCCGGCCGCAAACTCCGGGCAATTCGTCTTGCCTACAATGACGGCGCCGGCCTGGCGCAGCCGCCGCACAACCAGCGCGTCTTCTGTGGGCACGTGATCCGCGTAGATAGGCGAGCCGAAGGTCGTGCGCAGCCCCGCTACCGGGGTGACGTCCTTGATTCCGACCGTCAGGCCGCATAGCGGCCCGGGATCTTCCCCACGTGCAATGCGGCGATCGAGCTGGGCCGCATCCTCCAACGCCATGGGATTGAGAGTCACGATCGCGTTCAGCGCGGGGTTGAGCGCTGCGACGCGGTCGAGACAAGCGGCGACTATCTGGACGACAGAGACTTGTCTCGCCGAGATCCGCCGGCGCTGCTCCGTCGCCGAGAGATCGGTCACATCGCTCACGGCTTTTGCCAGTCGCCCACGAACGCGACGGCTCGGCAGAATGCCGCCTCGCCCCCCTTGAATTTCCACGGAAAGCAGCCGAGGATCAGCCGCGTGTTCTGCAGTTCCGGCGCACCGATGTCTCCTCCAAGATTCTCGATGTGCATGCAGTCTTTCGGGAACAACGCGTTGTGCGTCAGCTGATACGCCGAATCGGGAAAGAGCTTGTCGACCGCTTCCTTTCCGCCGAATTTCTCTTCGGCCTGCTTGCGCACGCGATCGCAGTGGCCGTGCTGACCTTTGCCGAGAAAGCGCCCAATCGGCAGGTTCATGGGATGGTCGGTCGATACGCAGTCGACTCCCCAGATCCGAATCTCCTTCTCGAGGAGCCACGGCACGAGGTCGGGGTGCGCGCCAGGATGGCGGTGAATGTATTTTTCTTCGTCGGCCTTCTCGCCGAACTGCGCGAACCTGTGAAAGCCCGTATGCAGGTAGAGCAGATCCCCTTTTCTCACTTCGACCCGATCTTCGATCATCTTCGGCGTGTACAACTCGAGCTCGTCCATCGCATCTGAGAGGTTGACGATTACGCCGGGACCGCACAGCCACTCGATCGGGATCTCGTCGATGGTCCTGCCATTGGTCACGAAGTGCCTGGGCGCATCAAGGTGCGTGCCCATATGGTTGGACGTCATGATGTACTGCGCGTTGACGCCGTGCTCCGCCTTCCGCTTGATGTACTTGACCTCGAACGGCGGATAGTACGGCCAGAATGGAAACTGCTCGTTCAACGGCTGTGAGAGATCGAAGATTTTCATTGCGCCCTTTCGAATGCCCGGGTCAGCACGCGTCGCGTCAGCACGTTCGCGAGCTGACGTCGATACCTGGCCGACGCATGGATGTCGCTCGACGGATCGATATCGCTCGCTGCAGCGGCGGCGGCGGCGGCGCGAATCAGCTCGGAAGATGGCCGCTGGCCTGTCAGAACCGCAGCGGCCCGCTCGGCAAGCAGGGCCCGGTCTCCTACGCTCAGCAGCGCGATGCGCGCGCCGGTACAGACTCCGTCGCCGTTCACCTGCACCACGGCCGCGACACCGGCGAGAGCGAAATCGCCGTGCCGGCGTGAGATTTCCTCAAACGCGTAACCGCTGCGCGCCGGCCGGGCCGGGATCACGATTTCGGTCAGCAGCTCACCGGGCAGAATCGACGTTGAAAAAAGTCCCGTGAAGAATTCATGAGCCGCCACTTCGCGGGTCCCTTCCTTGCCTGTCACAGCGAGCCGGGCGTTCAGCGCCATCATCACGGCCGGAAGCTCAGCCGCGGGATCGGCATGTGCCAGGCTGCCGCCGACCGTGCCGCGATTGCGGATCGCGGGGTGCGCGATGTGAGGCATGGCCTCCCCAATCAGCGGCGCCTGGTCTGACACGACTGCGCTACGCTCCGCGTGACGCTGCCGCGTCATGCCTCCGATTCGAATCTCGCCGGCCGAATGCCTGATGTAGTCGAGCTCGCCGACACCGTTAAGATCCACCAGCACCGCGGGCGTCGCCAACCGAAAGTTCATCGCAGGAATCAGGCTCTGCCCGCCGGCCAGCGGCTTCGCGTCACCGCCGTGCTCGGCAAGCAGCGACAACGCTTCGTCCAGTGTGCGCGGCCGGAAGTATTCGAATGGGGCTGGTTTCATATGTACCGGCCGGCGTTCAGGCCGACCCCAATCGAGCCTGCAGTTCCTTGTTCAACGATTCCAGTGCCTGCTTCGTCATCATCTTGCCGACAGACTCGAGCAGGCGCTGGCCGACCGCCGCGATCTTTCCACCTACCTGGACATCAGACGAATAGGTCATCACCGTCACAGGTCCAGCCTGCTCCTGCAGCGCTATCGTCGCCGTGCCTTTGGTAAAGCCAAGGCCGCCCTTGCCATCAATGTGCATCGTGAAACGCTCGGGCGCCACCTTATCCTTGAGCTCGACGTTCACCGCGAACTCCGCGGCGCTCATCGGCCCGACACTCACCTTCATGACGCCCTCATAGCGGTTCTCCGCGACCTGCGTCAGCGTCCGTGTCCCGGGGAGCGCTTTCGCCAGTACGGCCGGGTCCTGAAGGATCTCCCACACCTTTGCCCTGGGCCCATCGAACGTGAACGTCCCTGTGAGGATCATCCCTTGACCGCTTTCGCCTGTTCGATGAGCTCGAACAATCGGTTCGGGCTGAGCGGAATCTCGGTGATCTCGATACCCGAGCCGGCAAGCGCGCTCTCGACGGCCTGGGCGAAAAGCGCTCCGGTTGGAATACAGCCGGCTTCGCCGACTCCTTTCAACCCGAGCGGATTGTAAGGCGACGGCGTTTCGCGGTGAGCGGTCTCGATTGGCGGGACGTCTGTCGCCGACGGGATCAGATAATCCATGAATGACGCGTTCAACAGCTGCCCCTGCTCGTCGTAGACGAGCTGTTCGTAGAAGGCGTTGCCGATCCCGTGCGCCACGCCGCCGTGGATCTGCCCCTCCACGAGCATCGGATTGATGATGGTTCCGCAGTCGTGAACAACGAGATAGCGCTTGATGACGACCATGGCCGTCTCGGGATCGATTTCCAGGATCATCGCGTGCACGCCGCTCGCCGTACTGCCCCGGTCCGGCCCGAAATACGCCGTGCTCTCCAGGCCTGGTTCAGTTCCCGGACGGACTGCGCCGCGCAGCGGGTTCGCCTTGGTCGCGAGCTCGCCAAGGGACAGTCCACGGTCGGGGGCGCCGGTGACGAACACTCTTCCGCCGGCCAGCTCCAACTGACCCTGTGTCGCGCCGAGGATACTGCTCGCGAGAGCCAGAATTTTCTCTCGGACAGACATCGCGGCCGCGTGACACGCGCTCCCGGCGACGACGGCCCCGCGGCTCGCGAACGTGCCGGTCCCCCAATGAAATTCCCGCGTGTCACCGGTGACGACCTTGACGTCCCGGACGTCGACGCCGAGCGCATCGGCGACAAGCTGGGCGAACACGGTGAAATGTCCCTGTCCTTGAGTGCCGACACCGGTTGCGCAGCGCACCTTGCCGCCGGGTTCAACGGTGACACGCGCACCCTCATACGGCCCGATGCCCGTGCCTTCGACATAACACGCAACGCCGATCCCCACATGCCGCCCCTGGGCGCGAAATTCCGGCTGTTCCTCACGGACGAACTTCTCGTATCCAATCAACGCCGCCGCCTGTTCAAGCGTCGGCAGGTAGTCGCCGCTGTCGTAAATCAACGGTGCAGAGTCCTGGAACATGATCTGATGGTTCACCGGAAATTGGTCTGGCGACAGCAGGTTCCGCTTTCGAATCTCGACACGATCGAGGCCCAGTTCCAGGGCGGCAAAATCCAGCAGCCGCTCGCTGACGAAAACGCCGTGCTGCCGGCCCGCTCCGCGCACCGGCGTCACGATCGTCTTATTCGTGAAGACAGCGGTAAATTCGCTTTCGTAGTTCCGAATGTCGTACGGTCCGAGCAGGGTGCACTGGCTGTTGATGGGGATCGTCAGCCCATACGGGTCGTACGCCCCCGTGTCGAACAGGAACACATCATGCACGCCGAGAATACGGCCGTCCCTTGTGAGCGCCATCTCTGCGTCGTGTATCTGCCCCCGCTCCTGGGTTGTCGCATAGAAATTTTCCTGGCGATCCTCGGTCCACTTCAGCGGCCTGTTCAACCGCATGGCCGCCCACGGCAACAGCAACTCCTCCGGATAAAACATCATGATCTTCGGCCCGAAGCCGCCGCCGACGAATGGTGCGATGACGTTGACCTGCGATTCCAGCAGCCCGAGCATCTGCGCCAGCCCGTTGCGGATTGGGATGGGCGCCTGCGTGGTGTCCCAGATGGTCAGCTGTTCCGATTTCGCGTTCCACTCCACGGCCACCGCGCGATTCTCAATCGCCCCGGACGCTCCCCGATCGTAGAAAAATCGCCGCTTGACGAGGATGTCGGCGTCCTTCCGCGCCGCCGCGTAATCCCCCTTCCGCTGCACCACGTGGGCGGCGGCATTCGACGTCAGGTGTTCGTGCACGAGCGGCGCTCCAGGCGCGAGGCCTTTCTCCAGATCGACGACGACCTCGAGCGGGTCGACATCGACGACGACGTCGCGCAGCGCGTCCTCAGCCACGTAACGGCTCGACGCTACGATCATCGCGATCGGCTCGCCGACATGGCGCACCTTGTCTTTGGCGAGCGGCAACTGCGTGCAGCCGTGAAATACGAGGCCGGGAATTGGCGGCGGCGACACAAGCACCGGACCGGGCTTCAGATAGTCGCCCAGATCCTCAGCCGTATAGACAGCCATGACGCCCGGCCGATGGCGCGCCGCCGAGACGTCGACGCTCTTGATGCGAGCATGCGCGTACTCACTTCGCACGAATGCCACGTGCAGCATCCCCGGCAGCTGCACGTCGTCGACGAACAGGGCGCGGCCGGTCAGCAGCCGCGCGTCTTCGTTCCGAACAACCCGGGCGCTAAGGTAGCGTGGGTCGGCTGGCAAGCTTGACGGCCTCGAAAATGTGGTGGTAGCCGGTGCAGCGGCAAAGATTCGCCGATAGAGCATCCCGGATTTCCGGATCGCTCGGGCTTGTGTGGTCGCGCAAAAAGGCGGTGAGCGTCATGAGAAATCCCGGCGTGCAGAATCCGCACTGCAGGCCGTGCGCGGCGCGAAACGCGGACTGCAGAGGATTCAGCTCGCCCGTGGCGCTCGCGAGGCTTTCAACGGTGTGAACCTCGTGTCCGTCGGCCTGGACGGCGAACATGATGCAAGAGCGCACGGGCTGGTCATCGAACAAAATTGTGCATGCGCCGCATACGCCGTGCTCGCAGCCGACGTGCGTCCCGGTCAGTCCGAGATCCTGGCGAAGGAAATCACTCAGGAGAAGCCGCGGCTCGACATCGCGCGAATAGCGCACACCGTTCACGGACACGCCGATTTCCATGCCGAAATAGTATCTCAACGTCCGGCTCACCGCCTTCGCCAGGGCTACGGCGAGTCTCGCCGAAGCGCTTCGCGCGGAGGCGGAAGCCGGACACTACTCGTAGCGGAGTGCTTCGATCGGATCCAGTCGCGACGCGCGAACGGCTGGCCAGAGACCGCTGAGGATACCGGCAACGCCGAGAATCGCGGTCGATGTCAGCAGGATGCTGGTCGACAGGACGAGTTGAATGTCGGTCTGCCCAGTCGGATCGTCGAGCAGCGTCGCGAGAAACGGCCTCGAGCCGATCACCCACACGAGCGCGTAAGACAGCGCGATCCCTATCAGACCGCCGAACGCGGTGATGGTGAGCGCTTCCATCAGGAACTGCGTGAGGATGTGGCGTCGCCTGGCCCCCAGGGCCTTTCGCACGCCAATCTCCCGCGTGCGCTCCGTGACCGACACCAGCATGATGTTCATCACGCCGACTCCGCCGATCATCAGCGTCAGCGTGCCGATGAAGTACAACACGAACTGCAGGCCATCCGTGATGCCGCTGATCATCGCGGCCGATTCTCCCGTATCGCGCACGTTCACGGCGCGCGTATCTCGCGGGTTGAACCGGTGACGCGCGGCCAGCAACTCGCGGACCTGTCTGATTGTGCGGTCGTGGAGCTCCGGCGTCATCGCCTGAAACAGAATGTTGTCGACGTATTCACGCCGCATGTTGACGGTGTACGGAACGAACACCGACAGCTTGTCCGGATAAAAGTAATTCGAAATCTGTGCCTTGTTCGGCATGACGCCGATGACCTCGAACGGCATCCCATTGATGCGAATCGTCTCGCCTACGGCCGGAATATTGCTGAACAGGCGGCGCGCCACCTCGTACCCGAGAAAGGCGACGCGACGATGGTTCTCGATGTCTTCGTGGTTGAGGAAGCGTCCGAACTCCGCCGTTTCGCTGCGCATCACCGCATAGTCGGGCGCAACGCCTCTGACACCGGCGGTGGTCTGCCGCAGGCCGTACGCAATCGGCACGGATTGCATGTACTCCGGGCTGATGTATTTGAGCGCACCCAATTCGGAGAGTGCCTCCACGTCGGCTTGCTTCAGAAGGATGCGGCGTCCGGACCGTTCGCCGCCCGCCTGCATGCTGGTCTGGCCGCCGCCGACGAGCACCGTTCCTTGTGAGAAGGCGTTGCGGAATCCATACATGATGGCTCGCTGAAATCCGCTTCCATACGCCATCAGCAGCACCACAGTCACGATGCCCCAGGAGATGCCGAGCATTGTGAGCGCGGCGCGAAAGCGGTGGGCGAGCAGCGAGCTGACGGCCTCACCGATGACTTCACGATACAGCCGCACGTTACGCCTCGTATCTCAGCGATTCCACGGGAGTAAGCGCGGCGGCGCGAGAAGCCGGATACAGCGCGGCGAGAAGGCCGATGATGGCCAGCGCCACGGCGGCGAGCACTCCCGTGCCCGGGGTGACGATCATTCCCGAAAAGCGCGCAGGCATCGGGAGCAGATTGATGAGCCGGCAGAGAAGATAACCGGCGATCAATCCGACGATGCCGCTCGCGATCGTCAACGCGAGCCCCTCGATGATGAACTGCCGATGTATGCTCCGGCTCGTGGCGCCAAGCGCCTTCCGAAGTCCGATCTCACGCGTCCGCTCACGGACGGCGATGAGCATGATGTTCATGACACCAATACCGCCGAGCACCAGCGTGATGAGGCTGACGCCGAGGAAAAAGTCCTTCATCGACTGGATCATCTTGCTGAACATCACGGATTCGATGGCCGTATTCCAGAGCGACAGCGCTTCCCTGTCGTTCACATCGAACCCCTTGATCGGTCCGAGCACGCGCCTGATTTCGCGCTCGACCATCGTCTGACCGAAGATGCCGAACACCCCGGCGAACGCCCCGCTGTCGAACTCCGCCCGGAGTGTATCGGCCACCCAGACATAGGGGGCGGCCACGATCGCGGAAACGGAATCCGGCGTATTGGAAGGGCCTCCCATGGGAAAGTCGCGCCGCATCGCCTCGTACGGCACGAAGAGGCGCAGGTCGTCGCGGCCCGTGTAGTTCGAGTCCTGAAACTTCTGACGAATCTTCCCGATGACGGTGTAGGTCAGGCCATTCAGCTTCAGTTGGTCGCCAACCGGGTTCCGATCGCCAAACAGCTGCGCGGCCGCTTCGCGGCCGATGACCACGACCCGCCGCGCGTCGGCGTCGTCTGCGGCGTTGATGAGCCGGCCGTGTGACACTTCGATCGTGCGTATCGTCTGAAACTCAGGCCAGATGCCGCTCATCTGCAGCGACGCGGCATTGAACGCGCTCTTCACCGAGACGCCACCGCGCATCAGCTCCGGGCTCAAGTGCTCGATCATTCGCGACTTGACCCGAAGCGCGTGCACATCGTTGATGTCGAGCCGGATCACCCGCCCCGCGCGCTCGCCGCCGGCCTGGATGCTCGTGCGGCCGTTGCGAATGATGACCACGTTTTTGCCGAGCTCCTGCAGCACGGCCTGGTTGCCGCGTTGGAACCCTTCACCCAGCGCCGACAGAATCACGATCGAGATGACGCCCCACATGATGCCGAACATCGTGAGGAAGCTCCGCAGCTTGTTCGTGCGAAGGTTGTCGATGGATTGCGCGAAAGCGTCTTTCATGGTGATAGCCCGCCCAACAGGCGGAATCAGCTCGGCAGCACGAACCGATCGCCTTCTTTCACACCCTCGAGCACCTGCGTGCGCGTGCCGTTGCTGATGCCGATCTTGATGGGCACGCGACGCCTGCCGCTCCGCTCGCGTGGGTCGAGCAGATCGACAGACGCATTGCGGTTTGCGTCATAACTGACCGCCGCCTCCTGCACGATCAGGACGTTCGGCCGCTCCTCGAGCACGATTTCGGCATTGGCGGTCATGTTGGCCTTGAGCTCGTTGCCGGGGTTTTCGATGGAGACCCGGACTTCAAAGTTCGTGACGTTGTCGCGCTCCACGCCCATCGGCGAAATCTGCGTGACTTTTCCATGAAACGTCCGGTCCTTGAAAGTCTCGACGGTTATGCGCGCCGGCTGCCCCAAACGAAGATTGCCGATCTCGGTCTCATCCACCCGGCCGCGCACGAAGACGTGCGAAATATCTCCCATCGTGATCACGGAGGTGGCGGCGGCGCCCATATTGAGAATCGACGACACAGGGCTGCCGATCTCGATGTCGCGCGCAAGGATGCGCCCGCGAATAGGCGCGCGAATCGTCGCGTTCGCCAGCTCTTCTTCGGCGCGCTCGATCGCTGCCTGCGCCTGTGCCACGTTCGCCGCAGCCTCCGCTACACGCGCGCGGGCGACGGACAACTGCGACTCGGCCGCGCGCCTGCGGTTCTCTGCCTGATCGAGAGCCGTGCGCGCTTCCTCGAGCTGGTGCTGCGCAACGAGCCTGCGATCGAAGAGGCTCTTCGCCCGCTCATGCGACCGCCGGGCGAATTCGACATCGGGCCCCTCCGCTTCGACGTGGCTCTTTTCGAGCTGCGCCTCGGAAGCCTGATGCGCCGCGCGCGCGCCCTGCAGCGTCGCCCGGGCCTCACGCACACGGGCCATCAGGTTTTCGCGGTCGAGCTCCACCAGCACCGTCCCCACTTCAACCTGCTGATCAACTTCAACCGCCAGCACCTTGATGATGCCGTTGGCCTTCGACTTGATCTCAACCTTGGTAATCGGCTCGATTTTCCCCGTGGCGACTACCGAGCGGGCAAGCGTGCCGCGCTCGATGGTCCCAAGCCTTGAATCGGGAATGCTTGCCGATGCGCCGAAGTACGAGAAGGCCCCCCACCCGATCATCGCGAGCACCGCGATGGCCAATCCGCCGTATATGGCGCGCCTTCCTGGTATCTTCATCGACCTCGCACTATCAGACGGGACAACGCATCAAAATGTTGCAGTGGGCCGTTCGCGGGACTTACGCCTGGCCGTCATTAAGTACAACGCAAAACTCAGCCCGAAGGTAACAAACCATGCATAGGTGTAGAGCAAGTCCCATACGTTCGGGTTTGCCACACGGCCCCCGGGGGTCGTCGCGGCCCGAAGGAACCCGGGCACGACCGGCAGAATCGACACAATCAGCACGAGCATCGCTCGACGGTTCACGCCCCCATCGTACGTGTAGCAGCCGTTCACTTTGAATAGATCGTCGAGCGAAAGCTCGCGCTTTCTCAGTACCCAGTAATCCGCGATCAGGATCCCGCCGATGGCTCCCATCAGGCTCGAGTAGCCAATGAGCCAGGTGAAGATGTAGGCCCCCGCATCGGCGTAAAGCTTCCACGGCATCATGAGAACGCCGATGGCGGCGGTGATGAGGCCTCCGGTGACGTACGAAATCCTATGCGGTGCGAGGCTCGAGAAATCATTGGCTGGCGAAACGACGTTGGCCGCCATATTCGTCGTGAGCTGCGCGAGCATGATGATGAGCGCGCCGAAGATGACCACGAGCGGGCTGCCGATGCGCGCGATGAGCGTCACCGGGTCCCAGATGGCTTCGCCGAACAGCACGACCGTGGCGCTCGTCACGGCGACGCCGATGAACGCGAACGCCGTCATCGTGGCAGGCAGGCCGAGTGCCTGCCCGAGCGCCTGCGAGCGCTGGCTTTTCGCGTAACGCGTGAAGTCCGGGATGTTAAGGCTGAGCGTAGCCCAGTAACCGACGTTTGCCGTCAACGCCGCAGGAAATAGCTGCCAGAAGGGCATCCCTCCCCGTTGGAGCCGCACCGACTGATCGAGGATGTAACCAAGTCCGCCGCCACGCATAACCGCCCATCCCAGCAGGAGGGCACCCCCCGCGAGCAGCAGCGGCGCTGACCAGCCCTCGAGCTTTTTGATGCCTTCCAGCCCCTTCGCGATGATCCAGACCTGGACGGCCCAAAAAGCCGCAAAGGAGATCCAGATGCCGGCCGCGACCGCGGTCCAGGCGGGCCAAATCGCCGCGATCAGTGTGTTGAGCGCAATGGCGCCGATCCACGTTTGAATGCCGAACCACCCGCACGCGACGAGCGCCCGCAGCATCGCCGGCACGTTCGCGCCCTTGACACCGAAGCTCGCGCGACACAGCACGGGGAACGACACGCCATACTTCGTGCCCGCGTGGGCGTTCAGGATCATGGGCACCAGCACGATCGTGTTCCCCAGCAGAATGGTGAGCATCGCCTGCCACCACGTCATGCCCTCCTGCATCAGTCCGGACGCGAGGGTATACGTCGTGATGACGACGCTCATGCCGATCCAGAGCGCGGCGATGTGATAGGTGGACCACGTGCGCCGCGACAGCGGCGAGGGCGCCAGATCCGGATTCCACAGCGGGCTGTTCGAATGGTCCTCGTGCGGTTCGACGAAGTCGGACACGGCTTCCGGCATTGGAATCGGAACTATAGCGGGAACACCTGAAGATCACGAAGGCACGAAAATCACGAAGGCATGAAGACCCACGAAGAATTCGTGTATCTTCTGCTCGGATGACCTCTACATGACGATACGCGTGCTCGCAATCGCTCTCCTGCTGACGCTGACGGCTGTTTCCCGCGCGCAAAGCCCGCTTACGCGGGACTGGCCATCTTACGGCCGCGATCCCGGAGGAGCGCGATTTTCTCCGCTCACGCAGATCACACGCGCCAATGTGTCGGGGCTCAAAGTCGTGTGGCGGTACCACACCGGTGAGCCGCCGACCGACGTGAGCCGGCAGCCCGCGCTCGAAGTGACGCCGATTGTCGTCGACGGTGTCATGTACATCAGCACGCCTCTCGGAAAAGTGATGGCGATCGACCCCGCAACCGGGCGGGAAATCTGGCGCTACGACGGGAGGGTGGATCCGCGCGGCGGGTACGGTGATTTCACCAGCCGCGGCGTGGCGACCTGGCTGGACTCCACTGTTAAGCCGGGAATGACATGCCGGCGCCGTATTTTCGCGACGACGGTCGACGCCCGGTTGATCGCCCTCGACGCGGCATCTGGTAGCCGGTGCCAGGGCTTTGGCGTTGAGGG
>Ga0136617_10004879_pt1 | contig 12016 bp, 11 predicted proteins | sample AntDrymUQ3222106_2_FD_129672 | JGI IMG/M metagenome (GOLD analysis project Ga0136617, IMG submission 129672) | Polar desert sand microbial communities from Dry Valleys, Antarctica - metaG UQ322 (21.06) | ecosystem: Environmental > Terrestrial > Soil > Desert | place: Antarctica: Dry Valley...
CCATCGACGGTCAGCGTGATCTGCCGGGGCGTGTTGATCGTGAGGTCCATGCCATCGAGCGGGACGCGTTCGCTACGCGACGCCGACACCTCGAGCTGGGCCTGCCGGAAGCCCAGCTGGTCGAGAGCCTCGTCCACCGAGCGCGCCGTCGTGTAGACGTCACGGCTGAGGCCATCGACTGTCAGGTGCAGTGGGCGACCGCGCTGCAGAGAGACACTCGCCCCGTCCTGCACGTTGGTGCCCGCGGAGGGAATGACCACATCGTGTTCCCGGATGTCCAGATCGGCGCTGTCGAGAACGCCTTGCACGGTGCTCGCGAGAGTCGTGACCTCCCGCTCCTCGCCGTCGACGGACACCGTCACGGTCTTGGACAGGCTGGCCCAGGCGAATGAGCCGCCGAGCAAGCCGACGATGACGAGGGTGAACAGAGCAAGTTTATAGGTACGGCGCACTGATACTTCCCGAGAAAACTCTCTTGGGTCGAGCCATCCGAGCAGGGGAACACCGCGAGCGTACGAGCGATGATCTGAACAGTCGAGCTGGCTGCGCAGATTCCACTGGGGTTCTTGGATCCGAAGCCCCTGGGGCTTCCCCACCCCGGCGTTGTCTCAACACGGTAACGGACGGATCGCGGGGAGACCACTTGCGGGGGCAACGAGTCGTTGCAGGACAGGCCTCTGGCGGGCTCAGCCTCGCTGTGAGGTACCCCAAGCAGCCTCTGCCCAGCGGACCGGGGCCAGCCACTTCACGAGGAAGGCGGCCACGACGAGAGCCCCGACCAAGGCCCCGAATGCACCCGCGATGAGGGCCACTGGCGCGAGTTCTGCGCCTGCGGCGGACTCACCGACCCGAACACCGGTGACCAGTAGAAGCCCGCCGAGAACCAACAGGTTCAGGATGCTGCCGGCCGCGACCGCCACGTGCGCGCTGTTGATCCGCAAGGCGTCGTCGACCGGGATGTCTTCGCTCTCGCGCGGGGTCACCCGCCGGGCCAGCCGTTCGAGGGTTATCTCGACGACCAGCCAGGCGCCCACCGCGATCCCGGCAGCGATCCGAACCGGCTGGACCCAGTCCTGGGTCATGGTGAGCACCCCGAACGCGACCAGGCCGAGTGCTGCCAGGCGGCCGATCGTGGGCAGGGCGCGATCGATGAACTCCCCCTGTGGACGCCGGGCGGCGGGTCGGGCTTCCCAGGTCGGTTGCAGCCTGGCCAACTCGCCCAGCAGAACTCCGCCGAGCAAGCCACCGACAAGCAGGCCGGGCCACAGGAAGACCGCGCTCTCGGCGAACATCACCAAGGCCGCGATCGAGAGACCGAGCGCGAGGGCCAGCCCAGCCCAACGCCAACGGCGGGCTCTCAGGGCCTGCAGCCTCATCGCCCGCTCCGCCTCGGTGGTCGGCACGGTCAAGCTCAGCGCCCCGTTGGACACCTGACGGCGCGCGGCCGCATGAGACCAGGCACGGCCGACGAAGACCGCGGGAACGAGGAGCGCCACGAAAAGCAGCACTGCGATGAACCGACCCATGAGTCAGGCATACGTCGCGTTTGGCCTTTGGTCAACTGATCCGGGTCACAACTGGGTCTGTCGTGACCATTTCGAGGCCCAGCTGGCTGCGTGATCTAGTTCCAGGGACCAAAGACGCGTTCTGCGGTCGCGGTGAGCCCCTGGCACAGGGTGGCCAGATCCGTCTTGGTCAACTCGGCGAGCGATCGGATCGTGTACGGCGTGAGGTACGGGGCGTTGGGGCGGCCACGGAAGGGCATCGGGGTCAGAAAGGGTGCGTCGGTCTCCACCAGCATCTGGTCCAGGGGTGTGATGGCTGCAGCCTGCGCTGTTGCTCTCGCGTTGGAGAAGGTGACGGTCCCACTGAAACTCAGGACCAGACCGCGGTCCAGGCAGCGCCGAGCCGTCTCGGCGTCCGAGGAATAGCAGTGCAGCACCGTGTGCTCCGGAGCGCCCTCTTGGTCCAGGACCCGGAGCATGTCCTCGTATGCGTCCCGGGTGTGGATCATCAACGCGACGTCATGCCGCTTGGCGATGTCGATGTGCGCCCGGAAGGCCTGCTCCTGTACGGCCCAGCCATCCTGGCCGGTACGGAAGTGGTCCAAGCCGGTTTCGCCGATGCCCCTTACCCGCGGCTGCGCGGCCAGACGGTCGATCTCGGCCAGGGCCTCCTCGGTCGCAGCGCCGGCGCCCGCCTCGTTCGGATGCAGGGCGACCATCGCCAGTACGTCCGGACGTCGGTGAGCCAAATCGGCCGACCATCGCGATGAGTCAACATCGACCCCCACTTGTACGACGCGGGTGATCCCGACGGCAGCCGCGGCGGCCAACTCCTCGTCGACGTCGACCTGCGGATAACCGTCCTGCGCCATCGACTCGGCGATGATGTCGAGGTGGCAGTGGCTGTCCACCGCCGTCGCCGGTAAAGGGTCGGGCGCCTCCGGCCGCTGCTTATTGAGGGGCCTTTGCCGGTTCGCCCGAGCTGACCTACTCCGACTCACGCGCGGCTGTCTCGGCGGCAAGGCGGGCGAGCTCCTCTTCCACGATGCCCACGTCCAGCTTCTTGAACACCGGCGTCGGCGCGGCCAGCGGCGTACCGGAGTGGAGCGGGGTGGAGCCCCAGGTGGCCAACTGCTGCGTGTAGTCCCCGGTGATGATCGGGTACGGCGAGCCGTCGTCCAGGTCCTTTACCTCCTCGATCTGCGGTGCAGCAGACCACGTTCCCTGACCGCCGAGCAGCTCGTGCACCGTCTGGGCGGAGTGCGGCAGGAAGGGGGTAAGCAGAGCCTTGCAGTCGTCCACCGCCTGCAGCGCCACATGGAGCACCGTGGCCATCCGGTCCGGGTCGGTCTCACGCAGCTTCCAGGGTGCCTCGTCGGAGAGGTACTTGTTGGCCTCGGCCACGACCCGCATCGACTCGGTGGCCGCCGCCTTCTGCCGTGAACGTTCGAGCAGGTCCCCGATCCGCGCGAACGCCCCGGAGGTGGACTCCAGCAACCCGCGATCGGCGGCAGTCAGCTCCCCCGCGGCCGGGATCGAACCGAAGTTCTTGGCGGTCAACGAGATCGAGCGGTTCACGAGGTTTCCCCAACCGGCGACGAGTTCGTCGTTGTTTCGGCGCAGGAACTCCGCCCAGGTGAAGTCGGTGTCCTGCGTCTCCGGCCCGGCGACCGCGATGAAGTACCGCAAGGCATCCGGGTCGTACCGGGACAGGAAATCGCGTACATAGATGACCACCGACCGGGACGACGAGAACTTCTTGCCTTCCTGGGTCAGGAACTCGCTAGCGACGACTTCAGTCGGCAGGTTCAATGCGCCGTACGAGCCAGGCGTCCCGCCCTTGGCGCCCTGACCGTTGTAGCCGAGCAGCTGGGCCGGCCAGATCTGGGCATGGAAGACGATGTTGTCCTTGCCCATGAAGTAGTAGGCGTCGTTGTCGGGGCCCTGCCAGAACTCGCGCCAGGACTCCGGTTCTCCTCGCCGGCTGGCCCACTCGATCGATGCGGACAGATAGCCCACGACCGCGTCGAACCATACGTAGATGCGCTTGTCATCTCGGTCCCGCCAACCGTCGAGCGGGACCCGCACTCCCCAATCGATGTCACGGGTGTAACCGCGCGGTTTCAGATCGTCCAACAGGTTTCCGGCGAAGTTGAGGACGTTGGGGCGCCATGACTTCCGGGTACCCAGCCAATCGCCGAGGGCATTCGCGAAGGCCGGCAGGTCCAGGAAGTAGTGCTCACTCTCCACAAAGGACGGTGTCTCGCCATTGATCTTGCTCCGCGGGTCGATCAGGTCGGTCGGGTCGAGCTGATTGCCGCAGTTGTCGCACTGGTCGCCGCGGGCGTGCGGATAGGCACAGATCGGGCAGGTGCCTTCGATGTAGCGGTCGGGCAGGGTCCGCCCGGTCGACGGACTGATCGCGCCGAGCGTCGTCTTGGGGAAGACGTACCCGTTCTCGAGCAGCCCGAGAAAGATCTCCTGGGTGACCTTGTGGTGGTTGACGGTGCTGGTCCGGGTGAACAGGTCGTAGGACAGTCCTAGAGCCACCAAGTCCTCGACGATGATCCGGTTGTTGCGGTCAGCGACCTCGCGCGGGCTGACCCCCTCGGCATCGGCCGCCACCGTGATCGGGGTGCCGTGCTCGTCGGTGCCACTGACCATCAGCACCCGATCGCCGACCATCCGGTGATAGCGGCTGAACACGTCCGAGGGCACACCGAACCCGGACACGTGCCCGATGTGCCGCGGACCGTTCGCGTACGGCCAGGCGACGGCGGTCAGGATCTGACGAGGACTCACATGTTGAGGGTAGTGACGGCGGCTATCGGGTTCAGTGCCGTGCCGGGCGATGCAGCCTGTAGAGGATCGGCCGAGGGATCACTTTGTTGTCGGCGAAGACGCGTAGGACGAAGTTGTGGAAGCTGCGCTTGAAGATCAGCGAGGGCAGGACGTCACGCAAGTGATCCCAGCGGCAGTGGTTGACCAACCGGTAGGGAACCGCATCGGTGTCCACCGGCTGGATGACCGTGGAGTTGGTCAGCCCGGTCTGGTCCTGGAACCAGCCGGCGGTGTACTGCCAGGCGTCCAAGTTCGTCTCGACGGTTTCGGCGGAGAAGTAGTTGAACAGGAAGACGCCTTGCTGCTCATGGTCGACCGGCGCGATACGTCGAGCGTTGGATCCGGCGAAGAAGACGGTGTTGGCAGCGGTCTTTCGCAACTCCGCGAGCAGTCCCGTCAGGACTCGGTCGTGCGCAAGTTCTGTGCCGGCCTCGACCGTGGTGGTCTCGACCAGCAGGACTGCATCGAAGTCGGCGTCGGGCACGTCCTGGCCGGCGGCATCGGAAGGCTGACCCGGCGGCCGCAGAAACGCCTTGAAGACATCGGCCCGTACGACGCGTCGATCGTCGCGCAGAGCCCCCGCGGCAGCATGCATCTGGGCGAGGATCGCCCGGCGACCGGCCCGGGGCAGCGCGATCGGGACCCGCCACGGTCCCGAGCTCGCGCCGACATGCACGAAACCGGCGGTGCTCGGCTCGATCAGCTTGGCGCGGGTCCAGTTGCTCGGCAGGTTCTTGTCGTGCCGGCCCGGAGCGGCTGGGTCGTTGCGCGTGGTCATGAGGTCCCCTGGCCTTCGGACCTGAGTCGCCGGGACTCCTGGATGAGGAACGTGATCAGCAGCACGCTGAGAATCAGATGGCCAGCGGCGGTGTACAGGCCGGGAAAGTAGCCGCCCTTGATGACCGGGAACACGAAGTGCGCGATCGCATTCAGCAGACCCGCGCCCAGTGCGTAGAACCACAGCATGAAGTTGGCGACCCGGATCTGATAGAGCGCACCAGCCGCGGCAAGGCACCACAGCGAGCCGAACCCGAACACGAACGTCAGCAGGAACGACTGTTCCGACCAGTCCCGCGGCGAATCGAAGAGGTCCACGATCTCGTGCGGGAAGCCACCGGTGTACTCCTCGGCCATGTGGATGAGCTGGAAGGCCACCGCTATGAGATAGGTCGCGATCACCTTGCGTGACTTCACCGGATGCGTGTACGTGGTGAGGATCCAACCGAGATAGGCCAGCACGCCCGCAGCGGTCAGGATGATGGCGGGCTGGATCGGCAGGGTGGTCAGCGCCCAGCCGCTGAACCCGATGACCAGGACACCGACGATGACGCCTGACAACTTCTCCGGCCGTGGCTTGCTCTCGACCGAACGCGGGGCAGCGCGTTGCACGGTGCTCGCCATGAGGCCCTTCTGTTCGTCCAAGAACGGGTTGCCAACGGTTGTTGACTTCCATGGTAGCGAGCGGACTGTCCTTTGACAACAGACGTTGGTTTCAGCGCGCGAGCGACCTGGGTCCGCGGCGGGGGCTCGTTGGCCCGGCCTACTCCCGTTGGTCGCGGCTACGCTCCCTGACGTCGGCAATCGAAAACCACAGGGCGGGGGCGATCGTGAGCCTTTCCGAGACCCACCGGCACCCTTCGGTTGTGGGCTGCGCGGTCTACGTCGACGGCGCGCGACGGAGCGAAGCGGTCGACGCCGACACCGCCAGCGAACTGGCCGCAGCGGTGGGCGGCTTCGTCTGGCTCGGTCTGCACGAGCCCAGCGCAGACGACTTCGCAGACATCGCGAAGAAGTACGGCCTGCACGCCCTGGCTGTCGAGGATGCGGTCAACGCCCATCAACGGCCCAAGCTCGAACGCTACGACGACATGCTGTTCATGGTGCTCAAGACCGCGGGGTACGTGGAGCACGACCAGCTCACCGCGACCAGCCCGATCATCGAGACCGGTGAAGTCATGGTCTTCCTGGGCGACAGCTACGTGATCACGGTTCGGCACGGCAAGCTCAGCCCGCTGCGGGGCCTGCGGCATCGCCTCGAGGCCGAGCCCGACCTGCTGCGCCTAGGACCAGCGTCGGTGCTGTGGGCTGTGGCGGACATGATCGTGGATGAATACGTGGTGGTGGCCGACGCGGTCGAGGACGACGTCGACGATGTCGAGGCGCAGGTGTTCTCCCCCGTCCGCAGGGGCAACAACGTCGGCCGGGTCTATCAACTCAAGCGCGAACTGCTCGAGTTGCGCCGCGCGGTGACGCCACTCGAATCACCGATGCGGATCCTCGCCGAGCGTTCTATCAAGTTGATTCCGGACGAGATGCGGACCTACTTCCGCGACGTCAGTGACCATGTCTCGCGAGCCGGCGAGCAGGTGTTGGCCAACGACGAGTTGGTCACCTCGATCCTGCAGGCCCAGCTGGCCAAGCTCTCGGTCGCGGACAACGAGGACATGCGGCGGATCTCGGCGTGGGCGGCGATCATTGCCGTGCCGACGATGGTCGCCGGGATATATGGAATGAACTTCGACTTCATGCCGGAGTTGGGCTGGACGTTCGGCTATCCGCTGGCGTTAGCAGTCATGGTCTTGGCCTGCACACTGCTTTACCGCGGGTTCAGACGTAACGGCTGGCTCTGACTAGAAACCCCGAGTTGATCATCGGCAAAGTAGGGGTCTCTCTCGGAATAAACCCCCGGTTTGCCGATGATCAACTCCGCTTCGGTGGCCTGGCTGCCACGACGGCGTCGTACACCTCGCGTTTGGGTACGCCGAAGTGCTTGGCCGACTCGGCGATCGCCTCCTTGCGCAGCGCACCGGCGGCCTCGCGGGCCATGACCTCGGCGACGAAGTCGTTCGCCCCGCCGGCCGGGCGCTGCGGCTCCCATCCTGCAACGACCAGAGTGAGTTCTCCCCGTACGCCCTCAGCGGCCCAGGCGTGGAGTTCGGCCAGCTCGCCGCGCACGATCTCCTCGTAGGTCTTCGTCAGCTCGCGACAGGCAACCGCCCGGCGATCTGGGCCGAGTTCGGCGCTCATCGCCTCGAGGGTCACCGCGATCCGGTGTGGTGCCTCGAAGAACACCATCGTCCGTGGTTCCTCCCGCAGTTCGACCAGGCGCCGGGTGCGCGCATGCGCCGTACGGGGCAGGAATCCCTCGAAGCAGAAGCGGTCCGAAGGCAGCCCGCTGACGGCCAACGCTGTGGTCACCGCTGACGGCCCGGGGAGGCTGGTCACGACGTACCCGGCTTCGACCGCGGCCCGCACCAACCGGTAGCCCGGATCGGAGACGGTCGGCATCCCGCCGTCGCTGATCAGCACCACGTCGGACCCGGCACCGAGTGCGGCCAGCAGTCCCGGGACCCGGGCGCCCTCGACCGCCTCGTAGCAGGAGACGATCCGTCCGGCCACGGTGACGCCCAGATCGGCAGCCAGCCGACGGAGCCGTCGGGTGTCCTCGGCGGCAATGACTCCCGCGGTCCCGAGGACCTCGCGAAGCCGTGGGCTGACGTCGCCGGCCTGGCCGATGGGGGCACCGGCCACGATCAGCCGACCGGCCGTAGGTTCCCCCGTCTGCGCACTGTCCGGTACGTGGTCGGCTCCGGGCACGATGCCAAGCCTACGATCGCAGCCATGGCGGTGCTGGCTCCGGAAAGGTCGGCGGCCCCGATCGAACCGACGCGCTGGCCAGGTCTCGCCACGTCATCGGCTCGCGCCGGGCTCGCGCAACGACTGCGTCCCGTGCTGCCCTCCGATCGGCGCCGTGCGCTGATCGTGGCCGCCGTACTCAGTGGCATCGCACTGTGGATGCGCCTGTGGCGGCTGTCCTATCCGCCTGAACTGATCTTCGACGAGGCGTACTACCCGGTCCACGCCGACGACATGCTGGAACTGGGCTCGGAGTACAACCGCGGATACGACTACATCGTCCATCCCCCACTGGGCAAATGGCTGATCGGGCTCGGCGAGATCGTCTTCGGCAACACGCCGTTGGGGTGGCGGGTGCCCTCGGCCATCGCCGGCACGATCTGCGTGCTGCTGCTGTTCTGGATCGCCCGCCGGATGAGCGGTTCCACCTACCTCGGTGCGATCGCCGGGTTGCTGCTGGCCACCGATGCGTTTTCCTTCGTCCTGGGACGCACCGGGTTGCTTGACATCTTCCTGCCCATGTTCGTCCTGGCCGGGCTGGCCGCACTTCTGATCGACCGAGATCAGGTCCGTACCCGATTGGCTGCACTACTCGAGAACGGTCCGCTGCTAGCCTCGCCCCGGCTGGGGCTGCGCAGTTGGCGGATGACGGCAGGGATCCTGCTGGGCGCGGCATGCGCGGTGAAGTGGAGCGGAATCTGGTTCCTGGCAGCCTTCGCGATCCTGTCGGTGTTGTGGGACCGCGGAGCCCTGCGGTCCGCGGGTGTGCGGCGCCCGACCCGGGTTGCTGCCCGGCGTGTTCTGCCCGGCGCACTGGGCGCCCTGGCTGTGCTGCCGATCGTGACCTATGTGGCCTCCTTTGCCGGATGGTTCACCAGTGAGACTTCGCAGGGCCGGCATTGGGCCGAACAGAACCCGGAGACCTCCTTCGGATTCGTTCCGGGCGCCCTGCGGTCGCTGTGGCATCAGCACGCCCAATGGTTGGAGTTCCACAATGGTCTGAGTTCTCCGCACCCATGGGAGTCCAACCCCTGGAGTTGGCTGGTCACCGGTCGCCCGATCCTGTTCTGGAACCCGCAGGGGATCACCGACGATAGCGGCGGACAGATCGTCCGATACGTGCTGCTGGTAGGCACGCCGGTGCTGTGGTTCGCCTTCGTTCCGGCTGTTCTGTGGATGCTGTGGCTACTGGTGTCCCGCTTGGACTGGCGGGCGGGCACCGTCCTCGCGGCCATCGCCGCCGGTTGGCTCTCGTGGTTTCTCAACCTCGAGCGCACCATGTTCCTGTTCTACATGGCCCCCGTGGTGCCGTTCTTCATCCTGGCCATCACACTCACCTTGGGAGCAGTCCTTGGCCGCCAAGAGGATTCAATGCTTCGGCGTCGTGTCGGGCTGGTCGCGGTCAGCATGTACGTCGCACTGGTGATCTTGAACTTCATCTGGCTGCACCCGATCCTGGTCGGCAGCCCGCTGCCGGAGCTGGAGTGGCGGGCGCGGATGATGTTCCGCTCCTGGTTCTGACCGGGCCCGAGTTTGCACGTTATGCGCATAACGTCCCGATTCGGCCTGCGTCGTGGGGACGTTATGCGCATAACGTCCGCATGATCCTGATCGCCGTCGCTGCCGGTGGAGTGCTCGGAGCGATTGCCCGGTACGCGGTCGGCCTGCTGGTCACCCACTCCCCGACCGGGTTTGCCTGGTCGACCGTGCTGGTCAACGTCACCGGGTGCCTGCTCATCGGACTCCTGTTGGGCTGGCATGACCGGGCAGATCGGCACCGATACCTGCGTCCCTTCCTCACGGTCGGCGTCCTCGGTGGGTATACGACGTTCTCCACCTACGCCCTAGACGCGCAGATTCTGTTCGCCGACGGCCGGCTGATCACCGCCGCCGGATACCTGATCGGGACGCTTCTCGCTGCACTCGGCGCGGTCTGGGTGGGGCTGCGGCTGACCGACGCCGGGCGGCCTCGGGCCGCCGACTCAGGCGCGGGTGAGCCGCGTTGACTGTGCTGTGGGTGGCCTTGGGTGCGGCCGTCGGCGCGCCGCTGCGCTACCTCGTCGACCGCGGACTGCGCGCCTGGCTCGGTGAGCGGTTCCCGTGGGGCATTCTGCTGTGCAACGTCGCCGGCTCATTTGTGCTCGGCCTGCTCACGGGCATCGCCGTCGACACGACGTGGAATGCCTTGGTGGGCATCGGCTTCTGCGGCACACTCACAACGTACTCCACGTTCGGATACGACACCGTGCGCCTGGCTCAACGGGGCCGGGACGGTGAGACTGGTCAGTCGGTCCGAGCGCTGCTGAATGTGGTCGGCTCGATTGTCCTCGGTGTTGGCGCAGCAATCGCGGGCGTCTCTGTTGGCCGGTTCTGGTCGAGCTGACCGCCGCCGGAGAGGACGCCGGGCTGGCTGCCGCTGACACTCCTGGCGCTGAAACTCGGCCCGAAAGTGCTCCGCAGCCTGGGCCTTCTGCGTCGGGCGATCCGGCGAGCCTGACCTATCGGCCGCGGTTCCTGGCAACAGCCGCGACGAACGTCCGCGCCTCCAGGACGTAGGACAGGCAGGGCCCCTCGTCGGGCGCAGGGATACGGACCCATTCCTTCATGGGCCGTCCGGGCCGAGGTGAGCACGGAAGTCCCAGGCCGGTATCGATGAGTTCGTCAACACGTGACGATGGAAGCTTCACCACGAGGTCGTCGGCGGTGGCGAAGCTGTAGAACTTTCCGGCCGTCTTGAGCCCCGGAGATCGCAGCATTCGGCCCTCCTCGTCACCGGGGAACATCGTGAGTACGCGCTCTTGCACGGCTGAGAAGACCTGGCCGACGGTGGGGCCGGCATCGCCTGGCACGTCAGGACTTCCGCTGGTCTGACGCGGTCGGCGCGGACAGCTGGAGGAATGCCTCGCGACGTCGCTCCCGATGCTGGCGTTCTGGCTGCGTTGCTGGTCCGCCGAGGGATTCGGCGAGTTCTCGGGCTGCTTCTGCGTACCGTCCCTCCCGGGCGAGCAGTTCAGCGCGCACCGCGTGCCAGCGAGGGCTCTGCGGCAGTTCTGCCAGCATGGCAAGCCCGGTCGCAGGATCGGCCGCTTCAGCTGCCGCCACGACCCGGCCCAAACCGGCCGCGTGACTGGGAGCGATCGAGACGAGCAGATCGTAGAGCCGCAGGATCTCCGTCCAGTCGGTCTCCTCATAACTCGCGGCACCGGCATGCTCCGCCGCGACGGCGGCCTGGAGCTGGTAGGCGTCTGCCTGCCCGTACGAGCGGCGCAGCGAGGCATTGAGCAGCGCGATGCCTCGGGCGATTGCGGCGGCGTCCCAGCGGCCGCGATCCTGCCGATCGAGGGTCACGACGTCACCCTGTTCGTCGAGCCGTGCGGGCCTTCGGGCCTCGGTCAGGAGCAGCAGCGCCAGGACGGCAGTGGGCATCGGCTGATCCGGAAGCAGATCGTGCAGGAGCTCGGCCAGCCGGACCGCCTCGGCACAGGCGTCCACGTCGTAGGCGACGCGGCCGTCGATGGGCGCATGGCCAGCCGTGTAGAGGCTGTGGATCACCCCGCAGACCGCCGGCAACCGGTCGGGCAACTCCTCCCGGGCCGGGACGCGGTATGGGATGTGGGCTGCAGCGATCTTCTGTCGCGCCCGGGTCAGGCGCTTGGTGGTGGCGGCTTCGGTGGTGAGGAGCACGCCGGCGATCTGCGCCGGCGGAAGACCACACAGTGTTCGCAGTGCTAAGGCGACGCGGGTCGGCGGTGAAAGAGCCGGATGGCAGCAGGTGAAGATGAGTCGCAGCTGGTCGTCGTGCACGACGTCGTCCGGGGGAAGGTCGGACCTCGCGAGCTCGACCATCTGCAGTCCGTCCTGCTCCTTGCCCGGCCGGGCCTGCTCGCGCCGGATGATGTCGATCGCCTTCCTTCGTGCGGTCACCGTGAGCCAGGCCCGCGGTTGCGGCGGCACCCCGGTAACTGGCCACGCGCCGAGGGCCGCCAGGGTTGCCTCCTGCACGGCGTCCTCTGCTATCTGTACGTCGCCGACGG
>Ga0136617_10004880_pt1 | contig 12015 bp, 10 predicted proteins | sample AntDrymUQ3222106_2_FD_129672 | JGI IMG/M metagenome (GOLD analysis project Ga0136617, IMG submission 129672) | Polar desert sand microbial communities from Dry Valleys, Antarctica - metaG UQ322 (21.06) | ecosystem: Environmental > Terrestrial > Soil > Desert | place: Antarctica: Dry Valley...
ATCTCACAAAAAATTGTTAATCTATCCATTGAAAAGACTCCTTAGATTTATGATTCTGTCTTGTAAACCTAATTATATCTTATCTTTGGTGTCTTTTCTTATCTCGAACTCACGTTAATTACAATGAATAATCTAACACAGACGCAACAGGACGCGAAACAAGCGTATCTCGACAGACAGCAAGATTAAAATGCCGGTCATTTATCAAAACGCTAATAAAGCGGAACACTCGGCAATCATTCGACGCAAACTCGAAAAACTTAACGAAAAAAATAAGTAAAAAATTAAAAATACTGAAAGTTTAGGTGTGAATTTAGGTGTGAGTTAGAAAAGAAGTATTTTTCAATACTTCTAAACTATTGATAAAATTGGTACACCCTGCAAGATTCGAACTTGCGACCTTTTGGTTCGAAGTCTTAAAAGTTTCTTTTCTTGAGTTTTGATAACTTCATTTTCCTTTGGTTTATTCGGCATTTTTCAGATTTTCAATTTATTTTAGTTTCGCTAAGTTTTGTTTGTTTAAGCACATTTGGCACACAAAAAACGTCATCAATTTACAACAAGAATTTCATTCCAATTGGTCGTATAACTCTGACTTTTGCGAGTTTGCTTCATTTTCCAACTGCCTTCGGTTTTCACACAGCCAAAGCGAACCGTGTCTTTGCCGAACTTTTGATTTATTTCGTCTATCGCTTTCATCAGTTGATGCTGTTGCTGAAAATGTTCATCATCAAACATTCGCTTTGTCAGTTTTTCTTTCAGCACAAGTCCGCTTAAGATGATTCCCGCTTTTCGATACTCAAAACCTTTTTTGTATATTCTTTCAAGCGTTTGAAGCGTCCATTCCTGCAATTCTTGGTTGCTGTCCGTCGGATAGGTTGAACTGTATGTCGCCGAGTTTGTGTATGGTTCGGGAACGGGACGAAAACGGTCTGTCGAGATAAAGACTGTTACGGCATTGGCGGCAAGGTTGTGTTTCCGCATCTTTTCACCCGCTCTTGTCAGAAAATAAAGCACGGCTTCTTTAATGCTTTCATAGTTCGTTATGGTTTGCCCGAAACTTCTCGAACAGGTGATTGAATGTTTTTTGGTCGTTACTTGCTCAAACGGCAGACATTTGATTCCGCGAAGTTCGAGGGCGACTCTTGCGCCGACCACCGTTAAAAGCCGACGGATAAAACGATTATCCGTTTCCCGCAGTTGCCAAGCGGTTAAGATATTGTTTGCTTTGAGTTTTAAGGTTGAACGATAACCGATACCCCAAATGTCTTCGACAAGTGTTTCTTTTAGGATTGGTTCGGTTTTGTCGCTTCGGTAAAGATTCAAAATGCCTTTTTCGCGGAGTTCGTCTTTTTTGGCGCGTTTGTTGGCAATTTTGGCTAAAACTTTGGTTTCGGCAATGCCGATTGAAACGGGAATGCCTGTCCATTTATACATCTTTTCACGGATTGAATGAGCCAAGTTATCAAGTGAGTTTTTGCGCGGTTCGAGATTGAGAAACGCTTCGTCTATTGAATAGATTTCAACTTCGGGCGTAAAATTCTGTAAAAGATTCATCACCCGCCAAGACATATCGCCGTAAAGCGCGTAGTTTGACGAAAAGATTTCCGCCTCGTGAGTTTCGAGTAAATCAAGGATTTTGAAAAGCGGACTGCCCATCGTTACGCCGATGGCTTTGGCTTCTTCGCTTCTGGCAATAACACAACCATCGTTATTAGATAAAACGACAATCGGCTTTTCTTTAACCGACGCATTAAAGACGCGCTCACAGGAAGCATAAAAGTTGTTGCAGTCTAATAAAGCGATGGCGTTATTCATAATCTTTTAATGACGATTGATTGAGCAGACGACTTTTCCCCAAATCTCAAAATCCATATCTTCGCTGATAATGATTGGTTTATAGTTCGCATTTTTTGGTATTAACAATACTTTGCCTTCATCGTCAATAAATAATTCTTTAACGCAAAGGTCATCACCGATGCGGGCAATAACAATATCGCCCGATTTGGTTTCAATCGCACGGTCAACAATCAAAGTAGCATTCGGCTTGATTCCGACATCAATCATCGAATCGCCTGAAGCACGAACAAAGAAAGTAGCAAAAGGATGTCGGATAAGTTCTTTGTTCAGGTCAATCGCCGTTTCGATATAATCATCTGCCGGAGATGGAAAACCCGCCGACACACGCGACAGCACAAGCGGAATCAGCAACGGCTCAAACTCCGGCACAGGAAAGACGCGACCATTTACGAAACTTTTGATTTCCTGCATAATCGAAAAAACAACAAAACTCGAAAGCAAATCTTGGATAAAACAATATCTCTCGTATGACACAAAGATAGCATATTGAAATGCGCTTTGGCTAGAAATGTTTATTTTGAATTTAGTTCTTCAATCAGTTCGGGCGAATCGGTGGCGGGAATGTTGACCGCTCGACTCACCGCGTGGGATGCCATTTCTGCGGCTGGATACGGCACGATAAGGCTTTGTAATCGCTCACTCCTTGTTTCCTTCGCGTCAAGCCATTGCTCATAATCTTTTGCTTTGAGAATCACGGGCATTCTATCGTGAACAGGGTCTAAAACTTTATTGGCTTCGGTTGTGATAATCGTGCAGGTTTCCAATAATTCGCCCGATTCTTTATCAAGCCATTCTTCCCAAAGTCCGGCAAAGCCGAAAACTTCTTTGTCTTTCAGATAAAAATAAAACGGCTGTTTTGCGCCTCTGCCTGTTTTCACCCATTCGTAAAAGCCGGAAGCGGGAATAATCAGGCGGCGATGGCGAAAGGCTTTGCGGAAAGAGGGCTTCTCTGCCAGAGTTTCGGCGCGGGCATTTATCATTTTACTGCCGATTGATTCGTCTTTTGCCCAAGACGGAACTAAGCCCCATTTGAGCATTGATAGTTCGTTTGCGCCTTCGAGAAGGCGAACGGCGGCAATCTGCTGAGTTGGCGCGATATTGTAACGCGGTGTCAAAAGAGCATCTTGGAAAGAATCAATCTTAAATTCTTTCTTTATATTTTCCTTATCGGCTTTTTGGGTGAATCTTCCGCACATATTTTCTCGCTAAAAGCTACTTTTATTTTTCTAATTTGATTTCATTGCTCTTTCCAAAATTAAGGGAATGTCATCAGGACGTTTTGAAACTGCCGGCTCGGAATGCCATTTGCCAAAGCCGCCGTGCTGATTGACGGCGCGAATCCATTCGCGCATTGCTTGGCGTTTTACTTCGTCTTTTTGGTCTTCTTCGCCTTTGGTTTCGATGACAAGAATTTCGTCAGTCGAAAGTTTGGCTAAAAAGTCCGGTCGGTATTTGTGTTCGCCGCCGTCGTAAATGTAACGAATCTCAAAGCTGATATGGTCATTCTTGACCCAAGCCGTAACGTGCGGACTTCGGTCAAGATGCAAAGCAGTTGTGCTTTCCCAACGGCTATCACAGACACAAAAATTTATATGTGATTTTCGAGTGTGGACAAACGGTTTGCTGGTGTCCCAAGCCTTCATATCTCCGGTTGAAATAATCGGTTTATTTGTATCAACAACGAGTTCGTAAGATTCGACATTATTGGGCGAATCGTCTGATTGCGGGCGATTCGCTGCTGGTGATGAACTCTCTGCTCGTCAAGGTATGTTTGTGTTTATAAAACTCGATTTCCTGAAACAGTGGCAGATTCGATTCCACGCCGAAAAACAGCGACGGCTGATAATCGCTTTCGGTTTCGTGCTTTCTGCGAACCGTTTCAATAATCGTGCGCGGGTCAATCCGTTCGTGAACGTGAAGCGAAACCGTCGGAACTTCAAAACTCGTATGTTCGGCTTTGCCCGCCCATTGCAGTTGCGGATCGAGATGCGGGTCGTATTGATAAACCTGCTTGCCGCCGTCCTTGTCAGTTTCCGGCGTAACAAGCCCGACCTGCGGATTGTTGGCGCGTTTCTTGTCGGCGTGTGTGTATTGTTCAATATCCTTAACGGCAGAAGCGGTTTTCTTTTTCGGCATAAAAATTTATCGAAAAACCAAAATTATATTGAGATAGAGTTAGAAGAGTATAAGAAATATACGTTCAACTTTCAAACAAAATCGTTTAGATAAGTTTGTTTTAGGTATTTGTTTTGGAGATTAAAAATTATGAATAAACAAGCAAATAATGATTTTATTAAGACAATTAAAGGCTCAATAAAAATTTGACGGTATGGTTTGCGACCATACCGTCAAATTATACCGTTATTTTGTTTTAGTCAACAACCACCGCCAAAGTTATAGAGGTGAAAGGTTTTTCTGCAAACTTCGCAGATGGACGCTCACGTCCCGATAATCAACATTGACGGCGTAAATCTGCTCGAAGTATTCGATTGCCTTTGCCTGTTCGCCGCCGACTTTGTAAGCGTTGCCTATTTCATACCATAACGCCTGTTTTTCTTCGTCTTTCAGATTGGGAGTTTCGAGGGCGCGTTTATACCACATCAACGCAATGTTGGGCATTTGCTTTTCCATAAAACAGATGCCTAAAAGATTACAGCAATGGAAAAATCGCCGCGTTCCGTCGCCGGCTTTGACGGCATTTATCGCATCTTGATATTTTCTGATGGCATCTTCGAGCAAGCCCATTTCGTGATACACAACCGCCCGGTGATAATGCGTTTCGTAATCGTCGCCTTCGCCCGCTTCGACTTCCTCAAAACCGAGTTCGTTTTTTAGTTCGTCTAAAATATCAAAACCTTTCGCGTTTGGAGTTTCGGACGCGGGTTCTTTTATAATCGGCTTGGTGTTGGCGGCAAGCGTTTGCAGAGAATCGTCCAACTGAAAGCGCAGTGTTTCAAATTCCGTCCGTTTGCCAAACTCGATTTCCAGCGCATCCAAAGATTTTATCGCTAAATCTTTGTAGCCTTGCGCGATGTAAAACTCAATGCCTTCGAGTTCTTTTTGCAGTTTCATCTCATCGGCAAGATTGAGTTCGCCGCCGGTGTCATTTGAATGAAATTCGTCGGCTTGAGTATTATCTTTAACAACAGCGGCATCTTCGCCGTAAAAATTAAATTCTTTGACATCATCCGAAAAACCGTTTTGACTTAAATCATCGAATTGGTGTTCAAAGGAATTGTCTCCATTGGCAAAGCGGTATTCATTGTAGCCTTCGGCAGATTCTCGATTTATTTCTGACGCGACGAATGTTTCAAATTGCGGCGTTTCGGACGAACCGTTTTCAAACTCACTCGCGTCAAATCCGTGCGCGATATTGATTTCCTGCAAACGCTGGGCGTTGCCGACTTCGTGCGGAGCCATCAGCACGAGTTGCGAAAGCGCGTATCTTTCATCGTCAACCGCTTCAACCAGCCGCGCAGTTTCGGCTAATCTTTCTAAAGATTTTTTGAATTCAAGTTCATCGCGCTGCCAACCGTAATAGCGCACGAGAAGCCGCAGAGCGTCAATCTGTTCAGGGTTTCGCGCCAAAATCTCGTTTGTCCACGACAGAAAATCTTCGGCTTGTCCGCCGACCAAAAGATGTTCGGACGACATCGAAAGAATCCGCGTTGCCGAATCTAAATCGTTGTTTTTTAGATACATTTTGACGAGTTCTAAAAACTTCGGATAATTGGCGGGTTCTTGTTCGACAAGTTTGATAACCGCTTTTTCCGCGTCTTGCGGATTGTTAACGTCAAGATAGCAGTCCACAAGAAGATAAAGAATATCGCGGTTATAAGGCTGTTCAGCGAGAATGTTTTCCAGAGTTTTCGCCGCTTCGTCGGCACAGCCCAAACCGATTTGCGCTTTGACTAAGCCGTTCAGTGCGCGCAAGTAATTTTTCTTAATTTCCAACGCTCTTGAAAATGCTGCCAAAGCCGATTCAAATTGTCCGTGATTGGTCAAGCGCAAACCTGCTTCAGTGAACGCTTTTGCCGCGTCGTCGTGCTGGTCTTCCTGCCAGCAAACTTCAGCGATTTTCAAGTAAATATCCGTATTGTTCGGGTCAAGTTCGGCGATTTGTTTCCAGATTGCCAGGGCTTCGATTTTCTGCCCTTTGCGCTGATATTGCTCGGCAAGTGCGGTGTAATGAGTCTTGGCTTCGGAAACCGAACCTTTCGATTTGTAGAGTTGCGCCAATTTTGCCGAAACTTCCATCGAACCCGGTTCGATGCGCGAGATTTTGTTGTAAATGGCAATTGCTTTATGAGCAAAACCCTGCATATTGTAATATTCGGCAACTTGCGTAAAACAGCCGACGGCTTCTTGTTTGTCGGAATTTTTCGCATACAAATCGCCGAGGATGTTCAGCGTACTGAAATCTTTCGGGTCGTTTTCGACTATACGCTGATATTCGCTGATTGCCGCACGGATTTTGCCCTGAGACAAAAATCGCTCGGCGTTTCGCATCGCTTTTGTTTTATCGAAACTCATTGTGAATTAAATGCCCCTGAAATTTTGCTTTGAAAAAATTTGAGAGTTAGAATTGTCGGCGAGGTCGGGGTAGCGCAGATTAAATTTTTCGGTTAATCTCCAAAGTTAAACTATCACATCTGTTGAAAATGTGTCAACGATTTTTAACGCTAATTGTAATGTTTCAGGAACAATTTTTTGACGCTTTGCCTATCTTTGATTTTTTCGCCTAGTTTTCATAGTCTTAAGGATAGTTTTTGATGAAATAAATATGCAAGCACTAATTTTAGCCGGCGGAAAAGGCACGCGACTTAGACCGCTGACGGTTTATACACCGAAACCGATTGTTCCCGTTCTAAATCGTCCGTTTTTGCTGTATCAAATCGAACTTTTGCGGCGGGCTGGAATCAAAGACATTACGCTTTCTCTAAATTACCAACCTGATAAAATCGAACAAGTTTTGGGCGACGGCACGGATTACGGTGTAAATCTAGGGTTTATTACCGAACCTTCGCCGATGGGAACAGGCGGTGCGTATAAATTTGCGGCGGCTTCAATTCGGGAGACGACAATTGTTTTTAACGGCGATGTTTTGACCGATGTAGATGTTTCTAAAGTTATTGATTTTCACCAAAAAAAGAAGGCGGAAGCGACGATTGTTCTCACGCCGGTTGAAAATCCGTCGGCTTACGGTTTAGTTGAAACCGACGGCGAAGGAAAAGTTTTGCGTTTTTTAGAAAAGCCGAAAGCGGAAGACCTCGCTAATCTAACGACAAATAACATTAACGCCGGAATTTACATTTTAGAGCCGAGCGTTTTGGATTTGATTCCCAAAGGCGAAAATCGTTCGTTTGAATACAACGTCTTTCCCGATTTGCTGACACGGGAAAAATCTTTTTACGCTTTTATTTTAGACGGAAATTATTGGCGCGACATCGGCAATCCGAAAAGTTATCTGAACGCTCATCACGATTTTCTGGGCGGAAAAGTCAAGAATTTCAAAATTGAAAAATCATCCAACTTTGAAGTCGCCACTGCCGCCGTTGTTGATAAAAGTTCAATCATCGGCGCAAACTGCATTATCAAACCGAATGCAAAAATTCTCAACTCGGTTCTCGGCGAAGGCGTTCACGTTGAAGAAAAAGCGATAATCGAAAACTCGGTTATCTGGTCGCACACGCGCATTTCGAGTTCGGCGCACATCAAAGATGCGGTCATCGGGCGCGGCTGTCATATCGGCAGAAATGTTTCGGTCAGCGAAAATTCGGTTCTCGGCGATAAAACCTCGCTGACCGATTACACGCAAATCTAACGATTTGGGATTTGGGATTGATTTTGTCGCCAAGTTTAAATCCTGAATCAAAAATTTCTTCTACAAGAGTTTTTAACATTATTTGAAAAGTAACTAAGCGAGCAATCCCAAATCCGAAATCTACCACCCAAAATCGAAATATGCCTGAACTTCCCGAAGTCGAACTCGTCGTAAAATCTTTGGACAAACTCGTAACGGGGCGCAAAATTATTGTTGCCGAACTTTTGAGAGAAAGACTTGCGCCTGAAAATCCGCCCGCCGATTTTGCCGAAAAGTTAAAAAATGCCGCGATAATGCGCGTTCATCGTCGCGGCAAACATATTCTTTTCGATTTGGACAATTGCCAAACTTTAATTACTCATTTGCGGATGAGTGGGCGTTTTATGCTTCTGCCGATTGAGCGCGAATTGCCGAAATTTACACACGCCGTTTTTTATTTTGAGGATGAAACGCGGCTCGTGTTTCAAGACCAACGCCATTTCGGTTTGATGAAAATTGTCGCCACCAAAGATTTGCACGAAGCCAAAGAACTCAAAAAACTCGCGCCCGAACCGTTTTCAGACGATTTTACGGCAATGTATTTCCGCGACACATTAAAAACGTCAAAGCGAAGTCTGAAGGAATTTCTGCTCGACCAAACAAAAGTTTGCGGTTTGGGCAATATCTACGCTTCGGAAGCGATGTTTCTGGCAAAAGTCAATCCGCAAATTTCCGCCGACAAACTTTCCGCCCGAAAAGCCAGTGTTTTATTTGGAAAAATCCGCGAAGTTCTGCACGAATCAATCGCGCACGGTTCGACCTTGAACGTCAATCCCGAAAACATTGACGGCAGTTATTACGGCGGCGGTTACGAAAAAAGTTGGCGCGTCTATGACCGGGAAAACGCGCCGTGCGTGAATTGTGAAACACCGATTGTGCGCTTAAAACAAGGCGGACGTTCAAGCTACTTCTGTCCGAAATGTCAACGTGCTTGACACTTTTCGATTAAAATCGCATTATCTTTTTTATAGTTCGTGGTGAGTTACAGCAACTTGCGACCACGTTAAATAATACGCTAAACAGCAAACCAAAGATTTTAAAGAATTCTCGTGCTGTTTGGCAGACGGGAATTTTTATTTTGTCCTTTGCTTCGGATTTTCAAACAGCAAAGGACAAAGGACAAAGGACAAAGGACTAAGTTAAATGAAAAACTTTAGAGAACTTTTAGATTCCGACGGCATTTACGTTTTTGACGGCGCAATCGGCACGCGGTTTTACGACAAAGGTATTTATATCAATCGGTCTTACGATGAATTATGTCTGACTTCGCCCGACTTGGTGCGCGAAGTTCACGACGAATATGTTCGTGCCGGTGCCGACATTATCGAAACCAACACTTTCGGCGCGACGCGCCACCGACTTCAACAATACAGTCTCGAAAAAAGTCTGCGCGAAATAAATATTGCCGCTGCCAGAATTGCCGGGCAAGCCGCCGGTGAAAATGTTTATGTCGCGGGCGCGATTGGTCCGCTCGATTTGCGAATCGAGCCTTACGGTCCGACTTCGTTTGACGAGGCAAAGGAAATGTTTGCCGAACAGGTTTCCGCGCTGTTGGAAGGCGGAGTTGATTTGTTTATTTTAGAAACTTTTTCGGATTTGTCGGAGATTCAACAAGCGATCAAAGCCATCAAAGAACTTTGCGATTTGCCGATTGTCGCGCAGATGACGATTCAAACCGATGGCAAAACCATTTTCGGCGCAACGGCGGAAGTTTTCACACAACGACTGGAAGATTGGGGCGCGGATGTCATCGGCTTAAATTGCGGTGTCGGTCCGACGCATATCTTGACCGCGCTCGAACAAATGCGCGGCGTTACCCGCAAAAAACTTGCCGCACAGCCAAACGCCGGACTGCCGCGTGATGTCCAAGGACGACAATTTTATATGTGTTCGCCGGAATATATGTCGAAATTTGCCAAGCGTTTTATCAAAGCGGGCGCGTCGTTTATCGGCGGTTGTTGCGGCACGACACCACAACATATCAAACTAATTTCGGACGCGGTTCGCGCCATCAGTCCGCGCCAAGCGAAAGCAAAAGTTCCGACCACAGTTCCCGCGACAATTACCGACTTAACACCGCCCGATGTGCAGGTTGTTCCCGCCGAAATGCGTTCAAATTGGGCGCGGAAAATTGCGCGTGGCGAGTTTGTTACGTCGGTTGAAGTTTTGCCGCCGAAAGGCTGCGATGCGGCAAAGACTTTGCAGGCAATTAGCAGCTTAAAGGCGGCGGGCGTTGACGCGGTGAATATTCCCGATGGTCCGAGAGCGCAAACTCGTATGAGCGCACAAGCGACAGCGATTCTGGTCGAACAAAACTTAGGTATCGAAGCCGTTTTGCATTACTGCTGCCGCGATAGAAACTTGCTCGGAATGATGTCGGATTTGCTTGGCGCGGCGGCACTTGGGCTTCACAATCTTTTGATTATCACGGGCGACCCGCCGAAAATGGGACCGTATCCGGATGCCACCGCCGTTTTCGATATTGACTCCATCGGTTTGACGAATATGGTCAACAAACTCAATCACGGACTTGATTTGGGTAACAACCCAATCGGACGACCGACGGCGTTTTCCATCGGTGTCGGTGTCAATCCGGGCGCGATAAACTTGGAAGAAGAAATCCGCCGCTTCGAGTGGAAAGTCGAAGCCGGCGCGGAATACGCCATTACACAACCCGTCTATGACACGGAACAATTGCGCGAATTTATGGAAAAAATCGCGCACGTCAAAATTCCGATTGTCGCCGGAATCTTTCCGCTTGTTTCCATCCGCAACGCCGAATTTATGCACAACGAAGTTCCGGGTGTGCGCGTTACCCAAGATATTTTAGAACGAATGCGAAAGGCTTCCGACATTTCCAAAGAACACGCCCGCGAAGAAGGCTTGCAGATTGCGCGTGAATCTTTGACCGAAGTGCGCGATTTGATAAACGGTGTGCAGGTTTCCGCACCGTTCGGCAACGTGAAATACGCGCTTCAAGTTTTTGATGTGTTGGACGAATTCAAAGCGCGGAAAGAAATTTCGGCAACACCAAATTAAAATTATGAATATTATCGGATTTGCGGTGTGTTTAGTTAATAACGATGAAGGAGATTTTCAGCCGAATAAACTTTATCCGATTTTAGAACCGTTAGAAAATGACCCGTCCGAATATCTGCGAATTATTGACGAAAACGGTGAAGATTATCTGTATCCCGCAATTTATTTTCAAATCGTCAATCTCAACCAACAATCTCAAAAAAAATCTTTTACGATATTTTGACGCAGCAACTATTTGATTATCCAAGAGAGCATAAAAAAATTGTCCATAGCACTCTAATAAATCTAATGCGGATAAAATCAAAAGATAAAAATCCGATGATTCGCCGGAGAATGCTTTCATCACATTCTCAATATTTTTATTCACTTCCGCCATTTACCATTTACCATTCGCCATATTAACATTAAGTAAATATGGAAATTTATTTTCAACTTATTACCGACGCGGAAACTCTGCAAAAAGCGTGTGAACAACTCAAAACGGAAGAATATCTAGGTTTTGATACGGAAACGACCGCGCTTGACCCGTATCAAGGCGAAGTTCGTCTGGTGCAGTTAAGCAACGGCAAGGACACGAAGGTTATTGACTTAAAACCGTTTGCGGCGCGGGGCGATTTGCGGACTTCAAAGGAACTCGCGCCGCTTCGGGATTTGCTTTCCGCCAATAAGCCGATAAAAATCGCGCACAACGCCAAGTTTGACGCAAAATGGATTGCACATCATTTGGGCGCGGAACTCGGCGGCGTGTTCGACACTTTGCTTGCCAGCCAACTTATCGCCGCCGGCGACCAAGACCGTCGGCATTCACTCGCGGAAGTTACGAGTTATTTTCTCGGCACGGAACTCGACAAATCGGAACAAGTCAGCGATTGGAGCGCGGCTGAACTTTCACAATCGCAAATCGAATACGCCGCCCGCGATGCCGCGACGATGATTCCTTTGCGCGAAAAAATCGTCGAAAAATTAAAAGCCGACGAATTGATTCGCGTCGCAAAACTCGAATTCGATTGTGTGATGCCGATTGCCGCAATGGAACTCAACGGCTTTTATCTGGACGCGGCGTGTTGGCGCGAACAGCTTGAGAAAGTAAAAATAGTGCAGGCGAAAGTTGCCGACGAATTGCAGCATTTGCTTTCGGCAGGTGTCGCGCAAGCATCTTTGTTCGGCGTAACGGAAATAAATCTCGACTCGCAGGCACAAGTTACCGACGCGCTAAAAAATTTGGGCGTTCCCGTTCCCGCCACGACTCGCGG
>Ga0136617_10004881_pt1 | contig 12014 bp, 11 predicted proteins | sample AntDrymUQ3222106_2_FD_129672 | JGI IMG/M metagenome (GOLD analysis project Ga0136617, IMG submission 129672) | Polar desert sand microbial communities from Dry Valleys, Antarctica - metaG UQ322 (21.06) | ecosystem: Environmental > Terrestrial > Soil > Desert | place: Antarctica: Dry Valley...
CAGGCGTGGAGTGAGAAGGCGGGCGCGTACACCGGAGCGTTCGGGTCCGACGACCTGGACGCTTCCGTCCTGGTCCTGCCACTGGTCGGTTTCCTGCCTGCCACCGACCACCGGATGCGAGCGACGGTGGAAGCCATCGAAGCCGAGCTGGGCGAAGGCGGGCTGGTCCGTCGCTGGCCCAGCGACCGGAGCGGATTTCTCATCTGTACCTACTGGCTGGTCGAGTGCTTGGCGCTCACCGGAGATCTGGACCGAGCCCGGACCTGGTTTTCGAGCGCCACCGATCACGCCAATGACCTCGGCCTGCTCGCCGAGGAGGCCGACGTCCAGACCGGGGAGATGTTGGGCAACTACCCGCAGGCGTTCTCCCACGTCGGCCTGATCAACGCCGCCTGGCGTTTGGGCCAGGCCAGGATCGATCCCTCATGACGACACGAAGGAGCCCTGTATGACTACGAAACGCCTCGACGGCAAGGTCGCACTCATCACCGGATCCGATTCCGGGATCGGGCAGGCCTCGGCGGTGGAGTTCGCCACGGAGGGTGCCGACGTCGTCGTGCACTACTTGAACGATGCTGACGGTGCCGACCGGACCCGCAAGGCGGTCGAGGCGCAGGGCCGGCGCGCCTTCGTGGTCCAGTGCGACGTCACCGACGAGACCCAGGTCGAGGCGATGTTCGATCAGGCGCTGGAGAAGTTCAGCACGCTGGACATCCTGATGAACAACGCCGGTGTGGACGCCTCCGGGACGAAGATCGCCGAGCTATCCACAGACGTCTGGGACAAGGCGATCCGAACCAACCTGTACGGCTACTTCTTCTGCTGTCGCCGGTTTGCCCAGATCCGGACTGCTGCCGGCGGAGGCGGGAAGGTCATCAACGTGAGCTCGGTGCACGAGGACAATCCCAACGCGGGGGGCGCTGACTACGACTGTTCCAAGGGGGCCATCCGGATGCTGACCCGGACCTTGGCGTTGGAGATGGCCCCGCTCAAGGTCAACGTCAACGGGCTCGCGCCCGGGATGGTGCTGACGCCGTTCAACCAGGCAGCCATCGACGACCCGAAGGTCCTCGACGAGCAGGTACAGAGCATCCCGTGGAAGCGTGCTGCCCAGCCGGAGGAGATCGCGCGGCTCGCGGTCTTCCTGGCCTCCTCGGATGCCGACTACGTGACCGGCGCGACCTATGTGATGGACGGTGGGCTGATGCGCAACCTGGGGCAGGGCGCGTGAGAACGATCCCGGACTACCAGCGCTGCGCTGGCCACGGCGCTCCGGCGTAACGCTCGACGACGGGACCGACGGCGAGCGGTACCCAGCCGAGCACTCCAGGTTCGATGTCGAGATGCCGTGCATGACCCAGCCGCGCGAACGGGTCATCTCCCAGCGCAAGCAACTCCTCCGGTCGGTCGGTCCGGGCGAGACTGATGGCCCCGGCCACATGGACGGGATCCTCCGTCAGGATGCTGATCGCTGACAGCCGCCCGTCGCGCAGGACAGCGCGGCGGGCGTGGATGGCCAGCGGATCGTCCGCGATAAGGCGCGCATTGCCGGCCAGCAGCACCAGTGACACCCGACATGCCAGACCGTCGGCGGCGAGCAACCGCTCGTCCACCCGCAACGCCGACGGGTGTGGCCTCGCCGTGCTTGTCCAGGCACACAGCCAGCCGGCATCAGCGTCGATCTCGGTCGCCGGCGCAGATAGATCGCCGGCTGCCTCGTCGAGCAGTGCGAGCCAGCCGTTCACCGAGCTGGAGGTTCCCAGTCGGTGTGCAGGGCCTGGGTCATCGTCCGGAAGTCATGACGGAGTTCGTCCATCGTCGGCCGACCCCAGAACCAGTAGCCGTTGTAGCTGGCATGAACGCTCAGATCGGGGGCCAGCAGGAGGCAGGTCGGGATGTACGGGTCGTGCACGGTGTCTGTCGTCTCCCGCAACTCGAACTCGTCGAGATATCGCCGCTGCGCGTCGGATAAGAAAGTCCACCGAGCGTCCAGCCCGGCCCGGAACGCCGCCTGCACCGGCGACGGTTCCACGCTTACGCTGACGAAGCGCGCGTAGGCGACCTCGGCGTCGTCCTGCAGGTCGACCAGCCGGCGGAAGAACTGCCGCTCCTTGGGGCAGAACCAACCGCGGTAGAACTGCAACAACAGGGGGTCGCCACCGGCGAGTTCGCTCAGCCGGCGCGGGTTGCCCATGTGATCAGGCAGTTCCAGATCGGGAACCCGGCCACCTGGGCGCAATGCGTCGATCACGGGCTCATCGTGCCGCACCCCGGGGCCGCAATGGGGTTAGAACTCGGCGTTGTGCGGTGAGCTCGCTAGGCGTGTCGCCGGTGTTCACAGTCGTGCTGGGCTCGATCAGGACGACCTCGGCCCCGTCGATCGATACCGGCTGATGGTGTACCCCGCGCGGTACCACGTACATCTGTCCGGGTCCCAGAGTCACGTCCGCGTCGTCCATCTTGATCGTGAGCGAGCCGTTGACGACGAGGAAGAGCTCATCGGTCTCCGGGTGCGAGTGCCGGGTGAACTCACCCTTGGTCTTGACCACTCGCACGTCGTAGTCGTTCATGACCGACACGGTGCGCGGCGACCACGGCTCGTCGATGGTCGCCAGGGCCTCGGCAAGATCTACCGGCTCGGCCATGTCCATCAGAGCTGTCGGCCGCGGCGACGCAGATAGCGCTCGAAGTCCTTGGCGATGGCGTCGCCGCTCGCCTGCGAGAGATCGATCTGGCTGGCTTTCTCCTCGAGGGCTCGCACGTATTCCACGACCTCGTCGTCCTCGCTGGCCATCTCGCTGACCGTACGGACCCATTCCTCGCCCTGCTCGGGCAGCGCGCCCAGCGGAACACTGACCTCGAGAACCTCCTCGACGCGTTGCAGCAGTGCGACGGTGGCCTTGGGGGCGGGCGGCTGGGACACATAGTGCGGTACAGCGGCCCAGAAAGAGACCGCCGGGAGCCCTGCCTGTACGCAGGCGTTCTGGAACACGCCGACGATCCCGGTCGGCCCCTCATACCGCGAGGTCTCCAGACCCCAACGCTTGGCGGACTCCGAGTCATAGGACGTCCCGGTCACTGGGACCGGCAGGGTGTGGGGGGTGTCAGCCAGCAGCGCGCCGAGGGTGACCACGGTGCTGACCTCGAGTTCCTTGCACAGCTCGATGAGCTCCTCGCAGAATCCCCGCCAGCGCATGTTGGGCTCGATGCCACGCAGCAGAACGATGTCCCGCGCCGATCCGGTGGGCCGAGCCACCGAGATCCGAGTGGTCGGCCACTCGATCCGGCGGCTCACCCCGTCCACGTGGGTCACGGTGGGCCGGTTGACCTGGAAGTCGTAGTAGTCATCGGGGTCCAGGGCGGCAAGCGGGGAGGCGTCCCAGATGAGTTCGAGATGTTCGACGGCCCCGGTCGCGGCGTCTCCGGCATCGTTCCAACCCTCGAACGCGGCCACGACCACAGGGTCGGTGAGCTCGGGTAAGGAGTCGAAGACTGTCACCGGTCAAGCCTACGTGGGTTGGCCTCCTCTGGTCAGGGCAGCGCGCGTCTGGGCACGCCGTACCGAGTTGTGCAGGTCACGTACGGACTCTCGGTAGCCTTGATGGGTGGACGATCGCGGACTCCTGGAGACGCTGCGCCGTCGCGTCGTGGTCAGCGACGGGGCGATGGGCACGATGCTGCAGGGCGCTGACCTCACCCTGGGCGACTTCCAGGACCTCGAGGGCTGTAACGAGATCCTCAATGTCACCAGACCCGACGTTGTGCGAGAGATCCACGATGCCTCCTTCGACGCCGGTGCGGACACGGTCGAGACGAACACCTTCGGTGCAAACTGGGCCAACCTGGCCGAGTACGACATCGCCGACCGGATCGAGGAGTTGGCCCACGCTGGAGCGGTCATCGCCCGGGGGTCGGCCGATGCCTGGTCGACAACGCAGCGGCCACGTTGGGTCCTCGGATCGGTCGGACCGGGCACGAAATTGCCCACCCTCGGACACACGACGTACCGGCACCTGCGCGACGCCTACCAGCAGCAGGCCCGCGGGATGCTCGACGGAGGGGTCGACGCGATCATCGTGGAGACCGTCCAGGACCTGCTCCAGGCGAAGTCGGCCATCATCGGCTCCCAACGAGCGATGGTCGAGGCCGGACGCACCGTCCCGATCATCACCCACGTCACCGTCGAGACCACCGGCACGATGCTGTTGGGCACCGAGATCGGTGCCGCCCTCACCGCGCTCGAGCCGCTGGGCATCGACCTGATCGGCCTGAACTGCGCGACCGGCCCGGCCGAGATGAGTGAACACCTGCGGCATCTGTCGCGGCATGCGGCGATCAACATCTCCTGCATGCCCAACGCCGGCCTTCCCCAGCTCGGCCCACACGGCGCGGTGTACCCACTGACCGAGGATGAGCTGGCCGCAGCGCTGTCCGGCTTCGTGACCGAGTTCGGCACCAGACTTGTCGGTGGCTGCTGTGGTACGACGCCGGCACACATCCGTGCCGTCGTCGCGGCGGTCAAGGACCTCACCCCGGCGCTCCGGCGTCCGCGCAGCGAGCCCAGTCTGTCCTCGCTCTATTCGGCTGTCCCGTTCGAGCAGGACGCCAGCGTGCTGGTCATCGGTGAACGCACCAATGCCAACGGGTCCCGGGCTTTCCGGGACGCGATGCTCGAAGAGCGCTACGACGACTGCATTGAGATCGCCCGTGGTCAGATCCGGGATGGTGCCCACCTGCTCGACCTGTGCATCGACTACGTGGGTCGCGACGGAGCCGAGGACATGCGTCGGCTGGCCAGCCGATTGGCCACGGCATCGACGCTGCCGATCGTCCTCGACTCCACCGAGTCGGCCGTCATCGAAGCAGGCCTGGAGATGCTGGGCGGCCGCTGCGTGGTCAACTCGGTCAACTTCGAAGACGGCGAGGGTCCGGGTTCCCGGTTCGCCAAGGTCATGCCGATCATCAAGGAACACGGTGCAGCCGTCGTCGTCATGTGCATCGACGAGGACGGGCAGGCCCGTACCGCCGATTGGAAGGTCCGTGTCGCCGCCCGAACCATCGACACGCTCGTCGATGACTGGGGGATGAGGGTGAGCGACATCATGGTCGATGCGCTGACCTTCCCGATCGCCACCGGCCAGGAGGAGACCCGCCGGGACGGGATCGAGACGATCGAGGCGATCAAGGAGCTCAAGCGCCGCTATCCCGAGGTGCAGACCACTCTCGGTGTGTCCAACGTGTCCTTCGGGTTGAACCCGGCCGCGCGCCAGGTTCTCAACTCGGTCTTCTTGAACGAGGCCCAGAACGCCGGACTGGACTCAGCGATCGTGCACGCGTCGAAGATCCTGCCGATGAACAAGATCCCGGAGGAGCAGCGCAACGTCGCCCTCGACCTGGTCTACGACCGGCGTAGGGAGGGCTATGACCCCTTGTCCCGGTACCTGGACCTGTTCGAGGGCGTGGACATGGCCGCGGCCCGGCAATCCCGGGCCGAGGAACTGGCCGGCCTGCCGCTGGGCGAACGACTGCAGCGTCGCATCGTCGATGGGGAGCGCAAGGGCCTGGAGGCCGACCTGGACGAGGCGCTGACCACCAAACCGGCACTCGAGATCGTCAACGAGGACCTGCTGAACGGGATGAAGACAGTCGGCGAGCTGTTCGGATCCGGTCAGATGCAGCTGCCCTTCGTGCTGCAGTCCGCGGAGGTCATGAAGACCGCAGTCGGATACCTGGAACCGCACATGGAGGCCTCCGATGACACCGGCGGCAAGGGCACGATCGTCCTGGCCACCGTCAAGGGCGACGTCCACGACATCGGCAAGAACCTTGTCGACATCATTCTGTCCAACAACGGCTACACCGTGGTCAACCTCGGCATCAAGCAGCCGATCGCGAGCATCGTAGACGCCGCCCAGGAGCACCGCGCCGACGCGATCGGCATGTCCGGCCTGCTGGTGAAGTCCACGGTCATCATGAAGGAGAACCTCGAGGAGCTGAACTCTCGCGGCATCTCCGAGACCTACCCGGTCCTGCTCGGCGGAGCCGCTCTGACCCGCGCGTACGTCGAGCACGATCTCGCCGAGATGTACAACGGGGACGTGCACTACGCCCGGGACGCTTTCGAGGGCCTGCGGATGATGGACACGATCCTGGCCCGACGACGCGGCACGGTCCCGGACTCGGCAATGCCAAGCGATCCGGCGGGGCGGCCGGGCGAAGCTGCCCGGAGTCTTGGCTGGGGTAAGGCTGAGGATCTCGCCGAACAGCGCAAGGCCGAGCGCAAGGCTCGTCGGGAGCGGTCGCTGCGGATCGCCGCCGAGCGCGCCGCCAACGCTGTGCCCGAGGAGCCCTTCGTCGGGCGCTCCGATGTGGCCACCGACAATCCGGTTCCGGAGCCGCCGTTCTGGGGTCCGCGGGTGGTCAAGGGGATCGCGCTGGCCGAATACGCATCGATGATCGACGAACGGGCCACTTTCCTCGGCCAGTGGGGACTGCGGGCCGCACGTGGCGGTGAGGGACCGAGCTACGAGGAACTTGTCGAGACCGAGGGCCGGCCGCGGTTGCGGTACTGGCTGGACCGGTTCGCCACCGAGGGGGTGCTCGAGGCAGCGGTCGTGTACGGCTATTACCCGTGCCTCAGCGTGGGCGAAGACCTGATCGTGCTCGACGACTCGGGGGCCGAGCGGACCAGGTTCACGTTCCCGAGACAGCGGCGGGAGCGGCGGCTGTGCATGTCAGACTTCTTCCGGCCCAAGGACTCCGGTGAGATCGATGTGATCGCCTTCGACATCGTCACGATGGGCAACCGGATCAGTGAGTACGCGAACGAGCTGCTCGCCAAGAACGCCTACCGTGACTATCTCGAGGTCCACGGATTGTCCGTGCAGCTCACCGAAGCCCTCGCCGAGCGGTGGCACCAGAGGGTCCGCGCGGAGCTGCGTTTCCCCGACGGCTCAAACGCAGCCGCCGAGGACCCAGAGGACCTTGAGGAGTTCTTCAAGCTGGGTTATCGAGGCGCCCGTTTCGCTTTCGGGTACCCGGCCTGCCCGAATCTCGAGGACCAACGCCAACTCGTTGGACTGCTCGAGCCCGGTCGGATCGGCGTCGAGCTGTCCGAGGAATTTCAGTTGCACCCGGAGCAGTCCACATCGGCGATGATCGTGCACCACCCCGAGGCGAAGTACTTCAACGCTCGATGAGAGACGGAGATTCTGGCGGTTTGCCAGCAAACCGCCAGGATTCTCTGCCGGCCCACCAATTCCCCCGGCCAGCGTTACGGGTGCGCGGGGTACGTGGGCGGCGGTTCCAACGAGAATTCGAGCCGCCCGTGGTGGCGCCATGAGCGCGGCACCACCGGCGGCGGTGCTCTTCGACCTCGACGGGACACTGCTGGACAGCGAGCCCCTGTGGTTCGAAGCCGAGCGGCGCCTGGTCGGGGAGTACGGCCATGCCTGGGGGCCCGCGCAGGGTCGACAACTCGTGGGCTGGTCTCTCTGGGACTCCGCGACGTTCCTGAGGGAGCAGGTCGGCGTCGACCTGCCTCAACCGGCGATCATCGAACGGTTGCAGGCCCAGGTAGTGGCTGGCGTGGCGCAGGCGCCGCCCTGGCGGCCGGGTGCAGTGGAACTGCTGGCCGAGGTGCGTGCGGCGGGAGTGCCGACCGGGCTCGTGACGATGTCCTACCGGCTGATGACGGACTCCGTGATTTCCGCGCTGCCCAAGGATGCGTTCACCAGCGTCGTCAGCGGGGAGCAGGTAAGTCGAGGAAAGCCGCATCCAGACCCATATCTGCTGGCGGCGCAGCGCCTCGGCGTATCTGCTGAGGACTGCGTGGCGATCGAGGATTCGATGACCGGGGCAACGTCGGCGCGTGACGCGGGCTGCGCCGTGCTCGTCGTACCGGCCGCTGTTCCAGTGAACCCCATGCCGGGCGTGACGATGTGCGGGAGCCTGACCGGGATGTCGCTAGCTGCCCTGGCCGATCTGCTGCACCAGCACCGCGATGCCGTCAGGCAGTCGGCGCTGGCTAGTCCGGCTCGGCGGCCGGTTCGTCCACCGGGACCGCTGCCACCGGATAGGGAGGCGGCGTGCCGCCCCACGCCGGGCACAGCGCCTGGTAGTCACACCACGCGCACAACCGGCTGGGGCTTGCCCTGAACTCCTGCTTGTCGATGCTCGCCTGGATAGCTGCCCAGATCGCCCGCAGTGTGCGCTCGAAACGATCGAGTTCTTCGGCTTCAGGCGCGTAGCTGAGCATGTCCTTGTCGCCGAGGTAGAGCAGGCGAAGCTGGCGGGGCACCACGCCACGGGTCCGGTACAGCACCAGCGCGTAGAACTTCATCTGGAAAAGCGCCTTGGCCTCGAAGGCCTCTCGCGGAGTGACGCCGGTCTTGTAGTCCACGACTCGGAGGTGGCCGTCCACGGTGGCGTCCAGCCGGTCGATGATCCCGCGCAACACCGGACCATCGCCCAGATCGAACTCGACCATCAGCTCCAGGCCGACCGGCTGGATACGGGTCGGATCCTCAAGCTCGAAGTAGGAATCGAGCAGCCCAGCCGCTGACGACAACCAGCTCCCGAGCACGTCTGCGTCGCTGACTCCGTCGATCAGCGATTGGTCATCGGCATCGGCATCAACCGGGACAGGCACGGCCGCCCGCTCGCGGAGCTCGCTCACGATGTCGCGCAGGTCGGGCTCGGCCTCGAGCAGCTTCGCCCACTCGGCGGGCACCATTGCCTTGGCCTCGTCGGCCGTGCGGTCCGCGGCCGGTAGGTCGTACAGCCGCTCGAGGACGGCATGGACGAGGGTGCCTCTGGCTGCGGCCGCCGAAGGGCGCTGGGGCAGCCGGTCGATGGTCCGAAGGCGGTAGAGAAGCGGGCAGGTCTTGAAGTCAGCGGCGCGGGAGGGTGACAGTGACCGGGTCCGGGATTCGACGCTGAAGGGGGCTGTCTGAGTGGTCACCTCGGCAGGGTATGCGCGGCCACCGACAGTCGGCTGATGTGACAGGCGGTCCGCCCGGCCTTGCTGCTGCCCGGAAGCTCGGATCGGACCCGACACCGGATCAACCATCTTGACCGGATCGGCGGTGCGCACCGTGGATCGCGCTGGGATGACCGGTAGTCAAGGCCCAGTAACGGTCTCCGAAGGACCAGTGCCACCACTCGGTCGGGTAGTTCACCAGCCCAGCCGCGCTCATGGCCCCAGTCAGGATGTCTCGGTTTGCGCGCGCGGCTCGACTGATGTTCGGTGCCTCGGTATAGCACCCGTTGTCGGCGAGCTGCTCAAGATAGGCGGTGAAGTAGTGCGCCTGCAGCTCCGGTGGCCGGTAACCCTCGATGTGCAGCAGGTACAGCCCCTCGGGTAACAGGCTGGCAGCGTGGGCCAGTCGGGTGACCAGCCCGGCACGGAGGAGAAGCCAGTTCCCCGCGCCGTCGGCTTTGCGCGGGTCGATCTTCAGGAAGGCGCCAGTGCTCACGTCAACGAGGGGCTCGCCGCAGTCTTCGACGGGAATGTCAGTGACGCGGGGATCGGCCATCAACACGATCTCGTTCACGTTGATGAGTCTGTCAAGCAGCCATCGGGGAGGAGCGCCGGCAGGCGGCGGCAACAACGGCAGGAGGCCACAGCGACCGGTGCTCGTACCATCTTCCGGTGTCTGAAACCCCGGTCGAGCCGCGCCCCGAGCCTCCCGTCGATCGACGGCGATTCGCCGGAGGGGACCGGGTCCAGCTGACCGACCCCAAAGGTCGACTGCACACCGTCGTCCTCGAGCCCGGAAAGTTCTTCCACACCCACCGTGGGGCCATCTCCCATGACGACCTGATCGGGTACGACGAGGGTCGTGTCGTGATGTCCACCTCTGGGACCGGCTATCTGGCGCTGCGCCCGCTGCTGGCTGACTACGTGATGTCCATGCCGCGCGGAGCACAGGTCATCTACCCCAAGGACAGCGCGCAGATCCTGATGATGGGTGACATCCACCCCGGCGCGCGCGTGCTGGAGGCCGGTGCCGGCTCCGGAGCGCTGACCTGCTCCCTGCTCCGGGCGGTCGGCCCGACCGGGAAGGTGATCTCGTACGAACGGCGGGCGGAATTCGCCGACGTGGCACGCGCGAACGTGGTCAGGTTCTTCGGCGAGGAACCGCCGTACTGGGATCTTCGCGAGGGCGACCTCGTGGAGGTCGCCGAGGCCGAGGAGCCCGACGTGGATCGGGTCATCCTGGACATGCTGGAGCCGTGGCAGATGCTGCCAGCGATCGGCACGGTTCTGCGGCCCGGGGGAGTACTCATCGGATATGTGGCCACCGTCACGCAGCTCTCGACACTGGTCGAGGCGATCCGCGCCGACGGTTCCTACGCCGAGCCGTCGGCCACCGAAACGCTGCTGCGGCCCTGGCACGTCGTGGGGCTGGCGGTACGTCCCGAGCACCGGATGGTCGGGCATACCGCGTTCCTGGTGATCGCCCGTCGACTGGCCGCCGGCACGGTACTGCCGACACGGCAGCGTCGGGCCACGGGGGCCAACCGGGCACGCACGGAGGAAAGAGCAACGCCGGGCGGCTGAGATCAGCGGGTGATCTTGGGGAGAACGTCGCGGCCGAAGCTCTCGATCCACTCCTTCTGGTTGCGCCCGACGTTGTGCAGGTAGACCCGGTCGAAGCCGAGGTCGACAAACTTCTGGATGTAGGCACGATGCTCGTCCGGATCCGAGGAGATGACCATTCGCCCCTCGAAATCCTCAGCCCGGACCAGCTTCGCCATCTGCTCGAAGTCCACCGGTGAGCGGATGTCTGCCTTCGGGAACTTCATCCCGCCGTTCGGCCATTCGGTCATCGCATTGGTTAGCGCCTGCTCGTCGGTTTCGGCCCAACTCATGTGCAGCTGAAGCACTTTCGGCATCGAATCGGGGTCCTTGCCGACCTCTTTGGCACCTTCGGCGAACTTCGTGAACAGACCCTCTATCTTCTCCAGCGGGGCTCCCACGGTGATGATCCCGTCGGCGAACTTCCCGGTCTTCTTGGCGTTGATCGGGCCGGCGGTGGCAACCAGGATCGGAGGCGCCTGATCCGGCATGGTCCACAGCCGGGTGGTCTCCAGCTTGAAGAACTCGCCGTCGTGCTTGACGTCCTTGCCCGCAGCGGAAGCCGCGAACAGCTTGTTGATCACCTCGATGGCCTCGAACATCCGGCGGGATCGTTCGCCGGCCTCGGGCCAGTAGCCGGCGATCACATGCTCGTTGAGCGCCTCACCAGAGCCGACGCCCAGCCACGTCCGCCCCGGATACATCGACTCCAGGGTGGCCGCGGCCTGACCGACCAACGCCGGATGAAAACGGAACGAAGGACAGGTCACGCCTGGCCCGAAATCGCCGCTCGTACGCTCACCCACCGCTGCCAGGACCGACCACACGAAGGAGGCCTCGCCCTGCTGGGGTACCCAGGGCTGGAAATGGTCGGCGGCCATGCATCCGGAGAACCCGTGCTCCTCAGCCAGAGCGGTGAGTTCGACCGCTTCCCCGGGAGGGAACTGCTCCAACATCGCCGCGTACCCGAACGTCAGTCCCGCTGACATGAGACCCAGACACCTCCACCGGAGTCGATTCCTCGCGCGCGTCACCGTGCTGCAACGCAAACCGTGTATACCCTGACTTCTCGGCCAGCCATTCCAAAGCGCCGAGGGAAACCTGGGCGGAGGTGACAGCCATGACAAGCAGCGACGGGACACCGGCCTCGCGGGCACGTCGCGAACGTGATGTAGCCAGCCTGGTCAGCCAGATCTCCTTCCTCGAGGAAGAGGTCACTGCGCTGCGCCGTCGGGTGACCGACGGACCGCGCCAGACCCGGGCACTCGAGGAGCGCCTGGCCGAAGCAGAGGGCCGCGCGAGCTTCCTCTCCGAACGCAACGACCGGCTCGCCGAGACACTGCGCGAGGCCCGTGAGCAGCTGCTGACTCTGCGCGAGGAGATCGACCGACTGGCCCAGCCGCCGAGTGGCTACGGGATCTTCCTCAGCAGG